>JADEYI010000019.1_pt1 | contig 333659 bp, 491 predicted proteins | sample 8542331 | NCBI WGS metagenome assembly JADEYI01 (sample SAMN16510988, study PRJNA670497) | mine drainage metagenome | isolation source: biofilm near Copperflume 1 | place: Germany: Marsberg coppermine Kilianstollen | collected 2018-02
GCTTGCTTGCCATCCTTTCTTCAAGACATGGGCTTGGGAGTGCAGGAGAATGCCCATCATCGCCGAGGCATCTCTTGAAGGGTTTGCATCCGATCGTGTAATGTTGCTTGCTTGCCATCCTTTCTTCAAGACATGGGCTTGGGAGTGCAGGAGAATGCCCTGCAGGACGTGATGGGCATCATGGGCTGCTCCAAGTCAACTGCCAGGACGCTCTTGATGCACTTCCGGTGGAGCACCGAGACTCTCTTTGGTGAGGATTGGCACTTTAGAAAGGGGCTGCTAGAAACCAACGTCGATGCCATCTGCTGAGTTGACCTTGACTTGCTGTGGTCCAATTTCTCAGATCAGCGCGTGCATGTAGGTGTCTTGGCAGAGAGGGAAAAGGACGAGCTCTACAAATTGGCCTCTGTGACATCGCGCTCTACTGATGGCCCTTCTTGCTCAGGCAAGCAACGTACCAACTTCACCTTGCTCGTCCATGGTATGGTACATAATGGTGTTTGAACTGACAGCGGCTTTATGTCCTTGTGGCAGGCTCATGGGAGGAGGTGGCCTGCGGCTGCTGCTTCTGTGATGTGCCGCGCAAGGAGACAACAGACATGGGGTGCGGGCACATCTTCTGCAACGACTGCTGGAGCCAGCACTGCAGGGTGCAGATCAAGGACGGCAGGAGTCGCAAGCTGCCCTGCATGGGGGTCAAGTGCGGCGCTGCATGTGACGAGGAGAAGGTAACCCGCTTCTGCTCCCAGGACAGGACGAGACGAGAATAATGCGAAGATGCAGAGGGCTTTGCAGCAAGGTTGTGGCGTCCTGGGCCCACCAATGAATTTTGCCAGACTACCTTGCTTGTCGAGCAGCCACCATCCATAACCACCATGCACAGATAATTTGGCAGTATGCCCCTTCTTTCTCATGACCTGTCATCCTAACAGCTTTGACAGCCACAGAGGTGACAGCACTGTTATGGACGTGTCGTTGCAGCCAAGTAAGTGTGCGGCTGGTCAATCTGGAAAGGTGCCTGAGGACTGTGCGATGTTTCATTCCAGGTGCGGCAGCTCATCGGTGATGACCCGGACCTGCTTGCCAAATTTGACCGCAGCCTGCTGGAATCCTATGTGGAGGTCAAAACCCAGCCCTTACCCCTGCTTATATCAAACTTCCACAGCCTGCACGCATTTGACAACCCTTTCCAATTGCTAGCTAAGAACACATACTTGGCAGAGGCATGTCCTTGTGCAGATTCCAGTTGCCGAGCACAGTGCAAATTCACCTGTAGACGCTTGCATCTGCATCTCTGCCAGGCTGCGCTCAAGGGGTTCAAAGTCTAAATAGGCTCTCGTACTCCGTGCTGTGCTGTTTCTAGGGGTCCATCATTGGTCCATACATGGTTGGAGGGTCTTTATTGTATTCAAAGTCATATTCCGAAATCAACTTGTCGGCGCTGATTGCGGCGGTGCGCTATGGCAGGACAACGCGCTGGTGCGCTGGTGCCCGAGCGTGCCCCACTGCGGCCGCGCCATCCGAGTGGAGGGCGAGTTGCACTGCGAGCCAGAGTGCACCTGCGGCCTGCGCTTCTGCTTTGCCTGCGGCGAGGACCCCCACTCCCCCTGCACCTGCGACATGTGCGCTCTAAATCCCCCATTTTACAAGGCCATGTAAGCACCAAGGGCACATAATGCTGCCATAGAGGGGGGATTGTGGAACGGACAGGTTTTAAGCCTGGCACATGACTGCCCAGTTGTTGTCATGTATTTATACATTGCCTGGCGGTGGTTGTGACGATCCTGTGGAACGTTCTCGACCCGCCCAGCCATGAGGTGAGCGGAGCTACAAATTTTTTTGGTCTAACAGATATTCAGCCATTACATGACTCTGTACTTCGTGAAAGTTCCATGGGACCATTACCAGTCATGCCAGGCTCTGCACTGCATTCCCTGAAGCTTTTCTTATGACTAGTTGTTCCCCATGTGCCACACAGGTGCCAAATTTCGACAGATTGCAGGGATTTTTTTATCAATATCTTCTAAGGCGACCCGCACATGCTGCTTGTGATAGCGCACATGTGCGTGCAGGTGGAAGCAGTGGAAGGAGAAGTGCCACGACGACAGTGAGACAAAGAACTGGCTGACGGCCAACACCAAGCCCTGCCCCAAGTGCGGCAAGCCCGTGGAGAAAAACGGCGGCTGCAACCTCGTCATGTGCACCTGCCGCCAGGTCTGACATTTTGCTAGATAATTGACCTTGTGCTGACCTGTCAAGAGGGCGGTCCAGCCCAGACTCAGTGGTGGTGCTCCCAAGCCTTTGGCGCAGCATCAACGAGGGACTGGTAGGACTGTCTTCTGGATGGGCCCGGCAGTGAGAGATTGGCAGCTGTACGGCGCTCAATTTTCCAAATTTTCTCATGGATGTACAGCCGGAGCAAGCAAGGTGTCACATTGCGCTGCATGGACAAGTAAAACCGGGTCAAAGCTGATGGTGTCAGATGCCCTGAAATGGCGCCCATGGCATGTGCAGGCGTTCTGCTGGCTGTGTGGGGCTGCAACGGGGATGTCGCACACGTGGACGGAGATATCTGGCCACTCGTGCGGCCGCTACAAGGAGGACGTCGACCGCCGCATCGGCGAGGCCCAGCGCAACGTCAAGCGCTACATGCACTACTACACCCGCTGGTGCGCCGCCCCACATGCTGTCACAACGCCTGATTGGTCCCCCCAATACTGGGGAGGTGCTTGCCAAAGTCAGGGCGCCAGGATATGGCCCGCCCAGATCGACATTGAGAAATTGAGGCTGGGAAGCTCGGAACACTAGAACTTTCACAAGCCGATGAATGAAAGTGACTCAAACGTGCTACAAGATCCATGTGCGGACAATGTCTACTTGTGCATTCTTGATGCGTCTTGTACACAGCTTGGTTGCACTGATGATCCCAAGAAGTCACCGTGTGCGACATTGCAAGCCGGCACACGCATGAGGCTGTCACCAGGAAATGGCCTCATGCGTGTGCCGAACAGGATTGATTGTGAGGATTTGGGATACCCATGGCAGTAAGTGAACCTTGGCCATGGCTTGAATTGCAGCTGCCAGGTGTCATCCAAGGGGTAGGGTATATGGTAGCCTTTACCTGCAGCTTACCTGCAGAAGCACCTTGCCTCTGGCAGAAAGAGCATGTGCAAAAATGCATGAAGTGGGTGAGAAACGGGCTTAGCATGCATGTGTGGGCAGGGAGGCGCACATGAAGTCGTCCAAGGCAGAGGCGCAGACGCGCAGGAGCATCCAGGAGAAGATTGTGGCGCTGGAGGAGAACACCTCCCTCCTCAAGGACTACTCCTGGCTCTCCCAGGTTCCTACCTTTACCTCCACTGTCAGCATCAAATTAGCAAGTACGCATTGGTGATGGAACGATGTGTCACCTCTTCACTGTACCGTTCACATCGCGCACTCGTTCTGTACCTTTCTCTGCTTGAGGACCAATGCAAAGAATAAGGCACTGGTGCAAAGGACATCGCCGGGATGTAGCTGCAGTGGGGGTGTTCCTGCAGCATATCCACTGCTTCAGCAATGGCTGCATACTGCACTGCTGCCGCCTGCGCCCACTCACCTTGGCCCTTTTGCTGTCAGTTTCATGGGAAGCCCTGGGCCTCTGCCTTGCACAATTTAGTGCATAATACCAGTTAACATTGTCATACGTTCAAGAAGAATAAGGAGTGGCTTTAGCTGGCGGGGGGCCGGTACAAATACTGAGTACCGTGCCCATGATTGATTGGGTCTTGCTTGCATCTGGCAAGTCCGACAAGGGGTGGGGTCTTGGCAGTGCAAGCGCAGCTTGTCTGCACACACACCTAGCCTCTTGGCAGGAATGGCATGTTGTAATAAAGTGGTATTGAGGAGTGTGTCCATTTGTTGCAGGCTCAGGAGCAGCTGTTCCATGCGCGACGGGTGCTGGGCTACTCGTACGCGTACGCCTACTACATGTTTGGCAACGTCATGTTCCGCGAGGAGATCACGCCCGAGCAGAACACCATCAACCAGAACCTGTTCGAGGACCAGCAGCAGCAGCTCGAGGTCGAGGTGGGCTTGATATTGGTGTCACACCAGCTTGCTTAACTTGTCTTTAGAATGACGCTGTAGCCTCGTTTTGGGAGGGACCTTGCATTAGTGCCCTGGTCGGACATTGTCATGCAGCCGAACTAGCAGTTTACATCTGCACTGTGACAGCGTTGAGATGATTGATGTGCAGAGAGATCCTATATGTTCTTTGAAGCACAGGTAGTCTGCAAGGCTTGGGCATAGGGCACTTGTGCAGGGTCCATGTCACCCGAGTGAAGGGCAATGATTCTAAGGGAGCTCGAATCTTAGTTTTGCTTACATCTGCATGCCTACATCTTCGAACCCTTCCCTGGGCAGACAGGGAGCAGCATGCCGACCTCAAGAATGTTTAGATCCAGTCATTTGCTCGATGTTCGCTGCAGCACCAGAGAATCTGAATACAAAGGATTTCAGTCGATAAGCAAACAGAGGACTTGAAAACTTTCGATGTGGCCCCTGTGGCGCGCTAGCAGGCGGAGCGGACGTTTCATCTGCTTGATCGTGGATACATTTTAGCTTCGAACAGGGCTAAGCTTGATAGCTTGAACAAGTGACATGCTGCGCAGGTTGAGCGGCTGAGTGGGCTGGTGGAGATGGGCCCGGAGCGCATAGAGAAGGTGGAGGAGCAGCTGCGGCTGCAGGTCATAAATTCCACCATCAACATTGATAAGCGCCTCGTCAACCTCTACCAGCTCATCGAGAACGACCTCCTTGGCAGCCTCCAATTCTCCACCGGCTACATCGCCCCCTATGGGGTCAGCTCTTCCCCCTTGAGCCACCCCTTGCATACCTGCCCCCTGCATGCAGCCCTTGCACAGCCTCTGCAGCTTGTTGACAGAAATTAAACTTCCAAATGGGCAGTTGGGATGCTATGTCAAGCCATTTTGTGCTTGCTTGGGCTAGTACAGAGGGGTGGTTTGTTTCCTCAGATTTGTGTCAGCCCTGCAGTATTGTTCTGTTCATGTATTGCATGATGAATCTGGGTATTGTTGCAGGGAAAGTCCACTCTGCGGCCGGAGAGGGCCGCACCGCAGCATGCTAGCCCGGTGTGGCAGCTGGGCAGGGCGCAGGCCGACCTCATAGACCTCACTGGCTCCCCCACCCCAGACTCAGCCCAGGAGAAGTCCCAGGTGTGTCTTTGCCGCCCTCCCCACACCCTGCATTGCTTCTGTCTCTGAAGACCCCTCTCCACTAGAGTCATGGCAAATCGGAGTGTCATTCAATGCTTTGGAGCTCTCCAAGAATAATGCAATGTTCTGCCAGAGCCGGCCGCGGCCAGGGGAGGCTGACAGGGGCAGCGAGGTAGAAGGAACAAGGGTGTATGAGATACACACTTTGACAGTTCCTTTGTGATGGCAGGGCCGAGACCGAGCTCGTGCGGAAGATTCCATCAAGCGGGTCAGATTCTCTGCATGAGTCATGCAGTGGCCACCGCAGACTGGAAAGTGTCCTGGCGCACGTGCTCCAATTTGTGCTTCAGTAAAGGCAGAAGTGGTCTCCTGAGAAGGCCTGCAATTGGCAGTAAGCTTATGAATTTTCAAGAAGATCTTGGAGATCCCAATACTGTGAGAATGTGATGTCCAGGCTTTGGTGAGACCCATGTGTAAATTTCTGCTACGGTACATTCCTGGGGGACAGCAGCACTTGTGCCCACGAAGGAATGATGCCACACTTGTTTGAGATCCTGCTGAAATTGCATCTTGGGTTGTGTGTATATTATTGGGGCTGTAGACACTAGTCGCTGCTGCAAGCTCGTACAAACTTAGCGCAAGTGCAACTCTGCTGCGCACTGCCGCAATTTTCAATGGCAAAGGCGGTAGGTGAATCATGTATTTGTACAGTGCAAAATGCTTGAATAAGGTTGGTGCAAAATCTCTAGAGGTCTGCTGAGATGCAGCAAAAGAAAACTATTGGTTTGTTTTTGTTCCTTCAAGCTTGTGCCAATGTGCACGGGCATTCCGGTTTTTGAAGACATCTCAGCTTCATTTGACACAAGTGTAGCTGTAGTTCGTAGCTTGCTACTTGAAACGGCAGGAATATACATAGCTTGGGACATGTGTAAAACAGATATATGGTCACTGACAAGCAATCACCTGGTCCGAGGTCTGCCATATGTCATGCCATGCCATGGAAGGATTCTAACGCATGCATGCATCCGTATCTATCAACTTCCATGTCTGCATAATCTATCTGAGATCATTATCATGCATTCCCGCACCTACGTTCCTAAGAGGCTGACAGAGGATGTTGGACTCCGGTCAGTGTATCGGCTTCTCATGTGTGTACGTGTCAAAACCCCGAGTGTACTCAGTAGGCTGGTACTGTAGTGCTACACCTAGGGCATGCCAATGAGGTTCGCAGGTCTCCGCAGCAGCAAGTGCATGCATTCAGGACAAGGCACGAAGGCTGAGGCTTCATTTGCCCAAGCCTCACGCCAGTCATGCATCACACAGGGTCTGTGGTGGGATCCCAAGCTGTGACAAGGTTCCTATCCAGGCTGTCCAGCTGTTGCATGTCAGCACTGTCAAGCTCAAAGCCAAACACATCCAGGTTGCTCTTCTGGCGCTCGGGCTTCGAGGACTTTGGCAGGGGTATGAATTCATGCTGCAGGCTCCATCTGATCAAGACCTGCGCGTTTGACACTCCGTGCTTCCCTGCTACTTTTGTGACTGTCCCGTCGTTCAAGATCTCGCTGCTGCCCTTTCCCAGCGGAGAGTAGGCCTGCACAGATCCATGCAAAACTCAACCGTCATCTCTGTGTACTGAGGTCTGAGGAACTCTTGAGTCAGAGAAAATCTCAAACTTCATTGAATGGGCTCAAAACAGCAAATAATTCTTGCACTCCTACTGCACTATTGAGCCTCGTTTCTTTTGTTAATTCTGCACCTGTGAGGCCATGTGTCGGCAGCTTTATGCACGTCATATCTGCAAAACCTTTCAAGGGCCTTCCTGGCATATAGGACAGCTTTGTTAAATTAGCTCACCTCCAGTGTGATGCCCTGACCTTTGCAGTAATCCACAAGTTTGCGGCGCTGCAGGAATGGCGTCAGCTCGATCTGGTTCACTGCTGGCTTCACCCTGGCTGTCTTCAGCAGTTTCTCCAGATGGCCAATCCCAAAATTGGACACTCCAATGCTTGTGAGCTTGCCCTGAGGGTCCAGAGAAGACGTCAACACGATTGCTTGCCTTTTGACATGCCCCTAGTGACTAGCCTGGGGAATCTAAAAGCGATTTAGCAAGGTGACAACGGTAACCTCTTTATGTGCATCCTCAAGTGCTCTCCAGGTCTCTTCGCGGACGTCGGGATCGCCAGGGGCATGCATCAGCATGAGGTCCACTCTTGAGGTTGACAGAGCCTTTAAGCTTTGGTCAATTGCCTGCACACGGCCATGATGATTGAGTGGAATAACCCACTCCCGACGAGACACCACACCATCTTCAGAAGGTCCACAACAGCTGCACCTTTCGAGCATTGTTGTATCCAAAATCGCTCAACCAGAGCTTAGACGTCAGAAATATATCTTCACGAGGCACGCCACTCTGCTTGACTGCTTTGCCCACATCTGCCTCATTTCTGTAGTAGCGCGCTGTATCGATATGCCTGCAATTGGAACACTTCGAAATTCACCATATTGTCATATTGAAGTGCTAATTTTTCGAGGATACGCAGCATCGCTCCTGACTGCATAGTATTCAGCAACTTGGGCCAAACCTGTATCCCAAGCGAAGACCGCTCAATACAGAATTGAAACACTCAGATCCAGGTCTAGAAAGGAAAACTCCCAATCCTACAGTGGGTATGCTGGCGCCACTATTCAGAGTGAAGGTCCTGCCGACACCTGGGTGCGACATTTCGACAGAGTAGACGTGCTGTCTACTAGACGTCTCTTACTCAAAAGAGCAGATCAGAATCACAAAGGCATGAGCTTGTACCGCTGAAAAGCAATACAGAGTGTGGGGACATGCTCTGTGCATGCTTCGACGATGCCGTCCTTTCTTGGACTCCGTGATGAGTCATCAGGGAGCTTGGAATGAGGAGGAGAATCGAACGGAAGCTAATCGCATTTTGCAACGGTGAAAGGGTATGAGTGCATGCATGTGCTGCACGGAACAACAAAGAACAACTCAGGGACAGGGACTAGAATATAGTGCTTTCCCAAATCTTTTTCAGCGAGTGAAAAGAGGCCGATGTGATGCTTGTTGACATATTTTCGTTGGTGCGTCGCCCCCAGTGTGATTTACTCTTGTATGATATCTTATGGTGTCCTAACTGTTGCTGGTGATGACACATCTGCTGACGATGTTGCGGTGCTGAGGATGATGCCTTGTGGCATGCTACCTCCTTTGCCCTGCAACACCAGCTGCATGTGACCTGTTAGATAGCTAACAGGGCACAAAACGTTGGTGATACTCTATAGTGGGTATCAGATGTGCGGTGTCTACATCCGATATAATTGCGTCCAACCTTGTCAAGTCTACATGTTGCTGTGCAGGCGTTCAGCGTCAGCGTCCCCTTTTTGGGGCACTTGGTGAAGAAGCAGCTTGTGAACAAATCGAAAACTCAGCTGTGGAGGTGTGCGAAGTTTCAATACGTTCGTCATGCTGCCTTCAACCCCTCTTGGAATACTGAGCCAATGCCATGGGCACGCTGAGTCATAGCTTTCTGTGACAGGTGGGAGGTGGAAAGGGAATGCTTGCCATACAAGTCATCTAGCCGTTGGCGGCCGCACACCAGTCTTCTGAGCCCATGGAGTGCTGTGTATGCTGCCTTGGGCTTGGCATCCTGGCTGGTGTGGTGCCACGGGGGCTTTGCAGCTCAGAGCGTGCCATTGGCTCTCTATGGGGCTCTGCTGGTTGCCGTTTACCTGGCTTGGCCCCCAGCGCTTGTTCCAGGCAACCAGCTTTATGCAGCCGTGGACGCTGCAGGCACGTGGCCCATGCTTACTTCCAGCACCTCCTCATGTATGTGTACAATTGGATCGTCTTAGCAGCAATTATAAAGCACAGTGAAGATTGCATGTGTAATGCTTGCAGTTGTCCTGGGCATGACGATATTGGTCGGTCTGCAATTCCATGCCGTCGAACCACTTGCTGGTTTCCTGCTGCTGCCCTTCCTGGGATACACCACCTTTGGCGCGCTGCTGTTGAGTTTCTCCCTGCACAGCGGCAGCACAGAGGTACGCTCAAAGAAGCCCCTGCGTGGCAATTTCGGGAGGCATGGGCATGCAACAAGCGCTCAGTCAGGGGCTCAAAATGCGCGCCACTGCAATCTTTTAAGCATGCAATCAGCAAGATGGCCTTTGCTGTGTTGAGGCATACTTGCAAAAGGTACTGCTCTGTTTTGTGCTGTGTGCAGCTAAGACTGTCTGCGGCAGGTGGCTGACCTGGCGCAGAGGCTCGCATGCGTGGAGTGCTTTGAGAAGATGGAGTACCCTCTGCCGCCGCAAGCAGCCGCTGCATTCGTGGCTTCAACAGGGGAGTCTGAGCGCCGGGAGGGGGAGGGCTCAGAAGGCATGCAGCATGCACAGGAGGAGCTGAGGGCCGCAACTGCTGCAGCAGCCTCAGGCGGCTCCAACGGGCCTGTGGAGTCGGCTTTCGCAGAGCCCTCGGTGCAGAGCCAAGGGAGGGGTAATGTGGCACAGGCCCGCCAGCTTCTGGGCAAGGTGCGGATTGCTCTGTGATTGCCTCTGCATGAGTGGCCGCCACCCTTGCTCAAGAAGTTGCAGGGTACACTTGAGACAGTGGTCTCTGTTTCAGCGTATCATCTACCTTGCCAGACAAGCTGATTCTCAGCTGAGGTCAAAAAATTCTTTCTTACTTATTTGGGATGGACTGGTGACGGCGTGTTCCAGGTTGATAACTACTTGGACAGCAGCGCTCGAGAGGAGGGCCCGCATCCGTCAACAGAGCTTCTGCAGACAGCGGTGAGGCAGGCGCAACGGCTGCTCACGCGGGTATGGGACTGGTTAGTGTGGTTGCTGGGCATGGGTTCCAGCAAATCACCGAAGGTCCGTACTGTACCGATCTCTGTTCTGTGCTGCACTGTTCTGGCATTCTGTTCTGTCCTGCCCTGCGTTCCGTGGTGTACTGTTCTGCTCTGGATCCTCTTCTGCACTCAGGATGGGAACTCTGTACTGGTCCTTGGAACCTTGCACATGTCTCTTCGCCTGGCCCCCCTGGTGCTTTTATATTCTGATTCTCTGCCGTCCACATTGCTGGACGCTTTCTCAGAACCTCTAGCACGTGCATTTGTGACCGCATGGCAAAGTAACTTCTTAAAAAAGCGACACAATGCCCCGTTTCACAGGTGTCTTCGAGCCTGGCGACACGCGCGGAGGCGGTGAAGAGCGGAGGTGAGGTGCGCGCACTCAACCTGGCACAGAGCATCAGCGGGGCCTTCTCGGCACTGCGCTCCCCCAGCGGTGGCGGCAGCGGTGGTGCAACGGGGTGGTCCGGCGGGGGGAACCGGGGAGCCAGCGGTGGCCTGGCGGCAGTGTCTGAGGGGGGTTCCTGTGGGACCGCATGCGCGAGCGGCTGTCCCGTGTCGGACAGCATCCCCACCGCAATGTTCAGCTGCCCGGGCGCTGCCGACTTCAAAGTGCGCGGGCCGACTTACCTGCAGGACAAGAAGAAGGTTTGTGCCTGTTTTCACCTCCCTCTCCTTTGCACATTTGCACAGCATCCATCTGGGTGTGTGTCCAGGTTGTGAGGGGGGAACAACAAATGGGGCACATCAATCCATGTGATTGAATGGGTTCACAGCAGAAGAGCATGGTGCCTCACCGCACAAACGACTGCTGCAGGTGTTGCCGGATGCTCCTGTGTGCAGCTTGGTCAGCCTGAACCTGGTGTCGCTGGCCGAGCCGACCTTCCACATCGCGCGCTTCCTGCCCTCCGTCCGCGACTCCAAGGCGCCCCTGCTCTTCATCTGGCATGTGCGCACTCTCCCGCCTTGATCCCTACATCCACATCATGCATTATGGGCCATTTGGGTCATCGCTACTGCTACTTGGTTCGGACAGTGCCTTTCGGACCTTGCTTTTGATGTGTGAGAAGAGGTTGTTGCATGCTGGCTGTGACAATGTCCAACTTGCTCTTTGCCACCTTGCTTTCAAACCTGAATATGGGCTTTCGTGCTTTGGCGTCAGGTGCTGGTGCCCGGTAAGCAGAACTACTCCCTGGCAATCGCGTGGGCGCTGGATCATGACCCGGTGGAGAGGGTGAGGCAGACTCTGGCAGCAGCCGAGGAGGGGGCAGCCGCGGGGGATACACCTGCGGCGGCCGGCAGCGCAGAGGTCGATGGCACGGTCATGCTCAAGAAGCGGAAAAGCCTAAGGATCCGGCGGTCAGCCTCAGCGCAGGATGCCACTCAGGTGCGTTCATGTCTTTTCCTGCTTGCATAGAGAGCTGCTCTGTACCTTCCTTTGGGTATGGGTTTCGTCAAGATTCACTGTCGATGATGCCTGCTGGGCTTGTTGTCAGCGGCCTTAGGGATGACTTGACATCAGTCACAGTACGTGGCAAAGCAATCATGCAGGATCATCTGGTAATGATGGGGACTGTCAAATGCATGCGCAGCAAGCAGGGTGGTGGTGATGTTTGGGTCATGTCTGGGCCCAGGTGCAGGCGGCTGGAGGCCTGGATCCCGAGACGTCCGCAGGCTCTGGTGCCAGCTTTGCCACGGATGAGGGCTTCTCAGAGCAGCAGATCGAGCGCTCCTCCAAGAGCCTCAGCGCCCTCAAGCCGGTGTGGCCCTCCTTGTCTCTGCCCTGGCTTGGTTTGTCTCGCCCAACATGAGGGTTTCAACCACACTTTGCAGCACCCATCTCTCTGTTCCATCACGTTGAACGCGGTCTGTCCTGGCCTCACTGTACAGATCTCACTGTGCAGCCGCCGCTCTCCCTTGTCACCCGTTGCTGAGGAGGGTCTTGTGAGCAGCACAAACGAGTGATGACTGAGTGAGAAGTACTGGACATGTGTGTACTGCCATCGAGGGCGCGTGTCTGCCTGCACTGCGCCACAGGACGTGCCGCAGATGGGTAAGAGGCACAAGCGTTCGCAGACGGTGCTGGACGGGTCGCCGCCGAAGCCGCTGCAGCCGCCCTCGCAGCCCTCCACGCCGATGAGGCGTTCCCTGTGGGGCCGCGCCGCCGCCCCCGAGCCCGAGCAGCCCCAGGGGCCCAACCCCTACACAGCCTGCGACCCCTTCGACGTCACCATGATGCGGTGCGCCTGGCGTTGCACCTGCCTGGCTGCCCGTGCAGAGTGATCTGTCTGCGTGTGTTTAGTGTTGGAGCAAGTAGAGGCAACGGCCAGCTGTGGAATTCTTCGTTGTGGTCTAAGCACATGCAAGATCCCAGTCTTCTGCTGACCCAAGTCCGACTGCCAACTCTTCAGAGCTTGTTCAAGCAACTTTATGAAGTTGCACAGCTTTGGGGTGGTGATGTCAGTAGACCTGGTCAGGAGCTAGGCAAGAAACTTGTCTGTCCTTCTGCCTGTCAGTGCCGCGCAATGTGTCCATAAGTATGCATTCAAGCCGTCAGACATCTGCCGTGTTGCTGTTGCATGACCATGTAAGCATGGTGCTCACGCAGGTTCCTGGAGGCTGGGGGGGATGAGAAGGATGTGGAGAAGGTGCGTCACGGCGCGTTCAAGATAATCCCGCGCATCACTGAGGGCTCCTGGGTCGTCAAGCAGGCCGTCGGCCAAAACACGCCCGTCCTCCTCGGCCGCAAGCTCACCACCAAGTACTTCCGGTGAGGACCTGCGCAACACAGACCCCCTTAGATGGGGTCTTTTTGACTGTGGCACAGTCTCCTCGTGGACAGTGGTGTGACATTTGCACGGTCATCCCACTCACTCCTGAGGCAGTGCCATGTCCTTCCACAGGAGCGATTGGGTGACTGTGCAAATGTTGCGCCGTTCAGGTGCCATGACATCGATCGGTCATAGGTTTCACCTGCCTTACTCCGCAAGATTGACGCCTGCTGCGACTCGCTCCTGCAGTCTCTGCGCGCGTGACATGCAAACGCTATTTGCCCGAGACACACTATAGGCTTCTGCGGCTGGGAAGGCAAGCAGAACAGCCAGCCCTGTCTGGGAAAAGTCATGAGTGGGATTGCGAGTGAGGCCGGGGGCGCTGGCGCAGGGGCGCGAATTACATAGAGGTGGATGTGGACGTGGGCAGCTCGCGCAGTGCGGCCAACGTGGTGGGACTGGTGCAGGGCGCCCTCAAATCCCTCGTCATCGACCTCGCCGTCCTCCTGGAGGGCCACTGCACGGTGCGCGCCCCCTGCGCACCCCCTCTTTCTTCCCCCTGTCTGGCGCTTACCCCCTCTCAGAAAGTCACGTGTCCTCATTTGCCTTCCGGATGTCCCTCGGATGGACAAATCAGTGGAATGGTTCGCATGCCTTGGCGCACACTGCTGGTGTGGAGCCGGGATCTCAGGGAGTGGCGAGCAGCTTCCGGCACTCCGCATGATGGTGCAAACGATGTCACGGTGCTGCAAGGATGCTGGTGTGGTCAGATGCGTGCGGCTGACAGGGTGCTGATGAGGGTGTGCGTGAACAGGAGGAGCTGCCTGAGCGGCTGCTGGGCACCTGCCGCCTGGAGCACCTGGACCTGTCTGCAGCGGCGCACCTGGACCTGTCCACTGGCACCATCACCCGCAAAGAGGACACCTGAGCCTTGCGGCACCCATTTGTGCCTGCCGAACCAGGGTGCCTACTCATGCGGGATTGCATGCAAAAGGGTCTGCTGCCCTGCACTACTGCGTGTTGTCGTCCTCACCAGGACGTTGGTCTTTGAATGGGTGCAGAGTGCTGCAAATGCAAGCCTGCGAAATTGAGAGGGCCCGGGCAAGTTTTCATCCGGCATTGGCGCTTGCTCTGTCTTCATGTCTGCCGTTTCTCTTGCTATAAAGATACCTCATGCATACTGCTTTGTCCTTGCTGCGCCAAATGAACTGGACCATATGTGCTCTGATATGCCGGATGATGCTAGACTTGCGATGAACTGCTGTGGGGTCATGCTGAACACAGTCTGGAGCCTCTGATGCTGAGTGAATGATCATTGCATGACAGCAATAAAATGTTGCATCTGCATAGGACATCAACATGTGAGCGCTATAGTTTTTTGAAGCCCGGAAAGTTTTACAGAAGCCTTACGGAATGGCACCGACATCATGGCCATGCTCACATGCCATCTCCTTATTGCCAGCAGTCTCGCGTTCTCACCCTTGAATCATTGATCGACCAAGTTGGAGCATGTTTAGAGATTCTAGGTAGTGCTTATGCACCATGTTCAACAAACTGATAGCATGGAGTTGACACTCTTGCGGTGAAAGTGCTCCGCAATATGCTCGTTCGCCATAATCAACCACAAGCCTTTGCTTTTCCCCATGCACGGGAACGGCCACCAAGGCCCAGCATGGTGCTGTCCTGCACTTTGGTGGTGCAAAGCAGCTCAAGAGCCCCCACAGAAATAAGACCCATTTGCCAACGACATCCCCGTTGCTCGACAACGACATTCCCGTCATGTGGCCATCCTGAGTCAGATGTGGGCGCCCAAAACAAAGGCCTAATGCAATGCGTGAAGCTCAGATTCGCCAGAGGCGCACCCTTCATGTCTGCTTCAACGTGCAAGCAACAGTGGTTGAAAAGGACGGTGACTTCCTTGCATGATGCCTCTCCTGCTCAGAGGAAGTAATCACTGAAGGATGCCTCCAGGCCACTACAGCAAACGGACCGCCGTTCACTGCAGTAAGCCTTGAATGTAGAGAAAATGAAAGTTCACTCCTATCCGTGAGATTCCAAGCCTAGAAACCCCAAAGAAAGTGTCGTATATGGGCACGCCAGATTTCCTCCCTTAGCCCGCACACTACACAGTGCGGGTGTAGCCTCCACCAACAAGAAAGCTAATCAAATAAGCACAGCATCACTTCCCATGCGCACCGCCATGCATGGGCAACCCACTACCTTCCAACCACCTCCAGAGCAATGACTGATGAGCGATCCATTCTGCGGTCGCAAATCCAGTCAGAGTCCCCTCTTAAATAGGGACTTGGTGCCCGGAAATGCACCTCTGCAGTCACTTTTTAGCCCAGACAGGGGGCTTGTAACGTGTCGTTATTAGTAATCTCACCGACCTGCTGCCTCCAGCCTGGCCCACCATAGTATCGATAGGAGACAGAACCCATACTTTGGCAATTTCTCTGTTATGTGTCGGGAGAAAGCAGAATCGTGGCCGCCAAAGAGGCATACCACGCAGAAAGACGAGATTTCTTTTAAGAGCCAGACAGCTCGTGGATGAATGCTCAACCTAACTGCTCTTCAGCGACAGATTCCTGGCGCTGCATCTTGCAATCAGGCCACATCTGGGTGTGGACTGTGGCAGCATTGGCTCAGAGCCATGAGCCACCTCTCGACTCCACAACAACACTTGCTATTGGTTGTTTTGGGTTTGTGCCGGGCACTGTTTGCTAGTTGCTCTTGCGCTGTTTGCTACCGGCAATCTGGCGGCGTCACCGCTTCCTGCGTCGCCTGCGATGCCGGGGCTCTTTGCTGGTGTCCCAGGACTCGCTGTCGGTGGTGTGCTGCTCTTCCGAACTCTCCTCCGAGAACTCAACACCTGCAACAAATTCCCAGGACGACATGAGAGCATCACAAGAGGCTAATACACACATACATCAGGTACTGAGCGCCAGGTATTGAGAAGGCACGCATGAGGGCGCATAAGAGCTGAGATGCTGCTGGTCTATCAGGCAACGTGCACCCCTTCTAAGTTGACAAAGGAGCCTCACAGCAGGCAAATAGACCCAGGGCAAGCACTGCCAGGATAGCAGCCTTCATGCATCCTCAAGTTCTGGAAACGAGCCCATGCTCGTGCCCCCTTGGTCGGTCAAATAACAGAGGCAGCAGCGCGCACTGGAGTCGTGCAAGACGGGGCGCGTGACGCGGCGGCCGGAGAGGCTGTGGGAGATGAGCCGTTCTGCAGAGGCGCCTGAGAGCGCGCTGGGCCCCCCCGGCTCAGACCTCCCCCCGCTGCTTTCGCCCACGCTGCCGCTTGCTCGGCGCCGGGTCCCCTCAACAGCGCCAAATCTGGAAACCATTAATCGCATTATTGCCCCCCTTACCTAGCTCAATGTGCCGGTGCAACCGAACCTCGGCATGACCACTCGAGCACTGGAAGACATGTACTACATAGCACGCATGCGAGCTCTGGTAATGGTCTCATGAAGCGAGGCACAGCGAGGAGAAGCTGACCCTGGATGCCGCGACGGTGGCGGCAGCTCAACGAATGCGGGCGCGCCATCCCCTCGGGCAATGTGGCCAGTTCGCGGCGCTGAGGGCACGACGAAGCCCAGAACATTGAGGGTCCTGCCGCTGGGCTCCCGCAGCAGGCCGCTCCCCACAGCCTCCTCCATCATAGGCGCTGGCCCCGGATCCCTGATGCTGCACACGCCCTCCATCTCAGTCGTACAGCCAATTGCTCTCCCTGCCGCCCCCCAGTGTCTCGGCACACACTTTTGCTGGTTGAATCCAACAGCGTCTAGCCAATATTGCCGCCTCTGCATGCCTGCAACATGTAGCCAGCAACGAATGCATATTCTCACAGCACCAACAAGGAGCAGGGTCCACTGACTGGGTCACTGCTTCAGGATAGAGGCAAGGCCCATGCCAGCAGACCTGTTGAGGCCCATCATCCTGGGCGCGCGTTTGCGGCCTCCGGGAGGGGCCGGCGGAGAGAACGCCTCCTCGTCGCTCATGGCCGCAGCCGTCCGGTCCCCCCCGCGCCGCTCCATGCGGCTGACGCCCAATGGCAGCTTTGCCAGAGCGCTCTCCTGCACAGCCAGCAACCCCTTCGCAACCAAAATGAGCGCCGCCTGTTGAGACCTTGGCAGGTCTTGTCGCCAGGAAAGACAGCCACATCAAAATGCCACTGCAAACCCCACAGACCTCAAGCAGAACAGCACTGCCAAGCTAATAAAGTGCCGGCTGTTCTCCTATCAGTATGACCATGGGCGCCAGAGAGACCAGCAATTTTCAGAAACCGACAACAGATTGGAACGTGCATTTTCTGCGTATGCTATGGCCACCCACCTGGGCACGTTGCTTCTGCTGCTGCATGATGTCCTGCACGAGGGCCTGCAGGGGGCTCACAATGGAGGCGTTCCCTGCCTCAGTGGGGGCATCCTCTGCAGCCGCTTGGGGATCCTCCTTGGAAGCAGCAGCAGCAGCAGGTGGCGGGGAGGCGCCCTCCTGCGCCATTGCCTGGTCCCCCCTGGCCACCGGCTCGGTACTATTGAGGCACAGCAGCATCTTGGCCGCTTCCCTGCGCGCGGGACTACCCCGGTCAACGGAGCCCCCAAAAAGGCCAGGCAGACTGAGCTCTGTGGGCACCTGACGTGATTTGAATACTGCTTTCCATGGCACCATCAGCCATTTTTGGAATGTGTATCGTTCCTTGCTACAGCGCGACAAGCAACGAGGACTGATACAGCAGCGCGAGCATGGCGGCAGCTGCTTGCCTGAGGTTGTCTTCCCTGGGACGAGGCGGCTGTGCATCCCCAGCGTCACCTGTCGGCTGGGATGCCGGGGCAGCCGCCGGCTGCGCGGGCTCACATTTGGCCTCGCGCGCGGCAGTGGGGGCGTCAGCGGCATGCGCCGCAGCCGGGCGCGCCGGCCGCGCCGTGGCATCCGCCTCCTTCGCCGCCGCCGCCGCCTTGTACTGCTGCATGCGCAGCCCCTCGAAGGGGTTCATGCGCTGTTGCCTGCAGCACTTCCACGCATCGCTCAGTCCCGGCAGGCAAGTGGCAAGGCCAGCATCTGCCGTTGTGCGGGCTGGAAAGAGCATAAAGGCGCACTTGTCACTGGGCGCCGTGGTGTCCTTGAACACAAGACGTGGCAGCGTGGTGGAGGGCTGATCTTGGCGAGCGGTAGTGGCTACCCGCGCCCGGTCCTCCGCAAGTTGCCCCTGCGGTGGGGGTCCCCTGCTGTGGCGGTCCGGCTCCGGGGCATGGTCCCTGCCCAGCCGTGACACATTGCCCGACCTGGGCCCTGCTCGGCTCGGCACGCGCATCTGCTCCGGCTCTGACCCCATGCGCCGCATCGATGCCTGAGACAATCAGAGAGGTCGTCAATGCCGATTCCAGCGCTGCTACTTTAAAAATCATACCATGACAGGTGTGAATGTCTCATAACTCTTTATGTAGACAGAAGGATGAACGATAGGAAGGGCTGTCACTACCAAGTCTGCTGTGCACAGATGAGTGGCAAAAATTCAGGGGCTCACCTCCATCTCCTCGTGCGAGATCCTTTTGGCTGCCGGACGCTGTTGTGAGGCAGCCAAGTCGGCGTTTCTTGGGGAAACAGCTGGTCTATCCGGCTCCCTATGCCTGTCCGGAACCGGCTCGCGCCTGTGCCTGTCCCGGTCCCTCTCCCTGTACTCACTCTCCTGCACAACATCACAGAGGTTCAGACTCGTCCAGGACGCCACAGAGACAGATGCAGAGTTAGGGCACACAGGCAGGCAGCCAGGTTACCGAAGGTTTGTGCATAGCCAGCTGAGCAGCTTGTTGCATGACAGGTGTACCTGTCGCGTGGGGGCCTGTGGCTGGCTGGGTGATGCCAGCGACTCCTGCAGCATGTGCATCAGAAGTGCCTGCTGCATCGGTGACTCTTTCATAGCCGCCTGCAGCTGCTGTAGCAGCCGCTGGGGGTTCATGCCTCCATGATCCTGCCCGTCAATAACATGCAGTCATTCGATGCATGTACTCCCCACAGCAGTCCTGAGTCCCAAGCAAGCACATGGCAGCAGAGGAGGCAGACACAGCAGTCCTTCCCAAGGTGGGCTGTAATGCAAGAGCTGGAACACAAGGGGCTGCTCTCAGGGGATGATGCGCACCTGTAACGTCTTCAGGATGTATATGAGGTTTGAGGAGCCCTGTGCCTCAGCAAGCGAGGCGTTTGACAGGTCCGGCAGAGACAGCAGCGCAGCCAGCTGGCGCTCCTGATCCTGCAGCCGCCACCACAAGACCTCAGCCACCCTACAATTGACAGCTTGGAGAGATCCCTTGGCATGTGAAGTGAGGCCGTGGCAACTGTAGGCCGTATTCCTCCCACAGTGAGCAACACGGGTGGCAGGTATTTGTGGAAGCACAGTCCTTGGGCTGCTTGCATTCCTTGCCTGCAGATCGGGTCTTGGATGAGTAAGGCTGCGCAAGCGCACCATTTTTGCGTTGGCTGCCTGCTTTGTGGCAGTTTCTGCGGGGCTGCCCGAGTCGCGCCGTCTGCTGGCTGCAATTGATGCGCTTGCCTGGCGGTGCACCTCTCCGGTGGAGGCCGCGCTCGCGGCAAGTTCTTGGGACTCCGATGCTAGGTCCTCACGCCGCGGCCGCACCACATACCCCTGCCAAACACAATGAACTCCTGTCGAGTTCCTGAATGCCAACCTCGGCGGATGCCTCAATAGTTGATAGCTGCTCCTGCTAGAACTAAACAACAGCATCCCAGCAACCATGGACCTCAAAGAGTAGGATATTGATGAGCTTTAAAAAGGGTATCCTACTCGATGCTGAGCATCGCCGCAGAATTGGGGAATGCATGGCTTTGATTGGAAGGAGACATTCAGAGAGTGCGGAATGCACAGTTGGATGCTGCAGATCCACTGCCACTCATCTGCAGCAAGAAGTGTTGAGAGCGATTTGATAGTCAGTGTCAGCAGCGCACCCTCTGGAGCATGCGCTCGGCCACAGCGTGCCCGGTCTGCTTCAGGTCGAAGGACGCCTGCCGCTGAGGCGGGGCCGGCGGGCCGACGCGGGGGCCGGCCGCCTCTGGCGCTCCGCGGCGCGCACCGTCCGGCCTGGCAGGAGCGCCTGACGACACCAAAGCACCCTGCAAGCACATTCCAGCCAGATGTCAGAGTACCCTGCTTTCCCACAATGCTTGCTATGTTCACTCTGCGAGCCTTCAGCAAGAATCAATAAATGAACAGATTGTTTACAGCCAAATAAGTATGTGACTTCCAGCAAGCAAACCACTCTGCAGTCCTGTGGATAATCGCAGCTTTGGTACTTGCATTTGATGCAGCTGGGGAAAACGGGGGGATCGGGTAGGGAGAGGGAGGGGTTGCTGACCGAGCGGGACCAGGCGGGCTGCCTGAGCGTGACAGAGGTTGACTGGATGCTGGGGATGCCCGATCGCCCATTGCCGCGCCCCAGCCTGCTGTCCTGCTGCCGCCCTTCCATGAACGCATTGCTGTACACTCTGTAAGTCGTGGTCGCCTTTGTTCCGACTCTGCCAGCAAAACAGACCGCATCAGGCAGCATATGGTTATCACCAGGAGGCGCCCCCCCAAAGGAGGACCTCCTGTTGCCATCCTCTGCTGTATTGGCCATGCATCTCATGGCCCTCAAGATAAGTGATGCGGCCCACAATAGAGCTGTTCCATCGTAAATCTATGCACCGCAAGACATGCGGGCAGGTGGATGAAGGAAGCAGCTCACCTCATGGGGACAGCCTCCATCCAGAGCTTGGAGCTGGGCTGCTGCACAAGGAAGGATGTCTTTTCTGTGCGGGAGGGCACACTGATCTTGGGACCAGATGCCAGAGAATCCTACAAAGTTGCACAGTGCCTGTCAGATTCAGCATGTAGATGCAAGTCTAGAACAACCAACTCCTTCAAGCCAGCTGGTGGGGAGCCCCCACACATTCCCAGTGTTTCTTTCCATGGCAATAGAGATACTTTCTGGTTGATTGATAGGTGCAGTCACAGTTCTTGACAAGACCACAATGTCTGGGGAGTATGTTGGTCCTGTTTACTTGTATTTGAAAACCCATAAAAGAGCCACTTGCGGTGCTGTGGTCTACCTGGCGAGGAATGGTGCGGCTGCTTGTTGCTGGGGCTGTAAGGCTGATGCTCGGTTGCCGCATGGCAGCAGAAGCATTGGAATCCATTGTGAGACCAGATGCTGCTCCCAGCCTTCCGCCTGATCCAGTCAGCCAGGAGGGCTGCTGGCCAGCAGAGGTGATGGTTGCCTGTTGATCAGTTTGGTATATGTTAGACTTCTCTGGTAGGCCAGTAGCAGCCTTGATTGCACCTCCACCAGGATTAATTACTATTTCATCCGCATTGCAATACATGTGCCCCATTGTCCTTGAGGAAGCCTCACCTCCTGCTGGCGCAATAAAGCCGTTTGCTGCAGCTCTCTGTGGAAAGGCCCAGCATCTGTTCTCCCCCTTAGCTGTTGCCCCATGGCTCGCAACTCCACAGGAGGCTGGGCGCTTGCAGCTGAACGGGGACAAGACACATCTTGAAGGGCATCTGCTCCTTGATCTGATGTTGCCTCTGATATCGCCCTCGGGCTTCCTTCCGTCTCGACCCCATCCATCAATGTCAATCACTCATTCTCCAACATGTTGTGAAGATCTGCTGCGCCCATCAGCACGTTTCAGCTTACATCGTCGTGGATTTACAACAGAGGATTGCGGGTTTCCCCAACTTCTGTTGGTTTGTCACACCTCCGCCGTTGCCTCAAGTGCTCTAGCACATGCTTTCAAACAGTGGCAGTCGCCAGCTGTATCCCTCCCGCTTTAGAACGAACAAGTGTGCTTTACCTAATGTGTAAGCGCGGTAAGCCTCTAGGGTTGATGCATCGATACCTCTGATCCCTGAAAAACCCCACTTGTCATTGCACCGGGCCCGGGGGAGCGTATCTCTTCGGATGTACCAATAGACCCTGAAGCCCCGGATTGTCCCACGCCAGTTTCTTGTTTTGCTGCCCTTATTCGAGAGCGCTAATGAAGCGAACTCATGCATGCGTTCATAACACCTGGCTTCAGGACTGACGGTTTTCCGAAGTGGCCGCGCAGGAGACGGCATCGCAGCCAGTAGCCAGTGGAGAAGTCAGAGCTGGTCGTGGGACATGAATCATTTGAGCGTGTGATTAAACGGGAGATTCATCTGCTTCATCCAGGCAGCGATCTGAGCCGACGCGCTGTCGAAAGGGACAGAGTGGCGTCGGTCTGTCAGGCATTTTGCCTTCCTCGTGACCAGGCAAGTAGGTCTTGAGTGCTCTTCGCCTCTTCTACTGCATGTGAGTGTCTCTGGATGATTTAGATCATCCTAAATGCTACGAGTACTTTGCTATTTTCCTTACGTTATGGGCTTGACACAGTGGGGTTCCCTGCATGCAGCTTCTCGTGACACTTCCCTGTCACGCAGTCCTCTTGAGCGCGCCCTTCTCTCCCAGTCGGCAGGATCAACTGCAAAGTTTATGGTTGGAAGTGCGCCAGATCACCCTTGAGCCGTTTTAAGAAGCAGCATCAGCTTCTGGCCTGCTCAATGTTCCCAAAGGAAAGGAGGGGAGCAGGACACAAAGGCCATGAAACTAACATGGCCGTTGCCGTCTTGCGTTTCAGCGTTATCTGTTGGTGTGCATGCCTCACGGCTGGCCAACCTCTCACAGATGCCAAAGGTACATCAGCTTGCTCCTGTCTCGCCAAATGCTTGCGTGATGCAATCCGCAGTGTCTGAGAGGGTGTGCTGTAGTGGATTACAAAAACAACGCTGCTGCGTGCGCAGGCTACAGTGCAGATCAGAATGGGCTGATTTTCATGAGAAATGCCATAAAGAATTTTGGTATCTACATGCGGAGAGCACAGTGCACTGGGTGGAGTGATAAGCCTGGTGCCAATGTGTGCAACTGGCCGGGGATCACCTGTATTGACAAGCAAGTCGTGGGCCTGCACTTCCTAAACAATGGCTCCGTTCTTGTCGGTGAGCGCTTATCTAACAAGGATCCGTTTGCCGCCTGCTTTCAATCTTAAGCAATGCAAGGATCAAGTGAGACCATGTCAACCATGTCAACACCTTTCTCGCCAGGTTGCATGCAGCGCACACAGGATATAGGTCGAAACATGCAATTTTCTGCATGTGCAGGTGATATTGGGGAGGTTTTGTATGGGGCATCGTTGTTGCCCAAGCTGAAGCGACTGGATCTGTCAGGGCAGGCCTTCACCGGCACCCTGCCCAACAGCAGCCTCAGCATGCCTATCCTGGAGGAGCTGGACCTGTCCAATAATTACATAGAGGTGGGGATTAGACTCCTTTGCAGAAGACAAGCATTCAATGCAATGGATAATGAGATCAGGCCCCAACATGTCGTGGTTGGATTAAGAATATCGCTGTGCAGGGGTCTTTGCCGGCGGATTGGGGGCTGGATGCTTCGTTTCCTCGGTTGCAGAACCTCACTCTGTCTTTCAACCCAGACCTTGGGGGAACACTGCCAGCGTCCTGGGGCACGGATGGCAGCAGTTTCAGGGCACTGTCCAGGCTGGAGATCAACAACTGCAATGTTTCGGGGACCCTTCCGGCCGCATGGGCGACTAACCTGCCAGCGCTGAAGGATATCAATGTCTCCACCAATGCGCTGTCAGGTTGGTGCTGACCCTGTCCCACAAAGCTCACAAAAGCAACGGTCGAGTCAGTAGCGTGAAGAAGCTCATGCCAATGGGATTTCATGCTGCACAGGGACATTGCCAGCAGCATGGAGTACGCTGAATCTCACAGGGCTGAATTTCGATCGAAATAATCTGAGAGGTGCGCTGAACACCAAGCACACATTACGGCTCTTTGAAGTGGCATCTGCAAAGTTCAGACAGTTTGGTCTAATTTCTAGAATCAGCTGGGCTGTGGCAAGTGCAGGGAGCATTCCTGACACATGGGGGGCGAATGGGTCGTTTGCAAACTTGATGAGGTTGCAACTGTACAGCAATTTTCTGTCGTCCAGCCTGCCTGCAGCGTGAGTATCCCTTATAACTGCTCCGGGCTTTCTGACAATTTGTAGAATTGATAGTAGACCTTTACAAAGTGCTGGTATGCATGGATGGCTGGCAGAGTGCTGCACAAATGAAGCGTCATCAGATCCTTGCCTCAAAGCAGGGCCTTAAGGTTGCATGCTTGTGTGCAGGTGGAACAAAAACGGGACAATGCCCAAGCTGTCAGTCATTGACACCTCGAAGAACAACTTTTCGGGTGTTGTTCCGACGGGATGGGGTTATGCTGGGCTCTCTTTCCTTGTCACGAAAGGTTTCGCCCTCCCACCCAGCGTGTTTGCTAAATGCATGTGTGGCACCTGTGCCTGTACTATGTGTCATGTGCCTGTCCTGAGGCTGCTTATCACATGCCTTCTCAATTCTCTCCTGTCGGTGAGCCTAGTTTGGAAGTACATAGAGCCTCAAGATAGGCTGCAGAGATGAAACCATATGTTTGTGCCACTGCAGACAATGCCTTCTGCGGCCCTATGCCCAACTACAATGTCTTCAGCTGCGGCTACTTTCGGCGCGACTGTGTCAGGAGACAGGGAATTGCACCGCAGTGCCCTGCACCTGCACCCGCACCCACTGTCCCTGCCCAGATTCCCATCCAGTCCGCAAGTACGCTTTCCATCTTCTTACCATCGCCTCAAGAGCCACGAACAATTTACTATTTGTTGTAAGGCTGAATGTGTGCCTTTCAATGACACTTGGGAGACTGATGTGGGCAAGGGATGAATAGAATGCAGCAGGAGCCTCTGTTTTTGTAAGTGGGAGTACTATGAGTCCTGACTCATGCTTGCATGCGCAGACGGTGACATGGCGACGCTGCTGCGGCTGAGGGCCACCTTCACAGACTTTGACATGGTGTCGCGCACGGAGGACTCCCACTGGGACGCCAGCCTGCCCATGTGCTCCTGGCAGGGCGTCACATGCACGCCGCAGGGCTTTGTTCAATCGCTCAATTTCAGCATCCCCGCGCGCGCGCCCCCTGTCCTGGCCCCCCTTGCGCAAGGCTATGACCACTCCATTGTGCATGCCAGCGTCGAGCTCCAACTTAAAGGTCAGTAGCTCACTTTTTTACCTCTGCATGCTTCCAATCTGCAATTCAGCTTGTGCAATCTCATCTTGTGCATGGGGTCTGGCCATATTCAGGGTTATTGTATGTGATGTCTGGCACGAGGGAAAATTGTGCACCAAAAAAGGTTCCCAGAGCTGTTTGCAAAATGCGGCTGGACAGCGCTTTGTTGGGCAGAATGCCGCGCACATGAGTGTGTCTGCTCCTGAGTGGAGTCAGCCCGAGTTTATTGCAAATGAGGGGACTGAATGCGGATGATTTGGTGCAGGGGATGTGGGGGAGGTGTTGAAGGTGGTGTCGGCGCTGCCGCAGCTGACCAAGCTGGACTTCTACAACCAGCTGCTCACGGGAACGCTGCCCGCCAACATCAGCCTTCCCAAGCTTGTGGAGCTGCGCCTCATCGCCAACGACATCTCGGTGCGCCCCTCTCGCATGCATACTTTGTCAGGCCGCTCTTTCCGTTGGGCAAATCAACAGATGCATCTTAAGCACAGCAAAGATGGAGCCCTTTGGCGTCAGCCGCTTTCACGGTGTCATGGGCAGTGACAACCGGGTCTCTGTCACAGGCCTGCAAAACAGTACCTCTTTGTATAGGACGCCATACTGGGGGCCTGACTCACCGCCCAGCCATTATGTAGTGGGCCTCTTGGGCGCTGTGAACCCCTTGGCGGCATTTAATCGTGTTGTGGAGTAGTCCTCAGCCTGTGTGGCGGCTCCCACTGACATTGCTGCATGCATGACTTGCAGGGCACGCTGCCGAACAGCTGGGCGGACAATGGGGCGTTCCCTGCGCTGCGAGCGCTGTACCTCAACAGGAACTGGCGCCTGAGCGGGCCGCTGCCGGCAAACTGGGGCTCCAAGACCAGCAGCCTGAACAAGCTGGAGGTGCTGGCGCTGCAGGGCTGCAACCTGACCGGCACGCTGCCAGTCTCCTGGTCCTCCAACATGCCCCTGCTTAGCGTCCTCGACCTCAACTACAACTACCTCTCCGGTGAGCCTCTTTGTTCAGTGTTCCTCCCTTTGCAGCTTTGCAGCGTTGCCATGAGGTTGATCATTGCACAGACGTCTGCAGCCCACTGCCACCAAGCCCACATCAGATGTGGTGTATCAAATGGATAATGAGTATTATTCAATTAAGTGAGGTGTGCTGCAGGCACGCTGCCGCCGGAGTGGGCGAACATGGGCGCCATGGCCTCCCTCAACATTGTCGGCAACAGCCTGCGCGGCACCCTGCCCTCTCAGTGAGCCATCCCTTCTCTTCCTCTGCTCTGCCACTCAAGCAGCATTTTCAGCTGTTCCTGCAGCCTCAATTGCTGTTTGTCACCTGTTCACCATCATGTGTCAGTCCGAAGCCGCCACCTGAGCATGGCCATAAGGCATCCAGTCACAGCGCTTGGAGTGTTGTAGACCCCATCAGGGCAAGAGGCTTGTCACCAGGATCAGAAACGTGCTTCCCCAAAACTTGGGTTTTGATAGGCATCGCCGCCGCGCAGGTGGTCGGCCAACGGGGCGCAGTCGTGGGCGTACCTGCAGGAGCTGCACCTGGACGCCAACCTGCTCAACGGCACGCTGCCGGCGTCCTGGGGCGACGGCAACTCGATGCCCAACATCCGCAACATCACCCTCGTCTCCAACAACCTCAGCGGGCCTGTGCCAGCCTCCTGGGCGCTCGACGCAGCCGGCCGCGCCCACTTCCCAAACCTCCAATCGCTCTACGTCCAGCCTGGTGCGCCGCTGCCCTATTGCAGCAGCTCTGCGCGCACTCCTCTCGCCTTCAACACAAGCATGTGTCTTCTTTGCTTGTCAGATGGATGAATTGTGTGTTATACAGAGAGGATTATGACAGGCAAGGGAAGGGGGTGCTTTGCTTGTCCCAGATGGATAAATTGTCTGTTATACAGAGAGGAATATGACAGGCAAGGGAAAGGGATTGCAATGACAAGCATGGCAGACGGGGCTACGCTGAATTCATCAGTGCTGCAGGAGAGTTACACAATCCGGTAGTTGCTGAATGAGCTGACGGTTGACTGTTGTGTGCTGCGCAACCAGGCAACGAGGGATTGTGCGGGATCGCGCCGAATGGCGTGTCGGTCTTCTCCAAGGCCGGCAGCGCGGACGCGGAGCAGGTCTACTCGCTGGGCAAGCCCTGCCCAGTGGACATCACGTCAACCTCCACACAGTCGGCCGGCACCGGCGTGCGCGTGGAGGCGGCCATCACCGGCGCAGTCCTGGGCGGCTGCTTCCTGATCGTGCTTGTCGCTCTTGCGGCCTGGTACGGCGTCCGGCGCTTGCGGCAGCGGCGCGCCCGGGGGATGGACCAGGAGCTATGGGGCAGCCAGCCCCACAAGGCCTTCTCGCTGGATGACAAGGTCAGCTCCCACTTCCTATTTCTACCAGCTTCTGCTGCACCTCTGTTATTTCTTCTGCAGCTCCCCGGGGAGATCGCGCGCTTCAAATGTGAACCCTGGTCGATCTTTGTGGACGGGCAAAGGCCACGTTGGTGGGCTGTTTGAAAGTAGGTGCTGACAGCTGCTCTTGAATGAGCACAGGTGACTGCACTGATGCGGGTGGACGTGCCACCGCATGACTCGGACAGCATCATACCGCCCAAAGCGCCGCACAGCTTTGTGCCCTTCTCGCGCGCCCCCTCCAGTATGGCCGCCTCCTTCCCGGCCCGCTCCAACGGCGGCAGCCGTGTGTCCGGCAGCGGCCGCGCCTCTGGCAGCTACACTCCCAGATCGGGGCAGCCCCGATCGGGAGACACTCACAGCGGGCCGGGCAGTGGGCAGCACAGCGGGCAGTATAGCGGGCACGGCGCGCCGGGCAGCGGGCTGCGGGACGGGGGCAGCAGTGGCTCGGTGGCGCTGAGCCAGCAGGGGGGCAGCATGGAGAACTACTCGCTGCCCTCCATGCCCTGGAAGGACTGGGAGCTCAATCTTGACGCCCTGCAGGTCCGCCCCCATCGCTATGGCACTGTATCTGTGCTTTGCCTCACTGCGCCGGTGTCATCCAAGTGTTGCTTTTGTTATGGTTACTGAGACATTGCCAGGCTTTCAAGATAAAGTTCACAGCCACAGTCCAGTCTTCTGCAATGCGCTCGCTGCTGTGATCAGCATCACCATTCAGCAGTGTCACGAGCGTCGTGCTGAAGTTGGACTGCAGCAGTGAGGCATCCTCTACCTTGGCTTGAGCTCCGGGACTTGAAGGACGTATGTGGCACAGCAGACAGTATCAACGCGGTAACGTTGTCACGCAGGTGGAGTTGAATGAGGATGGGACGGAGGTGGAGCTGGGGAAGGGGGCGTTTGGGGTGGTGGTGAAGGGCAGCTACCGCATGGCGCCCGTGGCCATCAAGCGGATGCGCGACCAGTCGCCAGAGCAGCAGGTCGCCTTCCTCAAGGAGATGGCCATCCTGCGCGCCTGCCGCGGCTCCCGCTACGTCGTCCCCTTCGTCGGTGCCAGCCTCCAGCCGGTCAGTCTCCTCTCCTTGACCTGAAGGAATATTCTGGGAAGCTATGTTTATGTCTGAGTGGTGGGCACAGCACCACCCTCAGGCATGCATGGGTCCCAACAAAGGCTTTGGATTGCGGACGCACTGTGCGTTCACTGGCCAAGTTGCGCTAGTTCTGGGGTGAAACTTGAAACTTGGAAGTGTCACCCAAGAGCCAGTGCCAACCAGCCAATGAGGGGTGTGCCCTAACTGTGCATGATACTTTTGCTGGCTGATGGGTGCCCTGTGAGCTGGGCGCAGTCATGCATGTGCTCAAGCACGCCTCACTGGGGTCTGCCGTTCCTGCGGAATCTCGGGCGCATGGCGGCTGTGAAGAGTGTGAAAGGCAGAAGGATAAGGCAGATTTGTGGAGAGATTTTTTGAGATGTGAGTGCTGTGGCGTGCAGGGCAACACAATCCTGGCGATGGACTACATGGACAACGGCAACCTGTGGGATGTGCTGCCGCGCGTGGCCAAGGACGGGCGCCTCATCTTCCAGTGGAACAACCGCGGCAAGCGCGTCGCCTACGAAATCGCCCTTGGCCTTCACTTCCTCCACGACCTTCGGTGAGGCCCACAACTGTGCACATACAGCCTCCTCTCAAACAGCAAGCCTTGCTTTCCTCCCACAGCTGCTCCAGTAGAGGGCCACCTTATTGCATGCTTGAAAATCCGGTCCTGTAGCTCTGGACGTCTGCCTCTCTTTTTTCTGCCTGGGTCCAGTGACCCCGAGTCCTGCTTGAGCCCCCTTTATAGCATTTCAATGCGCTCATGCTGTAGACGAGAAAGCAGCCAGATACCGCGGCTAAGCGGAAACGCCACCTCTCTGCCCCTTCTGCTTGCCTGCATGCTAATCTATAGGGACGCTGCTGCGCAGGGTGGCGCACCTGGACCTGAAGTCCAGCAATGTGCTGATAGCAGCGGACGGCACGGCCAAGATCAGCGACGTGGGGCTAGCAGCGCTGATCAGCCGCTCCTACCTGAGCCAGATGGCGCCGGCCGGCACATGGGCCTGGGTGGCTCCTGAGGTCATCCTGGGCGGCCGTGTGACGATGAAGGCAGACATCTTCAGCTTTGGAGTGGTGCTGTGGGAGATCATCACCCTCGAGCGCCCCGCCTGGCGCGGCAACCTCCGAGACATCAGGCACGCGCCCACTGCCCCTGTCTTGGCAACGCCTCACCCTGCTCGCTGAAGAAGTGCAGGCAGACCGGTGCTCGAGTTTCCGTAGATCCTTGGTGTTGTCCCAGTGTGTTCGCCCACTTTGGCCTACAGGATGAAAAACCGCAAGGCAGTGCATGAATAAATGTGCTTAGCAGGCATGTATAGGGCTGAGGGCTTGCTCAGGAATGGAAATGACAGTAACGGAAAGGGGAGTGATACTTGGCATCTGTGAGGGCATTGCGTGGCGCCGAAAAGGGCGTTGCACTGTACTCGTGGCAGGACAGGCGGCTGACATCGAGCGGTTGAATGCAGATCCCTCACATCTAGTATATTTTGCGAACACCTTAATATGTGCGCAGGGTGCCGGAGGAGGCGCCGCAGGAAATAGCGGACCTGGTGTCGCGGTGCACGGGCGACGTGGAGGAGCGGCCGGACGCGCAGGAGTGCGCCGAGATCATCGCCCCCTACGTGCGCACCGCCTCCCTCCGCACCAACGCCTCACAGCCCCTCACGCCGGGGGCCGCCGTCGCCCCCCGCCGCACCAGCAGCGGCGGCAGCGGTGGCGAAGCCGGTGGGACCGCCCCTGCTGCCGGTAGCGGCAACCGGACGGCATCCGGCAGCAATGCGGGATCAGCGGTCGAGAAACAGCCGTCAGGGGACGCGGTTTTGACCCCCGGCGCGCTCTGACTGAGGTGCTGCAAGTGGTGCGGCAGGCTTAGGAGCGCGGTTCAGTGTGAGAGGAAAGTCTTTTGCAGTCCACTGAAGTTGGCACGGCAAAACAGCAAGTGCTCAAGCAGACAGCGCAACACAGTGAGCGAGCAGAGGATGGTTTGGCATGCGTGCGGGACTTGAAATTGAGGCGGGTGTTGCAGCCGTCACTCAAGAAGTATGCGTAATTTTCATTATGGCACGTGTTCTGCGTGGACTCTGATGATTTTATTGCTCTGGTCAAGATTTGGTGGGTTGAGAGAGTACCGCGAAGTGGACATTCTGCAGTTGGCGACATAAGCGGTGGGCTGCGTATCACCGGGTCTGTGTTGTTGTTAATTTGCTGATGTTTGCGGCAGCTGTCCTAGGCAGGAATGCTGGTGGTGTCAAGGTGCAAAAATGCAATGTAGGATGTTCCTTAGAAATTTTTCTTGTCAATCTGCGTGTGCTTGGATTTTTTAGCAGCCTTGCGGCTTGGATAGATTGGGCAGGTCCAACATTGACTTGTGTGATTGCAATTTCTTTATTTGCATGCTGCGCAGCTCTCTTTCCTCCGTGAAATTTCTGTCTTCAACTGAGTATGTGCATCAACCTCACCATATGCAGTCACTGTGGGTGAGTCATGACAAGAAGCGGATTGGAAATCTGCTCACCGGACAGCAGCTGCTGCAACAGGCCACACATGGACAATCTGACTGTTCACCTCATGTTGCTTCAGTAGAATGCGCGCTAGGCGTTCGGTCATAGTTAGATTAGCCTCTGTTTGCAAAGGTTGTGTTTTGCAGCATGCTGGCGCACGCGTGACCTTTCATAAATTAAAGTTGCAACTTGCAATTTGAAATTGGACTGCTGTGTACTTGCATCTGTAACGATTGGGAGGATCACACAGAATAGCTTTTGCTTCTTCAGCACCAAGTTCAATTCACATGTCATACATCACCGGAATTGCAGTGGAGTGCCATGCACGGCAGCCTTTTCAATTTCGCATTGCAAGTTCCTCTCTATAGCATAAGTGAGGTGCCTAAAAAGAGGCGCGAGTTTCAGGAGTCGTCACACACAGATATCTGAGCACGAGCCACACACGACCGCACACATGCACACAAATTGAGTTCACTCGTAAGGCAGTCACATGACAAAACACCCCGGTCCCGACAGTCCCATCTGCAGACCAGGCCTGGCTGGTAGTACCACAAATGCACAGGCCGAAAAGCACACACAGGTGGCTCGGAACAGTGACACAGACATTGCAAAGGGAGAGGCTCAATCAGGGGCTGCCTTCCTCTGAGTTCAGAGGTGTGCCCATTTCGCCAGATCCCTGCAAGTGGGCGGCTTGGGTTTGCTGCCGCGAGCGCTTCCGGTAGTGCCGCTTGATCATGTCCCGCAGCGCAAACAGATGCAGTGCGTGCAGCATCTGCCACCGCCGCTGGCTCTTTCCCTGCAATAGAGCCCGCAAAAACGTCAGGCCCATCTCAACAGACATCCCACTGCCGATAATTTTTCAATGCTCACACCAAGAGTTTACAGCAAGTAAATGGCCTCCTCTATCCTCGTGCATCCTCGACTACCTTCCAACTGCAGCTAACAATTCCTTCATGTCTCAAGAGGCCAAACCGGACAGCAAATGAAGGGCTTCTGGGGCCACCAACAGACAAACCAAAGTGTGTGTAGTACCCTGTGGCGTTTGGCGATGAATTTGGTGCGGTGCAGCGCGCGCGAGACGCCGCCAGGGCTGCCCGCCGCAGGCCCAAAATCCTGCGTGCCCACGCGCACAACGCCTCGCGGCGAGGCGGGGCCGTTGCCCCTAGGCCAGCTCGGCCGTGACGGGTCTCCCTCTGCGCGAGCCACGACTGTGTTCAGCAAATTCCAGTAACAACTGCTGACAGCTGCAAAGTCGCCAGCCTGTGTGGAGGCATGAGACATTAAAACAGCGTGTGAGTGTGGTGGCTTTGTGTGACATCCACCTGTAAGGATGTCATGCTGTATTGAGAGTTACTCAAGAGGTAGAGACCTGCGCACCTCGGGCGTGGGACGGCGACGCAAAGCCGGCCGGAGGGAACGCGCTGCGCTGCGCGGCGGAGGCCCCCGGCGACCAACCAGCATCGGCGGCCGGCGCAGGGCGGGGCTTCTTGGCCGGCTGCCGCGGCGAAAGCTGGTCGGCGTCCAGGCTGGCGCGCCGGCCCGTGAGCGCATACGGCGTGCTGTATGGGTTGAAGGCCGCCTGCTCTGACAGGCCCCTCAAGCACCGCCAGTACTTGCCCTGCACCCCCATGCACCAAAAGCCCGTCAGCGATCATTTTCCCAAGCAGCACTTCGGGCCTTTTACTGTCTTGAGCCGTCATAATACCAGCGCAGATAAAGACCAATTGATGTCCGCCAGGGAGATGAACAGCGCTTTTCATGGCCCCTGGAGCGCCCTCTGAGCTGTTGTGTACGAGCGCGCGCTGCTCTGACACGCTTTGCAGGGGCAGTATCAGCAGGAGAGTCATTGGTTATATCAAGCAGAGAGCGGCTGCAGGGGTGTGCGGGGCAGGAGCTGCTGACATGTGCACGTACCTGGACGGCGACGACCTGCTGCAGGGCCATGAGGGCGGCGGTACAGGGGACGGCCGGCTTGGCAAAGCGCGGCGGCTTCGCCCCCAGCAGCACGCGCAGCACCGCCTCGCAGCCTGCCGCCGTGGCCGTGAGATTGTAGCCTCCTTCCAGCAGCACTGCCAGCGGCGCCACCGCCCCCAGCATGGCCGTCATGTGCGCGTATGCCTCCGGCGTCACTCGGCACCTGCGCACACATGCCATTTAGCCCTCATGCCGATTCAGGAGGACCCGCTGATGGAAACCTTCCAAAACCTCGACGCTTGCACAGTACAACAGGGACAGATGATCCAGTCCATACTGCTTGGCTAACAGCCTTGATAGCTGAAGATATTACCACTGCCAAGGCAGTAGTCAGAGTGGCACACTGCCATTGGGGCAGAATAAGAGATGCAAAGCCAACCACTCCATGCCCAGATCAAGGAAGCACTTGTTTGAAGCGGACAAGGTCTCTGGCTGTGCCCTCTGAATGTTGGCAGCCCGGTGTTGAAGCTTGACAAAGCTCACCAAAGGGCCCAGCAGACCATCACTCCTACAGGATTACAAGGGAGGACAACAATTGAAGGCAAGGTGCGCACCCGCCGATGGGGTCGCCGGCGGAGGCGTCGAAGCCGGCGGAGACGATGATGAGGTCGGGGCTGTACTCGTGCGCGATGGGGATGATGACGTGGCTGAAGGCCGCCATGTAGTCGCCGTTGCCCATGCCCCCCATGGGCCAGGGCACGTTCACCGTGAAGCCCTCGCCTGCGCCCCTCCCCACCTCCTTCACCGCCCCAGTCCCCGGGTAGAAGTGGCCTCTGCACGCACGCACTCGCTCATTCATGCTTCACTGTCTTCAGAACTCGCTAGTTCATAGACAACACACTGTGCACTCCCAGCTGCACAGTGTTTGAGGGCTCCTAGAGCATGCCTCCCAAGGGGCTCAACTCCACAAAGGATACAAAGGCAACTGGTGGCAGGTTTGCAGCGCTGGAAGCGCTGTGCCCTTTTGAATGGATGCATCTGACATTGATTTGTGTCCATTCCAGTATTAGTATTTGTGAGTCTAGCAATTCAAGCAATGCATGCGTCAAGGTGGTGCATGCATGCTGGGGTGGAAGGTGGTGGGCGGCGCACCCGTCGTAGCGGTGGATGGACATGTACATGACACCCGGGTCGTGCTCAAAGATGTGCTGCGTGCCGTTGCCGTGGTGCACGTCCCAGTCCAGCACGAGCACGCGCCGCGCCCCGGCCGCCTGCGCCGCGCGCGCCGCCAGACCAGCGTTGTTGAAGTAGCAGAAGCCCATTGCCATGCCGCCTTCCGCGTGGTGCCCCGGCGGCCGCACTATCGCCGCGCCGTTCTGCACCGCGCCCCTGCGCGCCATCCACAACCGGCTCAGGCCCTGTGTAGATTTATGAGCGGCTTTCGTGAAGGAGACGACAATCGGACCATGGTCAAGCCCATAAGCGGGAAACATGCAGCCATTCATGAGCAGGAACACTGTGAATCATGTTGCACAATGCTTCTGGTCGGCCATTGTGACAGCCCTCTTTAGCACAGTGGGGCCCACTTGCAATCAAGGAGTAGCAGCAAGATGCAGTGCCATGTGTAATAAACTGGGATGAGTGAGCGGTATTCTCTTCTGTAGAGTTGCTAAGATACGGGCCAGAGAGATCACCCCGCGACGGCGGCGGCGACGTCTATGCAGCCGCCGGCGGCGAGGCGCGCGCAGAGGAAGGTGGAGGCGTTGATGTATGTGTCCTGCGTGAAGTAGGCTGGGGGAGAGGGCTCGCCCTCGCTGCCCGCGGCCGCCGCCGACAGCGCCTGCACCGCGCGCACCAAAGCCGGCTGATGGCACGCCTCGATCTCCGCAGCCGTCGCCTCCCGGCACGACATCTGCCTGCACCGATCTGCGCCGCAGCAGACTCATTGCTCGGCAAGGGGGATTGCCGCCATGCAGAAGCTTCTCTTGGGGCTTTGGAGCTCACCAATACACCACCGTTCTCTTGTCTTGCAGCCGCCTGCCTGTGATCATTCTGTGGCTGGATCCCGCAGGGTGTGATAATGGCAGAAAACACCAAGCTGCAGGAAGAACACTCTTGGAGAGTTACCAAAAATACGAGTCGGAGAGAGTAGAGAGCCGAGCAGGAGACAGCTGTGCAGCCTTGTTAAGAAAAGCCTCACCTGCCAGGCCGGTAGAGAGGAGACGGGCAATGACAGCGCGGATGCGGTCGGGGCGCTCCGGGTGGGGCGAGGCCGCGTCCTCCTCGTGGAGAGTCATGCGCTCATCGTACGCCAGCAGCGTTGTCCCCGGCGACATTCCCTCCTGCGCCACCGCGGCAAACAGCCCCGGCCCATGCTGCTGCTGCTGCTCTGTGCTGAACAGCGCGTCGTCATCCTCTGGGTCATGTCCGCACTCCTGCCGCAAGCATCCCACCAATGAGGTGAGCCCACATGGAAGATGCACATTGACCTGACTGCATGCAGGTCTGGACTATTGTCCTCACGTTGAGTAATCTGTCCCAGTACACTCAGGAAAAAGCACATCTAGTATAAAGGCAATGAGTCGGCTGAAAAACCTTGGGTCAGTTAAGATCGCTGAAGTCTCTTGCGACAGAGAGAAGTCGCAAATAATTCGCAGTGAGGTGGGCGGCAAGTTCCCTCACCGAGCAGACGGCGTCCATGAAGAGGGGGGCGGTGCAGTTGATGCACTTGGGCGCCGTGGCGTAGGCGGGGTCGTAGTCAGCGTCCAGGTCATCGTCCGAGCTGCCGCCCATGTTCTCGGTCGCGCTGCTGCCGTCCCCGTCATCGTCGCCGTTTTCGCGCGCCTCCTCCTCGCGCGAGAAACCGGCCGGCAGCCGGAATGCGCCGCTGAGGCCGTCCCCGCCCATCTCCTTGAGCGCCATCAAATTGTCTGGCCCCAGCGCCTTGGCCACATCGATTGGGATGTCCCCATCGTCGCCTTCTGACCCTGCATCTGCAAGAAATGCCAGTCAGCAGGCTGGTCTCTGTCAGGCATTCAATGCGCCGATCCACGATGCTGGTGAATCTTGTCACTCTGCCCACCCATGCACGCCCTCCTGCATTGCCGTCCATTGCGTCAACTCCCTTGTCATGTACCCCAGCAAATGCATGCCCGCAAAATCGCCATGGTTCCCGCCTACATAAACCTGAGTGTGCATGTGGTAACCTCCTACAGCACGGGGCTGCAACAGGGCGGCACGATAAGTAAGGGCGATGCGCACCACCATCGATGTTGTCCTCGCCCTCGCTGGCCTCGCTGCTGTCTGCATCCGAGCCGCTGTCGCTCAGATGGTGCTCCATCCGGGCACCGTTCAGCGCGTGGGAAGGCGGCCCCGGGCCGCCAAAGCGCGGCCCCGACTGCCGCTCTTGCAGGTTGGGTACTGAGAGCTCCCCGCTGCCTGTCATGTCCAGGTCTGCACGCATTTGGCCATGTGTCAATTTGATGTCTTGCAGAACATCAACAACCAGGCCTGCATGCAGGAGAGCAAGACAGAGTGCTGCGGACAGGCGAGGATTATCCCCCGAAATGAATCTGATTACCTGCTTGTGGGGCGCTGACAGGCAAGGCCTCCCCAACGACTGCAGAAGCTGGGAACGTTGTGACTTCCGCAGCTGCACCGGCGTCTTCTTCCGAGGCATCCTCGGATGTCTGGCGGCTGCTGTCTTCACGGGCTGGCGTCATCGCAGGTGACAGGGCGGGGGAGGGCGTCCAGCGCTGCTGCTGCCGCGGGTGCGTCTGCTGGTGTGTTCCCTGCTGGATGATCTCTTCACGCTGCTGCAGCGACGAGATTGACCCCTGCCGCTGATCCTGGCTGCCTAGCGCCATGTCTGACACTGCAACAGAGCAGATCGACTCAGTCAGCACAAAGGGACTGGACTGACAAGACAAGTCAATAAAGCACACTAATTTGACTTCCAGAAAGACACAGCCAAGACTGCAAAGATTGCTTCAGGGAAGCGCATGTCTCATAAAAGCAGAGGCCATGCCAGCGAACATATAAGCATAGCCATGAGGAGGCTATTGCCATTCAAGCGAAGGAGCACACTTGTGAGACTCGTCCTGCGCTGTGGCTTCATTTTCTGCTGCGCAGCTTTCTGGGGATCGAATATAGCTTTGGGGGCCGGAGGCGCTGCGGTTCCCCAAGCATCCATGGCAACAGCATCGGAAGAATCCACCCATCGCTCGCCATCAATGGACGCACTCTCCACCCACTTGCCTGGCTGATGCACACTGGGCGCTTCGCCTACTGCCGCCTGTGCACCACGAGTGTGATTTTTCATCAGGTGACCCTTCTGCCCCGGTATCACAGCTCAATGATCATTGTAATGCTGTTCAAAAAGAAACGCAAAGGCGTGTGGGGTGTAACTTCTATCGTGCATGAACAGACTGGGAGAGTGTAAGAGTTCACAGGAACCTCATCAACAGCATACCTGCTGGTCCATCAATGGAGAAAGGCTGCTGTGGGAATTGACAACTCTTTCTGAGTGTTCCCAGTCCGCTAAGAGTCGCGGTGACTTCCACTATATTTACGCCAGCTCAGGTCCTTCAACAGCCTAGACTTTGCTGAGCACCTCTGCAATCAACCAAACATCCCAGATCGTGAGCTCTGCAACGTTGCAAGCATACGTGCTTGGTGCAAAGACACACCAGCCTGTGCAAAGACCATGTATGTCGCCAGCTTCCACTAGCTCCCACTAGCAGGGACAATTCCGGGCCAAGCATCATGCAAAAAACTAGCAAGTAGGTGCTGATCCATGGTGCACTCATCACACAAAAAATAAAAGCGTTCTGATCTGATAAAATTCATACAGTGAAAGCTTTCATGGGGTGCTATGGGCCTCAAGATATGATGTGGCGGGAGGCTTACATTTTTGCACCTTGGACATGCTCCTATGCATGCATGCAGGCGCTTTTGCTTCACACCTATCAAACAGGGTGTATACGTTATCAAAGGATCAAGAAATCCCGAGCACGATGATGAAAACCAGTAGAGACAAAAGACATGCCAGAGTGGATGAGCTGGTGGATGTCCTAACGACCGTGCTAGCCCAGGGAGTTTTCGCCCCACAGACTGGTTCTATACATTGAAAAATGACCATACACGTATTCTCGACCATATCATGTCAATATTTTATCACCTGGCACATCAAGCAGGGGCACGTCTGCGTTGTGAGGAAACGTAGGATAGCACGCACCTTGTGTCCCAAATGAGAACCAAAGTAGCTCACGAAGTTACTTCATATCCTTCAGTGGCCCTGATGGCTCAAAATGCAAAACTTACAGGCGTTCGGGACGGATGCTCGAAAACTGGTCCAGGAATGCCCAATTTTCGTCTTTTTAAAAAACGCGCACTACGTTGCATGCAGAATAGTACCGATATTCAGTTCCAAAAGGCAAAAGTTGGTTTGCTTATTCAAGCGAAAAATGATAAAGTCCACAAACTAGCCGGGATGTTTTACAGATGTTTATGGAAGGATCCGTCTAACGCCGTTCCCTCTAATTTTCCCTCAATTGTGAATTAGGGACCAACAGAAACATGGAATTTTGGTTTAAAATTGCAATACCATCCAATCTTCATTAGGCATGCCTCTGCCAGAGCTTATTCACCTCACAGCTGGCGGTACCATTATTGAGTTTGGGAGGTTGCCAGTCCAAGTCCACTAGTGCCAGTGGCAACCTCAGGAGGCTCCCAGTCCAAGTGCCAGTGTCACAGTCAATACTTGATCAAATTGAAGCTGATAAAATACCCAATACAGTAATACAGTCAGATGTCAGGAACACTTCAAGATTGATCGCTCCTGTCTGATCTGCTATTGGTACAGGGGCGCAGTCAGCATAACGCATAGTGACAGGGTTCATGGGGTTCTTTGTGCGTGTCTGTGAGGTCCTTAACCTACTTAATCTTCCTCCTTAAACTATTACACACTAAATTACCTCCCACCTACTTAGTAGTGCCCAATTTCCGCCCACCAACGGGAGTACTACTAGTAGGTAGGCCCTAGGGCACTGCCAAACTCTCAGTTGTTTTTGGCAAATTCTCGGCAGAGCTTCAGGACATGGCCGCGGTCAATCCGCATTTTGAGCAAGTGCTGGCCCTGATGCGTGGTTCCGTTGCCAGGCACTGTGCGCTTGACGATGTCCCAAGGCAGCGAGTGATAGTGTGCGAACTCCTTCACCCTCACCTGTGCAGTGCGCATGCAACCGGGTCAGGACAAGAGCAATTTGCATCCTTCCAAACAGGAGATGCTTCAAGTGCTGCTGCTAAAGATGAAGCGCACTCAATAAGAGACATGGCTAGCTAAATCATGACCCCTGCCCCTGCATGCACAATGCATGCGTACTTACGGCATAAGTTCAAGCAGTCCTAGAGAAAGTGATCATTCCCTTGGGCTCTAGGAGCCGCATGCATGCGCAGGTGGGCAAGACTGGCAGCTCACCTCGTATAGGAAGGTTGCGCTTCTGGACTTGGGCTCTTCCACGGCCTTAGAGCCGCCATAAAAGATGCCGTGCAGCCTTTCGCGGTCATAGTCCCACAGGAAGACTGCCGTGCGCTTGTCCATGCCCTCCAGATCCTTCCGTATGTCCGACCCAAACGTCATCCGCAGCATGCTGTCTGCCAACGCAGATTCACTGCAAGGCATTGACAATGTGTCATGAGGCAGAACGGTGCATTGCACGGCATGAATTGCTCAGGATACACTCATCTTTGAATGGCTCTCCTTTAATAGGCCAGCATGACGCAGGCAGCCTGGCTATAAGAGAACCTCAGCATCATCACCTCTCCTTTGCAGCCAAAGGCAAAGGCCCAACTGTCAACAAGCATGCTGCAGATTGTCATTCACCTGCACGAGATGATGCGCCCTGAGTCAAAGGGCCAGTCGTCGTCCGGCGTGGCGCTGTCTCGCGTGCCAGAGCGGCTCCTGGGCCGCCGGGATGCATGCCCGCTCGCGCCGCGGTCCTCCTCTCTCTCACGCTCGCGCCCCTGGCTTCGATGCGCCTCCCTTGGCCTGTCCTCAGGCCTGCTTCCCTCCCTGCTCGGCCGCCGCGTCTCCTCAGCGCTGACGCGGCGCCGGCTGTCACGGTAGTCATCCCTGTAGTCATCGCGGTAGTCATCCCTGTAATCGTCGTCTCGTCTGTGGCGGCGGCCGTCCTCTTGTGCGCTGCCCCGGTGGCCGCCTCCGCGCCCGTCATTGTGTTCGCGATCATCACCCTTCGAGCGCTCCCGAGCCCTCTCCCTGCCAGCATCCTTATCCCTGCTGCCGCGCCGGTCTCTGTCTCTCTCATATCCCCGCTGCCTCTCTCTCTCTTTGTCCCTGTCCCTTGCACTCTCCCGCTGTCTCTCCCTCTCGTCATCCCTGCCACTTTCCCACTGGTGGTCATATTCACCCACTCTGCGTCGGCTGTGCCCGTCCCTGTCAGCATCTCTGCGCTGCCTGTCATCCCTGCCGGGTTTGGAGGGGTGGTGCCGGCTCTCGTGATGCGCGCGCTCGCTGCTGCGGCGCTCTGGAGCCGGCTCCCTGCTGCTGTGCCTGGCGCCCTGTTCTGGCTCCTGGACCTCAAGTGCCGTACCTGGGCTCTCCCGCCTCCTGTCAAGGGCAGGCTCCATATTTGCACGAGCAGGCGCAGTTCCGGCTGTTGCGCTTGGCTCTCTCTTAGCTGGATCCCGAACTGCTGAAGCTTTGGCGAGGGGCTCTGGCAGGGCATCACTCAGCAGCCCAGCGCCAGGAGCCCACTCTGGAGTTGCGCCCAGCAGGCTGATGGGTGGCGGCCCTGCTGTGGAGGGCAGTGCTCCTGCTGTGGGGACAGCTGCAGTGCCCAGCACTACAGGGTGCTCCCCATCTCCAAGCAGCTGCACAGGCTGCGTGGGTGTGTGGGAGCGAGGCAGCACCGGCGCGTCATAGGTCACGTCCAGCAGGTCAGGCGCCCAGGGCGGCTGCTCACTGTCTGCAGGGAATGCAGGCTGACATTCTTCCAGCGTGCGCAGCGTGGCGGGTGCGGCGCGCTCCGGAGTGGTCGGAAAGAGGGTCGCGTACGGCCAATGCGGCAGCGTGCCCAGCAGAGGGGCAGCCGAGGACTCCATGCCTGGCGACAGCTGCCCGCCACTGGGGTGCGTCCATTGTGGGCTCGGCAGCCATCGCACTGCAGCGTCTTCTGACAGGCTCGGATCCTCCTGAGAGTCGAATAGTGCATGCCTTAGCTGTTTGACGGTGGCAGCTTGTGAAGGACTGGTGGATATTGGTGGCATAGGAGGTGAACCTGCACAATTATGGAAGGCAGGGCCAGAGAATCGAAGAGCTACCAACCGTAGCATGAATGCTCACCTCTGCATCATCAAAGGAGACTGGAGTCGCAGGAAGCTTCCCTGCACCTTCTGCTGGCTCAACAGGGCTGATGTCGCCTAAGGAACCGCCAATAGCTAGCTTGGCCTCCCCATTGGCTGCTGCGCTGCCCGGTGTTGCCATCTGCAATCTCCCCTCCCTGCTGGCCCGCACGCTGTTCAACCCCTTTGGCATGGAGATCTGGGGATCCGGTGCCCACTGATGTGCCTGCTCCTGCTGACTGAAGGTGGCTGCTTGTTTGGGCGCAGTAGCCGAGCCAGATGCTGGAAGAGATCTGCCTTCACTGGACCGCTGCTGTGCAGGTGGTGCAAGTGACGAGGCACCGCGCTGATCGCTGGACAGGGCTGAAGTGGCGAGCTGCTGCCACAGAGCTGGCCTGTCCTGGGCGCCCACATCGCTCATGGGGCTGGCAGGCGAGGGGTCGACTGCCCTGAACACTCCTGTTGTTGGAGACAGCACAAAGCGCGGCAATACCGCGGCTGCCCCAGGGCTGGCATCAGCTGCAGCCGTGATACGAGACCCAGGCTGCGTCTTCACACTTCCAAACCATTCCCGTATGTCCTGATTCGGCGCATCTTCTGGCGGCTGCACGCTGTCAACGGTGCTGGGCCCTTCGTCCCCAGCAGGCAGCGGCGTTGCTTCCTCAACGCTGAGTCGCTGAGGCTGCAAGGCTACAGGACCGACGCCAGCATCAATAGGCTGACGAGCTGGGGCCCCAGAGCTGCGTGGCGCACAAGATGGCTCGCAAGCCGCATGCGTGCTGGCAGGCTGTGCTGATTGCTCCATAGCATGTTCCTCTGCAGATGCTCTTCTGGGCTGCTCCACAATGACTGGCCTCCGCATGGTCTGGCCGGCAACTGCCATGCTGGCATCCCTAGCTTCTGTTTCTTGAAAGCCTGCCACTGCCGCAACTGGTGCGTCCTCTCTGAGAGCGCTGCTGCCGACCGCTGCATGTGAAGCAACTGGCTCTGGTCCTGATTGTTGCTCCTCCACAGGACGTGACTGAGGCAGTGCTGCTGGTGTGACAGATTCTGGCTGGATAACAGGCGGCGGTTCCAGCCCCGTAGCTGCTTCCTGTGGTGCCTGCTCTATTACCGCAAGAACATCCGGCCTGCACATGTCAGAGTGGTCATCATTCTGCAGGGAGCAGGTGCAAGTAAAGTGACATGTGCGGAATGCAGCGGAGGGTGCCGGCACACACAGGAGGCTCCACGCCTTGGTGGTGGCATTCTGCGTGAAGTGCTCCTTGGCCCTGTTCAGCTCAACGCTCAGCTGCACAGGCACATGCAATATAACGTGTTTGCAGAAAATGGACAGTTCTGGACTTGAAGTGCGAGTTCAAATTTACACTCAGACCCCTCACAAATGCGCGCCATATCTGCACCTGAGACGCTGGTTTGCTGCAGTTCGCAAAAGACCGCATTTCACGGCTTTCCATTTCGTGCACCAATTCATCCACGGTAAGGCCCGTTGGCTTATCTCTAAGCAGTTCCCACACGTAGTATTTGATGGTATGCTGCACTCTCCCTTCTGCATCTCCTGTTTTCTTCCTTTTCTTGGCGTTGATAAAGGGATTTGACATCTGGATGACATCTTCGACTCGCGACCTCTTCACCATCGTACTATTCCCACAGGCCAGTCCTCTCTTAAACGACACATCCCAGAATGCAGGGACATGTCAAATGCCCTTGCAAGGTTCTTCTTCCAGCTAAAAGCGTAATTCCTTTCTTATATGATGTATCTGACGACTCACAAGTGGTGATTAGAAACGATATTTCCTCTTGAGACTCTCAAGTTGAGAGCAAGATGTGAAAATAAACCTTACAGGAACATCGAGGCATTGACCCCACTCTGCGATCAAATATAAAAGAGCAAGAACAGCACGCATAACAAAATTAGTGCACAATTGCTTCCTCTGAGGATCTTCCTTTGAAAGGGAGGTCATGAGTAGAAGAGTGAATATTCAAGAGCTCTGATTATTTCCTCCCGAGGCGTCTACCGCGTTTCGATCGGAGTGAGTCATCCAACGTGATCAAAAGGAACAACCGGGGGACCCACCGGGGGGCCCTCCAGAGAGCATATTCCTTTTTGCCGAGGAGCAGAAGAATCCCAGCAGTAAATATTTGGAGCAGAAACGCAGTGGGAGGCAAAAGATTCTTCATAGACCGCGGAGCACCTGTGAACGGGTGTGAGGGTATGTTGCGGATTGTCTCCGCTTGTTGATCTCGTCGGAGGTGAGACACGGCCTGGCCCTTCTGTTTCATTTTTGGCTGAAGGAAATTAGGGCTAGCTTCCTCTATGGCCTTGAGCGTATTAAGTTGGATATGAACGGCGATGGAGGACTACGCGAATTTTTATGAGGGCGATGGGCTTCTCGGAACTTTTTGCACCACCAGTAGTGCGGCGGTGTGGCGTATGCTATGAACATTGCGCCATGGTTGGGCCGCCAAGGTCTGGAGTTATTTGTGTGTTTGGTGCTCTCTTCAAGAGGGGGATCGTCTGCGATACGTGCGCTTATTGCTGAGGTATAGGAATAGCGGAACTTGGTCGTCACGTTGCTGCATCTCGGTATCTGAAGGGTGTTCGCTGAGTAATGATCGGCATATTACGGCTACTGTGCAATTGAGAGATTTTGACACATTATTCAAACCGCTTGGAGTGCCCATCGGTTTTCATGTCTTTGACGAGGTTTCACGTTGCTGCGTTGGTTGAGCAAAGTGATCCTCGATGGTGGTGAGGACGTGGCTGATCTCTATTCCAAGGGTCAGTTGGATGCAACGCAACTGGTTTGAGTGTGGCTCTTGGCCAGACTGCACCGATGTCACCACTTGGAAAGCAGTGATTTTTTCAAGTCAATGACCTTATGCTTGTTGTTTGCAGGGACCTTCCATAGGGACTTCTTCTCACTAGCCTTCAACCATGGCCTCCAAGGGTGATGTGGAGCTTTCCCATGCCCCAGCCACCAACGGCAAAGTGAATGATGCGGTTGCGGACCGCCAGGTCACCCGCGACTATGAAGTCGAGGAGTAAGCATCATGCCTGCCGTCTATCATCATCATCATTGCTTGCTCTGAGCATTGTCACCTGCAAAAACTCTGCTGAGAATAGTTGCTGTACACTGCTCATTGTAGCCTTTGTGCTGCAGGTACACTGCCCATGGCTGGTTGGCGGCCACTTTCTTCTGGATTAAGAGCTGGGCTCTTCCAGGCATGGGCATGTTCTGCGAGGTGATTATCTCAGAGCATTATCTGCTGCAGTCTGACTGTGTATTGCAGCCACCGTCGTCATCGCCTGTTCCGAGCTTTTTATTGATCCTGACATTTGCATTTTGTTGCTGTGCAGTCTTACTTCATCTTCTCCATTGGTAATATCACACCCATCTTCCAGGAGACCTACAAGGTGCCTACTTCTCTTATCCCATGCTGGTACTTGTGCCTACAAAGAAGGATGCCTGCTTGCCTTGTGATGTCTGATAGCGTGCTGCCATGGGTTGCATGTTGCTAATAGCCGTTGTCGTGGTGCAGGACTGCTACAAGCAGCACAAGACCTGCAGCGAAGGCCTGATCAATGCTGAGACTTACGTCCAGGTGTGTGTCTTCATTGTGCATTCAATTGTGCCCTCCATTGACTGCTGTAACTTGGGCAAGGACATGCACGTTGTCTCTCGTGCTCATTCATTTCAATGCATCTGCAGGTCAGCGGTATCATCGTGGGCATGCTGCTCATGGGCTTCATCGCCGACCAGATTGGCCGCAAGTGGGGCTCTGTGCTCACCGCCGCCTTCATGTTTGTGGGAGGCATCATGCTGACTGCCTCCAACGGCGTCACCATCCAAGGCTGGGCCATCATGTTTGCCATCTCCCAGGTGCGCCACACCACTGCTTGTCTGCGTCCAGAGACCTCCTTTGTGATACATGTTTTTGTCTGTGCTAGTGGCGTGTCAACAAGTCAGGGCATTGTCAGGAGCGTGCTTTGGAGTTGCGGTCCTTGGTGTGCCATGGGCTGACTGCGCAAGGTGTTGGTTGCAGTTCATCTTTGGCTACGGTGTGGGTGGAGAGTACCCGCTGGCATCCTCCAGTGCTGCTGAGCGCGCCGAGGCCAGCAAGGCCCTGCGCTTCCGCCGCGGAGAGATGGTCGTGTGCACCTTCAGCATGCAGGTCAGACACACTGCCAACCTGCCGTTCTGCTTGTTTCCCAATTTTGCTAACGCAAAGTTGGGAAGGCTGGTTCTCCTATTCGGCACGGCCACTGATTGAAACTGTGCAGGCCTGCCCAACACTTCCAAGGCCATGCCAGCTTGGAGAAAAAGATGCGCATTTAAAGTGCAGCTATGCCAGCGTCACAAGCACCTTCCTGGGACTGTCAATCTCATGTTGGCTGTCTGGCGCGCAGTAATTAATGCAAATGAGTTGCTGCCACAGGGATGGGGTAACGTGGTGAACACAGCCGTGCTCTGCCTGCTGCTGGCTGCCTTTGGCCAGACCGGCAGCAAGTACAACCACTATGCTCTGGACGCTGTCTGGCGTATCTCCTTCGGCGTGGGCCTCGTCCCCGTCACTGCCATGCTCATCTACCGTCTGTTCTTCCTTCAGGAGTCCAAGGTCTGGAAGAAGCAGAACAAGCCTGCTGCGGTGCGCCCCTCCCTCTGCATTGCTTCCTTGCAGCCTTCCCACACAGTACATGCTTTGAAAATGGCCGTTGACTCACCTGCGCGTCATGAAGTGACTGACCCGTCTGTCATCAAGCAAATGCAGAGCATGCGCACCATTGATCATGACTGATGACTGAGCAACGTTCATACTTGGACGGCAACAAGCAAGGACTAATAGTTTGGAGTTTGATGGGGTGCAGATTGCAGTGCGCGAGCAGCAGGTGCTGTGGTACTACTACTGGCACAGGCTGGCCGGCTGCGCTCTGTCGTGGTTCTTCTGGGATGTGTCCTTCTACGGCAACAAGCTGTTCCAGTCCACCTTCATCAAGATCCTGTACCCGGGCGCCTCCATCCTGACCACCCTCGAGTGGACCCTGCTCAACTCCTCTGTCTCCCTGGTGCGCACACCACTCCCTCTCTGTCCAAGAACCTCTGAAAGCCGTAGCTTATTTAAGCATAGCTCAACCACCCATAGTGTAATGTACTGCCCGTGTACCAAGATGGACTCGTGGCACGAGAAGAATCAGAGGGTTGCCTGACTGTCATCTGCTGACTTGCAGGTCGGCTACTACTTCTCTGCCTTCACCGTTGACAAGCTCTGGATGGGCCGCGTCAGGCTGCAGTGCATGGTGAGTGCCCAGATCGCCTGTCATTGACCAGTGTACCGCATGCATGTCCTGGATTGACACTGACTCGGCAGGAGGACCTTCTGTCCTGGTACTGAGAAGAGATGTCGATGGGTGACAGGGCTTCATGATGGTGTTCATCCTGTTCCTGATCTGCGCTGCCGCCTACGACCCGCTGGTGAAGAACGCCATCAAGTGGTTCCAGGCCCTCTACTTTTTGTCCTCCTTCTTCGGTGCGCCCCTTTCAACAAATTACGGAGTTACCTCTGATTCAACATTGATTTGGGTGTTCTGTACATTAACCAGTGCTTCAGGCTGTGCACATGCAATCCTTTCATGTAATCAAATCTTGTGGTAGGGCGCTAGGACTCCTGTTATGCTGGCTTGTTGGCTGACGCGTGCGTGCATGTGCTGCAGGCCAGTTTGGGCCCAACGCCACCACATGGCTGCTGCCTGGTGAGGTGTTCCCCACCGACATCCGCGCCACATGCCACGGCATCTCTGCCGCCACCGGCAAGGTTGGCGCGCTCGTTGCCGGGTGAGTCATACCTGCCTACTTCTGTATTTTTGCTCACGTGGATTCATCCCTCCTGGCTGGGTGTAGTGATTCTGGAGGGGGTCACATTGTTGCTGTGTGCCTTTGGCTTGGAGTGTTCCTAAGCATCTTCTTTACTGACCGCTGTGCTGTGGTGTTCTTGCAGCATCTGGTTTGCCTACCTCACAAACGCCAACAAGTTCTACGTGGCCGCATTCTTCAACCTGGTGAGCCCCGCCTCTGCATGTGACTCTTGTTCTGTGCCCGCTGCTCCATTCTTACTGGGCCAGCGCGCAAGTCGCATGCCCCAGACATGCACACAGATTGCAGTGCTGGCCCGCCACAATGCTGTGCATGTCTCGGCGGTCTTGTTGTCCTGTTTGTACTGGTACACTTCTGGCGATTTGACGTTTTTTCCCGCGTGCGCGCACAGGCTGGTCTGGTGTTCACGGTGCTCTTCGTGCCCAACATCATGACGCTGGACCTGCGCGAGGGCGACCGCCGCTTTGACGCACTCATGGCGGGCAAGCAAGAGAACTACACCGGCGACGCCACCCACCCCAAGAACCTGTCCTTCTTCGAGCGCTACGTCCTCAAGTACGGCCGCTTTTACAACGCCGGCGCCGACGCAAAGGCCCGCAAGGAGGAGGGCATCCGCAGCACCGGCTCTCTGCCCGCCGGCCAGGCCTGAGCGCACGGTAATCGATGACGTGGTTGCCACATCATCGACAGAGCCGCGATGTCAGCAATGTGACTTGGCGGGAGGGATTGTGAGGCAAATTTGTCTGCCCGGACGCATGGCGGTCGTGAGCGACGGTCGGCAGCTCCAGAATTGTGGAGGTGTGAGGATACGCGCGGGTGCAGTTTCAAGCGCGCGAATCTTTTTTTGTGGCTGTGAGCTGCACTGCAGCGCGGGAGTCGCTCCTGTGCTTGCTGGGCATGACAAAATTTATTAGTATCCTGGGATTGTAGGAGTAGTATCCATATGGGCTTGCGCAGCAGTGGTGCGGGTGTGGGACAGGTACTGCGCAGCGAAGCTGTGCAGGGTGCATCGAGATTTTTGTTCTGATCGGTAGATTCAATTGATGGCACAGGTGCTGCAGCTTGTTATAGTGCAGTTGCACTGTGAAGTATGCAAGCAGCTTGATATTGCAAGCGGGTGCGCCTTGCCTGAGCCTGCTCTGAGTCCGATGGAGCGACCAAATGCAGCATAATGGTCAAACGCTTGAAAATCAGCTTTCCAGATGATTAATTTGGTAGATGCCCCTTGCTGAGGAAGCAGAGGGATCATTCTGTCCTTTGGCCACATGCATGGCCCTTGTTTATACACCGCGTTTCCAATTCTTGGATAGCATAGTGGGTAGATATCCTCATGAGTCCTTGTAATGGACTTTGATCAAGTCAAGTGACCAGTCATGATTATGCAACGCACCTGTAGCTGACCATGATAGCAGATGCATTGATGTTGAATGACACCAAAATGAAGAAATAGCAATCAAGAAAGTTAAAGCATGGTGATCAACAAAATGCACACCTCTCACATATTGACATCGTCAATTGACAGTGCTGGCGCCAGCAATGGCATGCAGTTCACCATTAACAGATTGCACGAGGAATGCCTGTCCTGATGCTGCACACTGAGGTGCACATGTGATGTGATGCTCGGTCCTAGCTGCTTTGCCCGCGTGAAACTGCTTACATGGAAGTCTGGACAGGGGTCACATAAAAGTTTGTTCTAATTGACGAGTATGTTATATATATGCTGAATCCAGGACAGCACCTGCTGATCCTTCAGCTCCTCAGGTGATTTCGAAATACAGGGACTGACCAATGACCAGGGCCACTGAAGACCATCAAACAATTGTGAGAACTCTGTTGCTCATCTCCACAGACACCTACCAGTATATTACCGTTCTTCTAAACCGCTAAGTAGACCAGACTTTTGCACCCGCAGTGCAGACATGCATTTATTTGACCTCCCCCAGGCGTTCAGATGTAAAGAATAGCACATGTGGCTCCCTTCAATACATTTTCTTGCATTTAAAGAGAGCAGATTACCAGCCATATGCATGTTGCTGTGCAATTCACAGAGCATGGCATCATCAGGGAAGGACAGCTATTTGCCATGGGTTTGCCATGGAACCTGCACAGAATGCTCGATCCCTTTTGATACCTCTTAAGCACATCTTTATTTGTTTGGGATCCTCATTGACGGTGGGCTTGCAGCCTCATTAGCACAAACATATGGGTGCAGTTCTGTCCGCATTCACTTGTCTTAATCATTTTCTCCTGCCTCATTAAATCAGAGAAAGAGGTATGCAGAGGTCTGCCTCATCAAATACTTAGAAAGGGAACATCCTGAGCGGTTGAAAGCCGCACAAAACACGAGGCTGTACAGAAGCAGTAGTCGATCATGGCTTAGCTGGTGCTGCCCTGTTCAGATGAGAGCATGCTGCCTGAGCTGGCTGCTGCTGGCAGGCTCCTCACTGGGCCTTGGGGTGGGCTGCCAGGGCAGAGTCCACGTCGCCTACCCAGCGCGAGCTGAAGCCGTTCTCCATGTACCAGTTAATGGTCTTGGCCAGGCCATCCTCCCAGCTGGTCTTCTCTGACCAGCCCAGCGCCGCCAGCTTCTTGTCGCAGATGTAGTACCTGCACATGGCCCACATCCTTCAATGGGCTAGCTGACAGGCACTTTCTCACAACACTGGGCTCACCAGCCCTTCACATGAGAGCCACCATTGGACCTGCTGACTTGCTGATTCAAGGCTTGAAGCATGCAATGCATGCATGGAGGCACAGCTGCTACAAATTCCCTCTGCAACTCTCTTTGTTTTTCAGGCAGCACTACATGTATGAGGGGAAGCTGTTGCAGGCTCCCTGACCAGCTTACATCTGTGATCATGCACTGGCAGATCTGATAAGGGCGGGGAACTATCCGGGTACAGCTGCTGCCTCTCATCATGCACTGACTGGTGTGATGAGGGCGGGAGCTGGGAGGCGCACCTCTGGTCGTTGAAGGCGCGGTCGCGGACGTGGATGATGCGCTCCTCGGGCACGTTGAAGTGGCGGGCGATGGCGTTGGCCACGTCCATGACGGTGCGCTCCTTCTGCGTGCCGATGTTGTACGTCTCGCCCACCACGCCCTTGTGCAGGATCACGTCGAACGCCTCTGCCACATCCTCCACGTACAGGTACGATCGCGTGCTCTGCATGCAGAATCCGAGGCAGCTCAGTGTCACTTGTCTCATCATGAGTGCCGCCATCTGGGCACAGTCAGGTCGACTCTGTAGCCATGGAAGCAGCAGCAGTGTCAATGCAGGGCATGCATGACCAGCCCATCTGCATGGAGCTACATGTCCCACATCAACAGCAATGCAGGCATGCATGTCCGAGCTTGGCATGCTGTGGTTTGTGGAAATCAGGGCTGCAACCTGCAGTATTTGAGATGTGGCCCCCTTCATGCAGGATCCAGCATGGGCCCCAAACATTGCTGACGTCCTCTGCTGTGTTATTTCAGTGCACCATACATGCATGAGGGACATTTGCATTTGACAGACCTGTCCACCGCCGTGCACAGGCAGCTGCTCGCCGCGCTTGGCCAGCAGGGTGAACTTTGGGACCAGCTTCTCGGGGAACTGATGGGGGCCATACACGTTGTTGCCGCGCGTGATGATGCAGGGCAGCTTGTAGGACGTCATGTATGCCTTCACCATCATCTCTGCATTCCAGGCACAGTACACGTCTCAGAGGAGGTACTCCAAGCCATGCATGTCACGATCTCATGACATTGCCAAAATGCACATGCATGCATGACATCATTCCAGCTTTCATTTCATCAGATCATGAACATTTGACAGCAGGGCTCAATGCATGCTTCAAGAAGGTGGAACATGGCCTACACAAATGCAGGATGGCTCAAGGAGGGGTATGCACACCTGCGCCTGCCTTGGCAGCAGAGTAGGGGTTGGTAGGTTCCAGAGTGGAGGTCTCCGTGCAGCCAGAGTCACGTCCAACGCTGGTCTCTCCGTACACCTCATCTGTGGACACTGCGATGAAGCGCCTGATGCCGCCGTACACGCGTGCTGCCTCCAGCAGGACGTGTGTGCCGTGAGTGTTGTTCATGGTGAAGGCCAGGGAGTTGCCGAAGGAATTGTCCACGTGTGTCTGCAGCACAGGGCAGAAGCCAGATGTCAGGATTCAGTGACGTGTGGCATAAGCTTTGAGAGACTTCTGGGCTGCACTGCATTCTACAATACAAATTTTAAAGCAGCAAGGGTGCCTATAGAGCAAATGCAGCTCTCGTGAAGCATACAGGTGCTGCAGATGCTGCTGAATAAATACAAAGATTAGCCAAGTGCCTCTTCAGGGTAAACAAGCAGAGACGGCGTTGTCATGGCTGAGCAGTATGCGGATGTTTATGGTGACCATTCGGTTTTGTCAGACACTGAAATTGAGGCAACATACTCAAGAGTAGTGAGGCAGTACCTGAGCAGCGAAGTGCATGACTGTGTCAATGTTGTCCTCTTTCAGCACGAAGCTGATGAGATCTGCGCTCTGGATGTCTCCCTTCACAAACTGCAAAGCATGACACTCAAGCTGAAGCGCAGCCGTGGAGCTCAGAACTTGACCCTCCTGCTTTACCGGGAAAAGTACGAGGATTCAAAGACAGGTCACAACACAGAAGGCTTGGCGGTACCGCTCACTGCGTACCTTAAAGTTGGGAAGGTCCTTCACGGCGTCCAGGTTGTGCATGGACGCGCAGTAGTCCAATTTGTCCAGCACCACCACCTGGGCGTTGCAAGGGACGACTCAGGATGTGCCTTTGAGAAACGCTTGCTGGAGGCCGGATCCCACATGCAACCGACTTTCTTCATTGTCGTGGACATCAGGTGACGGGACCATGTGCCAAGGGCCTTCCAGCTCCGGTCCACAAGTCAAGCATGAAGGTTTGACCAAGCTACCGCAGGGCTGCGATAAAGAACGGAAAGCTGCGATCCCAGCCCTTGGAGAGTGCTGATCACCTTCGTGTTGGGATATCTGCTGCAGAGGCGGATCACGACGTGGCTGGCGATGAAGCCCGCTCCGCCGGTGAGCAGGATGCTCTTGGGGACATAGTCGCCAACCTGCTCCTCCTCCAGCCCGTTGGACAGTGCCCGAGCAACGCCATTGAGGGGTGCCTCAACCATCCTATTGTTGCTGTTGATTTTCAAGGCTGGCGGATCCAATTATCAATCCTGTGAATGGGACTTCAGATGTGCAGACTTTGGGTGGCATCAAGGCGCGAGGAGTTTTGAACCCAGCCAGGGCGCCTGATTTGGCCTCAAACGCCAGTCCACGGGAACGCCTCAGGCTGGATTTAGACAGGTCCTGGTGCCACTGGCATCGTGCCAGCAACAAGTCACTGCACGATGATTCCTGTTTTGTCTGTTTATGTCAAGACGGACGCAGTGCTTTTGCGGTAATGTCTGATGGCGAGATCTGGCGGTCCGTGTGCAAAAAGCTCACTTTATATCCGCAAAGATCAACGTCTGTCAATTCTGAGGTCACCACGCAACAACACCATATCCCTACATCTACTGTATTGAAGAGGCTCGATTAGTCTGAAACATCATATTTGAACCAGGGTGAGATGCCACGAACAGCAGAGGCCCTGAGGTTCTAGAAACCATATTCTAAGATGGGACATCACAGAAGACTGATACTATCGCCTCCGATTTTAAATGGAAGATGTTATATTTACATGTTATCACACTCAAGACTGTAAAAAAAAGTATGCTGGTGTGCCTGCAGGTGCCTTGACCCTCCTTGAACAGTCCTGCCCCACTTCAAAGGGATGGTGATGCAGAGGACCAAGACAGCTGCAGCTGTTGGGGATCTGCATCTTCGTACTCGGACAGCATTACTGGGCCTCGAGGACAAGGATCTGGCCGCTCAAGCACAGCTGGGTGTGCAAAGACTCATCAGAGATCTTCAAGCGACTTGGGAGATCGAAAATGTCCTGCGCGACATCCTGGCAAACCTTGATCAATGCTCAGCGCATGCAAGGAGACTGAGATACAAGTACGGTGTCCACCTCAAAAAGTCGGTCTTTGAGGCCCACATGAATGTGCAGTGGTACAAAAGATGGAGGGTCCGATCTGTTTGCTGGCCTGCAGGTTGGCAGCCTTCCTTGTCCAAAATCATGGCTATCCTTCGGGGCTCATGGGCCTCATCATGAAACGCTTCACAGAACAGGCCGCTTTTGAGAAGCACACAAGCGCTGTTGAGGAGCTGGCAGGTATACAAGTATTGACAGGTCACGTTCATGTGGGACATGGTGCATGAAGACATGCGTGTCAAAAGTCTCAAGTATAATGTGCGCATGCACAGGTTTCATGCAAGAGGTGGCAAGGGCGGCATTGTTGCTGCATGTGAATGAGGATGACATGCTTGACCAGCAGGATGACCTCAGTGCCTTGCTAATTCGCCCCTTGTTGAGAAGCGCGGCAAAGTGAGAGTGCTACAGTGCATTCACCATGCTTGTCAAATAGATATTTACTTTGCATTCGTTATGAGCACTTGCACATGTGCCTTAAATTGAGTGCATGTCATGCTTTGCATGTACCCCTTACTGCATTCCTCCCGCAGGACCCCAGCTAAGCACATGGCCTCCAACGCCTATGTGTTGGTGAACGCTGCGCTCATGGTCTTCTTCGAACAGGCTCAATCCCCATCAGTTGCAGCTGTGGCCTTGGACTGCCTGAAACACATACTCAGCAGCATGAGCATGGGTAAGCCTCTGATGCCATGCATGACTGCTGTGATTAGTGTAGGCTATCCTGTTTCTGCAGACATTTGTGCCAGCAGTCTGTAAGGTCAGAGATATACCGTGCAAGAGCTGCTAGACAGGACATTGGTGTGGTCATTCAACAGGCCAACAGCGAGTGCTCGTGGCAGAGGCGTTCCTGCCCATGAGGAAGAGTGTTGAGATCCTGGGCGCTGACATGAAGCCGGCGGTGGTCCGCTCGCTTATCACTGAGAGCCTCAACTGCATGCTGCTCAAGTCAGATTGGCACCTGCGTAAGGAGGCTGCTGACACCATTGCTGCGCTGGCGGCCTCCTCACAGGTGCTAGTTCAATCGGCTGCAATCTGGCTGATGTCAGTGTTGCAAGCAAGTGTCTACGTTTGCTCCTGGGCCTGTAGCTCATGCGCACTCTTGATGGCAGGTGTTCAGGAAGACAGCGGATGCTTGGCAGCTGGAGCGGTCTGACGGCCTCGCCATTTTGGCAGCAGAAAAGAGCGCAATTCTTGCTTCGCTGACAGATGTCAAGTATGACAAAATTGTCCATGTCCGGCAGGTGCGCAGCACTCTTAGACGGACCAAAACCGTCCAACTGCCTTGGATTCTCTTACACTTGCATATGCCATTGCTTCCAGCTATACAGAGCTTGCTTTGATTTGAATGAAATGGATATAAGCACAAGCATGTTTTGCAGGCTGCACAGAAGGCTCTGACAGAAATGGACGGGATACCAGAGCCTTCCTCACCTCTGAAAACAGCACACATGTACACTGCCTCCTTGCAGCCGCCTTCTGAAGATGACTTCTTGTCCAGCCAGACCTCCTGCGCAGAACCACTGCCTGCCGACTGCACAGGCAGCAGAGCCTCTGAGGCTGGCAGCGCCTCTGAGAACTGGCACAACAGGGGCGGAGATACAAACGGCAGGCCATCACAGAGACCTGCATCAGCAGCTTCCCGGCGAAGGTGGGCGCCGTTGCAGCGGATCGACAGCAATGCAGATGCGCCCGCTAAACCGGCAGCAGACACAGAGCAGAGAGGGGAGGACCTGCAGCCCAGAAGGACAGGCAGCGCCCCAGGAAAGGCAGCAGTGCAGCAGCACAGAGCACCAAGAAAGGGTGATGCGCCGATGGCAAAGCCGCGCAGATGGGTGGGGGCCAGCATGGACTTCGGAGTGCAGGTGTATGCGCCTGAGCGGCCACGGGCTCCAAGCAGCAAGCAGGTGGGCTGCTTCCTTGGTAAAGCAGACATGCACCTGTGCTGAGTGCTGCACGGCTTGAGGACCTGCAATCGTGTTGTTTGGGACTTAATCATTCCAGTTCTAGTGGCTGCAGGAGGAAGAAGGCATGCATGGCCTTGTAGGCGCTGGCACAGCTGCTGCTGGGCAGACCCCTGCAGATGCGCCGGGACATACGCAGCCACAAGCGTCCAGGTCAGGCAGTGCAGCTGGGAAGACTTCAGGAGTTGAGCCAGATGTTTGCGGTAGCTCATCTACTGCAAACGTGGACGACTGCAGCGCAGTTGACACAAAGCAGCTGCTGGAGCAGCTGCGCACCTTCCATGACTTGGTGTCAGCTGCTGCCGGAACGGTTCCACAGGAGTATCAGACAGCTTACACTGGCGGCCACGCAACTCCACAGAGACCACCCTCCCGGCAGCCGACCACCATGGCGGACACGCCACTCTACGGCGCTGGCACGGCACCAGATGAGACGCCACAGCCCGTCGGACACGCCAGCATGAGCACACCTGCATTCACTGTGCAGCCAAGCACGCCGCCGACTGCAGCTCACAGCGCAGGGCCATGGGAGGGAACGCCCGAGGCCAGGGCGGTCCTGCAGGGGCAGCGGGCGCTGATGGCGCAGTTGCAGCGGCTGCTGGACAACCCCGGCGCCCTGCAGGCGCCCGGAGCCAGCCTGAAGGAGCTTCAGGGCAGCCTGCTGCAGGCCACCGCCACGCTGCAGCACAGCCGCGCCCTGCACAACATCCAGGGCGTGCTCGGCGACGCGCGCCGCCTCGAGACCCCTCCGGCCTCCCGATGCCAGACCCAATCAGACGGAGAGCACCTGCATGGCCTGCCTGAAGAGACGCCAAATGGAGCTGGCCCGATCGGTGACACCAGCACGCGTCAGCAGGATGAGCAGCAGCCGCTGGAGGACTTCCAACAGGTTGTGTCGAGCAGCCGCCGCATGCAGAGCCTGCTCAGCGACAGGCTGAGCTCCAGCAAGAAGTCTAAGGAGGCCTCCAGCGACTGGTCCGACTGGTCCGACATGAAGCCTGCGCCGGCCGCACACAGCAATGGGATGCACGCAGATGGCGCGTCCAGCGCTGCCCGAGCTGCGCTGCAGAGAAGCTCAGACGATGGCGGATCTGCAGCAGGGAAGGAGATATCCAGTCACCAGTTCCATGCGCGCACCGGCATGGAGGAGCCAGGTCAACGCCTGCATGACAGGCGCAGCTCCTGGCACCAGATGACTGAGTCGCACGCAGATCCGCTGTCAGCACACTCCACACAGCGCCGCTCACGTTCAACAGCAGATGAAGCGGCTTGCGCAGCGGCGCGATCCGATGCCGTCCAGGGGGCCAGCGAGGAGACAGAGGCGCTCGCTGGCATCACCAGGGAGGTCAACAGGCTGCTGCGGTCCCCTGGCAAGCCTCCCAGCAGACGCTGGAGCGTGGAGCATGCTGCAGGAGGTCACACACTGCCGGAGGATTCAAAACAGACCACGCCAGTGCATGCTAGCGCAGCAGGACGCCCAGGATCGGCCAGCAGCGCGTCCGGGAAGGCCAGGCCGCCGCGCCAGGCTGGCAGCAGAACCGCGCCGCTGTCCGCAGGCGCCAGAGGCAGCCCCGACATGAACGTGCATTGCAACCCTCTGTTCGGCGCGGAAGACCCGCCGCAGGCTGCTGCACAGGAGGGCAACTCTGCCTCATCCAAGGGAGGCCTTGGTGCGCAGTCAGGACATGACAGCGCCGATGGCCGCCTAATGGAGCAAAGCAGCACCAGCAGAGCTGGAGACACTAGAGACAGAGTGCTTCTTCTGCCTGACGCCCAGCCAAAAGGGCCTCAGGTGATCCTCAACTTGGTACATGTCTGCAAGTCTCCTCAGCATGCCCATCACATATGTCTGCATTATGTGAAGAGGGGGCTCTTGTAAAGTTTGCTCAGAAGGTTGCATTGTGAAAGCGCCATATCTCCAATGCTGAGCAGTGCTCATACTGGTCTTTGCAGGAGAATGGTGGGAAGATTGCGCAACTTGAAGCCCTCCGCTTGCAGGTCAACCGAGAACTTGATGCCCTGGTAAAGCTGGTGGAAAGCTGATCTGCTCGTGTGGACATCTGGCAATTCACTTTGGCAGCGGTGCTATATCAACACAAGTGTGACAAATTGTGCATGTATTACAGAGGGCTTCAGCTCCGCCTCTTTCCTATGAGAATGTGACGCAAAGACCCAACCTATGGGCCATAATGAAACCTTGTAACCTCACTATTGCACCTGCTCACTTGCAGCTTTCTACACATCTGATTTATCATTCTTCCCAACAGATCTGATCTAGATGCTGTAGCATTGATGTTTAGAGAACTTGAAATATCTGTGCAGTGCCCTGAAAATGCACAGCATGCATGCAGGTTTGTTTTTGAGCTGCATGTTGGCTGCAGATTAAGTAACCCTTGCATATTACAGTTTGGATACCTTCTTAAAGCATAGTGTTGGTATCAAGGAGAAATTTCCCTCATCAGCCATTCCAGGAGGATAACTTTTTACGCAGAGCACAGCCTGCTCAGACTTCTACTTCTCTGAGGTATCGTGACCAAGCAAAGGACCCAGATATAACCTCACAAATTCTCTCTAGTCGTCCCCAATTTTTTTGGTCCTTGACTGCTGAGCATGCCTAGCTGGACTCAGCCTGAGCAGCTTAAGCCTTGCATGCTGGTCGATTCCCCATTTCACAGGTGAAGATCGAACCGGTGCACATAACATGCCAAAAAATATCCTTGCAATAGCACCAGTCTTCTTTGGAAGACATCTCAGCTCTTCTTTGTGAGGTTCACTTCGACTTCACGGTCATTGGGGTTAAGGCCCATCAATCGTCCTGCACACCAGGCAACATGTCAGCCCTTTCTCGATCGTATGCATTATGCATTCGATACCACGAGAACACTGATCAACAGTAGGAAACATTACAAGCTGTACACAGTGTTCTGCTGGGGTGGTAGTGCAAGGAACTGCGCACCAGAAGAATTCTGATATGCCATCATAAATCCTGCTGTGGCTCCCAATGTCAACCCTGCCCACATGGAGGGTACGCGAATGACGGCAGGGGTGCCTGTGCAAATCTACCTCATCTTTTTGATCTTGGACCTTCGCACTCTCTTTGGAATAGTTCCTCAACGCTCAGCTTTTTGATATGCACAGTGCAAAGAATTGAGCTATGCTCTCAGATTACCCCCCTTTCTTACCTCCATAGTAGCCCAAGGGCCCGCAGATTGCTGCTGTGCCCCCGAATATGGCGATGTCCCCAAGACTGAAGTTGCTCACTGCAGCATGTGCAAAATTTTCATATGCATATAGGGGTTCAGCTTGATGATGCACTGGAAGCAATACAATCAAAGTGGAGCATCACTACTAGGAGATTGTTGCTGTGCGGCACTGCGAAAGTTCTTTGATGCCAAACCTATCCTGTACTATAGGAAGGTTCCACACCTGTCTTCCAAAATCCTGGAGCCTTGTCTATCACTGGATATTTAGGCTCATCAAAGATAACTCCCATGGGAGAAGGCTAATACCAAAATCTGAGTAAAGAGCACTCTTGTCAATACAATTCACAAATCGTTGCTACAGGGGTCCTTGCTCGCACTCTTTCAGAAATTTGGTGCTATCTGTCAGACCAATCTTTTACATTAGAGGATCATGAAAAGCTCGCAGCACAGCATCTGGGCCAGTCCTCATGGTCCTGCCAGGCTTGAGCCAGGACGGTGCCAATCTTGGCTTCATTCCGCAACATCTCAGCAGCTTCACCCAGCTCCCAAAATGAAACTCCTCCCTCTTCCCTCGTGCTCTTCGAAAGACAGAAGTCATAGTTTCGGCTATACGAACACTCTCTTACTGAAACAACAAGTGAAGCCTTTTGGAGATCGCTATATTTGTCGTGGACCTGTCTGAACTATGAGTAGCACCATGCAGGCCATCATTTTTGATGAGCCAGGGGACGAGAGTGCGTCCTGATGCTCAGCTCTCGGTGCATTTTTACACGCTGCGCTAAAAATGCTTCTGATCATTTCTGCTCTTCGCAGGCGTGTTGCAGTTGGGGCATATTCCTATTCCTGAACTCCCCCCAAGTTCTGTACGTATCAAGTAAGTGATGTACAATTTACGATTCGATTATTATAAAGGCATTAACGATGGAGGTGATCCCTCTTGTCTTCTGTAGCCTTGCCAACAATCACTTCATCAATGCGCTTGGGTGCACTTGCAGAGTGGAAGCTGCTGGTCTGAACCGCGCAGACATAAACCAGCGCCTTGGCCAATACCCCCCTCCACCAGGTCCGCCATCCATAATGTCTATGTGCATCTTAAGACTCACACAATCAGTCATAGATCAGTGTGAGCCACAGGGACCACTGAAAATCACACATCTGTGCAGGATCGAGTCCCATCCTCGGGCTTGAAGCAGCAGGAACAATTTCAGAGGTAATCTTGCGTCCTTTTCTCTCGTCAAGAACTCTTACCCCTGACCTGGCCTGTGTACATGTAATATCCCCATAGATTCTTGCAACTCAACTCCTCTCAATGTCACTGCTTCAGGTCGGATCAGGATGCACAGAGGACTGGAAAGTGGGAGACAGAGTCATGGCGCTATGCAGTGGGGGAGCCTATGCAGAGCAGGTTAGTCTCCGACCTCAGGCAAATGATCCAATGCACCTTCAGTAATCATGAAGAAACAGTGCTGAGAGTCTGTGCAATCCACATTGCAGGTGGTGGTGGACGCTGGCAGTGTGCTGAAGCTTCCGGACAGCTGGACAATGATAGAGGGGGCAGGTTTCATGGAGGCCACTCTGACAGCTTACCTCAACATCTTCCAGCTTGGGGGCGCTGAGAAGGGGAAGAGCGTGCTCATCCATGGAGGAGGCTCTGGTGTTGGCAGGTATCTGGCGCCTCCATCATGTGCCATATATGCGCAGAGAAATGACTGCAGTAGGTTTAATTATCGATCAGCTGCAGCGTCAATGTCAATGTCTATCAGTTTGCAAAGACGCTGAAGGACATGTGTGCGGCTGTGTAATGCAGTCAGGCGATTGCGTTATGCAAAGCCAAAGGCATCACGACGTTTGTGACAGCAGGGAGGTGAGTGACGTCCCATTGGCCTTGATCAAAGGGCTCACCTTTTGCAGCATGTCCCCTTATGATATCAAAGACTTGCAGGTAAGAATGAAAAGCTAAGAGATGTTGCGTCTTTCTGCAGCGACGAGAAGTGTGAGCGCTGTCTCCAGCGGGGAGCGTCCTATGTTCTGAACTACAAAACAGAGAATGTCATTGACCTGGTGAACGGCATGACAAAGGTGTGCTACACTTGCACCTGAACGTCAGGCGCCTTGGTTTTGTTTGCATGCCACCTGGGCTGAGGCGGGCCCAGAAGCTGATGGCGGATTGGGTGTATTCCAGGGCAAGGGTGTGGATGTGATCCTTGACTGCGTGGGGGCACCATACTTGGAGCGGAATCTGGAGTGCCTTGGCATGGATGGCAAAGTGGTCTACATCGGCATGATGGGCGGTGGGGGCTCACAACTCTTTAGGCACCCTTGCACACACCCTCAGATAATGTCCATCTTCTGCCGGTTTCTCGTCTTGCATGAGTTGAGTGGTTAAGTGCCCCATTGATTGAGTAAGACCTGGCATGCATGCAATACAAAGAGAGTGGCCCACCTAGTGGTCAAGCAGGTTGTCAAAGGTCCAGTGGATACATCTTGTGCACATGGCTCTAGATGAGCATTGGCTTTGGTGCAAGGTTTGGGCAACCTTGTGGACTCAAGAGGCAAGGTTTTGTGGAACAGGTGCTGTTGCGGAGAAGGCCAATCTGGGGATGCTGCTGATGAAGAGGGCGAGTCTGATCGGGTCCACCCTGCGCAACCGCACCGTGCACTTCAAGGCAAACCTGGTGCAGAACCTGCGCAGGGACTTTGCAGATGAGCGGAAAAGAGGGGATATCAAGCCCATCATTGACAAGGTGTGCTGGATCTATCAAGTAGAGACAAGTGTGGCACAGTCGCAGAGCAACAATTGCTGCACTCCATGAATGATACCTGCACAAGTTTCCTTGTATTGAAGAACGGAGAAAGTAAGCAGAAGTGTGCTGGGCATGTGTATGCAGACAATCCTGACAGTCTCGCAGCTCAGCTGTTCATTTCAGGCTCTAGTCTGCAGGAGTGTGTCCCAAGATTCTGACAGTCTGGGTTGCCGTGCTTCTGCAAGGTGCTGCCACTGGAGAGTGCTGGGGATGCGCACCGGAGGATGGCAAGCAGCACTCACTTTGGCAAGATCATCCTCAATGTCAAGCCTGTTTAGGGTGCTGGTACGAAACCAGCAGGGAAGAGGCAATCGGGTCTACTTCCAGAGCTGCTTCAGCTCAGGAGTATTCTTTTGTCGTCAGATTGGTAGCGACGTATGTACATGTATGTATAGGATTCAGTCGTTTGTTCATGCACTTGCAAGGCATCTTTTCGAGAGCCATAAGATGCCTTTCAAGCATTGCTACGTAATGTTTAGCTAGCATTGTCCACAGAATGTTTGGATGATGTGGATCAATGAAGTTGCTCTGTCTCAACAGTCAAATATATATCGAGTTCGAGTTCGAGAACTCTAGAGTGCTTGCAGATGTGCAGAAATTCAGCATGAAAATGCAACGCACTCTCCACGAGTCCAAATGTTTTTGCACAGTGGACCATGGCGATACATGTTACATTGCATCATGAGTGGTCGTCTGCAAAATTTGAACTTGTGCATTACATCAAATTGATCTAGTAGCAAATTTGGCCATGTGTTGCCTGTCAATGAAGGCCACATGTAATTGCTGCATATGTCAGCTCTTGAACAAGAGCGCATTGATGCAGCGGCACAGTTGTCAGCGTCTCGTGTCATCTGTTTGCGCCATCACAAGCACACCCGTTTGTCAAGCAACAAGCTCGCCCGTCCAAACTGACAGGCAACTTCCTTGCAATGACTATCTTTCTGCAGGACATCTTGTTCCGGTGTGGTAAAATTGCCAGGTCAGACAAACTTCTCGAGGTCGGCGTCCTGGCGCGCGAGCTCGATGAGCATGGGGTCGTCGAAGAACTTGTGGATGGAGACGTCCTCGCTCATGCCCTTGCGCCGGCGCGTCTTGACCATGAGTTCGCGCGCCAACGCATTCACCGGCGCCGGCTCCAGCGGCCGCAGCTCCACCGACCGGTCCAGCGGGTCGCCCGGCACAATCTGCGCCCAGCAATAAAATTAGGATGAGGCGTATAAAAGGCACCTGCAACACAATGCTTTTAACTTCCCGTTGAACAGTGCACCAGCAAGTGATCCCCCGTGCAGTTACTGCAACTCCACGTATGCTGCACATGCATAACATGGCCACTCTGCGACAAAGAAGGTGCAGAAGCAAAGAGGCCGCCGCTGCCTGCTTGTTTTGCAGATCAGCATGCTCAGTGCAAAACCAATACACATACTTTTCGCAGAAGGGTTCATGCACTAGATGGCAAAAATAAAAGGAAGGAAAACTCGGTCAGGCATGCAGAAAGTCGCAACAATCACCTGCCAGTGATCAAAGACGGATAGGCAGAAGGCCTGCCCCTGGGTGTGGTAGCGCAGGTCCGTCTCAAAGCCAAAGGACTCGATGACGGGCAGGAAGGCCTTGACAATGAAGATGGGCGTGCCGGGCTTGGGCACATCTGCGGTGACGTGCCCTCTCCTCTTGCCCAGCACCGCGTAGATCGCTGTGATGCAATCTGCACAAGGCCACACCTCACAACTCAATGCAGGAATGAAATATTTGTCAACCAGTGTACAGGATAGGAGTATCGTCAGACATATTTTCAGCATCCGCTCCTCTCCATCCTTGTCGGGTGCAACTGTGGCTCCCAGTGCAGCACATCGTTTATACTTTTTCACAGTGTGGAGGCATCTCGCTGACGAGACAGCACCTTCTGCAAGAATTGGGAACACGCACCTGCAGGGGTCTGGATCTCGACATAGTACACGGGCTCCACGAGGCGGGGAGTGGCCATGAGGAACGCGGAGTAGCACACGCGGCGCGCCGTGGGGATGATCTGGCCGCCGCCGCGCGCCAGCGGCTCCGGCGCAATCTCGGCCCCCAGGATCTTGAACTTGACGTTGCGGATTGGCTCGTCGCACAGCGGCCCCTCCCGCGTGCCCCACTGGAAGCCCTGCATCACAGCAAATTCCACCGCCGCTCAATATATTTGTCACACTATTGACGCCCCACCTGCTCTGCAACCAGGGCACCTCATTGAAGCAAAATTGCAGCCGAAAAGAGCAGTGCGATGGGAGGACACTGATGGCAATGCATTTCAGCCCAACAAGGGGTTTGGCTGCGAGCAGGGTGGGCGGGTTTCGTTTTGGCAAGTACAGGTCAGCAAGAGGGTCTCAAGATTCATGACATGTTGGTGCTCTAGAGGGTGGTTCAATACAGCAATTCTATGGCTCTTTGGGTAAATATTCTCAAGTTGTTGACATCCGATACTAATGTTTGATTTTTGACGCTCTAGACATTTGACACCCACCTGGACGACGGAGTCGCGGACGGCGGAGAGGAGGGACTTGTCGACGTCGGTGGGCAGCGTGTCGTCCATGAGGATGTTGGGGCCGGCGCGCTGCGGCCCAAAGGCCCACACTGAGCGCGCCGCCAGGACGTCCCAGTCGTAGCGCGTCGTGAAGAACTCACCCAGTCGCCGCCGCGGCCACGATATGTCCACCGCACCACTCTCTATGTCCTCCGCCAGCCCCTGCAGCACAGCAGAATCCACAGCGGACTCAGCATGGGGCCACAAGCACTAGACATCCACTTGGAGGGGCAAAGAGTTGGCCAGTAGGAAATCTTGCATTCATCATAAATACTGGTTCCTTCTTGACGTAAGAGGCATGCGCAACACGGTCCTCGGGGAGACTGAGTCAGACACGTCACGTTGTCATGGTTTGATACTCATATACAGTGTTTTTGAGCAGGCCAGAAGAGGTTTAGGGAGATGGGTTTGGAGGGGAGCAGGCACGGACCTTTTCGAGCGGCTCTGCAATCATGGTGAGCTTGTTGCGCTTGTTGGGCGTCTCCGCAAAACACCGCAGCGAAGACGTCTCCACCACCGTCTCGCAGAAGGCCACCACCGGGTCCGCCACCTTTACCTCTACCTCTGCATACAGCTCCCTCAAATCCTGCAAGCCATGGCCATAGATCCTCAGTCCGCTGAATTAAACAACACTTGCCCTATGCACCGCTGAAAATTGTGTGGAAGCAGGTGGTGCGGCGTGACAGTGATAGTTGTGGAGTGGGCTGACCTTCATGAGGGAGTCGAGGTAGATCTCCCCGGTGCCCAGGATGGCGTGCTCGCCGCTCTCCTCCACCTTGGTCACCGCCAGCGGATAGCTCTTGTTGATCTTCCGCAGACCCTCCACCTGTTCACACGCCAATCTCTCCTCACCAAAATAGCCAGATGTCCTCATACCTTCCTTCAAAAGGTGCATGCAGTCAGTGGCGGCCTGGCAGAGTGCCTGGGGGTGAAGCAGGCAGGTAGCGCCAGGCAACAGCGGGCGCATGGGCGCAATGATGGCCCCGCAGATGGGCACGCCCAAAAATTCTGTCTCACAATTCACTGCGGACCAGTAAGCAAACAGAATTTGTGTGGGAACAAGAGTATGCAGCGCACCATCTTGGGCAGCTCAGAGGGGTTGAGCGGCTCCACGGCGATCTTGACCACCGCCTGCGTCTGGAATTGCAGCGGCCGGAAGATGTGCACGTCCTCGTCCAGGTATTCCGGCACGATCGTCGCCGTCTTTGTGATGGTGGCGTCCAGCCCCTCCAGCAGCACCCAGTTGCCTGCAGCCGCCATCCCAACAATGTCAAGCCAGGGACCTATTGCGCCAACACTGAATGCACTAATACATGAGAGCACTGCGCCGGCGCTTTGATCAGCTTCAGGTCTAGGTCTAGGTCAGACGGTGCCTGCAACTGAAGATGGTCATCCAAGGACCGGTGGCCCCTACGCCAGTGGAATGCATGCCATCTCACCAGTTCACAAGCTCAGTGCATGCCTGCCTCTTGATACAGCAGCAAGGCCACAGGCGCACTTCTGCAGCAGGGGCAGATATCCCATAAGTGCACCGGAGGTGAAGGTAAAGGCAGCGCACCTGCCAGGGCCTTGGTGAGGGGGATGCGGTAGCGGGCCTGGTACACCCAGACCTTGGTGACCTCGGCCACGGCGCTGTCCTCCTCGTCCTCGGGGGTGTATGCCTCGCCCAGCACGCGCACGCGATCGCCCGGCTTCACCGTCCCCGACAGGATGCGCCCGAGCGCGTCGAAGGCACTGACGTCCGTCTTGGGGAACAGCTTTGCAATGTGGATGACCAACGGCCCCCGTGGATTGCACGCCTTCATGTGGTCCACGATGTCCCCAGTCTGCGGCCCTGTGTACGTCCGTTCAACCTGCGCGTGGCGCGGCAGCTTAGGCTCAGCGCTCTTGATGTACACAGTTTATGGAAGGGCCCAGGATGTTCTCAGAGGGAATTCCCATGCCGACACAGCTCCACATTCCCTTTCATCCTACCTCCTTTCTGCAGTGCTAAGAGCAAACATGTGGCTCTCAGACCCCAGCAAGGAGAAAAAGCAAGGGAAAGTGGAGCTGCGACGAAACAACTCCTAAGCAGATCAGGCTGCATAAAACTTTGCCCAGCATGAGTGGGGATATAAGCTGACAGGCAAAAGTTCCAGCACAGGACAGCAGGAAGAGGGGTGGGCATGCCTTAGTGGCAGAGCCGGCCTTGGAAGAGGGGACGTGCTTGACCATCATGTCCACGAGGCCAGTGGCCGTGCCGAAGATGCGCGTGCACGCCTCCTTCAGCAGCGGTTTCACGTCCTTTTTGAACGCCGACGGCTTCAGCTGCACCCCAAACGTGCCCAGCATCTCCTTCACGCCCGAATCATGCTCTCCCAGCACCTGCACAGGCCCCACACCCTCAACTACATGCATGCCCACCTTCACAATGGACCTACAGCATGCATTGCATTCAGACGCTCATGCGAGCGCTCTTGCATGATGATTGGGTGCACAACAAGTAACTACTTATAGTGTGAGCTCACTGGTGGTCGTGCTACTTTCCTAATGTGCACCAAATGCACGGTAACTTCAGGGTGGTTACGGCCCTGAGGATATGCCAGCAAAGGCGACCATGCAAAGGGTGCGCGGAAAGGAGAATTAAGTGTGCACCTGGGCGTAGATCTTGTATAGGGGCTCCAGGATGAATTGCACGAAGCTGCGCTCGCCGCCGCGCTCCGGGGCCTTCTTGCGGAAGGTGCGCGTGTCGGAGTGGTAGTACACGTCGCCCCAGAGGCGCCGCGCAAACTCAGCCGCGTCCATGTGGACTCCATAGACCTCGCAGTAGAGCTTGCTGAAGGACTGCAGCGTGAAGGACCAGCCCGACTGCGCCGAGCTGAAGCCCACGTTTCCCCTTGTTGGGCTCACCTGCAGGCACATGCAGATACATACAGGTGAGCACACAAATAGTACCTGTACTGACTCCCAAACATGGCACTACAAATACCCTTTTTAGCAAGGTGGGACTTCCATACGCAAGCATCCGCAACAAGTGCCAAGAGATTATGTAAGATTCATAGAGCGCACCAGCAGCTCCTCATTGCCACCAGAGTAGGTGGTGATCAAAGCGTTGACCTCCTCAATGGTATGCCGCAATTTGTGGTAGGCATCTGCAGGAGGCAGCTTGAGCTCTGTGATGAGCCTGTCCACCTGCCAAGAGCCATTCACCCGTCAAGCACAAATCCATGAGTGCACAAGCGCGCTGAATGCCAGATGGAGCCGTTGATTTCTAAATTCTGCATCTGATGAGCGAATAGAGGGCAAATTGTTTACCTTGGAAATAAGGAGGCAGATGGGCAGACCCTCCATGATGGCCTGCTTGACAGCCTTCTCGGTGACCACCATGACCCCCTCGGCTGCGTCCACCACCAGCAGCATGCCATCCGCCAGCCTCAGCGCAGCGCTTACCTCATCGTTGAAGTTGATGTGGCCTGGAAAGGCGCAACCCAACTTTTCAGAATTCCATGCAGATTGTGTGACAACCCACCTCGTGACCTTTACGATGGAAAGCCATATCTGCTCCCAAACTTTGGTGCCCTACTGTCCCCTCACACACCCACCTGCCATGCTCGTTGAAATCGGGCCGGGCAATAATCACAAAACAATTCCAGGGACGCACCGCAAAGCCCATGCACTGGCAAGGGAGGGAAGGCCTCGGGGTACCTGGGGTGTCAATGAGGTTGAGGAGGTAAGATTTGCCGGAGGAGCCCTCCATGACGAGGCTCATGGGCACCATCTTGAGGCTGATGGCGCGCTCCTGCTCGTCCAGCCGCGTGTCTGTGAAGCGCATCGGCCGCTCATTGTCCCTCCACTCGTGCCTGACCTCATGCGTCTGCTCCACAAACATGTCCATGACCTGCAGCACCATACGCTTGTGAATCTCCATGCCTGCAAGCTCAGAAAGGCATCCTTTAAGATGCAAAAGCAGGCGTAGCTGCCAGGCAGGATCAAAACTTTTGTCAATGAGCATTCAGAAGGGTCTGACAGAGGCAATAAGAAAGGCTAATCACCAGTGTTTTGCCGTGGTGCAGGTGGCCGACAATGGCCACGTTCCTGACCAGCTCTGGGTTGGTCATGAGCCCCGCCAGAAACTCATTGCTGTAGTAAGTTGGCAGCGGGGCACGCTCTAGCACCTCCAGCTTCTTCTGCTTTATTGGTGCAATGATGGGAACCTGTCCAGCACAGCGGCGATATCTGAGTGTGTGCTTGGGTTATACATTATGAAGGATACTGTCTCAGCATGCTCTAATGTCAACCATAAAGGTCTGCATAGAGAAACCTGCCCAGCGCAGCGCACAGGAGCTACCAGCTATCGCACAATAGGAAGCTGGCATGACAGATGGTTTTAGGACATGAATTTGAAAATCATGGCTGCACACCTCCAGAGGCTGCGCATCCTCTTCCATGACCAGTGTCTCTGTCTCTGCCCCATAGACCTCCTCTGCTGACGGATAGTACTTTTTGTCCTCATGCAGCACCACCGCATTCTCTATGGGCTCCTCATCGTCATCAGGGAAATGCTGTGCCCCCGCATTCTGGATCATGTCCATCCTGGCGTTGGCCAGGGCCTCCGCCTCTGCCATGTCCTCATCCTCCTCGACTTCCTCCTCATCCTCCTGTACGTGATTGGCTCTTTCATGCGGCTATGGTGAGAATCTCTCAAGTTTCGCAGGCATGTATCGCAGAAATGACATGCGATTCCTGTTAATTCGTTACTGAAAAAAGAAAGTGATCTGTAGTCAAGAGAGCAAAGCGATGGACAAGGCCGTTCCTCCAGTGTATGATGCGACTTGAATATTTTGAACAGACAAACCATTCTAATACTGCACAACTGTTCGAATTACTCTCGACTGTGTCAAGATCACTAAGACTAGGGAGGAAAGTACCTCTTCGCTGCCTGACAACTCAGGTCCGATGTAGTTTCCAAACTCATCGTACAGAGAATCGTCCATCTGGGCTTTGTGAGTGTCCTACCGGGAGATGAAATACATAAATCTTCCAGCAGTTGTGACCAACATCTGCTTTTTACTTTGACAACATCCTGCACAGCGATTTGGTTTTCACTTGCTTCAGGTGCAATCGACCTCGAAGATGTGCTCTTAAGTCTCTCCTCACAGAATCATCCCTGCTAGCACTAGAACAGGCTACAGGAGGTGCATGGTGCATCACGGTCCCCCGTGTAGTGCCGGCCAGGCGGCACAACGGCACAGCGGGGGGACCACAATGAAAACGGGAGTATTTTTAGATCGAAGTGTCTGACACATGCTTTTGTCCAGACCACTGGAATCTATTGATGAAAGAACACCACCTGGTTATGGGACACGGGTCTGACCCAGACACCCCAACGCAAAGCGTCCAAGTGCAGTATCCGTTGGAAACCTTTTCTTGGACGTGAAGAAGCAATGGGTTGCTTCGGGAATGCACGAGATAAAGATCACAAGAAGCACGAGGTAACTTTTCAAATGATCTAAAATTGTTTTTACTGCAATCTTATCCTGTTTCCATGCTGTAAGAGTGCCTTGCTATTCCACAGGGAGTAGTGGAGAGAAGAAGATTTCGAGATCTGTTCTTTTTGCTCTGTTACGCTGGCTTTTGGGCAGGGATGGTATACATAGCAGTGATCGCGTTTAAGCAAGGTGGCGATCATGCCTTTCACCTTGCGATGACACAGAGTGGCAAAATATTTGTGCAGCTGGGTACCCTGCAGGACTTAGCTGCATCTGCTGGGATCAAAATGCGATACGCGAGTTGTAGGCCATTTGATCAATGCTGGCATGGCACAACAGGTCACCCAGCAAGGTTGAGCTATGGCATAGACTCTTCTGGGAACACATGTGGTCAGAAGAACGCATGGAATGGTGGCTCCGGGCCAGACCTGACAGAATACAAGAATTTGTATTACCTCAACCCCTTGGAGCTCCTTGACACAAATACCTTCCTGGGAGCCAGATCAGTGTGTGTCAAGGAGTGCCCTGGAACGGAGAGCGCATGCAGCATCAGCAGCTTGCCGTGTAGGAGCAATGTACAGTACAGGTGCACCCGGTACCCAGCATAAAAGCAAATTTGGTTGTTCTGCCACAACAAAAGGTTGTGAAAGTGCTCATATTTGACAACCAGGAACAGCAAAGAGAAGTTGTGCACTCAAAGTTCCGTGCTATGAGCAGGTGCCCGTACTATCGTCTTGCCCAAGACAATCTCTTTGGCACGCTCAATGTCACAGAGGAGTGGAGCACCTCTTACTGGGGCAGCCTCCCCAGCACAAACATCACCGCTGGGCAGTGCAACATTCTGCTGCAGTATCTGCCTGACAAGTACCGGGCGGAATTTTTTGGCAATGTCAGCAATCCCCTGTGTGGGGAGTACCTGCAGCTGACATCCTTGTACCCTGGCCGGGGCCCCTGCTACCCAGTCCTCTTGGAAACAGTGGACTATTTCAACAGGTGAGACTCACACAACTGTCAGCGAATATGGCTAATGCATCTTTTAGGGAAGCTCCATTGGTCCTTCTACTGGACATAGTATGGAGGTGTGAAGCCATAAGCATTGGCCGCTGTGCTTTGATTTCGCCGCAGGTGTTTGCCCAAATTTTCGCCTGAGCTGATGGCGGAGCTTGTGTCAGCATCCGATACCTCACAGAGGATCCTGTCCTCAAACTCCACTTCCTCCGTCAACAAGTATTTCAACACATCGTCCCAGCGGCTGCAGCGCTACATCGCTGACATCCAGAAGGGATTTGTCATCATCGTCGTGGCTGGTGCTTACTACATTTGCACCTCCTGGACCTCCTCTGATGCAAACTTCTACTGAAGAGTTGCACGGCTATGTATTGACTGGTGGATCTCTGTTTTGGGCAGGTTTGGTGGGCGGCCTGATCCTGTCTCTGATATGGATGATCCTCCTCAGATTCAGCGCTGGCCTGATGGCGTGGTTTGTGATCCTGGCTGTCAATGCAGCCTTTGCAGCATGCACCATCCTCGCATTTACAAAGGTGCATGTTCTTCCATTTGTTTCTCTTATTGTCGTCTGCGGTCTGAACATGCATGACAAGCCAAGAGACGATCTAACACAATGTTGGCATTATATCCAGGCAGGGATGCTGGGGAATTTTGGGGCGGTGGGGATGTACGTCCGGGATCAGGTCCCCTTCAGCGAGGACCCCAGCGCACAAGATAGGAAGATATGGCAGATCTGTGCATATGTTGCCGTGGGCCTCACCGGCCTGCTCATCATCTTCACCCTGGTCATCATCCGCCGTGTCAAGGCAACAACCCTTCCATCTTCTCCATATCCATGCATGGATGGCCTCAACCCAGAGACCTGTATCTCAACTTCCTCAGCGTTGGGCCTCTATAGTGAACCTGAAGTGGCAGCTCTGCACAGGTGGCGGTGGCATGCATCAAGGTGGCTAGCCAGGCAGTGGCCACCATGCCCACACTTCTCTTCTGGCCGCTGGTGCCATTTCTGGCGCTCTGCTGCTTGGTTGTGTACTGGGTGGCAGTCGCGGCTTTCCTGTACAGCGCAGGAGACATCAAGCCTGCTCAACTGACTGCCTCCACCTCTGGAGCTCTCAGCCTTGCTGTAAGACTCGCTGCCCTCTGCAAGATTTTACTGCCTCCAGCATTTAGTATTGACTTGCCAGTACCCTGGTTGTGTAGCGCGCCCCTAGGACACCCTGTGGTTGACTCACGGATATGGGATTGTAGGTGTTGTTTGACTCGCCAGCAAACTCCACAGCAGCCCTGCCCGCGCCCGTACTGCCAGACTTCCCTGCCAACATCACAGCGACAGAGTGTTCTGAGCGGCCAGATTGTTACTTCACTCCATCCTTCAGCAGACCACTGCAGTACATGTTCATCTACCACTTCTTTGGCCTGCTTTGGGCAAACCAGTTCATTGCCGGCTTTGGGTGAGTCTTTGCTGCTTGCTTCGCGGGCACATTTCTTTTCCTTCCCAGTAGATCCAACACAGTCAATTGCAAGGTCTGACCGGAAGCTCCTGCTGCACAGGTGCATGACGATAGCAGGGGCAATTGCGCAGTTCTATTATGCGAAGGGACATGCGGATGCAATGCCCTCATCGCCAGTCTGGAGCTCTTTCAAAGTGACCCTTATCTACCACATGGGAACTGTGGCCATTGGGTCCTTTATCCTGGCCCTGTTGATGTTCATCAGAATTGTCCTTGAGTTCATCCAGAGGCGGACAAAGTACTTTGCCCGGACCAAATACACCTCCTGGCTGAAGTACATCATGGGCTGCATCTCCTGCTTCCTCTGGATCTTGGAGAAGATTGTCAAATTCATCAACAAGTGAGCCTCCCTGTGCTCGTCCGCTGAGTCCACCACCACCAAAGATCATGTATTTGCACAGTGCCTGACGCACACTGCACATCAAATCTGAAGTGCTGTCATCACATGCATGTGCCCCACTAATGGAGGTACGGACGTTCAAGTTTTGATGTTGACTCACTTACTTAATGCATGTGCACAGGAATGCATACATCATGGCGGCGATTCACGGCAACGGCTTCTGCACATCGGCCACGCTGGCCGTGAAGACCATCGTGACCAATGTGCTCCGAGTGGCGGCAGTAGACACTGTCGGAGACGCGCTCGTGTTCTTGGGGAAGCTGTCGGTCATGGCTGGGTGCGGCGTGGTTGCTCTGCTGATGAGCACGCTCACTTACTACACAGACCCAGTGAAGTACCCAAATACCTTCATGTCCAGCCCGCTCCTGCCCGTCATCCTGTCGCTGCTCATCGGCTACATCGTCGCATCTGTCTTCTTCAATGTGCGTCCCCTACTCAACCTCCATGCATGCAATGTCCCATTGACTCAGATTTCTGCCGAATATACATGCACACCCCTTCGAGGTTGACTTCAGGGAGTCTTTCTGATTGGATTTGTGGTAGATTGGAGGGTGCTGCTGTGATGGGCTTCTGCATGCACGATTGAAATCATCATGCACAATAGAAAAGGAGGTGAGCCGATAAATTTGTCGTGATAGCACATTGTGCGGTTGCAGGTGTATGAGATGGCAATTGACACCATTTTGCTGGCGTTCTGTGAGGATTGCGAGTCCCACGGTGGACACCCAAAACATGCGCCGCCACTGCTTCTTGAAGCCATTGGAGAAATGGAAGCCTCTGCTCCCAGTAAAAGCTCAAAAATTACCAGGAGAAGCAGCTTTGAGGAGGCACCTTTGGAGCCTTGATCGGACAGTACTGTATCTGCAATGTTGGTAGTGAAAAGTTTGTAAGGTTGACAGAGAGACACTAGCCAACCTGACAAATTTGCGCAGCTTCCAAATTACACATTAAGCACGACTGCATTTTTGAACCTGTTGGCCCCGCCCGGAGATTATCCAACATATAAAGAGGTGCAAGGCCATGTAAGCTGTTCAGCTGTATGATACCAGGTCAAAGATCACATTTCGTTCGGTGAAAGTAGCCCCAGTGCACAAAAGACCAACGTGCAGACGCTGCCGTCAATCAAGAGACATCAAACATGGTATTCCAAATGGTCGCCCAACATGACCTGACGTCACGGTCTGTATGATGTGCTTCATCCCACTAATGTCATCCTGCTCAGCTGACCTTTGAGCAGTCTGTATGGCAGGTGGGCTCTGCAATACGCTCGCCCTGCGCAGGTGCACTGCTCTCCTGAATGGCACCCGCGGCTGTCCCTCTCTCACCTCTGGATAGGCTGGATCTTGAAGTGTGCAGCGATCAGGGAGAACACCATGCATTTGAGATCCTGCACATATCGGCACATTGATGCTTCGTCATGCTCTCAAACAGATTGCACTGAAATGTCCTGAAAATTGTGGCAATGGGGCCCAATAAAGGCATGCAGAAGCAGGTGATCAAAGCTACGGACAAAGTCTTACCTGCACTAGGTAGTAGAAGATTCGGAGGCCATCGGGGTCCTTGCTCTGCTGCACTTGCATGAGCGAGCCCAGCTTGGTGGTGGTGAAGGAGATGTGAGTTTCCCCCATGATGATCTCCAGCTCCTGGCGGCCCACCTTGTCTGGGGGTGGCCAGTTGGCATCGTCTTCCTTTAGGATCTGTGCAGGCAACCCAAGACTATTGAGATGCGGGACAGCATTTATAGCAAACTTGCTTCAACCAGCTCCTGAGGTCAAGTATGAGCTGCGCTTTGGGCTCTCCTCCTACTGCACTTGAAGGCAGGGTTATGCTCATCTGGATGCCCACCTCACTGTCTTCAATGATCCGCTTCAGCTCATCCAGCACCGCAGGCGCCACAAAGCCCTCCTTCCGGATCATTGTGTCATTCTTGTAATTCGAGTTGTTGGCGTATCTCAGCTACACAGCAGATCACAACAACTTGTCAGACAATGGTCCTGCATCTTTTGACAGCGTCGACTCACATGCAAGCAAAGGAAATGCACAAGCAATTGAGGCTGTAAATGACAGTATGGCAGCCCATCGTGACTCTTTACCTGGCCATCAGGTCTGAACTCAAACTCCAGAAACTCGTGGCCGAACTTTCCCTTATGCCCTACGTAGTATCTCAAGTAGAAATCAGGGGCAGGAGCCATGAGGTTTGGCAGCTATCCTAAGCTGGCACAACTTTCCCGTCTTCTCTAAAGCAAGGCTTCACAAGAGTGGATGTCTGCTGGATCTCCAACCCCACAGCTCGGCAAAATCAATGCGCTGAAGCTCCACAAGGCAGTTAGGGCAACACCGATCTATTTCACTGCCAAGATATACCTCCTTTCTCACTGTGGATCCCGCACACCACCCGACCAGCTTCAGTTGAGGTTTTTTTTCTGGGTGTCGGTCGACAGCGGCGTCCTGAAATCTCCAAAAGAGGCAACGGAAATCAATTCTGCCAATTGACCAATCAGGGATGAGGCAAGCTTCTCGACCCTCTGTCTCTGGTGAATCTCTCCTCATCCGTTGCAGTCAGGATCGCAGCTGGTGGATGTGCATCGAGGCCTGACCTGCAAAGCCTGCATATCCAAAATGGCAGGCATCTTTGGCAGCTTAGCGGAGTGCGGGGTGGCGCCGCGTGTGCCGGTTGACCTAACTGCGTCGTTCAGAGGGTCGAAGGTCTGCAGGCTGCACACCTCGCCGGTCTCGCCCAGGCCAGACCGCGTCTGCCCGTTCATGACCGCTGCGATCGCGGCTGGAGTCAAGCTGCCGCCTACACATGTGGAAGCGAGTGCTAGAGCGCTCGAACAGCTTCGCCAGACCCAGAATGTCAATAGTGCGTTCTTGACCAATCAAGTACTAGAGTGCTTTTCCACAGGAGACCTCATGGGAACGTCTTGGGCAATCCCAGGAAAATCATGGAATGGTGGAATACATGCACATGCAGTATTTAATGAGGACAAGTAATAGCAGTCTTGTGGGGTGTCGTGGCTCTGCCAGATTATGCTCGAGGCTGAAATGCAGTTGACGTGTTACATATCAACCATACTTACTGGCGAGACCTATATCTAAGTGCGGGAGACCTCCACGGCTGGCATTGATCAGGAAGCTTCTGCCTCAAAGGTGCTGATAAGGTTTCCTGTTGTGCAGGATATGCAATGGAGACGAAGAGCAGCATCATTGCCATCGGGCTCTCAGTGCACCACACTCCTGTGGAAATTAGGGAGAAGCTTTCGATCCCTCAGGTGTGCAAGAACGGCTGTGCACTTCTCTTCTATTATTGGATCTCTTATGGGTTGTGTAGAAAGCTTTTTCTGCCTCAAGGAGAGAATTTGGGATATGGAACTCATGTTTCTGCTGTATGCAGGCTGAATGGCCTCGTGCGATTGAGGAGCTGACGTCCTTTCCTCACATTGAGGAGGCTGCAGTTCTGTCCACCTGCAACAGGATGGAGCTGTATGTTGTCGCGCTCTCCTGGCACAGGGTGTGCAAAGTTCTCGTGTTCATTAACATGCCTCTGCATGCAATAATGCCGATTGAGTGTTTCGTGGCATCGATGAGTAGTTTGAATGGCACTCATGCTCGCTCCCGCTGCATGCAGGGTGTGCGCGAGGTGGAGGAGTGGATGTCTCAGACCAGTGGCATTCCGCTGGAGGAGCTCCGGCCGCACATGTTCCTTCTCCGCGACCGCGATGCCACCTCGCACCTCATGAGGTGAGCTTGCATCGACATTTTATGTACTCTTGAAACGTTCAGCAGCTATCATCACCGTGATATTTCAGATGCTTATCAGGAAATTGACACTGGCTCACTGTGTATCGTTATTGGCACGCAGGGTGTCTGGCGGGCTGGACTCGCTGGTCATGGGGGAGGGCCAGATCCTTGCGCAGGTGAAGGACGTGTACAAGGTGGGCCAGAACGCACCCGGCTTTGGCCGCCAGCTGAACGGCCTGTTCAAGCAGGCCATCACCGCCGGCAAGCGCGTGCGCGCTGAGACCTCCATCTCCTCCGGCGCTGTCTCTGTCTCCTCTGCAGCCGCTGAGCTTGCGCAGCTCAAGCTGCCCACCCATAACTTTGACGACAGCAAGGTGAGCTCAGAAGCTGTGGACATTGTATGCTCAACATCTGTTGCTGTAGATTGTGTCCTCAAATTTCAGAAGTATGGTTCAGGTATTGTGGCAGCTGAGAAAGTTCCCAAGCTGAGACATTTGTGGTGATAATCCGTTCAGGTGTGCATCATTGGTGCGGGCAAGATGTCGCGGTTACTGGTGAAGCACATGGCCTCCAAGGGGCTCAAGCGGCTGACGATCCTCAACAGATCACTGCCTCGCGTGGAAGCCCTGAAGGAGGAGTTCCCAGAGGTGGAGTTTGACGTGCACCTGATGCCAGACCTCATGCAGTGCATCAGCGACTGCGACACCATATTTGCAGCCTCCGGTTCTGAGGATATCCTTGTGCACAAGGAGCACCTTGCAGGTGAGATACATGCAGGCCCTGCAATATTTTCCTTGCATATGCAATTCCTGATGCATTGGGTGCCCCAAATATCTGGTCCTTGATATTGTGCACATGAGCAAAAAGGTTTGCAAGGCAGATGAGTGGAGAGTGTGTGAACTGAATGTGTTGCACGTGTGTGCAGAAATGCCACCAGCATCGGCGGCAGTGGGCGGCTTGCGGCGGTTCTTTGACATCAGTGTACCGCGCAACATCGCGCCCGACATAACTGAGGACGTGTGCGGCCGCGTGTTCAACGTGGACGACCTGAAGGAGGTTGTATCCAAGAACAAGGAGGAGCGGCGCAAGGCAGCTGATGAGGCCCAGGTGCTGCTGGAGCAGGAGCAGCTGTCATTCGAGGCCTGGAGGGACTCCTTGGAGACCGTGCCCACCATCAAGGTGGGCCTTGCCCCCTCTTCTACTTCAGCGAGAATCATCTTCCAGGATTGCTGTTGGTTGTGACAGAGCTGCCTACATCTTGCAAGTGCACTGTTTGAATTTGCTTGTGTGATTTTGGAATGGAACTTAAAGGCTCAGTGCAGGCAATGCTGGCCAGTCAGCCAACAGGGGAATTTTTTGGAGAAAACATGAGGGTCCTTGACGAAAATGTGTGATATGCAGGCGTTGCGCGGGAAGGCAGAGTCCATCAGGGCCGGGGAGCTGGACAAGGCGATGGGCAAGATGGGCGACGGCCTGACCAAGAAGCAGCTCAAGGCTGTTGAAGAGCTCAGCCGCAGCATTGTGAACAAGATCCTGCACGGGCCCATGACCGCCCTGCGCTGCGACGGCTCTGACCCCGACGCGGTTGGCCAGACACTCGCCAACATGGAGGCACTGGAGCGCATGTTTGAGCTGTCGCGCTTCAACACAACCTCCATCAGCCGATAGTGCTGGCTGCTGTGACCTGTTGAGGTGGTGCTGCCTTTGTGCGCCGGTTTTTTGTTCGGCGGTCATTGCGCGCCCCTGAATGTTTCATTTAGAGTAGGAACTTGGCAGCATGTATCATTGAGAGAAGTACACCCCCCGTATGAGAGGTTGAATAGCATGGAGAAGATTGTACGCCCGAGTCCAGCACTTCACTACCTATCGATGGCATGGGTGCAGACTGTTCTAGTTGAGAGCAGTACTGATATGGGTACCATTGCACCTGTCGTTACTCTGTGACTTCTTGCATGGCGTTGTTTGCGCTTCAAGTTTTGACAAGGGTGCCACGATTTGACTGGCAGTTCCCGATCCAGACTGTAGCTACATCCGAGCAGTTTTCATGATTATCAGCTGTAGGATAGACAGGACTGATTGAGAAAGTCTCTCAAAAGGAAGTCACACTGGCCATGTTGGGACTCTGTGATCTCTCTGTAATAAATTCCAGAAAAATTCTAAATCGATTCATTTGCGCCGTAATTATGAAGGACATGATTGGTCACTGCAGCTGCTGGTCCTCTTTGGCAGACACTTCATGAACCACTCAGGTGCTTCACACTTCTGACCATAGGCTGAGTACGCAGCTGCAGGGCTAAAGCCTGGGAATGAGCTGGGCTACCAATAGTAGACAGCAGGCTGACTCTGAGCGCCGTCTTGCTAAAAGTTGGCTGGTTTCAGAGATTTCATGAATACAAATGAAGTCATTTTTGCTGCAGTTGGTTCAGTTGTTGATAGATGCTGCGGGATAATGAGATGCAAAAGGGCTACAACCCTTTTGTGAAAATGACCCCCCCGCCTTCAAAGGGGGGGGAGGGGGGGGGGGGACCAAGAAGGAAGCAAGACTCGCCGAGACAGCAGGCACCACTTTGTCAATCTCCTCACCTCCATCTGAATCTTCGAGGTCATTCGATATTGTATTTAGCTAGCTGGAGTCCAAGGGTCTGTGCTGCTACGGGCCAGGACTACATCATTAACTCTGAGTAGCCCTCCCTTGGCGACCATTTGTTCCAGACACTGAGATTAATACAGCGATGGCAGATTTGGAGGATAGAGAGGAAGAGGCTGAGGGCCAGGTGAGCAAAACTCATGCGAACGGTTTGGACAAAGGAGCACAAGACAGATTGCCTGAACACTCAAGATGTCAGAAGGGCAGTTGTCTTGATGAATTGAGCGTCTTGTTCATATAATTAACATAAAATTCCCGAGATCGTCTTAAAATGAAAAGCTTTTGTTCTTTGCTAGAATCTCGTAGCGGAACTTTTTGGAGATTCAGACGACGAGGATGAAGCACTTTTGCCTCCTTCAGAGCAGCAGCCAGCAAGCAAGAAAAGCCGTCTTGAGGAACTTGCTCAGAGGAAGCGGAAAGAGGCGGTGAGGCACCCTCAATTTGTTGGCAGGAGGACAGACCTGGGCAGATCTGGCCAAGCCTGACTTGTTGCATATACTTATTATTGTGATCATGAGCTGAGCGTCACAATGACTGTCATCGAAAGTGAAGTTTTCCTGGTGGACAGGCTGGAAGGGACGCTGAAGGGGAGCAGCAGAAGAGGCAGCGGCGCTCAGCAGGTGATGCCGGAGATGAAGAAGTGGGTGATGGTGGTGAGGATGAGGCAGCAAGAGGCGCAGCTGAGGAGTTAGGCGAGGAAGAAGAGGAAGAGGAAGGCAACGAGCAGCCCAATGAAGCAGATAATGCCTTCATCGACGATGATGGCGTGGAGGGTGCTGGAGCTGCCAGGCAAGGCACATTGTCCTCCTCGTTGACTCTGATGAATTTGCCAGCATGCAGTGTCCAGTCAATGGCGCTAGATTCGACTTCGAAGGTGTTTGTGCATGGGGCTGGAGAAGAACATGACTGAGATGAGGCTGCACCCATCCTTGCAGTGACAGTGACGAGGAGAGGCGCCAGCAAGCGCCAGAAGCCGAGGAGGCTTCGGAAGAGGAGGACGAGTTTGAGAGAATGTTTGCCGGGGCCAAGGGGCGCCGCCGTCGAGCCGCCCTAGCAGAGGTGACTTTCAGCAGCCTCTGACATGTCGGGTGCATTTGCACTCTTTCTAAAGTGGATTTAATCAGCATCATCACTGGCGCTTGTTGCTGTAGGGCATACCGTACATCTGAAACGTTGCTGGGGGCATGTGCAGGATGTGAAGGCCAATGTGGACCAGCTGCTGGCGCACATGGAGGTGGCAGCAGAGAAGGACATGGAGGCCAACAAACAGGGGCAGCCCGCTGTCATGAAGCTCAAGATGCTGCCACAGGTACATTGCCATCCGTTCACCAAGGGTCCTTTGTGTTTGTTGCACATGCCTGTAAACTTGTGCGCGCTGTGCAGTGCGTGTGATTTGTCATGTTCATTTGTCCATGTGTAGTGTCATCTTGTAGAGAGATCCTTGCGGCTGAACTTCATCTTGATTGTTGTGCAGGTGGAGGAGAAGCTGGCAAAGCGCACCTGGCATGACGAGTTGCTGGCAAGTGGGATCCTGGGGGTCCTCAAGGCTTGGATCGAGCCCCTACCAGATGGCAACCTGCCCAATATCAAGGCAAGCGTGGTGCCTGCGCATGACAGTGATTCCGATTGCAACTCCCTATGTCACATCCAGCTTATGGCCGTGTCTATTGTGCAGATGCGTACCGCACAGACGCTGCAAGCCTGTCTTTTGTGTATGTAATAATCTAACAGTGTTTGTCTGTGTATTGCTGCAGATTCGCACAGCAGTCCTGAAGATGCTGCAGCAGCTGCCCATTGAGGTGGCTGACAGCCTGCGTAAGGAGCAGCTGAAGAAGTCAGAGCTGGGCAAGGTGGTCATGTTCCTGTTCCGCCTCCCAGATGAGTCACAGGCCAACCGCCGCATCGCCAAGGTGAGCTCCTAAACATGCACCTCTTTACTCCAAAGAATTCTCAGCATTATTTCACGCATGACAGTATTATGGCGGTCGCCTGTCCGATGAGACTCTTTACGACGCTGTGTGCAATGCCTCATAGTTCATTGCACTGCAAGATCTCTTCTGGCTTGATGTTGAGTGACCAATCAGAGGTTTTGCAATTTCTGGATGATTTAGCCTGAGCACCATGCCCACGGTTGGTTGGGTCTTGCTTGGATCTGGCCAGTCCAACAAGGGGTAGGATTATGGCAGCCTTCAACTGCAGTTTGTCTGCAGGACGCACCTTGCCTCTTGGCAGGAAAAGCGTGTAATAATAATAATAATAATAATAATTATTAATAATATAGCCTAATATGTATGCAGCTGGGCTGCATACGCATCTTGCCTCTGGCAAGAAAAGCTTGTGGTAGTAATACTGCTAGTGACCAACCTTCGAGCCTGTGGTCACAGGAGCTGATAGAGCGGTGGAGCCGGCCGATCTTTGAGCAGTACAGGGAGCGGCACGAGGACGATGAAGTGCGCGAGCGCGAGCTGCAGATGCGCCAGGCGCGCGCCGTCCGCCAAAAGGCGCAGGCCGCCAGTGAAGCCGAACAAGAAGCGCAGACGAAGGTCAGCCTCCCCATTCTGCTTATTGCACTTGGCTGCCTGTCTTGCTCGGCCCATTGCTTGTTGCACTGGCTTGCCTCATCAGCTTCATACTGACAGAGAACCTGTATCGAGAAGGGTGGACATTACTATTGTCACCAGTTGCGAGTTGATCTATCACCCTTGGGGCGCCTGTGGCGGTGCTCTGACAAAGTCATGTGGGTTATCGTGATCTGCTGGCTGATGGTGAGGGGTGGAGTGTGGGTATTCAGACGCTGAAGCGAGGGGATCCAGGCTTCAGATGGCACGCGAGCATCCCTCAGCCGGCTCGCCTTGACTACATCAAGCGGCCCGAGAGCAAGGTGAACGTGGACCCAGCCAGCATCCGCGGGGGAAGCAGCAAGGCCACAGGCATGGCGAAGAAGCTCAAGCAGTTGAACGCCAAAAAGGGCGGCGGCGGCGGCGGCAAGGCCTCAAAGATGAGCATTGAGGGGCGTGGTCTCCTCATCTGAGCTCAGCGAGCTCCATTGTTGTGATTGTGTTGATGCCATGGGCTCTTACCTTGTCAGGGTCTTAATTTCCCCGAGTGCTTTATCCTGTGGCGTGAAAGGGGATCTTCAGCTCGTGAGAGTGCATCAAGTTATGTTCTCTTGGCGCTGCAAATGGGGGGTAATCTTGCAGCCTGATTGTGGTCCTTCGATCCTCAACGTATAGCAGGGGTGACTGAGATGTATGGCTCGCCCAGCCAGAGTGCACCTCATGCATCTATATCTAGATCTAGATCTCATGCATGCAGAACAGGAATATTGTGTATTCTAATTGCACTCGTTCCAGAAGGCCCCCTGATTGTAGAGCAGAATCGGTTGCTATACTGTACAAGTATGGTATGTAAGAAATATCCACGGAATCCTCTAGTTCTTGACTAAATATTGAGGAATAAGATATTACAATACGCATCCATGTTGATGCATGCATGCAACAAGGCTGCCGTTAGAGCAGAACCCAATTCAACATAAACGCTAGCGCTTTCCTGTAGACAGATCTGAAGCAGCAAAACTACTGCGAGGACATCAATTCATGACAACCGGATTGACTTGCGCCTGCGCAGTATTATTTGAGGTCAGGAAGTCAGGCAACTTCTTGATTATTCGCAAGGGATGTGCCTCGGTGTTCAGTACCCACTCATCCAGGCTGACCACGTCGTTTGGGGCAAACAGGAGCCACAGGTACTTCAGCGTCTCTGCCAGCCAGAAGCTCTGCATGGTGTTGTCAGTTGGTGGGGGCACCACCGTCACATCTTTTAGCCCAGCATACCCCACCGGCATCTGCGCGCACAGAAGTCACCCATGTCATCATGAGAGTTTGAGAGGAGCTTCACACGTTTGTGTTTGAAGGAAGATGGCAGGGGAAATGACGCAAGAACAAGGCGCCTTATGCTCAAAGCAGGGCATGGCATGTGTATTTTCAAGGAGAGTGTCGGCACCTTGCAGTTCTTCTCAAATGCCAGGAACATCTCCCAGGCCCACTCCCTGTACTGCTCCTTCTGCGTGACCCGCCACAGCACAAACATCGCCTCCATGGCCTCCGGCCGCAGCAGGTTGTGCTTCGCCTTCTCCGCTGTCACCATGCCCGCCGTCCCAAACTCCACATACTCCGGCGCAAGCCCTGCAGCATCCACAAATCGCGCTGAGCACAACGCCATTTCCCACACTGCATGGCAATTGGGTCTTCAAAATACCTAAGCATGCCAAGAAGACTGCACAACTTTGTTCTTCACTGCCAGATGCTGCCCACATCCTGCCTGCCAGAGCATAAGGAGGTTGTAGAGTGCAACAAGAGAAATAAGCATACGCTCAATCACATCTCCTCCTATGTATACCTTTAGATAATAATAGACAAAGAGTGGGAGATGGGCGTTTACCGGAGGCCATCTGGTGGTACATCTGCCAGCAGGTGTGCGTGAGCTCCTCCGCAACCTGCAGATAGCGGGTGGCTTTGGCGCCGGTGACAGCGTTTGCATGCGCCCCCAGCGCCAGCATGGCGGGGATGAAGCACGACAGATGGTCCATCTTGTGCTTCACCACATCCACCCTGCAGCCATCACACAGGGGTATAATTAATATCTGATCTCTAGCATTATACATTAGCTCACGCCAGAGAACAATGACTTTGTGGCTATTATCCTTTCTGTGGACAGTCCCCGTCACGACACTGCCTCGGAGGAGCCACGACGCTCTGAAGTACCCAATTCCAGAGTTGCCGATTATACAAGAGAAGAGGTCACAAAGACTACATGCGCCGTAATACACATGATACATCTGTAATTTAGCATCTCATAAAATCAACCAACTCATTTCTCCACACGATTGAGGTGCCTGGCCCGAGAGAAAACCAAGAGAGGGGAGCCGCACCGGGCAAATTCGGCAACGTAGGTGTAGCCGGACTCCTCGTTCTTGAAGAGCAGCTTGCGCAGCATCTCGTCCATGGAGCGCTCCCACATCGCGCGGTACACCTCGTCCTCCGCCCGGCGCCCCTTGTAGATCCACACTTTGAGCAGGTACTCGTAGTAAGAGTCCCCCATCGCCCCCAGGCTCACCATCTGCGTCGTGGCCTGCCCTGTCTGGGGATGGATGTACAGCGGCAACAACCCCTGCATGGAACACCACCTCAGACCCAGCAATCCACCCTTCAACACAGTCCAACTGTCCCCACCGCTGCCCCAAGCAATCACGTGCGAACAATGCATAAGCATCTCTGCGCTTCAAGCTGAACAGATGAGCATGACAAAGTGACTTTCGTACAAAGTAGAGGATAGCGATCCAGCTGCATGCAGTCAAGCCGAAGATACGGCGTTGCTTGATCTTGGCCAAAGTGAAAAAATGAAAATTTGACGACATGCCAGTGGTGCAGGGCGGGGGCGTGCCTGGTTGGGGTACTTGTCGTTGAGGAATTTGATGACGGCCTCAGTCTTCTGAGCGTACACGGGGTTGCCGGTCTTGAGGGAGGTCTGGATGAGCTCTAGCTGCTCCGTGCCAAACTCCGACAGGATGGACGCCTTCTGCGTCCAGGTGGGGTTGCGCCCCTGCTGCGTCTGCAGGTTGATCGTGCCGTAGGGGATCCCCGTCGGCGTGTCAAAGGCATGCATCAATATCTGCACCAGCTCCTCTGCCCTGCACAATGCACCATACATCTCTGCAGTCACGCACGTGTCATGCGCAGACGAAAGTCTGGCATTGCGGCGTGAGCATGAAGTTTGCACGATGTATTGGTGCAGGAGGCGGTGTGCCAGAATGGAAAGGCTGACCTCCTGAGGAATGCTTCATCGCCGGACAGCTCATGCGCAGTCAGAATCCCGCCCACGACACGGATCGTCGTCTCAAATACGGACGCCTCGTAGAACCTGCGCCAGCACACCACTTGAGCTGACTCGGTTGGGATCACTGAAAACGGACAATTAGTTCCCATGCGCAGATGTGGTAGTGCCTGCTAGACGCGCTGGTCATTCAAGTAAAGCGAAGGGCAAGTTTAGGGGGCCCCACTTGTTGAAGGAGAGCTCGTTGACAACCCAGTCGCGGGCCGCCTTGAACTCGTCCTTGAGGCCCATGAGCCACAGGGTGTCCAGGGAGTCCACGATGGTGGCCCCCAGGCCGCCGAACGAGTTCTTCCCATTCTGCGTCAGGGGCATCAGCTCGTCAAAGCCCCACGCGTGCTGCGCGTAGCCCGCCCACGAGTGCCGCATCGCCGCCACGATCGCCGCCTGCTTCCTGCAGCAGTGCGCGGAATGGGATCAGCAGGCTAGCATGCCTCTCTCTGCACACCATGTGCATGCTCCTAGAAGGCGTCTAAGGAAAACTCCCCCTGCATGTTGCCCCATGGGGGTGCGTGGCTAGCAAACATTGTATTGGCAGGGCCCAACTGCGCCCCCCATTGATGCTGGGGGAGAAACGGGAGAGGCAGCATGATTGGCGAGATCATCCATCAAGAAAGCATCGTGATGGGCAAGTACGGTACTTCTGCCATGAAGGCATCTTAATGGGGCAAAGCACGTCCGCAAATCTGACAAATGGGCCTGCATACATGCTGCTGTTTGGTAGACAGGCGGCAGGACAAAATTGGTGAGGCTCACCCTGCCGGTGTTGAAGTGTCTGTACTGTTGGCCACCTGGGCCGTGGGAGGCCTCTCCTGAATGACTGGCGCCCTCTGCCGCTCAGTCACGTTGACAGCCACCTTCTGAACAGCAAGTACCGGTGGGGGTGGGCTGCGCGCCGCCACCAATCTTGATGCCTCCTCCACAGCACGGGCTTGCGCAACAGCCTCCTTCCCCTTTGCCTCCAGCTCATCCTTCTTCTCCTGCAGAGTCTTTGCAAGGCCAGCCACCTACGCATCGTGCATCTAAGTGTTCAGATGAGAAGGCTGGCGCGTATACCGGCCAAAGGTTTCTGCTGATCGAGCCACCTCATTCTCCCTTTGGTAGATATGTGATGGAGTCATACCTCCTCTGCCAACTTCTGTGTCCTCTTCAACAAAGCCAACTCCTCCTCAGTGGCAAGTGCCACAAGTTTTGCCCTCTCAGCCTGCCATGCAGCAAAAAATATCAATTACGCACGAAGGGAGGCATTATTTTGCATAGTAAGCTCAAGTAGTCGTCCAATTACAGTGCATGTGGTCACCTCTGTAGCCAACTCCCGCATGGTCTCGCCTTTGAAGCCTCTGCTTCTCACAAACCCCTGCTCCGCTTCCTGTGTAACAAGTTGCAATCTTTCAGCTTCTATGGATCATGAAAGTGATACATATTAGCATGCCAAGACCAGAACTGGCACCCACCTCTATAGTGAGCTTGGACTGAAGGAAGAAAGCATAGCCACCCAAGACTATAAACAAGATAACAATGACCTGGAATAGCACAGAAAGATGTCAGATCATGGAAGCAGCGTTTCTTCCTGGACACTGGAGGCTCGGATCTGTAGGCCCAAAATAAGGAGTAAAATATCCAAGATACATCGATAGTTTTATTCACCAAAAGATTCTGTTGTCGCATCCTGATAGCAACTTCCTACTGCACCGGCAGGTGAAGTACAAAGTGAAGAGTTCCGCCCAACAGATTGTCTCCTCATGTGCAATCAATCAGTGTCCTTCTATGCATTTGATCATGTCAGCATTTGTTCATATGACCCAGCTCTTTGCAAATTTCACATTGCTTCAGGTGTTCGCCCCATCAGTAAGCGGTTTGTTCAACAACGTCCCGTCTTGCAGGAAATTGCAACGGTGCGAAATGATACCCTCAGAAAGTATTAATTTTTGTACACGCACGAAGTTTCTGAACACAGAGCGGCTGTTGAATCGTCCCTAATATTGTATCTCCGATTGGAGGTGCGCCAAAAGGGGTGCCCGCAGCTACTTCAACGGATCCAAGCCAAGGACCCCCCATTTTTGCAGGTGCCAGCAGAAATTCTGAAGCTTCTTGGAAATCTATCCAACATCGAACTCTGTCATTCATTGGTGATGCACACAACAGCACATACCCCGAGGCATTGAGAATGTTCCCTTGTACTGCGCCTAGCCGGCAGCCAGTGGCAACAGCAAGTTGCTTGAAGCGTTCAGCGGCTGGGCTTGGACTCAAACTTCTAGAAGATATAGAGGACGCCATATGAATTGGCATTACCATTATATGATGTCTACATGGAGGCCATCAGTGCAGCACGCGGTATTGATCTCAGTGCATCAGTGCCTGCTGCCACGGCACGAAACACTTTAAACACAAATTCTTCGACGTCCTTTCTACACTGAAGCCTGAAAATCCTTGGGCCAAACATTCATGTAACCTTGAGATACAGCGATGAGCTTTTTCTTGCATATAGTATTCTGCACAAAATGACAATCAATCAAGGGCAGCTTGCTGCACTCCGTCATCTTCACTCTGCTCACTGTCACTCCTGCCTGCTGCTTGAACAGTCCCGTCCGCTCCTGCTCCCTTCCTCTTCTTTGTCTGCAGCAATGCCAAGGAGAATTCTCAATCTCAACACTACAGCTGGTCCATTATGATATTAGACAGTATTCATCATCCCTTCACATCCATGCAGCAGGCAGCACGGCACCTTCTTCTTTAGCCGCTTTGCTCTCCGCTTTGCCGTCTTTTCCTCCTCCGCTTGCCGCAGTGCAACCTGCTTCGCCTGCAATGCACAACAGATGCCGCTATTAGTGGATGAGATTGCCTGCCGCAATCACCTGCAACATGGGACTCGCTGGGAGTGCCAATGCTCATTTTGTGATCTTCAAAGGGTGGGCAAATCTCACCTCATATGCTAAATCAAGGTCGTTCTGTTTTGCTTCCTCTTCCATCCGGTCTTGTCGCATCATCTCACGTCTTCGTGCCTGCAAGCCCGGCCATGGTCTTATACACACCCAACCTGCACGATGATGGCGTCTGGATGGAAGGGCACCAGATATCCCCATGCTACTACAAAGATGAGCCATTGCCCCACCATTCTGTACATGTGGAACTCTCCACTCCCCGCTCCAGCATTGCTTCCCATGACCTGACAGATCCTGGTTGGCACCTTCTCGGTGATAAATTTGAGCTTCTCCTCGAGCTCTGCTGCCTGTGGAAATGAAGAGAACTTTTACAATCATCAGCAGTGATGTCTCCATGCAAATGTGGAAGCAAATATAGTGCTTCTGGGAGACTGCAATTCACAGGATGTCCTTTTCTCGAAAAGGCCGAAGGTGCTCACATCCTTCTGCCGCTTTTCATATTCCTCCTGTGTAAGCTCCTGTGCACCGCCGACTGGCACAATAGCCCCATGATTGGCGCTTGCAGAAGGGCCAGTGTAGGCCTGGATGCTCATAAAATTATGCTATATGTTCCAGACTGTGCGCCGCAACTTGGTCAATAAATAATTTAGAGAATTGTAATGTATAATCTAGCAGACTATAATGACAGAGCTTGCATGATCTTCGTGACTTTTTCTAGAGTTTCCTGAACCTGATGTCTCACGATTCGAACTCAGCAATGACTGCGACGCGCTCAAGGCTACAGGCAGACTTTAAATCTTCTTTCAGATGTCGAGGCCAAGAAAAGATGTAACGTCTGGGCAACCGAAGATGGTGACAGAGTTTGGAATGACGTTATCGGTGACGTTGTTCCGTAACGTTGGTTCGGCGTTCGTCTGGTTTGTCCTGGCCCAACACTATTATGAGACGGAGTGCTGCCAATCGCAGTGAAACATGCACATGGATCCATAGACAGTTTAGCCGTTGGGTTGGAAGCAGGGAGTCGACGGATCAACCCGTAGTGAGAAGGACATGATCGAGCCATGCGTAGTATCATTCTGAGGAGTTGTGATGGTGCGGACCATGTAGTAGCTCAAGAAGCCGCGTGCCTGTCCAAGACGGTACAGAGTCTGCTGGAAGAGCTTGAAGGTGGGAGTCTGCTTCGGTCGCAAGTCTACTAAGTGCACCATGGGCTTTCAGTGTGTGTTGGGGCGTTGACGTTGCTGCTGAAGGATAGGTCTACCTCGTTGCGCATGATATTTAGTACTTCTCGTCTGTCAGAGCACGTGCATGCACCCTTGGTAATGCCCTCTAATCTCAAGTGCATGACTGTGCTCCTTACTATGTGTGCAGCTGCAAAGGATGGGGAAGAAAGCACCTTGGTTGTGCCCCTTCCAAATGTCTGTGATTGCACGCTCAGAAAGGTGCTGCAGTATTGCACCCAGCACACAGCGTTGCAAAGGCGAGTGTCAGACATTTCAGATGAGCTCAGGACAAGAGAGATGGAAGCCTGGGACAAAAGATATATAATGGTGAGCACAAGCTTGCTCCAGCAATTTGTCACGCCATGCATTGTTGCCAGTGTTGTGCAGTCTTCCAGTGATGTGCCCTGCGTTGGCTGCACCACTGTATCAATGGATGTGTTTTGTGTGTGTGTGAAGGTGAGCACAGATGAGCTCTATCATTTGGTGATGGCAGCTCACTACCTTAACGTACCTGGCTTGCTAGAGCTCTGCTGCGAAGGCATAGCAAACCTCATACGTGGCAAGTCCCCTGAGCATGTGCGCCAGTGCTTCGGCCTGGTGAAGAATTTTGAAGCCCCAGAGGTACACGCACTATCCCCCTCATTGTTTTCTGGAACAACGAGTGTGGCTGTTGGAAAACCCAGGCCATTGCTGATATGCACAAAATCTCGCAGTTGTCAGCCAATTCTCCTCCTGTCCTCTGTCCATGCTTGCTTGTCCTGATTCAAGGTCCTGTTTTTACAGGAGGAGAACATACGTCGCACAAACCTCTGGGCACTTGTAGACGAGAAAGAGCAGGCAAAGAAGTGACAGATGCATGTATAGAAGTTCCCGCATGACAGAAAGCGAGAGAGGGATATCGACACACCGAAGAGAGTGTGGAAATTATGATTGTCCTCCCTCATCAGCAGGGCTAGGCACACACGTGTCACCAGGTTATTATAGACATTTCAACCTATTTTTTGATGAGCGAGCAATGAGAGTCAAGCACCAGCTGTATCATTGGCGCTCGAATGTGACTTGGCGTTGCACATGCATGTGACCACTTTCTTTCTCAGATCTGTTAATGTACTCTCAGAGGCTTGCATCCTATTTCTAATCAGCTTGACTTCACACAATTTTTGATGCTGTTCATTTCCACGTACTCAGTTTCAAAAGTTGGGCCGACGGCTATGTAGGACTGTACACTGAACAGCATGTGCACATGCTTTTTGGCTCGCAAGTTGTGTCTCTTATTTTGTACCATCTGCTCACTGATTGAAAGGACCACTAACAGAACGTATGTGGACCAACACGTGCCACTATCAGTGATTCTTTTGCATGTGAGATAAAATCGGTGCAGTTGTTGTAGATCTGCATGAATGGAGCCCCATCACGCTTTCCGATACAATTGAGCAAGTTCTTCTGTAAATACAACATTGATCCAAGCAAATCCTTTTTTGGACCGGGATATTATGACCTCGTGGTATACCATGTGTGACAGGCATACTATTAGCGAAAAATGCTTCAATTTCTGCATCAAACCTCATTCTGCAAAAGTCAATTGCACTGTAATAGCACTTGAGCGACTCGCTTTCAGTGTCATGAGTCATTACACGCCTTTTGTAAGCACTGTGATGACCAGGAATGGCCCTTCATTGCCAGGGGATGCGCGCAAGGGACACTCAACTTCGTCGATATCCATTTTCTCTAATATCCTCGCATGCGCCAATTTTCTGCTCACACTGTCCGGAACGACTGCACTATGTTCCTCAGAAGAGGTTCATCTCCAGAGTAGCTCTGCAGGGGACAGGAGGACAATATGATTGGCATGGAGACCCTTGATAAATCAATTGCTGGCAGTCAGTGACCACTGCAAAATGCCAACTGCCTCACCTTCGCAGGGGACTTGACGAAGAAGGCATAGACCTTGCCCTCTTTCAATGTGACAGTGGCCAGGTAGTTGTTTGCCTGTAAGCCAATCAGGACAGACGCAGTAAATATCTGTACTACTTGATTCCTTTACATTAATGGGTTGCTCATCGCCAGCGCAGATAAAGGAATGCTCGGGTGTGCTTCAGCACTTACCGGGCCAGACAGCTCATAGTCATAGAAAGTCTGGCCATCAACCTCCCGAGTCTTAGTTTTCTTGTCTGTAGACTCCACCAAGGCATCTTGGAGATCATAGTCAGCGCCAGCAAAACCTGGAACGAGACAAAAACTCTGAGATGTGCTGGGCATAAAACAGAGCCGATCATCATCACAAATCAAGGGCTGTACCAAAAGTTCGGGCTAGTGACACACCTTGCAGTGTCTGCTCAACATCTCCCAGCTTGAACTTCTTGTTGTCCTCTCCAGCACGTCCAAATGTCACCAGGTATGCAGTCTGCCCTGTTCCCAACGTGATCATGCATGAGGCAATTTGTCCCAGGTAGACATTCCAATTTACTGCAATGGAAACGGCAGCTGTGCTAAAAAATCAGTGCGCACCCTTGTTCTTAATGTTTCGCACACGGGAGTCAATTCCCTGCATTCCCTTCTCATTCTGCAGCAGGAAGCAGCAGCTCAGTATCCTAAGGTCCTGCAATCACACTCAGGCAGACACAAAACGTACCCAAGGAAGTCAGCCAGGAGGGAACTTTACCTTTCCCACCGTTTCCACCTTCCAACCCGCCGGATAATCAAAGGCGTACCTGAATGAGAACGTTATTTCGTTAGTCAGTGTGGCATATATCTCTATGCAGTGCTTTAACAGGGATATCAAGATTCAGTGTGTCCAAGAAAGCACTCAAGAAAGTGCACACTTGGCTGCGTCCTTGTTGTCGCCAGCATAAGCACCATAGCTTGTTGGAGGTCGGGCCAAGCCCCAGAAGGTGTTGAATCCTGCAAGCAGAAGGCCATTACGAAATCTGCTTGTGCAGTTGCTGGGTCCAAGATTGGATATTTCAGGTCTGAAAAGGAGGGGAACATAGACTGAGCATTGTTGGTGAGATGTGCTAGATAAGTCAGTTTATAGTGCATGAACAGATCTAGAGCAAACGTCAGGACCACTTCATTACCATCTGTGGCCAGAGCTGGGCTTTGCAGCGTCAAAAGAGCTGCAGCAGAAGCTCCCAAAAGCACCGATCGCCTCTGAACATTCACAACGCCGCTCTGATCATCGTTACTCGAACATCTGCAAGGTACTGATGTCCTTCCGTTGTTAGATCTGAAGGGGATGGGAAGTCTGAGAGTCTTATGAGAGCGAGAGCTTAGCAAGCTCTGTGCACTGCAGCGATCTGCAGTCGTGAATGTCATCGCTGTCTGCATGATGGCTGGCTGTGACAACAGGGATCGCAAATTCTAGAGAGAGAGTAACGATCGAATCATCTCTGGCATTGTGATAAGTTGACATGAGCGCGTAGCCGCGGTGTCCCCTCGGGCAATATGAGTTTCTCTGATGAAGTCCACCTTCCCTCATTCATCCGCAGAGGTCATGCATACGTAGTTTACTTAATTTCAAGGCTGTACTTTAGAGTGCAGGAGCCAATTTTGCTCGATTCTGACCTTCAGCTCAATTTCAATAGTCGAGGTGACTGCTGTTCACCACTTCATTTCATTGTAAACGCCTTCAGGAGGGATGTCAACATCGCAAAAATCGCAACAGTATTCTCTGAAGAAGGCGAGTGACTTCAGGATCATGTACCGATGTTGTTGCTTTTTGTGCTCCACCCACACTGTTGATGTGATGCCTACACCTGCTTGTGCAGGGCCATGAACTCCGCATTGAGGTCAAAGAAGATAAAGTACTTCTTCTTAAGGTAACTTTCTTGAGCAAGAGACGATCTGTTCCTGATCAGAATGCAGAATTAGTAGCCTGACCTCCCCTTCCCTTTCCTTGCTTGCAGCTCCTGCAAGGCCAGGCTGAGGTATTTGGCACCGAGTTGGCTCTTGGGGAAAATTATTCGCTCGAAGGACAGAAGATCGCGGTACGTTCTGCAACACCTGCATACTCACACTTCCTCAGGCTTTGACGACGTTGCTTCTCTTGAACAGTCCAGCCAGGTCGGTCCTATCAAGCAACCGCATTGCAGGTGTACACATGGCTTGGGTGTTCAGTGGAGCTGACAGGCGAAGGCGCCAGTGTGGAAGATGTAACAGATGTTGTGTGAGTGCTCTCCCCCTTGCATGCATGCATGCATGCTTGTCGATCCCGCTATCATGTGGCTGTACGTGCACCAAGACCTTAGCAAGCAACCAGCAAGTCTTCTGAAGTCACATGCTCTCCCTCGTGCAGGTATGAGTCTGATGAGACACCAATGGTCAGCTACTTAAATGTCCATGATGGGCTGGAGCAGCGAAGGCGAGCAGCAAAGGAAGCCAGCACATCAAATGTGTCAGGGCCCAGGACGATTGTGAGCCTCCTCCTCCCTAACACCACACACCAAGAGAGTGGGTGTGTCAGCAGTAATCGCCCTGTGCTTCAGCAGCACCTCACCCAGTTCTCTGTGAACTGCAGATTGTCGGGCCCACAGATGCTGGCAAGAGCAGCCTGGGAAAGATCCTGCTCAACTATGCTGTCAGGGCAGGATGGGTTCCCACAGCAGTGGATCTGGACGTAGGTGGGGCTCTGTCATTGCCCCTTGTGTTACTATCAATGCTGCCCGAAACTTGGTCACCACTTTATGTGACTGATTGAGTTGGGAATGTACTGCAGCATATTCCTTAGACGCTGAAAGTTACTGGTGTGACTGCAGGACAGGGCAGCATAACAGTCCCGGGCTGCATTGCTGCCACTCCAGTGGAGGCCCTCATTGATGTGGAGGAGGGATTGCCCACCGAGGTTCCTCTGGTGTATTTCTACGGCCACCAGAACCCCACAGAGAACCCTGAGCTGTACAAATTTCTTGTGGAGCGCCTAGCAGACGTGCTCAGCCGGCGGGTGCGTCCCCAAACCCATTAGACTACCACACCTGGGCGCCGGTCAATTTTATGACCTGACATGAAATGTGAGGGCTTGCAATATGTCCATGTCATGGGAAAACCCATTTGCGACCTCAACGCCAAGCTTTTGTGAATCTGTCGCTGTGTAGGCGAATGTGGATGTGCAAGCGGCTGGAGTGATGATCAACACAATGGGCTGGATTGAGGGGCTGGGCTATGAGCTGCTGCTGCACTCCATTGAGGCACTCAAAGCAGACGTGATCCTTGTGGTGGGCCAGGAACGCCTGTACAACCAGCTCAGAAATCACCTGCGGTACGCATGGGCCTCTTGCCTACCAAAAAAAGGCTTTACTGTGCTACCCTTGCACAAGCTGATGGTCTCACGAGCTGACAGCTATTTACTTGCTATTTTAGAAAACCACTCGGCACAATGTCAGGCTGACATTGTCAGCTAAATGGGCTGGCTTGAATGCTTCTGGTCATCAAGTGACCTGACACCTGTCCTTCATTTCATGCTCGAATTATTTTGGCGACCTGGGCAACCTTTGCAGCAATCGCTGCATTTGCAAGTGTGCATAGTTTTTGCGCACACAAGAGCGGTGCTTGCGGTGTGAGCATTGAGCGCTGCGTGCAGGGCTCGGCCGGAGGTGTCGGTGGTGCGTCTGCACAGCAGCGGGGGGGTGGTGACGCGGACGCCGCAGGTGCGCAAGCAGTCGCGCACGCGTCGCACGAAGGAGTACTTCTACGGCGTCCGCGGAGACCTCAGCCCCCACTCCCAGACCGCCTCCTTCGAGGAGCTGCGCATTTTCCGCATTGGGGGCGGCCCACGAGCGCCCAGCTCCGCCCTGCCTCTGGGTAAGTGCCATTCTTATTGATATAGAGAAAGACAAAGGGGTGTCACAAAAGGCTCAGCGAGTGGTGAAAAATAAAAGAAGGGCTGTCTCTGATTTGATCTGTTGGCCCACTGTCCTCTGTTGTGCTGATGCTTGTTTCATAGGTTATTTGCCACAAGCTTGCTGTATGCAAATGCATGCATGTTGAATAAGTTTAGGGAGCAGCGTTTGGCATGGTGCCCTGGATGAGATCTATGTGCGTGTGATCTGCAGGTGCCACATCAGTTGCAGACCCTCTGCGCGTCACAGCAGTGACTGCAGTGAATGCGGAGCTGCAGAACTCTCTTGTCGCAGTGTCTCATGCCAACACCCCGGACCAGCTGCTGTCTGTCAGCGTGGCGGGTTTTCTCTACATCAGCAATGTTGACATCCACCAACGCACCATCACCTACCTGGCTCCTTGCCCTGGGCCATTGCCGGGCAAATACCTGCTGACTGGCAACTTGAAAGTCTTTTTTGAGTGACCGGGGCCTTGCATCGTCCTGTGCTGTTCTCCTAGGGAATTTTATTGCTGCTGTGATAGGCCAACAGATGCCTGTACACAGTAGTACTGCCTTTGTACTCATCCTTTGTCTGACCTTTCTCGAGGTAGCAATGCATGATGGCAACAATTATCAACGGTACCGGTGACTTCACGGTGACGTTACTATTGGTAGAATCTACAAGGTAGTATTGGGCCCACCGTGACAAACTTGTAAAATTTTGACATCAGAGAGTAAGGCAGATATCACAAAGGTAGCGCAGTCAAGGCATGGAGAGCGGCTCGATCTCTGACAGCGATCACTGACATTGCTGTCTTTCCTCAAATCAGAAAGCTGATATCAGTTTCCCCACCTTCTGCCCCACCTTCAGAGTTGTGCCAACAGGTGGCATGCCAGCCAAAATTAGAGTCTCCCCTTCCAAGATAGTAGACATCTTCACGTTTCATGGCACAACATCATCACGCATTGCCCGCATCTCTGAAAACTTCGTATAAGTAAGGGACTGCTCCGTCCCCACCGAATGGGCATGCGCGTGCAAGCCGATGGGGACAAGAGCGTGGAGGATGCTGTGGTGAAGCTGAAGGCTGCTGTTCAGGAAACTCTTAAGGTAACAGATAACATCTCCGTCTTTCAAATTGTGGCATATTAGAACAACTGTTTGGACGATATGATAGGAGGGTAGACACGAAGACCTCGGAAGTCACGAAGGCATCCTACACTGTGATCTGAGAAGTTCCCTTGGAAGCTTTACGTGAAATCGGCATACTAATCAGCATCACATAGGACAAATCTGGATCAAGGATTGCTGTGGTGTATGCATCATTTTCGTTTTGATTGTTGGTTCTATGCCTAGTCCTCACTAGGGCATGCATGTGCCTGTAATAGGCCAATCCATCCCTGGAGGAATGGTGCAAGGACACAACATTGCGACGATACCTTGCAGCACGCAATGGGAATATCGCAAATGCCGCAAAGATGCTCCAGAATACCTTGGATTGGTGAGTTCATCCCCAGCATACTCATTAAGCCTTCACCGAGGACCTCATTTGATCTAGGAAGGTCCTTGATCAAGTCATTATCTTGCTTGACTTCTGTGGATTTTCTTTCCTTCTGGAATTCTGTTGAAATGACTCGTAGCAGAGACCTTTGCCCTTGTCCTGTGCACAGGCGCCGGAGTTATAGGCCCCATGAAATCACTTGGGAGAGCATTGCAGATGAGGCAACTGGGAAGCAAGTGATCGCACCTTGCACTGACAAAGATGGCCGCACAGTGGTCATCATGCGGCCAAGGTACATAGCATATGTTTAGAAATTCTGCCTGTGCATGCTAAAGAGTGCAAAAACAACATAGCGTTAGCAGATTGAGCGCTGCATGACAGGGAGGAAAGGAGCAAAGATACGGAGGCACAGATCAGGTTCCTGGTGTATACTTTGGAGATCGCCAGCAAGATCGCAGACGCCTCTGGTAATTTTCAGGCTCTCATTTTCACCACAACATTATTCCTTTTGCCCCTGATGTTGTGGTATCTTATTTTAACACGCCATTCCGCCAACCAGCAATTTTGCCCATGTGCAGGTCAGGGAAAGATAACGTGGCTCATAGACTTTAAGGGGTACAGCATGCGCAATGCACCCTCCATAAGGGTATCCTCCCCTTCTGCCGCTTGCATCTTTGTGTTTGCTGCCTCAACATTGAAGGGATGTGCATTTATAATTGCTGCGCAAAGAGACACTGCTGTGTTGAGAGGAGGATGTGTTGCAGGTGAGCCTCACGACACTGTCAATACTGCAGAATCACTACCCTGAGCGCCTTGGCCTGGCGCTCTGCTATCTGCCACCACGGCTGTTCAGCATGTCATGGAAGGTGCGCATGCTCTGCATTTCTGCTGTCTTGTCAAACGGCTTGAACGAGTCCTGTTCACGCGGATCTTGAATGGTACAGCTGTTCAATATGATGGGAGCACTGATGCCAGTGCGTGTCGCAGGCCTTGCACCCCTTCATAGACTCAGTGACAGCGGAGAAGGTGGTGTTTGTCAGCAGCCAGAACGAGGCGGCAGTGATGGCACAGAAGTTTGACATGGACCAGATGGAGGCATGCCTGGGCGGCAGAGGATCCTGGACCTATGACAAGCAGGAGTACAGCAAGTTCTGCCGACAGCAGGAGCCCAGACCCACCGCTGATTTGTTGCAACCTTTGGACGACCGTCCAACAGCATGAGATCTGTCAGGAGCTAGCTCTCCTCAATGAGAAGAAACTTCAATTGTGCGCATCATGCAATGGGGAGTTCTGCATCGAATTCGAATTATTACTGTGCTCGCGTGTGGCAATATAATGACATTGGTCGTCAAATGCAGGCCGCACTGAGGTCCACACTTCGCCGGTGACAATAGCTAGGAACAGAGTCTGTCTTGTCAGCATGATTGAATCTGGCTTATTCAGATTACATGATGTACTTGTAGAACAGTCCACCTGGATATTGCCATGGTACTATCAGATAGAAATTTCACCAGTGGGCACCAAATGGTGCCGTTGTGTCATATTATTTTTATCTTCTTCCATGCCTCAAAAGGCATTCTTGTAGATCTTTCTCATAGCTGTGACATCAAGTTATCAATTGGGTCTAGCATGCAGCAAATCAGGATCACAGTGCTGTAGTAGGCAGAACAGTCAAGTGAGAGACTTCATTGCTTGTTCTGCAATTGGCATTTCAATGTGGTTGCTGGCTAAAATACTGATGTGCCAATTGCAGAAATTCAAAGCTTGACGCATAGGCTGCTATTCCATCCGTCAAATAGTAAGATGTAAGCCCTCTTCAATGATGATCGCCTAAATTCCACAGCCATGTGCACTTGCTCTTCAGGGGCCAGGGTCACATAGTTATGGCTGTAAAAAGCCGGCAGCACACGCCTGTCGTCAAGCATGCCCACTGTCAGTCCAAGATGGAAATGAGAATGCGCGCATCTCGAATTGGCAATGATTGTATGTCTTGCAGTCACTCTTGACTTGATTTGGCAAGGACCAATGATTGGCATGCCTGCATGAGCCACAAAGGAGCAAGCCTTACCTGGATTTGGAACTGACGTTGCCCTGATCTGCTTCTGGCTCCACAGTCCTGTCATAATCTCTCAGGCTGAGTCTGATCCAGAAGGCAGGGTGGCTGGAATCTTGGTTGACTAAGTCCAAGGCCACAGAGACAAGGCCTCCCTGCTCAGTGATGCTAAGCCCGCTGCTTGAAAGCAGGACTTGATTCCTTGCTGCCCAAGGCCTAAGGCAGTGAAAGTCTCCAGTCTGCAAGACAGCACATTCGTTAAAAAATCATCCTGCACTTCCATTGACGAAAACAATGCATTGGCATCATGTCTGTTACTGCAAATGGTTTTGCAGTACAGAAAGCCAGACAGCTTGCCTGCTGGTCTGGAAGCCAATAGACATTCCTGGAGAGGAGCACTCCCTCAGGAGACAAGAGCTGCAAGAAGACAAAAGTGACACCCTCGTGGCCTGTCTCCACTCTGCTGTCAGGCACATGAGTGAGGCTGCATGGCTGTGCGCTCCCCACAGACACCCGCTTGCTCACTGTGGAGCCAGAGGCGGCGCACAAGGTCTGCAGGTTCACGGTGGCATCGCATAATGCCTCGCCTGAAGTATTTACCACCTCCACCTGCACAGCAACACTGCTTCTCAGAGCAACTTTTGTGAAATACATGCCTGACCGTTACTATGCAATGGAGTTCACCAGCCAGTGCACTTTCATGCCCAGCTTTCCAGACAGCCACATGCAGCGAGATATTCAAGTGCGTATTTATTTGACTTGAACTAGGGAGATGGATGATGCAGGGGCATCTTGCTATAGAAGAGTGTTGCCATCTCTGCGCTCTACACTCTGGCCCAAAGCAGCTGCATGCTTCTGACTGCACACCTCGCCTAGCTAGTTCTGCACAGGGATAACTAACAAGTGTATTGCTTGTGTGATTGTTTCCTGCAGCACTGATGATTGTGCGTTTAGTGCTGCGTGCCAGGGGGCAAAAATGTGTAGGTGGCAGACGGAGTGGGGCGCGCCTGCATGGTGTGCAGGTTGAGCTGCACGTGCAGAGGCTGGCAGGCGCAGCGCACGCCGTAGAAGCCGCCGGTCTGCGCGAGGCGCCAGTCGTACAGCTGCCCGCGCAGCCCGGCCCAGGGGTTCTGCGTTTTCCACAGCAGCAACCCCGTGAATCGCTCCCACATGCCTGACGCCCACCCCTCCATCAGCGCCCTGACCGCATTCCCACAGAAGCTTGTTACACATTTTGCCATGTTGCTGTCAACGTGCTGTGCGGACCGCACTGTGCCTCCTGTTGGAGATCAATTGCCTGGCTGATCAGCGAGAGGCAAGCTTGTGGCAGGGATATACAATTATCCACTCGCATATAAAGGCGTGCAATTTGAGAGAGCATCCAGTTGCTTGGCAATCAGCATGCCAGCCGGCCGTCATCCCACTCAATAATCGCCTTTGAGACTTCTTGCTGCTACAATGGGTTGAAGTGGCATGACTGTGGTTACCAAGTGCACCTGTACTGCACGTAGTTTGCGATCTGGGCGAGGCCGCAGAAGTCCTCCAGGCTGCTGGGCTTGCCGTAGAGCAGGATCTGGTTCCTGACGCCCTTCGCCGGGTCACCGTAGGAGATGTATGTGTGTGCCTGCCAAGCTGCATTGGGCACCTCCTGCGCAGTCAATGCACAGTGTTGACACCTCCTCTGGCGCACGTGCACCGACTAGCTAGGCTGCCTTTTCTCCCTTGAAATTGCCAATCGTATTTTTGATTGCTCTGCCGATGAAGCACCTCAACTAGGCCGGATGGCAGCCGGTGATATTCCGGCGGCGCTGCTTGGGCCGGGTCGGGGAAGATGTCGCGCATGGTCTCCGCCTCTGGGACGCCCACAGAACCCACCTGAACCCGCCACAGACGTACGTCATAATGACAAGTCCTAGCCAACCAAACTTTACTCCATATTTCCTACATCAGTTCAAATACAAGGTCACTGTCCTCATTTGGCAGGAGCGCAATCCACAAGGGTTTGTATGTTCAATTATCCATATTGTGGACTCTTGAATGGGTGCCACAGCAAGTCGTTTGATGGGTAATGACCTCGGGGTTGAATGGCCAGCGGTAGAAGGCCGGGTCGAAGAAGGATGCCGGTTCCTGGATGCCGTAAGGACCGTCGCTGAAATCCCCGTGCCCCTGCCCGAAGCCGGACCAAAGGCTGCCAGACACATACGCGCGCGTGCTGTCCAGGTTGCACGGGACGTCCGCTAGACACGCTCCCTCCAAATCTGCGCACATGCTACAGCTCACATATCAGAAAAAGAAATATGGCAGGGCCTGCACCAACTCGAGCACACCCAAATTGCATCTCAGTCCTGAAGGGCAGGAAATTGCAACCATATAGTGATTAAGTATGCATAGTCTCGTGGCCCAGCCCTTGTCACTTGTCCTCCTGTGTACGCATTGGTAGCATCCCTTCATTTGACACCTCTCAAGAGCCCTTGCTTATACAATTGCATGAAACAAAAGACATCTGATCATGTGGGGCACCAAAACGTTTCTCACCACTGGGAGCAATGTCACCGAGCGGCCTTTGGGGCAGCATGGCGCGGAGAGCGGCGTCCAGGTCAGCGGCTGGCACCTGCTCGTTGCCGCCGCACCACAGCGCGACACACGCGTGGCTCCGCAGCCGCCGCACTGTGTCGGCCGCGCTCGCCACATACAGCGCGTGGTCAAGCGGCCAGCTGTGATCCGACACCGGCGAATCCTGGCGCAGGCACGCCAGCAACCATACAGCTCACCCTTGATACAATATTGGCAGGGGACTCTAAACTAAATTAGTTCAGAGTCCCCTGTATTTGGCAGGGGGGAGTAAAAAGAGTGGATTGACATGCACAACGACTCATTTGTCATCTTGCGGTGTGAGTATATGCAATAATTTTGGTTGCTCCATGCCGACAGGCTCCAATGCAGCAGCCTGAAATGGGTTGACTTCATTTGGGGTAACAGGTGAGAGGGTGTTTTCATGAGGTGAAGGGGTGAAAGTTGGCAGCAGGGCAAGGAGTGGTGCCTCACGGGTGTTGCGCCGCGGCCGTTGCAGTCGCCAGTGATCCAGAACTCCTGCCAGACCAGGATCCCCGCCTCGTCACAGGCCTCGTAGAAGGGCGCCCGAGCACAGGCAGCGCCCGCCCACAGCCTTATCATGTTTAGGCCCATCTGCAAAGAGACCACAAGCTGAAGCGTCTGGCAGAGCCATTTCAATAATTGGGGTTAGCAGATGCGCTTACTTGTAGCATTGCTGGAGGGTGTACGCAGTGGGAGCAAGGCTCTAAGCATGGTGAAGAAGAGCTAGAAGAGCACAAAGGAGGGCATCAGAAGAGTGCAGGCTGGTTACCTCTGCATGCATGCGCACTTCATCCCTATATCGCTGTGTAGACCAGCGCAGCATCCAGTCCGATGCTATGTAATTGCCTCCTCGGATGAACACCTGGTGTGGATTTTTTGACCTTCAGCCACAAGCCTATTTTCCAGGTCATACACATGCGGTGTACAGATGTTGGTATCTCAACTATGACTTATCAGCGGAGCTATGGGACGAGGGTATTGGTCACCTTCACGCCATTGACATAGAATGTGTGACCCTCAAGGTCTTGATCTATTCTGGACTCAATTTCACGGATGCCAAAACGCTGCACCACTCTGTCCGACAAGCCAAACCCATCCAGGTGCAGGGTCACCTCCAGATGGTACAGAGTCTGTTACATGCACAGAGGATATTATCGGCAAGAAATAATAATCTTCACAGTAAAGTTCTCAAGCAAGCAGCATAAGCAACAACAGGCCACGATGGACACAAGGATACAGGGCTATTTAGTGGCAAGGTGACTGGACAAGCTCAGTCACCTGTCCTCCCAGATGTATGGGCCACCACAGCGCTGGCTTCTCTATGAGACAAGGCTTCAGGTTGTGCACAGTGCTGCCCGGAGGAACAACCACACGCTCCGTCCATTTCACAACAGCTCTGCCAGTTCTGCAAACACAGCCAGCTTCCATGTCTGCATGCTTGCCTGCAGGCCGGCAGCTTTGCCCGCAGGCTGTGCTCCGGCCCGGCACAGCTGCCTGTGTCCGGTGGGCTGTGTCTTGTCTGCAGTGGGGTCCCTCCACTGGCCATATTTTGGCAGTGATGACGCCCGACCATGTTTTGCTGGTGGAATTGTCCAGTGTCACCTCTGAGCGTATGGAAGCTCCCTTGGACAGGGGCTGCTCTGGCGTGACCCGCTCGGCAAACACATAAGGATGCTGCATGACACAGAATAGTCCCCATATTTATATGTGATCATGTCTGCAATATCCTGGCAAAAAGAAGAAGTCACCGGGCTACATCGGCATGATACATACAGGACATTTTCATGGAGGGGCTGTTGAGCCTCAAAGAAAGTCTGCTGCTTACCTGGAGAGCCACAGGACCTGTGGTCAACAACTCCACGTGATCCCAGATGCCTGTGTTCCTGTCTGGGACTGGCAGAATCCAATCCCATCCCTCCACATATGGCGCTGTGACATCTTTGGCAATCATGTGATCGCCACCCTGGCCCCTAAACAGACACAAGCCATAGGAAAGATTTGCACATTCATCACATTGCCAATGCAAACTTTTGGGTCCTGTATCTGCTATTGCATGCAGGGTCATGAGCACAGCGCCGCACCCTTTGTCAACACATCCAACATGGTCTGGAGGGCTGACGAGGACAGCAAGGCTGCATTCGTCTGTTTCGCACTGCTTCAGCTGCTGGGTGATGTCAACCGTGTGCCGCAGGTACATGCCCTTGATGGGTGCGCCACCAAGAGCCTCATCCCCATCGATAAAAATCCTGTGAAGGGGTTTAAATACTCATCAGGACAAAACGCATGGTAGCCAGGGACTGGGCACGTGGTAGTTCAAGGAGCCTATGCCTCACCAGAACGCATGGAAGAGAATTAATCAACAGGCTGACTGACATCACCTGGCAGAATAGTTGATTCCATGCAGGATCAAGCGAACTCGCCCTCCCTGCTGTAGCCCTGTTCCTTGAGGGACCCTCAAGGAGTTGCAGAACCAGTATGTATAGAAGTTGCGGCCTGCATGGAATATGTCTGGTATTCTGGACTGATTAAGGCCTATATTTGGGTCTGGGTATATCCAATTCTGTATCAGCGTTGTCAGTATAGTACCAGGAACAACAGCTGGTATCTTTCTCCCCTGCATTGCAAGCACCACACTCTCATTGACATATGTGTCCGGCACATACATTTCATCATTTTGAAGTGATGGCCCACAAATTATGTCGTGAGTCTTGGTGTACCTGTCGGCCATCTGGATATGCTGGAACAGCCCACCATCCATCAGTGATGAGTTGGCTTCCCAGATCAAATTCAAGCCTTTCCTGCACTTGTGCCAAGGTAGTCATTTGGAGCTCAAAGTAAACATTGCATCAATGTTGACATCTCAATAGAGAATGCTTCCAATGGGCATGCCATCAGTGTCGACGTGACAACATGTAAGTGGTTGACAGTACAGCGCTCTATCAAGATCTCATAAGTTAACAGATTACCGCTTGTTGCCGTCGATATCTAGATCGCAGCCTTTTGATGCACCTTTCTACGAAATAGATCGAGACAGCCAAGCTGATGCCCCAGAACGTCCAGCTATCCAAGTTGTACAGCAAAGTGAGACCCATGTGTCCATTAAAATCAGTTCTTGCGAAAGCATATGATCGCGAATATGAGCTGCTCGTCGACATCCAAGAAGTTGGCATGGTAAAAACTCCGAAACGCTTGTGAGAAGGGGCCCTGCCGTCTCCTTCCGACATTGACATCAATGGCATTTCTCGAAATTGATATGAGTATTATGCAGGTCTTGGTAGCTCGAGAAAACTTCTTTTAGATGGCACTGGGGAGGGTTGTGCCATGGTGCGACTGGGAGGAGTGGGAAGGAGTCAGGATAGGCATATTTTCTGAGGACCCCAGACTCCGCAGAACTGCTCTTGACAGGGTAATTCGCTCTTCCATGACGTCAGAAATGATTATGGTGTTGTACACAATTCATGCCCTTTCAGGCATGGAATTCCCACTCATATCGTAAGTTGATCTGTGAGATCAAGTCTCAGTCAAAGCCTGGAAAGCTGACGCAAGCCTGTAAATTCTACATTCCTACAGCTTGTAATGGAATTTCATTCCTTCTGAGAGTACATGACAATGGCGCTGCAGGTGATTGCCTGGGAAGCTCGAGGGAAAGCGCCGCTAGGCGCCGAAATCACAGCAGCTTTGCATGAGCTGCGCATGCGAGACCAGGGTATTTCTAGCGCATCAAAGCAGCAGGCTGCGGAGCCAGAGTCCCTGCTGAGGCTCCAGTATGCCATGCTCATCATCCGCCTGGTCAATGGCATTTCGGACTCATCTCAGAAGGGCCGAATTGCCATGTCTGTCTCAAATCTAGCAGAAGATGCTGGTCAGTCATCCATCCAATTCCTCTTGCTGTCGTGCATTTCTTATTATGCGGTAAGTTTAAATGTTGGTCTTCATGCTTTGGTGCAATGCAGCAAAGCTCTATTTCTTCCTAGTTGTGCAGGCATACCGCGTATCCTTGTGGATGTGCGACATGATGCCTCTCACAATGAGCTGCCCAGCCTGGCGCTGCTGCGGCTGGCATCATCAGCAGCCCTGTCCTGGCTCTCCTCAGCCTACTGGCAGCGGCAGGCTGATCACCTGGAAAGCTGCAGAGCGCACATCAGATCCCTGCTTCAGGTGCTGGCACGCCTTCCAAACACCCTTTTGATCAGTCAAAGCCATAACAGTCTCAAGACGTTCCTTTGCTGCGCTCATACTGACCATAGAAGGATATGGCATGTGCAGAGGTACATGGAGCTGCAACGAGCGGCGATCCTCAAGCAGGCCATCACTGGGAAGTCAGAGGACGAAGATTTAGCGGTAGTGAATGCAGCTGATGCGCAGGGTGATAGCATGGCCTACAGTGGGGCTGTTGGCCAAAAGCAGCGGCGCGAAGTGGTAACAGAACTTTGGGATCGGGTGCATTCGGCTGCCCACCTCTTGGTTGGGCCCCTGCTGGACGACGGTGCGTGTCCTGACCCGCACCCCACATGAGGTGTCGCCAATAAATAAAGAGCCAATAAATAAAGAGCCAATAAATAGAGAGAATAATCTTGAATGTACATCTGCACTGACTTGTGCAACAGCCAACATTTTCCCAGGTCTGATCTTAGCTGACAGAAGCCGGGGATGTGCTGATGTGCAGGTCTGCTGGAAGCACAGCAGGATGCCAGCGCCGTTTCAGCTGAGGCTGGCAACAGCAAGCTGACTCCTCAGGAGGTGGCTGCGGCTGTCTGGGAGGCCGTTGTGCAGGGGCTGTCCAGCACCTGGCCCCAGCTCAGGCAGCTGCTCCTTGCTGCTGCAGTGCAGCGCCTCTGCACACCACCATCCCAATCGGGTGTCAGCCCTGACAGCACCCTGCCAGACAGCAATCAGGTTGCGGCAAACACACATACATCTGCAGCGACGGGCAGAACAGATACACTGGCACAGTGGGCCGGCTGGCTGCTGAGCGTTGCAAAGGAGGCCGGCCAGAAAAAAGGCAAGCAGCAGAAGGTGGGCGCCAAGCGCAAGAGCAGCCAGCCTCACAGCGATGTTGGTGTCCAGAGGGAGCAGTGGAGGCCCAGCAGTGCTCAGCTCAGCAGCTTGCTGGCCGACTGCCTGCATGCACTCGCGCAAACTCCAAGCATGCATGGAGAACCAGTTATACACAGCGGGGAAGCTGCACTGAGGAGAGTGGCAGGGATGCTACTGGAGCGTATAAAGTCTTCACAGGAGGGCAGTGCTGCGCAGACAAAGCAATTGCAGCAGCTTGTGGAGCTCTCACAAGTGGGCGCAGGAGAAGCAAATGTAGGTCGCAGCTCAGGGGCGCAAAAAATCTCAGAGGCGCTTGCTGCAGCTGCAGCAGCGCGGGATGAGCTCATGCAGAGGTCAAGAGAAGCTGCTTTTACTGCGGAAACAACCTCTGCCAAGTGCGCTCCAATGCTGCATCCAGCACTCTAGCTATGATCAGCTGTTTTCAGCAGATAGAACTCCAAGCTTCAATTGCTTCACAAGAATTCCCAGGAAGAAACCTACCAAGTCTGCATTGTTGTGCATCTCCATGGTTCTCTTGGCTATGTGCAGGAAGGCTCGGTGGTCTTTGGCCGAGAATTGGTCACCCTGTGCGCTGGGAATGCTGCCATCTCCGCACCACCCATGTGGGCGCATGCCCACCCTCAACAGCGCTCCATCCCGCAGCGCAAGTTTGCCCATTGTGGAAGCAGCTTCAATTAGCACTGTGGGAATACCAGAGGAACATGCTGCAGATGCATTGCCTGGACTTGGCATAGTAGAGAATGCGACAGACATATCTCCCCCACAGGAGGTAAGTGATGTGCCACGACAATGGTTCCCTTGATGGACATAACTTCAGCATGCGCAAAGAAGCATGCAAAGTCTTGTCCACAAGCAAACGAACTCCTCTTCAACCCACCTTAATTCCTCACCTGACGGATGGCAGCGCCTTGCAGGTAGAACAAGGCAGGATGCCAGTTGAAGACTTGGATGTCCAAGACTACTTCAGCAAGTTTGAGATGCAGCCCAGCCATGGTGCTGAAGAGATTGCAGCTGAAGCGGAGACTGGACTGACAGTGGGTCAGATCCAGAGCATTGCTGCCGCAATCAAGGTGCTTTGAGGTCTTATATGGGGCCGGGCTGACTAGAACGCCATAAGGACTGAGAAACCTGGCGAACATGGGTTGTGAGCAAGCAGCAGCAAACTTGAGGATGAGCCATCCTGTCTTTTAAAAAGAAAAATAGATTACAATTGGACCCAGGCACGCGCCCAGGACTGTTGGCATCATGATGAAGTGTATTTAATGCAAACTCGGGTTTTGATTTGTCGAGCAATGTGCTAGATATGCCGGAACGGTACAAATTTGAACGCTAATCAATGCAAGGCGCCTGGTACTACTAGTAATTATAAATCATAATGAAATACGTTCTGCTGCACCATTGCTGTGTCTCTCGGGAGAGACCAATGCTGCAATCCACGGATTGCTGAGAAAACTTTCAGGATTGCAGGCTGTTGAGCAAGCCGGAAAGCCCTCAAGGTGATTCATATCTGCAGCTGAAGGGTCACCCTGCCTGCATACAACACAGGCAAAACTCTGGCTCAGCTAGGTTCCAGGAGTTTGGAGAGAGGTATCACCTCAGAAAGCAATGATGTTGTGCATCATCATCCACTGCGTTAAAGATGCATCGGCAAGTAAGCATGGTGGCGTTTGACTGCACCTTTGAACAGTCCTCTGCAATCTCTCCAGACGTTGTGCTGCATTCTGCTGTGCCAGATTCTCAGCCTGCTGAAGTTTCTGTTTAACTCGGGATTTGATGTTCCTCCGAGTGTGCTTCCTGCTCGTCCCCATGTCGCCCACAGCCTGCAAGTTCCCTGCGAGTCAGACACAAAATATGGAGGTTGGCAAGATAAGCACATATATTGGCTTCAGTGGTGAAATCAGGTCCACAAGGTGCTTCTACACCTCCTTAAGAAAGCTGTGGATTGCACCTAAATGTTGAAAAGACACGTGGTACCTCCTGTGCTGTCGGTATCGGCTGTACTGAGGTAATTTTGGCTCACACCGTCCCCACATGTGATGGAACCAAATCTATGCAGTCCGGCATCCTCTGCTGTACTGTTGCCGTCACCCCACCATTCAGGATAAATGCTCTGTCCAACAAGCCCCAAGAGTTGCCATTCAGCAGTTTATATATCAAGATGTGAAACAGGCAGCTGGCACTTGTCATTGGCGCAATCTTGTCAATATCGTACGCAGTAATTTGATTTTAATTCAATCAGAGTTTGAGGATCACCTTGTCTGTCGACCTCGACTCTCGATTTCCTGTCCCTCGCACTGATGGTATGTGATGCGTGTTGCCTTGGGACCCACAAGCACGATGGGTTTCCGGATCCCACATTTTCTGCTCGATTGCAGATCTCAAAGTCCTCAATGGTGTAGTTTCTCGTCCAAATACGTCTTCAAAGCAGAGGACGCCTTGCAAAGTTGCTAGCAGAATGGCTTCTGGCCATTGGACCACCTCATACCTTGCAAGAAATGCTCTGATGACTTCATTTGTCAGCAAACCCGATGAGCAAAATCCTCTTGCATCATCTGCATCACCGACAGAAGACATGGAGGTATGCAGGACCCTTCCTGCAGTACAAGATGCGTGACTTGCCCGCTACGCAATCTCGTTGCTAAACGATGTGATATATTTAACAAAGTGAGTACTGTCGAATATAGTAAGTCAAATAAATGCCATCCATGAACGTTCAATACAATCTGACATGACATCATCACCGGTAGCTGGCTGCGTCTCTGCAGATGCCCAATTGCAATTGCATCATAAATCTGATGCAAGTGTGCATCAAACCTGAAAGAGGTTCATAGATCCACCTCCGTTATTAGAGACTTCACATCTTCTTACACCTTGCCATTCTCGCACAGTTTTACCTTGCAGCTGGAAAGCATCGACATCTCAGACCCAGAAGAGAACCCCCTCTGTTGCCCCTCTTGACACAAAATACGGCTATTGGAATTTAATATCGTGGATTGAGCCTGTTCTGTCAGCTGAGGAGCATCAGGAAGTTGTGGTGCCTGAACCATGGCAGCACCTCCTCCCTTTCTGGGCAGGCCGCTGGAGAGCCCTCCAAATGATGGCATCTCTGGGCTGCGCTTCTCTAACACCAGCGACCTGCTGCTCTGTTCATCCTGGGATGGGGTGAGACATATGTCTGCACAACCATGAGCTTGATTGATAGGCATGGGGAAACCAAGCCAGGGCACTACCCATGATTTGCTGATTGGCCCCTTTCTATGGAGTGCAGTCAGTGCGCCTGTACGATCCACCACGAAGTCTGACAAAAGGCAGCTTCTCACAACAAGCTCCCGTTCTAGATGCGGCCTTTCAGGAAGACTCATCCATCTTTCTGGCTGGCTTAGACGGCATAGTCAAAAGGTAAGTTTCCGCTTTCCACACCTCGGATTCTCTCTTTCAGCTAGGTATTTTTTGCTGTCATGATGCAGTCCACGCCATCAAGGGATCGGTCAGGTGGAAAGCATGGCGCTGTGCTGCACGCAGGTATGACTATTTCGCGCGCGCGGAGACGGTCATCGGCCAGCATGCAGCAGGAGCCAGGTGCGTGGAGTGGCTTCCAGAGCGAGGACTGGTAGCCAGCGGCTCATGGGACAAGACTTTACGCTGTTGGGACCCGCGAATACCCCAGGTGGCCAATCCCTGGCCAATCCCTGGCCTATCCCCTCAGAGTCAGAACACCTTCACTTTTCTGGAGCACAGTGGGCATGCAGCCATGACTCTTTACCATCACCAACAGTGCCTGCTTACTGGAGAGATGATGCTGTGCTGCAGGGGCGGAACTGTGCGGTGGTGATGCAGCTGCCTGGCAAGGTGTTCAGCATGGCGCAGAGCAGCACACGCTTGGTTGTGGCGACATCCTCACTGCATATCCTCGTCTATGACATCCGCAAGTGAGCCCTCCCTAAGTAATTCCCATCCGGTACATGCTGCCCTGGACAATCAGAGAACTGTTCAATGAGTGGTGCGAGCACTTTTTTTCTGTACTTCTTGTTGCCATGAGTCATGGATCGTGAGAAGCCAGAACGGGAGAGAGGGAGTATCCATCGAATCTCATATATTCCAGAATCAGGCACACTGAACACATTAGTGTGCAGGCTGGAGGCGGGGTTGCCAGAACAGGAGCGGGAGTCTTCGCTGAGGTTCCAGACGCGGTGCGTACGCTGCTACCCGGACGGCACCGGCTTTGCGGTGAGCTCGGTGGAGGGCCGCGTGGCGATGGAGTACTTTGACCAGTCCGAGGCCGGCCAGACGCGCAAGTATGCCTTCAAGTGCCACCGGAGCAGCGAGGCCGGCACAGACACTGTGCACCCTGTGAATAGCATCGCCTTCCATCCTGTCCACGGCACGTTTGCCACTGGCGGTGCGCGACGTGTCTCCCTTATCCTTCAACGCCAGCTGGGCATCACTGCAGTGCTGCATGGGTATCGTGGTGTCTTTGGAGCGGCTTTTAGTACAGGTGAATTCTGCTTCAGTGGAGGAAAGCCTTTCACAGAGAAGGCTGGAAGGCTGTCATAGAACGGCTGCTGCGACGCACCTGATCCTCATGGATTGGAAAGGCGTGTAATGATGCTTATAGAAAAATTAATTGTGGGTGTTGCTGTTGGGCTTGGGATTCAAGATTACTTGCTAAGTAATGCATGGATGCAGGTGGCGATGGTACTGTGAATGTTTGGGATGGGGCAAACAAGAAGCGGCTGTGCCAAATACAAGGCTATCCCACTTCCGTTTCAGCGATGGCGTTTTCTAGGGAGGGGAAGTACCTTGCTGTGGCGTCATCTTATACATGGGAACAAGGAGAGAAGGAGCACCCGGCAGAGGCCATTTATGTGAGACATATGAGCGATGCCGAAGTGAAACCAAAGCCCCGAATATGAGCAGATCTCGCTGAGACCTTGGTTTTAAGTAGCTGCTGCTAGCTAGATTGGTAGAAAGAACATGTCAATAGAAGAGATCAGCAATGCCTGCATAAATCTTGGAGTGCCAAGAGTGCATGTAACAGCCCGCTGACAGTGTGCCTCAGCCCCCCGGCCACCACTTGAGCCTCAATTATCTCTTCACATGTTACATCTGTCTGCACTTCAGAGATGCAAATCAGATCACTTGCCCCCCTCTTTGCACACATACCATGCTGCAAATGCACATGGGATTCTGCTGGGCCTCCAAGGTTCTTGCTCTTCAGTACACTTTGTTGCAAGGCATCTGATTCCTGTTGATGGCCTGATCCCAGCCGATGATCTGTTGCGCAGCCTCAGTTGCTAAAACTCAAGTCCGGCAGGTGGGTGCAAGTGTTGTGTTATGAGCAATGGAAGCCTGCCAACAGTGTTTGCCCTCCTGCTGGATTTCTTTGCCCATCGTGCTCATGCTGATGGCAAGCATCTGGGGGGTTGAACCTGCAAGACCCACAACACAGTCATGCTATGTTCTGGGTGCTGCGAAACGCATGTCCATTAGGTTTGGTGAGGTCAAAGCTCCTCGCAGAGCCACACCAACAACTCCAAGAACTCAACGATAGAGCTCAATGTCTGGTGATCGTGAGTCTCACCCCTATTGCTTGTCTGGCAAAGCTGCTAGCTGCTCGTAGTACTCCTCAATTTTCCTCTTCTCATTCCAGTGGTATGTCTGCAGCCCACGAGCTTGGTTGGAACACGAACAGCAGCACAGGATCCATTATAAGACTGACCCAGCTACCGTGATGAGCACAATGCGTCTCAAATGCAAAGCCATTCGCAGAGCTGACATCAACACATTGAAAGATTGCGTTGCTACAGTGACCTAGAATAAGAGGAAATTACTTGCACGGCTGGATCATGACAGTGCATTTTTAGAATTCCAGGATCACTTCAACGAGACGACATAGTGCAAGAATTTTCGTACCTTCCAGACGAGACCAAAGGCGAGGCCTAGACCAAGTCCATAACCAATCTCCTTCAGCACAGATACCTTAGTCGAATTTCCGTGCTTCGTGAACATCTGCGTCGCACGGATCACCTGTCCGCTCGACATCTTGACGAGCCTTGCACTGACACCCAAAGATGTCTCTCCAGGCGTGCAAGGACCACACTTTTGCAAGTTCCTGCAAGCTTTTGGGAGCCAAAGTCATAATCGGGGGGAACCTTACGGCGGCCGCTTGCAAGCGGCGGCAAGGCGGGTTCCCGCTGTGTCGTCTGGAATCCAGACTCCGGATCAATTCAGTTTCAAGCATAATTCCACAGATCGATCGATCCCTGTCCAAATGTTTCGCGAAGGGGTCTCCGTCTTTCGTTTGCAAGGTTTGAGTGTTATCTGGATTACTATCCTACCCAACAGGCGACTGATGTCAGCCGTGCAACCATGCTCAAGTCGATATTTCTGAGTAAACACTTCATTTGTCGCCCTTTCATCTCCCAGAATATCTTCAAATTGATACCCAAGCGTGGTAAAGTAAGCACTCAGGTGCGACTCCTTGTCAGAAGCGCTTACACATCGGCAACATGTTCTAGCGATGGGATAAGTGCCCTACCAGCTCGAATGCATAGCTCCTTTACATTCTGACAACCAAAGAATTTCTGGTTCAGGAACGTCATCTCTGCAGCAGCAGGCATGCAATGGCTGCAGTGAAGCTTTCTCAAGGGGAGCTGGCAGAAGCTGCGCTCTTTGACTATGGAGGACGATCACCACTGGCACTCATTGATATAGGCGCCAACTTGGCAGATCCTTCATTCTCCACAGATCGACAGGATGTCATTTCCAGGGCCCAGAGAGCAGGAGTGCATGCGATGATTTTGACAGGGTCTTCCCTCAAGTCCACAAGCAAAGCAGCTGAGATAGCAGAACAGTCAGACTATCCAATCTACTTCACAGCCGGGGTGCATCCGCATGAAGCCAAGTCATGCACAGAAAACACCATTGACCAGCTGCGCAGCTTTGCCAAGCATCCCCGATGCGTCGCAGTGGGCGAGTGTGGCCTTGATTTCAACAGGTGCGGTGCAAGACATGTGACGTTCAGCACGATGAAGCGACTTTGGTCTTCTCAAGCTGACAATATTCGTGTGCCAACAGAAATTTTAGCAAGCCCGCTGTACAGGAGACCTGGTTTGCAGAGCAGGTGCGGCAGAGGCAGAGGTGTGCCCTCATGCTTGTTGTGACAACCAGGTGGTTCACCCAATATATGTGCCATGCACCTTACATCTGTGTGAAGGACCCTCCGCGATTTTTCTTCCTTTGTGCATGTTCAGGTGAAGTTGGCTGTGGAGCTGAGGAAGCCACTTTTTCTGCATTGCCGGGATGCAGCCGACCGTTTTGTCAGCATACTGCGGGAGCATCACCTCACTGCTCCAGCAGTTGCACACTGCTTCACGGGAAGCCAACGTGAGCTCGACATATTCCTCGACATGGGACTCTATATTGGCATCACTGGCTGGGTGAGCAACTCTTGACACGAGTTGTGGGTTTAATTTGCCTGCAGAAATGTTCATTTGGTAGAGCTTTTTCATGAAGTCCTCTTGCACGGACACATAAGGGATGCTGCTGGTGCAATAGGTGTGTGATGACAGACCAGAGAGGGGCGGGGCGGAGCTGGCGAGCATATTGAAGTTGATTCCCAAAGACAGGCTCATGCTAGAGACTGACTGCCCATATCTTGTGCCTCGCACCATTCGGCCCTCAAAAGCGCGGCCCCGCAGAAACGAGCCGGCCCTGCTTCCCCATGTGCTTCATGCTGTGGCGGCTGCACTTGGGGAGGATCCAGAGGCTGTAGCACAGCGGACGACGGCAAATGCGCAGATATTCTTTGAATTGCCTGGCTTTCAGGGTTGAAGTATCATTGGACATCAATGCCAAGAGGATCTAGTGGAATGGCCACTTGAAGCATCATTGGATTCATGAAGTCCTTGAGTTACCCGCTTGTTAAGCAGAACAATATTTTCCGTCACCAAGCACAGCAGTCAGCACTGGCAGTCCTGTTCGGTTTCATGAGAATACTCAATGTTCAAGTTGAGCAGAATGTAAGTACGAGCACACACCCTCTTCTGAGCATCATACCTCAACACAGCACAAGCACAGAATGGTCTTGGGTATACTCACAGAAAACCAATTGCATTCACTCAGACATTCACAAAACTGCTGCCTGCAGCGCTTCGCACTTCATTTATTGCCTCCTGTGAGGCCCTTCCACCAGTCACCGACCTGATCCGCAACGGTACCCCTCAGCTCTGACTCTGGTGGGATTATGGTAACATTCTCGGCAAAGTACCAGTCGTTGGGCCGCGTCTTGTCCCGGATCTTGAATCCAAACTCAAAGTCCTTGAAGTTCTTCATCATGGGCAGACTCCGCTTCACCATGTTCTCAATCTTCCTGCGGTCCTGATACACAACCTGTGCAGCACAAAGGCATCATCAAGACAAACATTCAGCTCATGTGAAACATTACACACAATGCAACTATTCCATAAATCCAGTGAACTCTAAAGTACTGCTGCGCACCGTGCCAATGTTGCGTATGAGGGTCTTTCCATAGAGCAGCCTTCCAAACTCTGACTCCATGGCCCTCACAATGATGTTGGCTGCTGAACCGCCCTTCACCACTGACAGCGGGTACCACTGCGGGAACTTGACTGCCCGGATGAACAGAACGAACTCTGCATTTTCAGGATCAACAGGTGGCGTGGGCGGCAACTGTGGGCACATCATGCCACTCTTATTAGCGCTACTCCCATATCTACTCACTTTTGGCATGCACTCATGGGTGCACATGCAAGCCATGCGTCAAAACTTCCCGCAGGGTGGAGCGGTGCAGCATTATAGCATTAGCAAAGTCTCCTGCTAATATTTTCTGGGAAGGGGGGGTGCTACAACAGCATTAGGTCACACGCGACATGCGCCCACCTGTGCTGCGCCTGCCTGGGCACTCTGAGCGAGTTTCTTCTTTCCAGCGCCCTTCACGGCACTCACCTGCAAATCATAGGTGGTTTCAGCACAACTTGGCATGGCTTCTGGTGTTGTACTTGCACTGAACTCTGGGTGTGGCTGACAAGAGAGAAAGGAACTCACTTCTAGCCTCAAAGATCTTCCAGAGCCTGGTCTGCACGTAGCTGGGGCCGCTGTGAAGTTACTGTAGAAAGTTCCCCTGCCTCCAAGTCTCCTGCATGTAACAGATCGATCTGAAAAAAGATATCGATGTAATATATATGCTTGTGAACTACCAAAATCTTATTTGACAATCTTTGTACCTCTGTAGCAGATGAGGTCTGGCACTACAGCTGCAGGGACAGGTCGTGCCCACAGCCCCCATCAGCCAAGTCTTGGTCCCTGTCAAGATGTGTCCCGCACAGCAGATAACGAGTTCCTGGAATTACAGTGTTGAATTTTTAAGCTAGATTTTGAGCTGTATCTGGGTGTTCTGGTGGCACCCACGTCGATGATAGATCTGGACCAAGCAGCAAGGCACTTTTCCGATAGGGTGTGATTAGAGGCTGCCCATTCTTCCGGCATGCATCGGTCAATCTGGGATGCCAAATTTTGTCTTTCATGCGACAAATTGTTCCAAATGGATGTGACTAGATAGATGAGCGAGATCTCAGTACCATCTTCACAGTCTGTGCAGGCCGCACACGCTGCAACGAGACGGAGGTACTGCGTCCTTTCCTTTCCCCATTGACCCGTTGTACGACGGACTCGGAAAATCTATCACTTGCACGATAGCATTCGTTTTACACATGTCTGATTTAATCACTGGATCTCGCAGATATCTGGATCGATTGGAGCTCGACAGATGAGATCTCTCGAGTTCACTCTTACCTTGGACTTGTGTTGAAGGGTATCGGAAGGTGGAATTCCTTGCTCAAGGCATTCTTTCAAGTGTGTTTTGTGAAGTACACAATACTTGGAGGTATACTGAACGTGAATGTCCGATCAAGTCATCAAATGGAGCCGATTTAAAAGTGAAACGGTCAACTTGCAGAAAAGAAGACCTGAGCCTCTTCTGCACTTAATCTGGTTTGCGTCTCTTTCAGCTTACACCACGTGAATATGTTTGCACTGCAGGTCAAGGCATGCACACTTTTTGTGGAATCATGGGCACGAAACTGATGTTCAACATCAAGGTATTGACATCTAACAAAACCTGCCTTTCCAACGTTCTGCTCATACACATTTCTTGCAGCAAAACAAGGTGATCTTCTGAGAAAGATAGGTTGGATGTGCAGGTGTTGCACCCAATGATTCTTTTGTCCCTTCTGCTCCTGCCCTTATCTACTATCAATGCTCAAGGCGCAATCGACACATCCGAATTCGTTGCAGGCATGTGATCGTTTAACGTTGCACTGTTTGCACACCTCTCTTCCAAGTGTCATCTCTCGAAAATATGTTGAATGTGCTTGTGGTTGGAAATACACTCTTCACATACCTGTTTACTTGAGGAAGCTTTCTGTATATTGCTGTCTCCAAAAATTAAGACCCTGGACAAATTGCTGACTGTGCATCTGTCACAACTCCAGGCCCGCGGCAGAGGGCAGCAAGAGCGAGGAGACCAATGCCTGTGCCTGCATCCGCATCCAACACGACCACACTTGCGCCCACAGTGGCCCGTCCTGGCGCGCCTGTTCTGGCACCAGCTACGCTTCCACACATCAACGCCACAAGCACAGCACTGCCCTCGTCTCGAAACCAGACCTTGCCGGCCCCGCTACCAGCGCCGCCCGTGCCGGCCAAGGCAGCCGCACACAACGTCACCAAGGCCAAGCCGGCACAGCTCGTGCCTGCCAACCGATATCAGGCTGCACCTTCCAAGACGCCGCCGCCGCCTCCAAAGCATGCGGCCGCGGCATTGAAGGTCGGCAGCCGCGCGCCCTCTGCTGCCGTACCTGTGGGGATCCAGCGAGCGCCAGTGCCTGGTCCACAGATTGAGCGGCCAGCCATGGGGGATTTGACGCCAGTCTCTGCTCCTCTGGAAGCAGTGCCAGCACCTGCGCCGAGCACCAGCACTGCTTCAGGTTCACAGGCAGTGGGGAGTGTAGCCTCTGGGCCGGCAGCGAAGGGTGTTGCAATTGCAGCCACCACGTCAGTGATGGCGGCACCACAGCTGCAGCCGGCCGCCAGCCCCACACACGAGGTGCCGGCGCCAGAACAGGCTCCGGCGCTGATCAGCAGCTTCCTGCAGGCTGCCGCGCCGGTGCCCATAGAAGCGTCTGCACCAGCATCAGCCGCCTCGCAAGCACCAGTTCCGCTTGCAAGCATGTCGCAGCTGGAGGCACCTGCTCCTAGCCCCCTCCAGGGTGCGGATGCGGCGCCTGGGGAAGCGCCTGCGACAGCCTTCGCAGCAGCACCGGCGCCAGGGCCGCTTGGGAGTGCTCCAGAGCTAAAAGCAGCTGCTTCAAGCCCCTTCCAGGGTGCAGCCACGGCGCCTGAGGAGGCGCGTGCACCAGCCTTTGCAGCCGCACAAGCGCCGGGACCGCTCGTAAGCACTTCAGAGCTGGAGACACCTGCTCAAAGCCCTTTCCAGGGTGCTGCGGAAGCGCCTGCGACAGCCTTTGCAGCAGCACTCGCGCCTGGGCCGCTTGGGAGTGTTCCAAAACTGGATGCAGCTGCTCCAAGCCCCTTCCAAGGCGCTGCATTGGTGCCAGCACCAGCCCCACAGGCAGCGCCTACAACAGCCTTCACAGCGGCACAGGCACCGATTGTTTTAGAGATGGAGGCAGGCGTTCCAAGCTCCTATGAGCTGGCGCCTGTACCAGCCGCACAGGCTGCGCTGGCGGCGGCGGCGGCTCCTGCAGAGGCGTCTGCAGGTGCCGCGTTCCCTCCATCAGAGAATTACACAGTCAGCAAGCAGCGCCAAGACTTTCTTCAGGTCGCTGTAGCGCAGCCGGCTGAGACTCCACCAACCCCTCCTGCATCCGCGCCTGCGCCTGCGGATGGTCAGACTGCCGCAACGGATGACAGCCCAGTTGCAGCGCCGCGGCAGGCCATCGGAGTCATCCAAGCTTCTCTGGTGCCGAACACGGCGCTGTCAGCTCAGCCGACCGGGCAGGCAAAACCGAGCGTGCAGGATCCCGTGCCGAGTAGCTCGTCTGGGATTCCACCGGCGGCTGAGCGCGCCGAGGCACCCGCCGTTGCTGCGACCGGGGCGCCGGCGGCGCTGCAGGGACCGAAAGAAGCAACCGCTGCAGGGGCAGGAGAGGAGGAGCCTGCCAGGTCAGCCACAGCCACGCTAGCAGACAGCGGGGAATTGGTGAGCAGTGCAGAGGTGCCCCTGACAGCCGGGGCGCTGCCAGCTTTCTTAGCACCTTTGCCAGAGCCAGAGGAAGGGAGTCTGGTGGGGAGCTCTCCCGTGCAGGTGCCTAATGCCGCTCTGCGCTTGCCTGGCAGCGCTCCAACCGCGCAGCCTCCGTCGCCGGAACAGCTACCTGCCGGGAATGTGGCATTCTTGGACACTGGGGTCCTGCAGCCGGAGGCCAGCTCGCCAGACAGCCTCAGCCTCATCGATGTCAGCCTCAAGTCCGCCGCCCTCACCTCCCAGCTGTACAGAGCAGTGCCAGTCAGCGCAGCCGAGATAGCCCCAGTAGCTGCACCAGCCGAGAAACTCACACCACCCCAAGCTCCGGCTGCCAGCACAGCAGTTCTAGCTGGTGCAGGGTTTGAGGTGCTTCCTGCAGCCGCACCTCTGGCATATTCCCCGCTGGCATCCAGCCAGCCTGTTGTGTATGCGCCGGCAGTCAACAGCATGCGGCCGTCGGCGTATGGCGGCTACTCGGCCCTGGTCAACATCAATGCAGGACAGCCTGCAGCCTTCCCAACCCAGCCCACAGCGCAGCCTGGAGCCTCTGCAACTCCAAACACTGAGGCGCCGCGCGCAAATGTTGACTCCAGTCTGGCCGCTGCTGCACCGAGCAGTTCCCAGGCACTCAGCCCGGGGCAGAAGGCTCTTGCACAGCTGTTGAGCGCTGCATCGCCTCAGGCGCATGTGGCTTATGAGCATTCCTTCACCAGCGGATACTTTGATGTCTGGGCTGCGCCTGCGCCGTGCGATGGCTTCTTCTCTGTTAGGGCAAGGGCCGCTCCCATAGCGGCTGAGGCCCCACGGCATTACTACCCGCAGGGAGCAATGCCTGCTTCAAGGTGCGTGGGACCATCTAAGACATTGTTGTCTGCACAATGCAATTGACAGGGTGCAAGGGCATGAGCCAGTTCTTTCAACTCCCTCATCTTCTCTTAGATGAGTTTTCTTTACAGATGCCAGAGAAGGAGAGCTGCTCCTACACTTTACCGCTCAAAGCGCTTCTTCTGAAAGGACATCAAGTACTGTGTGTTGTGCAGGTACGGCGGTGGTAACACTCAAGAGGCGCCATCTCAAACCATCAAGGCTCCTATTGCCTCAGCCATGCCATCCGCATCACCTGCCCCGGCGCCTGCCCCGGGGCGCTCCATTTCTCTGCAGCCGCTCGGGGCAGAAACGACCCTAGTCCCAGGACCCCTGCCAGCTGTTGCGCCCCCGGCAGTCGAGCCAAAGCAGACACCCCTCGCTTACGCACCCTCGGCTGCCGCTTATGCACCCTCCCCCGTAGCCGCGTACCATGCCGGCTACTATGCCGGGATCCAAGCCGCGCAGGCCGCTCTCGCCGCAGCAACTTCTCCGGCACCTTCGCCGGCTCAGGAGGCCGAAATTCCTGCACCTGAAATTGCGCATGCGGTTGAGAGCCCGCCCACGCCGCAGCCTGCGGAGGGTGCTCAGCCGCCGCGGGGTTTTGCGCAGGCGCCTCAGAGGGGTGTGTACGGGGTGTACGGGGGCTATGGAGCGTACACGACAAGGGGCGTCGAGACGCGCGGCAGCTCGTTCGCGCTCGCCCCTGTTGTGAGAGAGTATCCGGCGGAGGGTGTGCCTGCACCAGTCGCCTCTCCAGGCCCTGCAGAAGGTAAATTTTCTTCCTAGGAAAGCAGTAATTTTCTGGATGCTACATATGGACACCAGGCAATGAAACCGGTGATCACATAGCAGTGCAATGTAATTTTGCCTTGAGGCTGCCTGGACGTAGATGTCGGATACCCTTGTTCAAGGTTTGGCCATTTGTGCAGGAGAGCTGGTGCCTGCAGCCTCGCCTTCGGGCAGGTACGGTGCCTATGGGGTTGAAAGGTATGGCTATGGAGCAGAGCAGGGCGCAAGCTATGCCAGGGGTCCACCATATTCTGTAGGCCTGGCGTTTGCACCCGCCACGGAGCAAACATTTCCTGTCCCCTATGTCGGCTACGGTGCGTCCAGCACCTGCTTGAACAAGCAACGTGCGCTGATAAGTGATAGATGCCATTACGTTTGCCAGACTCCATACTTAAGAAGAGCATTTGCATGTTGCAAAACAGGTGTTGGAGCCTCTCCAGGCGTCTACAGTGCTTTTGCTGTGCGGCCACAAGCTTACTACATGCCTGTTCGACCGCAGAGCTATGCTCCCTTGACGCCGGCACCTGCCCCTTCAACCTTCGCAGGTGCAATCCACTCAACCCTCTACTTATTCTTAGTGCACAGAAGTGATGCCCACTATCACCAACACAATGAACATGCCAATCACATGCATCTGCCCAAATGTGATCTAAACTGATGTTTCCGTAGTCGACATTTTACAGAGTACACTTTCAGCAACATCATTGCGCAGCTGACTGTCTTTGTTATGCATGCTGCAGGACTACAATCTACTCCAGCGCCAAGGACAGCGCCAGCTCATGCAGCCCAGGCGGCTCCGGTGACTTCTCCAGTGTCAGCAACACCATTTGCCCCTGCACTCTCTCCGGCAGCAGCCGCCTCTGCGGCGCCCGCTGCGCAGCCCGTGCTGGCCCCTTCAGCTTCCCCCCTGTCCCTCATCACCCATTTGGGCATCAGCTCTGCCCTAGCCCCAGTGGCCGCTGCCTCTGCCTCTGCACCTGCAACACCACCGCAGCCCACATCTTCTGCTGCGCCACCATCTCTTGCTGCAGCAATCGCACCAGAGGCCTTAAGTCCCGCTGAAGGCCCGGCGAGCGCAGTCCCAGCACAAGCACCAGTCTTGCTGACATCAGCAGCTGTGCCCAGCCCTAGCGCAGCCCTGGCGCCCAGACCCCTTGCGCAGGCCCCACGGCAGCCAGCGAATTTGAACTCGAGTGTGCAGTCGTCCTGCGACGCGTGCGCGGGCTTCGGCGTCGACCGGCCGCTGAGCATGGCGATGAGTGTTTCGGACGGGCGCGAGCTGGCGCAGTTCAGCACGTTCGAGGGCGTTCCCTCCAACGTGGTCTACTTTGTCGCTGACGTGGCGTTCTCGCGCGCGCCGCTCGGCTTTGGTGCACAACAGATCTCAGCTGCTAACGGTGCGGCATGGATTCTTTACCTCATGTCATGTTGAGCGCTTACCTTGAGATTTACAGTCAGTCATTGGATCGGCCCTCAGTTAATTGGACACATTGTAATGTGACCGACTGACCTCCCACGGTGAATGGACAATGCATTTCTACCCATGTATGACATGTGTGGCGTCATCATGACACACGCCCATTCTAGGTGCTGTAAGCGTCTTGCATCATGCATAGGTACAAGTTTGGCGGTGCAGGTGTTAATACTTGAATAATGTGTCCTGCAGGCACTATAATAGAAGTGTACCCTCAGGAGGGGTGCGGCCACTATGTGGCAAAGGGCTATGTGCAGCAGCCAGAGTCAGGGGACCCTGCACGGACAGACATCAACTTGAGTATCACTGATGGCGCTGTGTTTGACTGCGCCGGTGACGCCTTTCCTGGCAGCTCCCTCACATCCAGCATACTAAACAGGTTTGGCCACAATTGTTGTCAGCTACCAAGCAGATCTCAAAAGCATGCATGACTGCCAAAGTTCATGAATAAGTATTACAGGAGCTTCTGTCTGTCCTTAAACAGCAGAGGAACATGCTGGGGCCAGGATGACTTGGGTGACCACAAGGCTTCAGAAAATGTCCTTGTTTGCGTTGCAGGCCAACAGGCGCCCTCCACACACCAACACTGAAGCAGTCGGCGTCCGGGGCAGTGTCAAACCAGTCGCAAGTCTTCCTCACGCTGACCTTCTCACAGCCGGTGTCGTCTGTGTCGCCTGCCGACATCTCTGTGCAGCTGACGCAGACTCAGATGCCAGGAGCTGCGGCCGTTGCTGGATTGCCCGGCCCTGTAAGCGCCAGTCACCCCGTGGACATTGAAGTTCCAGCAATGATAAACTTTGGCGGGTTTGAGTGCATGCTGTCATCAAGGCAAGGGGGATATCAGGCCCTGTCTGCTGAAATGCCCGGCGCGAGCACAAGTGTGTTGTTCAGGTGGCTGGAGGACAGAATCGGCGCAGGCTGATTGAAGTGCCAGCACCGGCTCCCGCAGAAGATCCATGCACAGCACAACACAGTCTGACAATGCTTCAGCAGACTGACGGCAGCCCTCAAGCTGTCTTTGAGTTCCTCCTGGAAATCTCAGAGTGCTTCCTGGGCCTGGTGAGAATCTTATCACCCTCACCCAGATGCTACATGATCATCATGATGCAAACATTACACCTGCATCATGTATCGCATTAGCTTTGTCATTCTTGCATAATATTGTATAGCATCACAAACAAGGTTCTGTAGGCTGAGAAAGGTTGTGTGCAGGTGGGTGTGGACTTTGTGGGCACAGTGCACAATTCAGATGGCGCTGAGAATCTGCCAGTGAGCACGCTACAGTTCTGGCAGATGACCGCAGATCAATGGGCAGCCCTCTCCACTCCTGACTCACCAATGCCCCAGTAGGATCATGCATGGCCAACCAGCCTTGAGGTCCGTGTGCAGTGCATTGCTACGGACAACGCAGGTCAGATAGATCATTTCAGACGCGCAGCTCAAGCACAGCAAAGTTACACTGGGGATTCAAAAATAGCCTGAACTAAAGCAAGTATTAGAGTACTTGGTGAGTTGCATGCATGCACGACTAAAATGCTGTAGAGACAGCACCGGATGGGACTAGTCAGGTTTTCTTCCTGTCCTACTTCATGTCATTGCTTGTTTAGAAAAATTGTCAGAGATAGATCAAGGCCTGAAATGTACCACACCGTGGAAGCAAAAAACGGGCGCTGCTGTGCGCCATTACTCTGGACTGATACCTAGCACCACTCCTCTCATGTATATAATTGGATTCATGCACCTGAACATTAAATATTCATAAGTGGACTGTATCATCGAACGAATCATGTCAAATTTGCAATGTGCTTATTCTAAGATCTTAATTACTAGGGCAGCTGTGATAGCTGCCCTTCAAGAACCCAGATCACACTCCTCCTGTACTTTGGTTTCTCACTTGTCTCGCATCCTATACGCAGATATCAGCATGTCCCCTGAACTGTCAGACATTGTTACTCTGGCCACACCGGAACATTCTGTCTGTCTTGTATTCACAGCGCAGGCACGTCACCAGGGCTCAGTAGAATGTCGTCGTATGACTTGTTCTGAGTGGCCTTCACAAAGTTGGTGGACGTCATCACTGCGCAGTCAAAGCTCGACTCAGCCACTCACATCAGCATCAGCCATCATGGGCTCTCAGCTTCATAAATGATCGCATGCATGCGACTAGCAATACAAATTTCCATGCCAACTTCCAGAATCATGCGAAAAGAGACATGAACTTCTGTAGCGATAGACAGAAAAACTTACCGCAGACCTGGTAGAAGATCCTGGCAGCCTGGCCCCTGTTCATCTTGGAGGTCAGGGCAAAGAGGGACAGCACGGGCGGGCCACCCTCCTGCCTCTCGGCTTCAGAGAAATGCTTCTGCAGGATCCTGCACGCACTCATCCTTTTGGTGCCAGCTCAAGCTCTCAGTCACATGCAGCACTCAGACAGCTTGCAGGGATTGCATCAAGTGCAGCGGAAGAGCATACTTCATCATTGTCAGAGAGTGCTGATTGATGGAGTCCGCGGGTGCCAGCTGGGTCTGTAACTCCGTCGCCTCCATTAGAGAGCCGCCCAGCGCCTGGAACTGGGTCAGATACCCTGAACACATAAAGTGCATCAAATGTCAATAGACAGCTTACAAACACTGTGACAGGAGCTCCTCTTCATGCATCAATTTTTCGCAAATTATCAAGATGCACGGCAGGACCTGAAGAGTCCCTACACAGCTCCAAAGAGGGAGCGGCATGTATGAAGAAGCAAACCAAGATGCATGCATGCATGCAGAGACATGCCTGAGATTTGCAGATCACACCTGGGCCAGGCAGGTCTTCATTCTCCTCTGGCAGAGGCTGCAGCAGATCGTCAAAGTTGCCGCCATCCATAGAAAAGCTCCCTAGGCCAGGAGTGTCCTCCCGCACATCAGACAGGCGGTGCTCCACAGAACTGCGCACCAAGGAAAGACCTTGCCCCTCAGAATTCACCTAGATGCCACTCGCATAGGATTTGGTTGTGCAGAAGTCGGAATGTGGGTTCCAGCTATGTGTAGATGTTCGGGCGAGTTACCTGTCTGGGAATCCTGGGCTGTGCATGGAGGGAGGCCGGCCGCGAGTTGAAGAGCCAGGGCGGCTGCGACGCGCCAGGATGCTGGCCAGACCTGCACGGATCCATCATGACCAGAAATTTTAGGGACTAATTTATCGGACAGCCCGCCTTCTTTATCCTTCCCTCTTGGTGCACGACAGCAAGTCTGTGCACTGCATGCAGCATGCAGACTGAGCAAATTACAGTCCTACGAAATCCACAAGCAAAACTGCAAAGGTGAATGTGGCACCTGAGTGCTTGGAGGAGCTTGGGGTCAGGCCCAGCTGCTTCTGCAGCTGCTGAGCTGCCGCAGAGCCAGGCGTCTCCAGAGCTGCACGCAGCCTGTCCACAACAACCTCACTTTGAAGAAGTCTTAGCTTTTCAGCTACAGCAGGCTTGCCTCAGCATCTCCAGCATGTGGTCTCCATCAGGAGCTTCGTACAAACAGCGCCCAATGGACACAGGTGCTGCAACACATTGAGGCAAGCTTAAGCTGCAAGAGGGTGGTTGAAATAATGCAAGTTCTGTCTTTCTCATCTCTCTCTGAGGGAATCACTCACTGCTCGATGGGCAGCCCTTCCTCCTCTGCCATGGCCTGCAGCTCCTCCTCTGTGGGCATGTCTGGCACAGCCTCCCCCTGCACGCCCTCATCCATGTAGTAATGATCGGCATACGCCGGCTCTTCAAACTGCGCGTCCAGCCCATCAACTTGCATCTCGAAGAAGTCATCCTCCAGGTGGCGCTGAGGCTCTGCCCTGCGCCTGGGGCTCTGTGCTGCCCTGGCAGCCTGCGGCGGTGTGGAGGGAAGTTCTGCCACGGCACACAGCAACGTTCGTTACTCCTTGGATCCGCAAGAGCATTATTTAAAGCTTTCAGCAACTACAAAAATGCAAGTAAAGACCAACTGCGGCAAAGGAGGGTGAGGCTCAAGTAAATATACCTTTGTCAATGATTGCGGCAGGGCCGGCGATCAGGTGTCTTTTGAACAGGCACAACAGCTGTGAGGGTATTGTCAGAGCAGGCTGCTCCAGAACTGCATCTGCGCCATCATGCAGCAGGCGCTGGCGCTTAGGGCGCTCTGTCACAAGGTCTGCACGGAAAAGTGTCCAGTCCCGATATACCTGCACATGTGTTAATTCGCTGTCATTGTGTAGCTGCTCATTTTAGACATGCAGCTATATCCTCCTGTTATGCTATTTCAGCTTTACAAGATGTGCCACGATTTGAGTCTGAATCTCATGTGGTAGCATGCAAGATGCCAGCAAGTCACCTTGCGGTCGATCAGGAGGCCTTCCGGAGCATCCATGATTGCTGCTGCATGCCGCTTCTTCTTCCTTGCCTGTAACAACGAACAAAAGCAAATTTCCAAAAAATTAGGTGTGGGTCAGCTTCACTGTCAAGAAATCAAAGAGCAGATCACTTGCAATCATTCAGGCACATGTGCAAATTGCATACCTGGGCAGCATGCTGCACTTCCGGTCCTGCAATTGGGCTTGCATGCATCATTTCTCCTGCTGCATATTCATCATTCTGCTCCATATCCATCTCGCCCCCTGCTGCTGGTGGGGTCAGGGGTGCGGGAGGGGCAATGATAGGGTCTCCTTGGCTGTCCACCTGCTTGTCTGAGTGCATGTCTGCTTGAGCAGCTGCCTCTGCCTGCATCTGCAGCTCTGCTGCCACATCCGGCATCTCAATGTCCATTTCCAGCATGTCAAAGCGCTCTGGCTGGTCCCTGCATGCATGCAAAGCCATGATAACATGCATGCCCCTACCCACCTCAGGTTCTTTCATGCCAGCCATGAGCACGAGCTGATCATCACGTAAAAAATTAGGCATGAGCAGGCAGCATCTCTGCATGCATGCAAGCGTGGGCAGTCTGCCGCACATGTTCAAGCCGGCATCAAAGTCAATGTCCTGAACACTCGGAGCTGACAGGTCCATGGCAAAGCTTGATGAGCCATTGGTTAGCGCTGCATCTCCGTAGCTGTCGCCTGGGTCATCCAGGGTCGGCATCACAAAGAGATCATCGCCAAGTGCCTGTTCAAACCACATCACTCAACTGGGAGCAACAGAAAACAGGAGCAAACAACACTCAACGGAATTCAACAGAAAACAGAATCAGCAGGGCTCCTGGCATCCATGCATGCAGCCATGCATGGACCCATAATGCTGTGCAAGTGTACCGCATGGCCGGCAGGGAACATGTCATCGTCTGTCAGGGCTCCATTGATCAGCTTCACATTGTAGATGTCCTCGTCTCTGCCAGCAAAGTTGATGTCTTGCAGCGTGATTCGCTCTGGCCTGCAAGCAAGCATTCCAGCAACTTGCAAGAGGGCTTCAAAAGGGACAGAACAGAAATGGGCCCGTCCTTTCAGAGGGCCTATGCAAAGTTACAAACCACAACCCAAGAATGGCCTTGCCTGGCCCTCATCTTGTCTTTGTCCAGCACCGTATTCACTTGCTGCGTGGTCAAAGCTTGGACCCTCCTCTGCAAGAAGCACATGGGTAAATGAGAAATTAAAGCCTGCTGCCCACTTCATGTGCCCATGCGATGGACAAATGCACGAATGCCTCAAGCTCAGTATTAACAGTCAGATGTGTGACGCACCATGGTCTCGTTGCAGTCGTCTGAGAAAGGAACCGCCAAGTGCATACACAGATTAATCAGACGGCAGCTTGAACAAGTGAATGTACTGAGAAGACCCAAGAACTCCGCATAAACATTGCGAGATGCACCCAGGATTGGTCAGCAGATTGAGAGAACACTTGCATGTCAATCAGCTTACCTAGCAGAAAGTGTTGCTGCTTGTTGAAAACGATGACGACACCACCTGGATGCAAAATACAGTAATGAGTGCTGGGAGGATTGGAGTTCACTTGCAGCAAAACAAGAAATTGAATTAGAAGGGAGGCAGACTGGTCAGTACCGATCAGAATGCCCTGGAGGCGAAGCGACTGAGGTATATCGGGCTCCATGATCTTGTTGCTGCAGGCAGACATACATACAGATGCAGGTTCATGCTCTTGTATCTGCATCTCAAAGTGTACCACAGTTGTGACATTCCAGAGACAGCAAGATGATGATTTAGAGGCAAAGGTCACCTACCATGTGTCAATAATGTTCACACCCAGTATCTTTGAACGATTGAGCTTCTTTCCATGTGCTGCTATCCTGCATGCATGAGGTGGAAAATTGCTTTGACAACATCAAGATTAAGCAGTAGCAGGCCACCTAATGCTCTATCTTGCAGGACCAAGGTAGTCCTGTGCTTACTCACCATATTGCTCCCAGCGGTGACCGCCTTCCCAAGATTTCTGTCGAGTAAAACATATGGACTGATCACAAGGCCTGCAGAGTCTGCAACTCCTGGACAAAAGAAGGAACAGCAACAGAGTTGTTTGCCGAATGATGCAGCTTCTCCCCTGCACAGACAATGTTCGTTGAGTCCTCAATTATATTTTTTAAACGTAAAATACAAGGCATGATCATTGGGAGATGGTGCTCCTTGTTGGGCAGGTAGCTTCGAGTGGCTTTTTGGCAGGCGAAAAAGTCGTTCTTGCACGATCAGATCGAGAGCCCACAAGGGGACAATGCAATCCCCACCAGGAAGCAAATCACGTTGCCAATCACCTACCAGCAGAGCAGAGGAGAGACAGGCCAAACGAGGTTTGCAACGCAAACAGGCCACACCTTTGCGAGGCGATTTGTGCAAGGCCTTGACTGTGTCTGCAAGACAAGGTTTTGGTGAGCCTTATGCAGGGAATGTAATTTGATGCGCAACAGCGCTTGCGGTGATGGAGACTAACATTCAAATGACTCGTGTCGCCCATTGCCGGCATGCAAAAGAGGGTTTGGATATATGTGGAATGTTGGGGATATGTAGGTCTTCAGCTTGCATTCAGTTGATCCTTCCATTGACACAAGAACTCATCTTTGAAATTCAGACAAATGCAGAGATCCAAATTCAGTAAGATCTGATCGCCTGGCAGCATTTTAAGCAATGGGGCTGTGCCATCAATCAGTCACAGCGGGAAGCCATGCCTGTCTGATCAGCTCACGATCTGGTGCTTCCATTGCTAGCCGTTTGGCAAAGTCAGTCATAGGAAAAAAAATTGCGTTCGTTTATCATACGAATGTTCGACGGCATCCGAGATCAATCAGGACTTCTGCTGTTCTGTCAGCCTCAACGGTGTCTTGGTCAATTGCTGGATCAACAATGTACTGCGTGCCTCTCTTTCTGACGGTAAGGACGGTTCATTCTTCAATTAGCGAGATATTGCTATTCTCCCTTTTGTGAGCTCCCTGATGCTCCATCTTGGTACGCAGATGATCTGTGCCCCTGGCTGGCGGATGACTAGGCGATTGCTGAGCAGTGATCTAATGTTCCTGCCATTGGCAGCTACATACTGCTTCCTGCTATCACAATCTTGGGAGCCTGATACTCTCAGCCTCATTCTGCCTGGGAGCCTCCGTGATGGACTCACAGGTTCTGCAACTCGCCCCCAAAAAGTCCTGTTCTTGCACACTCCGGTGCAATGCCTGCCAGGTCTCAGATGCCTGCCATGTCAGTGTGCTGCTTGCTTAGTGCAGTGCGAAATTCGACGTGACTGTGGTGCGTCAGGTGGATTCAATCCTCAATTCTTTCCAAAGCTGGAGGGCATCATGGGCCTCTTCTCACGCACCATAACAGCGGCATCGCTTTGGGTGCATCTGCTGTCCATCAATCTGTACGCTGCTCGCACAGCATACTTGCAAGGTGGGCATCCTGACAGTCCTGCAAGCACCAAAGTTGATGTAGCGTTGTGGACCATATTATTGATTTAATGGGTTGATGCTGGTTTGGTGCAGGCTTACAGAATGGTGTCCCAACCAGGCACACTGTGCTGCTGTGCTCAGTGTTTGCACCACTGGGCGTGCTCAGCGCTGCCTTGACTAATTACCTCGTCCAGAGCAAAAGCAGCAGCAGATCCAATGCCAATGTGCCAAAGGAAGCTTGAGAGAATCCAATGCTGGCTTGCATCTCAGCGCATTGCTAGCTGAAGTGCCAAGCTCCCAGGCTTAATGCACCAGAGATAGACTCCAATCGGCGCAATATCATATTGAGACTTTTCGGCAGAGCCAGAAGTCATCAACAGGTGCTTGCATATCCCGTCTTTGAATCTATAATGGCAGTGATTGTCGCACTCTGCAGGTTGTTTTACTGTGGCCATACCTAGTCTCCTGGCGACCAGCATGTGCCATTGCATCACAAATTTGAGTAAAGCATGCTTGTTGCAGGTGCACCTTGAAAAGGAGCGGGCCAAAGGCAGCATTGTTTGTAAAGCTGGTTGTTCTACTGTTGTAACCCGCCTCAGGCATGGTGGCCTGATGCCATCCTGGCTGTCCTCGTGGGCAGCTCACATGGCCCAGCCTGACAGGCCCTGCGCCGGTGATGGTGATCAATCTGTTCTAAATCAGAACCTGGGATGAGCTCTGTGAGTCCAGAGCAGAATCCACGGAAGTGCCTGCTGTCCCAGCTAAAGTGGTCATCCGTGTCATTTTGGGCTGGCGTGGGGCTTCCGATATTAATGAAAGTGCTTCACTCTGAGCGTTTGAGTGAGTGAGTGAGTTTTGACCAGATGCATTTTGGTCAGCCGCTGAACACTGTTTAGCACGCAACCCATTGCTGTCGCTTTAAATCATTGTTTGTACTCCTTCAAAAGCTGGAGCTAAGAAGCAGGCATGGCACAACTCGCAGAAATGCAGCTAGCTGGGCCGCGGGGCCACTGCCAGTGGCCACATACGCGTGGCTGGCAGCACTTCCTGGAGGGGCCCTTTATGTACTGTTGGAATGTTTGAACATGAACGAAAGCGACACAAGAACATGTGCATCACTCTTAGGGATGTCAGTATCGATGGCAGGAAGAACTTTTAACCAAGTTGGGTCATGCCACAGGTTTGTCTGCATGCAGGGTTCCGTAAACTTCCGAGTACCTCGGACCGTTTAATGTCCCACATACATAAACGCGGATATGTTTACATTATCGAAGAGCTTGAATTTGTGACCGATTGGAATTTGCGTGACAGGATTGGTTTTTGAAAAGCAGCGTTAGCATCTTGTGGTCGCCTCAAGTCATAAAAAGCATGACGGAGGGAAAGGTACCTTTGACATGCTCAATACTTCCGTGACCTCAAGCGGGACTGACATATGCGCTGTTGACATTGTTGTCTCGAATTCTATTTTTTAAATGTCAAAGTTCTATATTTCATCGCATCTGATGGAGTTTCTAGCGTTGACGTGACGAAGAAACCACTGATCTGTGTTCTTCTGTGCAGCCTATTGAGTGCGTTGCCGCGATCGCCTGGGAAGCCGAAAAGCCCTTGGATGTGACCACGGTTATAGTTGCTCCACCCAAGGCTGGTGAAGTTCGCATCAAGGTACGACTCAGGAGGAGATCATCCGTGCTGTACCTGCTTTGTCACCCCACTGCACTCATTTGAGATGTGTTCGAAAAGGATGATTGCTTCATTTCTTTTCCTGCAGATCGTTGCCACCGCACTTTGCCATACAGATTCTTACACCCTCGACGGACATGGTTCGCCCATCACCCCACAAATTCTAATCGAAACTATTTTGAACTTCAAATCATGAGATCAGGGACAAGGCATTTCCAACTTCACTATGTGGCTGCAGACCCCGAGGGCCTCTTCCCGTGCATCTTGGGTCACGAGGCGGCAGGAATCGTTGAGAGTGTGGGGGAAGGTGTCACCAGCGTGAAGCCTGGTGACCATGTCATTCCTTGCTACCAGGTAAACCCTTGTCCCTCTCTGCAGTGTACTGCTTGGCAAGGCGCGCTGGAGCTTGTTTCAAATCTTGAATTGCACGTTGCTGACCTAGCAGCGCTGGTGCAGGCGTACTGCTCCAAGTGCCCCATGTGCAAGAGCAACAAGACCAACCTCTGCGGCGCTGTGCGCAAGTGGACTGGCAAGGGTGTCATGAAAGCAGACGACGACGTGCGCTTCACGCACAAGGAGAGCGGCAAGAAAATCTACCACTTCGTGCGTCCCTTCACCCTGTGCCTACCTCGAGTAGTTTTATGGTTCTTTTCCTTTCTAGATCAGGGGATCAACAGTCTAGTGAAAGAGGATTGCAGACATGAAGGCAGAGCAAGCGCCAGGGCATGCAGAGGAAGAGCTGCCTTGCAGTGTAGAGGCATTGATTGCAAAAGACACCTCCACTGCTTATTAGATCGATTCTTGAGGTCACAGTTGGGCTGTGGTGCAGATGGGCACGTCCACCTTCTCAGAGTACACAGTGGTGCACGAGGAGAGCGTGGCAAAGATCGATGAGAAGGCGCCTCTTGAGGTCGTCTGCCTGCTCGGCTGCGGCGTCACCACCGGCATCGGCGCCGTCCTCAACACCGCCAAGGTACCCACAGACCATCATGAGCAGGAGACTGGAGCTTTGTGGCTCAAAAGAGTGTCTTTCAGCAGTACATGGCAGAAGTCTAGATCAGCTTGTGGCCAGCCAACCATAACAAGAAAAGCACTAGCATAGTTGGGGGGTTCTGGTGCCCTTTTTTTGATTTATCGCTCACTCGGCAGGCTTCGCAATTTGCAATCTAGCAATTAGTGGAGCTGCCCTTTCGTACTTGGTTATTGCATGCTTTATCAGGTGTTTATTTTCTGGATGACCTCCATCCACTTTGAGGATCTAAGACCTGGTTTTTGTCACACAGTTCTGACCTGATGTGGGGTGCATGACAGGTGGAGAAGGGCTCCACAGCGGCTGTGTTTGGGCTGGGCACCATCGGTCTGGCGGTGGTGGATGCTCTGAGGGAGGCAGGCGCCAGGCGCATCATCGGCGTGGACACTGATGAGGGCAAGTTCCCCCGCGCCAAGGAGTGGGGCGCCACAGACCTCATCAACCCCAAGAACTATGAGAAGCCCATCCAGGTGGCGCCTCCTCCTTGATACAGCCCTAGCCTGCTCTGAGTGTGGATGCACTCCTAAAGAGCGAGCCAGGGTGATCTGTTTGTCCTTCGCAGCCTGGTTTAACATGCTTGTTTTCCAGCTTGTACAGGCACTTACAGTAGGTTTTGCTACTGTTCTACTATCTGCTGCACGTGTTCTAGGCAGGCTACCGCGGCATAACAAGGACTTGATCATGTTGGTCATGACATAATGGCCTGTCATTTGTGAGACAGATGGCGATGTTGGGAGTGGCTGTGCAGGAAGTAATTGTGGAGATGACAGATGATGATGGAGTGGGAGGCGTGGACTACTCATTCGAGTGCATCGGCAATGTGCAGGTGCATAGCAACCCGATTTAACTCCAAAGGTTTCCCAGACTGCTCTTGTCAAAGTGCTTGTATCAAAGCTGCCGAATGTTGGGCTGAATGGACACGGAACCATATCATGAGCAAGAGAAGTATGCTCTTGTCTGCAGCATTATTGTGATGAGCAGTAAGGCGTTGGGTTTCAGGTGATGCGCGCTGCGCTGGAGTGCTGTCACAAGGGCTGGGGCCAGTCTATCATCATTGGGGTGGCAGCATCAGGCAAGGAGATCAGCACACGGCCCTTCCAGCTCGTCACAGGCAAGCCTCCCTCTTGCAGCTCACGCTCATGACCAGTGATCATTCTTTGATGAAATGCTTGCATCCTGAAGAAAGAGGAATGCACACATCAAGGCAGAGCGAGCGCCAGACCATAGGAGAAAGGGCTGCCTCGCAAGTGCAGTCATGCAGCAGCAATCCAATGAGCAAGAACGATAAAATTTTCCCCCGGGCCCAGGAGCACTATCCCTTGTAATAATATCCTACGGCACATACTCTTAAACTAAAACTGATTGTTTCTGCAGGCCGCGTTTGGAGGGGGACTGCCTTTGGCGGGTACAAGTCGCGCGTGGATGTGCCAAAGCTGGTGGATGGATACATGGAGGGCAAGTTCAGGGTGGCAGAGTACATCACCCACAAGCTCAAGCTAACAGAGATCAATCAGGCCTTCGACCTGCTGCATGCCGGCAAGGCCCTGCGCGTGGTCATGTCTACTGATGGGTAGATGCAGGGGTTACCTGCTAATCTGAAGGGGGTGGGAGAAAAATAGCAGAACATAGTACAAACGAGTGATAGCCTGCCTAGTAGATTGTCAGAAGTGAGCCAAGGATAACAGGCTGCAGTGGACTTGACAGCCACAGAGCATGTTACATGGATCATGGCACGACTGGTTTTGTGGGCGCTGAAGCGTACAGATTCAGTTCAGAAATGCATAGGACAGTTCTTCCAGGTGCTGACATCATATTGAAGTTAAGCAGCTTCACTGCATGTATTTCTGTGTTTGTAATTCTGCCTCTGTGGGTTCCTCAATGAGTTCAACTTCCTGCCCTTCTTCTGGCTCAGGACTCAGCTGCCATCCGCTGTCTTCCAGCATGCTGAACATTTTCTCAAACGCCTCCAGATAAATGCCCTCTAGATTCACCATCTGCTTGGGCAGAATATGCTCTGTCATCTTGTACAAGACATAGATGAAGGTGGCGCCTGCCACATTATTCCTCTCACTGAAGTACTGCCCAAAGCGGCTGAGCTCGTCCCTGTAATCCAGAAGTCTACCCGTCTCCTCACGCAACATGTATCGGAGTCCCTTGTTACACACCTGTGACAGATTACCAGGACACTCCTCAGTCAAGTGCACAATTCCTCATCATATCAAGACTACACCAGGACACTTATGTTACATTTGTGCATTTGCAACAGGTGCACCAGGGGTCTCATGCGAGCATGCAAATTCAGTCAGATACCTCATTGATTGCTGTCTGCAATTCAGGATCTTCTTCATCAGCCAGATCATCAGCTTGAGCCAATTGTGCCCACTCTTCCGCAATCTGCAGATCCATTCCAGCAGCTTACACAAAGGACTCCCAAAGCACCGTTAGTAGAAGCTTGCCTGCTCAATCCAATCATCAACAGTCGGTTACTCATGCTCACCTCCGCCTTTTTCCTAGCCCTGATGGCCGTATTGCATTTTGAACTCCTCAGAGCATTGGTTTGGGGCCTTACAAAGGCCCCTGCAGAACTGAGCGGGCAAGCTTGGCATATTGTACTATTTTGCAGAACTGTCAAACACGAACATGGCACTAGTGCCCTCAACATTCAATCACGATGTTGTAAGTATCAATTCATTTAGGTTTTGAAGCAGCGAAAGGGAACGATCCCGAGTGATGGAAATTGTGATCTACTGATTTTCTTCGTTCTCTCAGTCAGTGTTAATGTGCAATTATACTGCGACTGAATATATTCTATTGAACTTCGTCAATTTTTTCGATCTTTAGGCCACTTTTGAGACCTGTGCGATCTGTACCTTGGCTTGACCTTGGCACAGGATCAAGGCGCCTGAATAGGCTGCATGTATCCCCCCACTGGATGGGATTTGGCGTTGACGCGTGAGAACTGATTTCGAGGGAAGTGATACATGTTCACGCAATAGGAGCACTCCTTAGGTGATAAAACGCGAAATTCACTCATGATAATTACTGGTGGCTCAACTCTGGCGCTGCCCCCTGGGCCGGCCCGGGGCCCGGGACAGCTTGAGGCCGCTGCGGGCCGCTGCGGCAGTCGTACAAGTAGCTTGGTAAGTACCATAGTACCACGCTGTCTCGGTGCCACGGTGGCACGGTGTCACACGGTATCAGCAGGTGCCAGTGAACACAGCACCGGAAACTTATACATGCTGCAGCACTACTGGTAGCGGCTGCATGAACATCTCAAGGACCTCACGGACACGCACAACCAACCCCATGAACCCTTTCACTAGCAAGCACTTCAGAGAGGAGATTGCTGCATTCAAAATTGCTTGTTATCCCAGGGTACTGCTCAATTCCTACCAGCATCCAGGCTGCACTGCCCATGCACAGCGAGTGACAGCGCAGTTTGATACAGGCAGCTTCAAGATTGTCTGAGCTCCTTTTCCACAGAGCCACATCGTACGGAGTCACTCACAGTGCTCTTCAGAGACAGCCTGGCATTTTAAATCTACAAACATAGAATCTATCTTGATTATAAGGGATTTCAGGTATGTCCCCAGGATGAAGCAACTTTCTAAATGTATACCTGGAGCAGTGAAAATACTTGCAGTTCAGCAGACCAAATGCTCAACCACCAGAGCTGACAGTGAATGAAACAGCGGACACAGCTCACTCTGGCAGATCAGGTATTTATCTGTTTGCTGGCCGTTCACATGATGTCGAGGCCAAGCTGCTCAGCATTGACAATGCTGGGGGAGGCCTGTGGCATCTCCTCCAGGGGCCCCTCCACAAAGCCCAGAATGTCTGGCTTGTTCCACACCGGCTTGTTCTGGAGCCTCATTGCCACATTCGCTGCCGCCAGCGTCGCCTGCACACACATTCAAACTTTGCATCCCGCCTTTCCTACCGTGCTTCGTGTTTAGCAGGTCAGGCTGGTACAGTAGATTAACACAGGTCTGTCTGAGGGCTCCAGGGAAGCAGACAGGATCCAGAAAGCAAGAAGAAAAAGATCCTTGCGGCCATGCACACCCAGACATCAGGAGACGCATGGTAGTCACCCCCCACATGCACTTGTGCTGTGCAAAGCAGATATGAAGCAGTCATAGATGCTGCTCCTCACAGCAACGCGCAAGATGCAGACTATTTTCCTGGGAAAAGGGTCTCGGGTGTGAATTCAGCGCACCATGGCGCTGCAAGTCCCTTTGCACTAAGCTAACGCAAACTGCAATTATTTTCTTTGGGTAAACAGGTCTCGGCAGTGATGTGAGCGCACCATGCCGCTGCGGGTCCAGAGGGAGGCGGAGGCGATGTGGGGCACGATCACCACGTTCTCACAGTCCGACAGCCCGGGTGTCATGTTGGGCTCGTCCTCATACACATCCAGCCCACACCTGCAACATTAAGCTTCACATCAGGTGCAAATTTCTTGCACACAGCATGACAGCAACAATCAAGCCTGTTGATTGTGCCAACCCCTGCAAAATTTGAACACTACAAGGATGCTGCGCTCAATCGTGCACTGTCAAGTTCAGTGTGCACAACGCGATCCATTCCCAAACATGTTGCACGCATTGCACTCACACCACGGGGCAGCCCTTTCTAAGTACCCTGGCGCTCGCTCTGCCTTGATGTCTGCATTCTTCTTCCTCTAAATATGTTGTCTGGCAGTCTATTTCCTCATGCAGATATGAGTAAGATGAAGTAGGCAGCCCATTCCCTTAAATTGGAGACAGGATTGAAATACAAGAGGAAGGCTGCCTGCTCCCACCTGAAGTTCTCATTGGCCTGCAAGAAGTTGGTGAGGGCGACTTCGTCGATGACCGGCCCGCGCGCGCAGTTGACCAGCACGGCGTCCTTCTTCATCATGTTCAGCCTGTCCTCGTTCAGCAGGTGGTATGTGTTCTCGTCCAGGCTGCAGTGCAGGCTCACCACCTGCAACAGGCACCACGTGCGTCAAATTCCCTGGCTCGTGTTCGAAATCTGCCGTTACTACACTGTGAACACAACCTTCTGAGTGCAAGCACTGCTACCGCCGCTGCTTGTCTCAAGCCCAGAAGCAAGTGGACCCACATGAGGATTGTCCTGTCAGGAAAATGCTACGCAACCAAGAAGCTCATGCTTTGGTGCGGTACAGAAATGAAATTTTAAAGAGCGAGGCAGTCCTCCCTGTCATTTCTGACGCTCACTTTGGCCCATGTACCTGTATCTGGACTTTTTTCCCCTTGAATTTACACCGCAAAGGGGACATGGGACGGTGTGCGCACATCGGCGGTCTGGAGCAGCTCCTCGACACTGTCAATCTTGCGGCAGGTGACGGGGGCCTCGCCCTTGGACTCCAGCAGGGCGCTGTAGTCGGCGATGTACTGCTCCAAGAACTTGTTGGGGTAGGGGTCAAAGTACACGATGTTGCACTTGTGCCCCTCCGCCATCATGCGCGCATACGCCGTCCCGATGCGCCCCGCTCCGACGATCCCCACCGTCTTGTGCTGCAGTCGCACCACGCAACTCAGTCAGCACGGCAGCACCTCAGTCAACATTGCAGCACAGCATGCAAACCACCCTCATTCAACAAGCACGTAAAGCACACCTTCCAATAGGGCAGAATTCTGTACAGTGTGCTCAAGAGCAAGAAAGGAACAGAGATATCTCAGGTAGCTTGCTTCCCATGCTTCAGTCGGGTGAGTGGAACACCCAGAGAAAGGTTTTTTAGAACGGCACGACTCTTTCCAAATAAGGTCCATTGCGCGGCAGTTAATATTTATTTTACCTTCACGCAAGTCTGTTTTGAGTGCTGACTTGCGGAGCATTATGTATCCTTTGCTCACCTGCAGCAGCTGCCCAACCATGAGGGTGGGCGCCCAACCAAGGTAGAGGCCCTTGCGCATGAACCTGTCAGCCTCCACCACACGCCGGGCCGCTGCAAACGTGAGCGACACCGCCAGCTCCGCCGTTGTCTCTGTCAGCACACCTGCAACCCCACAGTGCCTCCCCTCATATGTCATTCTGCAAATGTGGTAATGCTGCAACACAAGCAATATGTTACATATTCCATTAGTCATCCCTGTGGAGAAGAGGTGAAGCAGGGGAAGTGATGTGAGTAGTCCAGAACATGCAGATGTGTGGGGACAGTGTGCAGATCATTATGGAAATGTGCAACAATCCAGAATCACTCCACTACTCCTTATGGTCAACATTATCCTGCTCACCAACCCTGTGACTACAAAGAGGTGAACTGTACTATACGTCCCCAACAGGGCTGAAGGCACAAGAACAGGATCTTGAGCAAAGGCATTGACAGGAGGTGTCAGGAGGCCAGAAAGGGAACTCACCAGGGGTGTTGCCGACTGGGATGCCCGCCTTTGTGGCTGCTTTCACATCCACATTGTTGTACCCCACTGCATAATTGCTGTAGATGTTGCCGCCCGCTGAACGCAGCTCCTCAAACAAGGACTCGTCCCAGTCCTGTGGCACACAACAAAGACTTGCAAACATAGAACGTGTAGATTTGGAGAAAGAAAGCAATGCTCTGCAGGCTAGAAATGCATCACATGTGAAATTTGATCAGTGTAATGATTGGAAGAGCGCACCTCTGTGAGCTGTCCGATGACGCCGTGGCATTGCCTGCAGCCATCGCTGATGAGGGTCTTTATGGTGTTCTGGCTGAGGATGAAGTCCTCATGCGCGCAGACCTCCACGCGGATGTTTGCCGCAGTCAGAATGTCAATCCACCTCGTCCCTGGGAGATCCTTGGTGACCACCACACGTTTTGTCCCGTTCTCGTTGTGCACCTGCGCAAGGTGAAAGCAAATTGGGCTTAATCGAAAAATAGCCTGTGCGAGAGCACAATCATGAGGACAACGACCTTTCAGAAGAGCGGAAGTGCAGCTGATCTCAGCTAACATAATAATTAGCTGCCATACTAGTGGTCCAACAAAAGAGTAGATGAGCTTCGCGGAATCTGTGGACAGAATGATGAGTGTTCATTCAAAGTGGAGACGTCACTACGACACCCTGTCATCCAAGGCCAGTAATGCCCACATAAGATCTGGAACGCACCATCACTGGGTGACCACCAACAGAGGTTGAGATCGGAGCTGGAGGAGGTGTCGGGCCCCTGGAACACAATGTACTTCATGTCAAAGGTGTACCTCTCCATGAGAGCATTGGATCGCGCAAATTCGTGCAAAACAGCCTTTGCACGACCACAGGATCACTCATCGACTACTCTCCCAAAGGAGCGCAAGATCCCACCATGCGGCGCTCAGTGGTCCAGTGATGGGCACTACGCCCGAGAGGACGGGCTGATCGTCTTCTGTGGGTGTTGCGCTCGCAAACTTAGCAGTACTGAAACCATTGAGGGTGTGTACTGCACGGCTGAAGCAGGCAGCCACCGCGCCTGTCTCGTGGCTGGGTCCCAATCCGCTTGCTAATCGTCTTAAAGAACCGGAGAGGGCCATTGCCGTGGCTCTCAGCAACTGGTCTATGAAACAAGATTGACTTTCGTGATCAATGGTCGAGAGCAATGGGCCATCCACTTTTACGAAACCTTGGGGGCTCATGAAGTGGGTCGGGCTGCGGGCTGGGGTCGATACTAATACTGGGAAGGTCGAAAGGAAGCCCAAGTGAAGCCTACAGAACCAAGAAGGAATTCCTGAGAGATTCCCCTGGATGGCTATCTTGCACACCAAGTGATTCCACAGATCTATGCAGGACGGGGTGGAACGCATGCAGTGCATGGCGGGCTCCCCTGTGAAGTTTTCCTTGAAGCTTCATCACGGTGTATAATAATATAATAAGAATAATAATAATAATCTGGGCTCTGGGTTCGCCACTCATAAAGAAAACTATTATTACCCTAATCCCTGTAGAAAAGTAATAATCTTTTATGAGTATGATGCAGGTTATAATGTATATGGTTACAGCACATTATGATTACATTGTAGCTTCAATCAAGCTATTAAGTTGTACGGTCTCAAAGTGCAGCATCACACTATGATCCGCTCAATAGGGACCTCTCTGCCCTACTCGTGCAACAACTCCGAGAGTCTCCACTGAAGCGGAAGTTTTTTCTCTTGAACGTCCCACAATCCATCTGCTGACCCAATTAAGAAATATGTTGCAGCCTGATCTCTATCTTCTCAAGGTGTTGACAAAACGGATTGCAGTGTAGCAGCTTTTATCTCAGTAGTGCGCCCAGTGCTTGTGCCAGACCTGCCAGATTAATGCATCAGTACCGGTTCTAAACACCCATCGCAACTCTGCAGCTGTACAAGAATACCCGTTGCCCTGCTCACATAGGTTTGCAATGTTCCCAGCGAGCGCTGCCGTTCTAGCAGCACTTGCAGAGTGGCATTGCTAGCAGATCAGACAGGCTCACAGGACTTACTGCAATGCAGCTCCCAGGCTGTGCTCAGCCTCGGGTGGGGATGACATTGCTGGTGGCTGCCCAGTACTCGATGGCCTTGCTGACCCCGGAGCCGGGCTCGATGGGGACGCCGGCGCTGATCATGGCCATCTCTGCGCCGAAGAGGTAAGAGCCGACCATGACCTCGTCGTTGTTGCCCAGGTGGCCGATGCGGAAGACCTTGCCAGCCACCTCCGACAGGCCCACGCCCAGAGACAAGTTGTAGCGCGAGTACGCCTCCTTCACTATCTTCCCGCTGTCCACGCCCTGCATCGCATGTTCACCCCATCAACGCACACACACGATGTCCTCATCAATGCCCACTCCGTGACTCCGTGTAATGCACACCAGAGCCAGTGGGTTACTGACTCTTTTGGACAGGCACAACATTGTAGCACAGACATGCACGCATCTATAAAGCAAGATAGACTCAAGCAAATGCAGTGTCATAAACATATTGCTATATAGTATTCAGGGAAGCAGCGACAGGCAATAAGGGTGCGCAAGTATTGCAGTGCTTCTTTATTAGAAAACCTTACAATTTAGCAGAGGTTCAATGGCAAGCGTTGGCAGGGTGCGTGCATGTGTGAGGAGAACACACCTCCGGGGTCTTGATTACTGTGAGTGAGTCACTGTTCCACCTGGGCTCCTTGCACAGCAGCTTCAGGCCCCAGCCCTCCACAGCCTTCCGCGTGCCCTCAGCCAGCCTGTGCAGGCGATTCAAGCGCTCAATGCTGCGACTCAGCAGCATGCAAGCTTACAAGGACAGGAGGTACAACAATGGTGCTTGAAAAGCTGTGAAAGCAAGCTTCATATCAGGGTCCTCAAACACAAATGCCGCCCATTCGGCAGACTTTGCCCTGAAATGCCTTGTGAGCACATCGAGAGGAGCAGTGAAAACATGATTATTGATTATGTGATGAGCCCAGAGAAACCCACCTGTGGTGGCGTGCGATGACATTGTCCATGCCCTCTGCTTTGATCAGGCCCAGGGTCTCTCGGAGGCCGTACAGGAGGGGGATGGAGGGCGTGTAGGGAACGTTGCCAGACGGGTTGGTCGCCAGCTGGTCCTCCAGATCATAATACACCCTCTTCAGCTGCGCCGTCTTCCGCGCCTCAAGAGCCTGACACACCAGATCAGCACCTGCTCAGATTGCGGGTGCAGCAGCATCTGGTCAACAATTTTCACCCCATTCTAGCAGTGCATTGACTGCACCGCTTTCTGGAATATTCATGGTAACTGCATGTTGTTGTGTAAGAGGTGGTCACCTTTTGGCTGACAGCGACCAAACCGAGGCCAGTGGGCAGGGACAGGGCCTTCTGGGAGCCTGTCACCGCCGCGTCTACCTTCCACTCGTCAAACCTGAAGTCTAGAGCCCCAATGGAAGACACTCCATCCACCAGCAGCAGAGCCGGATGGCTCACACTGTCCATCACCTGCATTGGAACAGCAAAATACACTAAGCAAGCCATTGCTATCCATTCCAACCACAATGAAATTGCAGTGCGCAAGATGTACGGTATTTGCATGGATATAAAAAGGATGGTCACCTGCCGAACTTGGCCAATGTCACTGGTGACACCGGTGGTGGTCTCGTTGTGCACCACAGCCACGGCCTTGATCTTTTTGTCCGTGTCGGCCTTCAGGATCTGCTCCAGCTTGGCCTCGTCAGCACCGCCGCCCCATTCCACCTCCACCACTTGCACCTGTGCAGCCACATCACATCTGACTAATTGTGCAAGTACAGCTGCAGGGCCACAATTGCAATAGCCCAGGGACGCAGAATGCTCCATCAGATTGCCCAATTTGGCACAGATAGCCCCCTTTCTACTTGACCAGGCTGCAAGGCTCAGATCATCATACATAAGCTTATGAACAGAAGAGCATGTCCAGAAATAGCCATGCGATGTTACCATCAGAGAGTGGGGTGGACAAATAGGCAATAGGCACATTGCCTAACTGTCAAGGGAGATGGAGGGTGAGCGCACATCTAAGCCGAGCCGCTGCATCATGTCAATCCAGAGGTGGGAGAACTGGCCGTAGCGGAAGGTGACCACTTTGTCACCCGGTGACAGAGTGTTGGTGAGGGCCACCTCCCAGCCGCCAGTGCCTGTCCCTGGGAATATGAAGGGGGTCCCCTCCGTGGTCTTGAAGATGTACTTGGTGTCCTCCAGGATCTGCTGGAAGAAGGGGGGGAACCAGGGGTCGCGGTGGTTCTGCGAGGGGCGGTCCATCGCCCGCATCACCTGCTCGTGGATGTTGACTGGACCTGTGGCACCCCCCACCGCTTCAGAATCTTGGCTCATGCACCCCACTGATGAAATGGATTGCATGTGCAGCAAACCAGTGGTGTAGTAAAATATGCATGAACTGCAGCCCCATCTCTGTAAACAACGATGAGACAACAGATTAGAAATGCCTGATCCCATGGGACCAAGACAGGTATGTTAATGTGAGCAGAGCAGCAAAATTTGTGCTGCCTCGGGCCAGGCCCAAATCTGTGGATAGAATTGCTCATACCTGGGACAGCAAGATGGTTGCGGCCTGGTGGGGTGTAAGAATAGGGTGCGGCTGCAAAAGTGCGGATGTGCGTGTTCTGCAGAGGTCCTGCCCCGAATGGAGTCCCATGGCCTCCACACAGCTGGCCAGCTACCTACACAAGGCACACATACAGACATGATCAGTCAGAGTCGATGCCTTGTACTTTGCAATTTAATCTGACTCACTATTTCTATTCATGAATTGAAAGTGCTAATACTTACCGCTCAAAGCTCCTCGATAACTTCAGAGGGTTAAGACATGATGATCACTGGCAACAATTCTTGTGGTCAAATGCCAGTAGATCTGCTACTCTTGTGGCAGAACGTCATTATTATGTGGAGAGATTGTACACTGGAAGCAACATTGTGTATTACATGAGCGCGCTTGCTCTTATACGTACCACGCGTTCAGAGATCGTAGCAGGGGTTTTCCACAGAGATGATGCCACCGCCTGTGCCACTTTCCTCCGCATCTTTCTGTGTTGTTGCCTCCCGCACGGCAGCTCCAGTCCTCTGCTGTCCAAAGGGCGTCCCTCGACTTCGATGGAACGTCCGGTCCAGAGATGTCGGAGTTTCCACGTGAGGATTAGACCACAGCGCTAGCGCCGTTCCCTCCCACCCGGATTTGGTGATTGACACGCCTTCTGGCCTCTTCGCTGTGAAGCACGACCTCGACATCAGTCACAACGTTCTTATTTGACAGATCTTATTGAGATCCTTATTATATTGGGCTTTAAGCGCGTTGCTACCATATCCTGTATCGTTGCAGTCCAGTCCAGAACGCCAGGTGTAACTGGGCCCATCAAAGTACCTGAGCGTCCGTAAAAACTGCAGCTGTTGTACTTATCTAAGTCAAATTTCAGTTGCCATGGTTGCGAACGGTGCTGTGGACTCTGTGAAGGGGCCTCAGCCTTCTTGTTCACCCTTGGCCTTGGAAAACATAAACCCCAAAGTGGTCAAGGCACAGTATGCTGTAAGGTGTGAACATCCCTCGCTAACGTATTATTATCGCCATTACATGGATATGTTCCTTCTTTGGATGCAGTCTTTCTGGTCTGTGTTTAATGAGGCTGATCTGATCAACCTCACAATACCTTATGCCCAAATTGCTTCCAAATTTGCAGGGGCGAAATCGTGATTCGTGCCAAGGAGCTGGAAGACAAGCTTCATGCTGGAGAAAAGCTCCCATTTGACAAGATTCTGTACTGCAACATCGGCAATCCCCAGCAGCTAGGGCAGCACCCTGTGACCTTCTACAGACAAGTGCTGGCCATTTGTGACTACCCGGAGGTGCGACTCCTGCACTCTCAAGCAAGATGTCTTGCCATTAGTGCCGTTAAAATCAGTGCATTGCCTGGCAGGCCAACAGGGCTTTTCCATTGCAGCAGGTCAAGATGACACCTGTTGTGGAACTAAAGGACATTTTGCTGTTGGCATGCAGCTACTGGAGAGTGCAGAGGCGAAGAATATTTTCCCGTCAGATGTGCTTGCGCGTGCCAAGAAGTACCTGGCCGCCATTCCAGGAGGCACTGGGGCATACAGCGACAGTAGAGGTGCCATGGTGCTCCGGCAGGACATTGCCAAGGTGGGAGGCCTGTGGCCCCAAGAAGCAGACAGAAAGTCTGAATTTTCAGAAGTGCATCCAAATGTTACAAAGAGTATCCACACTTACATCAAACAAGCTTGAGAGTCAACCAGAGAAAGCCTCTAGATGCCGCTGTTCCCGTGATTGCATCTTGCCACTGAAGAGTTCCCCCATAGTGGTATTTACAGTATTGCATTCCTTGAATTAGAAGGGAAGCATTGATATATCAGGCCATTGAATAGCTGACCAAAAATGCTTCGTGGGGGTCAGGGCATCGAGGAGCGAGATGGGTACCCCTGCGATCCTGACAATCTGTTCCTAACAGACGGTGCCAGCCAGGGCGTGCATGCGATGATGCGCCTGCTTCTGCGCGATGAGAAGGACGCTGTCCTCACACCCATTCCTCAGTACCCCCTGTACTCGGTGACCCCCTTCAACACTGCTCCATTCTGCACACAGCCAGCATGAAAATAGAACGCACCATTTTTCGCATGCGGGAGCTACAGGAACTCAGGCATAATGTAGCAATGGTGATGTAATCTTGGAAATTCATGTATTGACATCTAGGTTTGTTTGCAGGCGACATTGACGATGTACGGAGGCGTGCTGTTGCCCTACTACCTCCATGAAGAGACCGGCTGGAGCCTGGACATCAATGAGCTGCGCGAGCAAACCTACAAGGTACCCTGGCCGTTGTCCCCCTCATTTGCCAGCTGCGGCCCTGCCTGCCCTGTACCTTGCCCTGCTTGCTGTGCTGTCTTCAACAGAGATGTTGTCAGTGCAGCATACACGTCCAGATGCTGAGCAGGCAGCCCTCTTCAGCCGAGCAGGTCTGTTGTGTGATGGTCTGCAAGGCATGGCGGGGTATAGCTCAGAGCTCGCAAGATGTTTACCTCCAGTCATTCTAAGGGGAGTCTGATGTCCAACAGGCGCGGTCGGAGGGGCAGAATGTGAGGGCGCTGGTGGTGATCAACCCTGGCAATCCCACGGGCCAGATCCTGTCGTATGAGAACCAGGTGGACGTGGTCAAGTTCTGCAAGGAGGAGGGCATCGTGCTGCTGGCAGACGAGGTGTACCAGGCCAACATCTACCGCCCCGACAAGACCTTCACCTCCTTCAAGAAGGCATGCCCCTTCCTCTCCTCTCAGCCACGCTGTTTGCATGCATGTGTGCCCAGGCCTGCACATCATGCTCTGCAGTCTCAGAGAGCGCCCAAGAAGCCTTTGGTTTTATTTAAACTTTATATTTTGCCGATAAAGGCAACAAGCAGAACGATAGCTGCTATTTGGTACCCTTCTGGGACACTATCCATCACTTGTGCAGGCCATATGGTCCAATGGTATCTTCTTCTTGGGAGCCTTTATTTGTAGTTGTTCCCCTTGAGTTGTATTGATATGTCTTCACATGCAGCATGTTGGCAGAGGTGTGAGCGCTATTGTTGCAGGTGCTGAGCGATCTGAAGGAGGAGGAAGTCACACTGGCATCGATGATGTCCATCTCCAAGGGCTTCTATGGCGAGTGCGGCCGGCGCGGCGGCTACACGGAGCTGGTCAACGTGGACCCCAGCGTGATCTCCGAGGTCTACAAGCTGGCCTCCATCAATCTCTGCTCCAACCTCAATGGCCAGATCTGCATGGCCCTCGTCATGAACCCCCCAAAGGTGCACCGCTGTTCCTCTAACAACCCTCAGCCATACTGGGTGTTCTTTGGCACTCGCATTCAGGAACATCACATTGATTGGCACTCGAAGGTGCGTTAGTGGAGGATGTCGCATTCCATGCAAGAAGCCTGGCTTGCAAGCTCCTACTCTCACGCACTTCACGTGCTGCTTTCTGTGATTTGACTGCCGAGGCTGTTGAATAAGTCTACTTCCATTGTCTGGAGGAGAAAGGAATTGGAAGAAAACAGTCATTCCTGAGGGATTGGTGGTCGCGCAGGAGGGGGAGCCGTCGTATGATTTGTATGCGAAGGAGCGCACGGAGCTGCTGGCGTCGCTGAAGCGGCGGGCGCTGAAGCTGCACAAGACGCTGAGCGCGCTGCAGGGCGTCACCTGCACAGAGCCCGAGGGCGCCCTCTACGCCATGCCCCAAATCCGTCTGCCCCAGGGCGCCATTGAGGTGCTTGCACGGGCCCACTTGTACTTGCTAATATCTTTCCACGCAGTCGTGCTCCTGGGCCGGAGGTGCCTTTTATGTCACTAGCACTGCATACACATCGCGAGGCAGCCCTGTCTCTCCTACTTCACGCTCGCTCTGCGTTCTTTCTTCTCTCTTCTCTTGAGTTGTACTCCTCCAGACCTCGAGAAGGCCCCCGGTGACCTGTGGGCGGGGCAACTGGCGTCTCACGGGGAGGCACCTTTTGCGTGACTGTAAGCTAGTCTCACATATGTGCTTTGGTGGGGTGGGCTTCATGCGCTTGATGCCTGATGGGGACAGCGGAGTAGCCATGGGGGCGGTGGTGAGACTGGTGCTGATTGATGGTGATTTGATGGTCTCGTTTTCTCTGTTGTTGTGGCAGGCTGCCAAGAAGGTGGGCAAGCCTGCGGACTTCTTCTACTGCATGCAGCTGCTGGAGGAGACTGGCATCGTGACTGTTCCAGGTTCAGGCTTCAAGCAGGTGCCGCTCATATGTCTTTCCCTTACTCATACTCTCTTCATGAAGCATGCTTGGTGCCATCCTTCTTATAGTATTTGAAAGCTCTGCATGTGTCTCTGGTATTCAAGAGCCTGAATGGTGTTATTGCAGGAGGAGGGTACGTTCCACTTCAGGACCACGTTCTTGGTGCCAGAGCCAGAGACTGATGAGGTGGCTGAGCGGCTGGTGAAGTTTCACAACAGCTTCCTTGCCAAGTATGGCGAGCCCGAGCAGTGAAGCAGGCAGTTGTACAGATGTCTCGTACAGACCAAATGTACCACCGTGTTGTTGGGCTGACCCCTGTCGTGCAGAGTGCCGTTCGTTCCAGTCTTCACAATGTGATGGAACTATTGTACCATACAGGATTTGTATTTATCTGCAGTCCCTGTGACCACTAGACAGAAGGTGGTTGCCGATTAGACTGCTGGCTTTTGCATCTGAACAGCTCTTCTTTTGATCTGATGCCGGTTGCAGGAAGCCTGCTGCAGTCCAGCTGTTGGCTTGGCAAAGCTAGTAGAGAACATGCTCCAACTTTGACAACTTTATGACGAGCTGAATTTTTACTGTTATGATCCTATGTCGCTGATGCAAATGGCGATATCGATGGTCATGCCAAATACTGCTGTCACAGCTGAGATCTGGCATGAATAAATACAAATGCAATGCAGCATTCTATGTCACATGCACGGTGCATCAATGCAATATCTGCAACACGCTGATGTTGACACAATCGTGTGGCTGTACGTACAGGGTCATTGACATGTTACTCCCAACCAAATCAAGCCGTACTGTTACACTCAGAAGGCAGCAGCGGTAGCAGTCTTGCGGTATGATCCACATGGAATGCACACCGTTGATGCTGAGGAGACGTGATTCACCCTTCCTATCCTCCACTAAGATAAATCAGACATCAATACGCCAGCGAGCTAGGCAACAGTGTACAACACTGGGCTTTTGGAGGCTCAGAGCCGTGAAACCTTCCTTATTTGGGCACTAACTGCCAGATGAGTGATGGATTATGCTTGGCATCTCAATCAGAAAATGCCCAAATTGCCAAAAGCCCTGCTCGATTTGTTGCATGAGAGACAGCAGATTATGAGACAAGTGTGTTCTAAAGCGACTCGCTGCAAACCCGCTAAAGTGAGGTGTCCCAAACACGGTTGTGCACGATGCCCAAAGAATCTCAATGTCGACCAATTCTGATCAATCTACTCAACGGGGACACCTCCCAGAACATCCAATGCTCCTCGAAGAAGTCTGGCCACCGACACACGTGCATGGCTTATTGAATGATGCAATGCCCTCACAATTTTGTCTTCATCCCCGTGCCATCTATTATCCTGCACTTTGGCGACAATCCTCCCACAAGGCCCAATCTGGCCACAGAAATATTCCCTCATCTAACATCAAAGTTCAAATTGTGCTCCGCGCGCCCAAAGTATTCGTCACTCTCTCATCAACTCTGCAGCTCGACCGCTGCAGGCTACTGCTGCTGGCGCTGCTGCTGCTGCTTGGGGCCGGTGGCCTCGTCCACGAGGTAGACGAGGCCGCGGAAGTTGATGCCGGAGTGCTGGCTCATGTTGAGCTCGCAGGTGCGGCTGCTGGAGTAGCCGTCCGTGCACCCGGATGGCAACTCCAGGTGCTGCAGCGCCCCCTGCGCCAGCTCCGGATAGCGCATGCCCCTGTCGCCCGCCATGCCTGGAACAGAACAAAGTAGCAGCAGCCCCTCAGATGCTTGCTCAAATAACTTGCCCAAATAAAAGTCCCTGTCCCTGAACTTTACTGAGTACAATATTCGCAACCATGGCCCTCTTGGAGTGTGCCTCATAGGCCACTTCAACTTATGTTGCCTGCAAAGGATTCATGCAACTGCACGTGGTTCTTTCCAAGGTGAACAATGACACGTGCAAGATTAGCTCCTGCTTGTGTTGGCCATCCCACAGGAAATATTGGTGGAGAGGTAGGTGCAGAAGGGCAGGTGCTCACCGCAGCAGGGGATGCCGGAGGGGGTGACTTCTTTGGCGCAGAGTCCGGCAACCTGCTCGAAGGCGGAGGTGACTCCCAGCTTCTTGGAGGTGCAGGGGACGTGGATGGCCACGTTGTCGCGCACCTGGCGCCACTCCAGCTTGTCCTTCAAAAACGTGTTTATGAACTCCACCGGCTCATACAGCGAGAACCTGCACGCACGCGCACACAGCACTCAGCATGCTTTTCCATTTAGATCTCACTGGATGCATTATTGGATAACACTCGTAGCAGAAACTGTTCCAGACATGTTGTGTGTGGCATATCTGATCCATAGTCAAGAGCATTAAGACACAATTAGCACATGAAAGCTTTAGAACAGCTTTTAGAACAGCAATCAGACAATACATGGCTGTGCACCAAGAATATGGCCAAGGTGGTAGAAGCGTCTCAGAGGCTGTTCAAGCAAGCAAGAGAGTGCAGGGGAGGGATGGCAGGGGGGCGCACTTGAGCGCCGGGTCGGACAGGGAGGTCTTGAGCTGGCCGAGGCAGGGGGATGTGTCGCAGACGATGGGGATGACACCGCCCTTGGACGCCTTCACCAGGGCCGACTCCAGCTTGGACACCTGGCTGTTGGCCGCATCCGCAAAGCCCTTGGTGTTGAATATCATGCCGCAGCACGCACTGCTCACACCCTGTCGCCCACACAGATAAGCCGCCTCAGCCATACTCATTTTCACAGACACTCCACAATCCTTCACATATGAAGTCCCACTAGGACATTGCGGCCACTAGGACATTGCGGCATGCGAGAGTAGAGTATGCTCCTTGCCCCTACGCTCACACATAGCAGCTCTGACATGCTATCTGAAGGGCCCCTACGCTCACACATAGCTGCTCTGACATGCTATCTGAAGAGCTTAGTTGGATCCAACATGTAGCACTGGAGGTTAATTAGGTCAAAAAGGAGAAAGTTACGGACCTCTGGGTAGATGACTTCGTAGCCGGCCTTGTTGAAGACGGAGAGCAGCTTCTCGTGCACGGAGGCCTTCTGGGGGTCGGAGGCGGCTGGGCCCATCATGCGCGTGACGCAGGAGGGCAGGTACACCACCTGACGCGCCAGTCCCCCCTCCGGCTGCACCGGCACCGGGGGGTTCATGTCCAGCTTGGACGCCCCCTGCAGCAATAACAAATTTCTCAGTCACACATGTCATCAAGCACTTACATTTGAAAGCACCAATCTGTTTACACATAGGTTGAAGAATGGATTGGATAATTGCAGCAGAGGAAAACGGCATGGGATATCTGACGGGACTTCTCTGATACAAACAAATTTTAAGTGTTGGTCCTTGGCAATGAGGAACTGCAAGTTGACGCAGAGCTAGGGCTGCAGGTAAGCAAAGCGAAGGGAGATGTCCAAGACACTGAGCGCATGAGAGAAAGTGCAAGACAGGTGGGCAGGGTGTTTTGGGGCTGTACCCGGGGCATGTAGGGGTTCCAGGTGGGGACGAGGTGGTTGGTCATGCGGTTCATGGCGCCGGACAAGTACTCCAGCGGCTTGGGGCCCACAAGCCGGTGCGCAAAGTCCACCACGTTCAGGAACGCCGGCACCGTCGACACGAAAGCACCGTAGTTGTTCGCCATCGCCTGCCACAGCAAAAATGCCGCAAGCATCAGCCCCATTCATCCCAAAACCCCACGCTTTAAATCCCTGAATTTCCAAGTAATCCTCGACCTATAGCAATAAGGATTTGTGAATGAACCTTGCAGAGTACAATACACACAGGATCCTGTCCCACAATACACTCAGGAATCATGCAATTTGCACAGCAGGCCTGATGATCTGACGTGCAACAGTACAGCAGCAGGCACTTTGCATGATGGAAGTGCCCAAAGTGCTCTGAGCACAAACGGAAGCATAGCATTGGGCTGTGAGGGTGCAGAGTGCGCACCATGGCTGTTTTGGAGGCGCGGGAGTCCTGGCCGAGCTGCTCCTTGCGGATGGACTTGATGAGGTCGCCCGTGTTGATCTTGACGGGGCACTTGACCTGGCACATGCCGTCCGCCGCGCACGTCTCCTCGCCCTGGTACGTGTAGATGCTCGACATCTCCTGCAGCCTGCGCACACCACATACAACTCTCGGCAAGACAGCCCTCAGCAGAGCACACTCATACTCACACTACGATATCCCTTGTCTTGTTGAAGTCCTTCCTTGCACCACACAGAGCTACAATCAGGGACCTCTGGCAGCTTGTACCCTTTTGACACGCTCACAGCACACTGCATGCAGTAAGGATCGGCGGGCATGTCCACTGTGAAATAAAATGGCGCAATTCAGAAGGCAGTGAAGCACCTCTGCTCCTGGTCAGGGGTGCGGTTGGGCATGGAGCGCAGGCGGGAGATTTCGCGGTAGGTGGTGATGCGCTGGCGGGGGGTGAGGGTGATGTCGCGCGAGGGGCAGTTGGACTCGCAGAAGCCGCACTCAATGCAGCGGTCCACGATCGCGCTCGCCGGCGGGCTCGGCTTCAGGTGCTTTATGTGCACCTCCGGGTCCTGTTCAGGCACAACACTGATATCACCATGCTGCTGTGTATACTATGTTGTGCAAGTGCTTCCTGAGCACCTCTGCTCCTGCTCATAAAACAGGAGCAGGACCCCTCCTCCTCCAGTAAGCCACGTTGCCAACCCGAGTAATACGCTAAATAGCAAATTTCTGCCACTCTGGAGCGGCCCACTGTCTTGCGTGCATAACCAAGTGCCGCAAAAACCAAGAAATGCATGTGCCAGGGAGTGGATGTCTCACCGCGTTGAGGATGACGCCAGGGTTGAGCACATACTCAGGATCGAACAGCTCCTTCAGCTGCCACATGAGCTCGTAGGCTGTGGTGCCCCACTCCATCTCCACGTAGGGGGCCACATTCCTGCCTGTGCCGTGCTCGCCCTGCAGGACATAATACACTGTCAACTTGGCTCTGGAGAGGCAAAACAAGTACTGAGGATAGCCCTGAGGATGGCTGTTCTGACAGAAACAAGCTATCATTACAGGATGACAAATACCTTGAGGGAGCCGCTGTGCTTGGTGGCCACGATGTAGCACATCTCGTCCATCATGTCGCTGAAGCGCTGCACCTCCTCTGGAGTGCGGAATCCCTGTGGCACTCAATTTGTTCAATGAACCCTCCTCTCCATTCAAATCAAAGCATTGCATGCAAACCAGCACATTATTTGATGCACACCCTCCGCAGCAATAACACACCATGTATGTGGCAGAAGGAGCAACGCAGATCAGCAGATCTTCAGCAGATCAAGGGGACAGATCAAGAGGGCAGATCAGCAGACCTTCAGCAGATCAGGTGACATGAATGGGACACGCACCTGTGAGAAGACCAGGTGGAGGTTGCCCTCCAGGGCGTGGCCGAAGCAGGAGGCGTCCTTGTAGCCAAACTTCTGGAACATCTCCACCAGGTCCACTGTCATGTCCGCCAGCTTGTCCACCGGGCAGGCCACGTCCTCAATCAGCATGGAAGTGCCTGTCGCATCAGCACACCAAACATGAGACTCAGAGCAACACATGTACAAGCACACCGCAGCTGAGACTCAGAGCAAAAAATGTACAAAGCATACCGCAGCTGAGACTCAGAGTAACAGATGTACAAGCACATGCTGAAACAGAGGCAGATTCTAATGGAAAAGTGTTACAATTGGCAAGAGGATGCAGAGATGCTGAGACCCAAGCAATACCTGTCAAGCACCATGATTCAAGCAGAAGTAGAGTCCATCGTTGAAAGTGTTACAGGTGACACAAGGACGTAATAGTGCATACATGAGAGAGGCAGGTGTAGTGCGCAGATTGGGCATGATCAATACAGACCTGTTTCGCGGGCAGCGCCGACGATGGGGATGAGGCCCTTGCGCACGTCCCAGTACACGTTGTACTCCTTCTTGTCGTGCTTGAAGCCGTAGGTCTCCAGCGTCATCGGCTGCGCCGCCCGCGCGCCGAATGGCAGCCTGCCCCGAAGCAGCGCCTTGTGCACCTCGCAGATGCGCTCCTGCACAACAGATTCATCCAAATAAGATTTTACTTGCAGTTCAAATGGAACAATTACATGCCTAGTCCCAAACATGGCATGGTTGAAAAAACCAATTGGGTTAGAAATACCAAACCAATTGGGTTAGAAAAAGCCATGCACATCAATCCAATAGGGGCCTGTGTGAAGATGTCTCTCTAGGACAGTGAATCAGCTTGACTAACAGAAATGTAACCAAAAGAGGGATCACTCTGCAGGTAAGTCAAGAGAATAGGTTGCAACATTCAATATGGTGGAGATGCAGGCACCAACCTCCAGGCACTCTGGAGTCTGCCCGCGGCACTCGATGAGCAGTCCGGCCGCGCCAGGGTCTGCACCCTTGATGTCTGGCACCAGGCGAGTCATGCCCTCGTCCTTCTCGCACTCCCTGCATTATCACACAATAGACCCTTTCAATCAATGCACATTTCGTCACAAGAGGCCAATCTTGCAGGCAGCAAGAGTGTGTTGCAAGAGAGTCTGGTCATTTGCACGGTACTCACGTGAGGGATGCACGGTCAAAAAGCTCCACGGCGTCCACAGCGGTCTGATCACGCAGGATGGAGGCTGCTCTGCAGGCTGAGTGCACATCGGGGAACATGATGAATGCCGAAGCCTGCACAACCAACCCATCTCATGAGCTCCACACTACACACCAAAGAGTGATATCTTTTGCACGCACAGGCAAAGCATTAGTAACATGAAGCACTAGTCTGACATGACACATAAGTCTTCCAAATCCCACACATCTTCCCAAACCCCAGGGTAAACCCCAGTCTTGCAAAATCCAGTTGTTTTCTCACCTTGTTGGGCCACTCCGGTACAGTGCTGTAGGTGGCCTGGGACACAAAGCCGAGCGTGCCCTCACTGCCAATCATGAGGCGCTTGATGATCTCGATGGGGTCGTCCACCGGGAAGTCCACGAGGGCATTCAGGGAGTAGCCGGTCGTGCACTTGATTGCAAACTTGCGGCGGATCAGGGAGGCCAGAGTGAAGTCTGACTGCACCCTCATCGCCAGATTCCTCACCCCCTCCACCAGCTGTGCATGGCTCTGCAGGCACATGGCATACCTTAGATGCACAATTTCATTGTGCAACGGACACATAACAGAAGCACTCGATCCAGCCTAGGACCCTCTCTCCTGTTGGAACCATTCCCAACCAAGAGATTGCTTCAGTCTAAAACTGTAAGGGAAGTGTGCGAAGGTACGTTCAAGCTGGTCAAACTCAGGGAGAGTAAAAGGCTGAGCCACAGCGATAGTAACGACTTAGTACCTTGAGGAAGGCTGCCCTGCTGGCAGGATCTGCAGTGTTCAGAACGGTGCCGTCAACGAAGACAATCCTCATGTCCTGTAGGGTGTGGTATGTCTGCGCAACACCACCGCGTTCTCAGATAGCTGCATAAAATGGCCTCCTCCAGTAGGCCACTTTATACCATGACCAGACTTGCATGCTCACATTGTGCTACAGTGTAAGAACAGAGTTTCAGCCTTACAGATTACATTCCTGCCAGGGGTCTTACGTTTTGGCTGACACCACAGCACATGCCAGAGGAGTTGTTGGCCACCATGCCGCCGACCATGCAGGAGTCGATGGAGGAAGGGTCTGGCCCAATCTTGTACTGGATGGGGTGCCCGTGCTTCTGCTTGTGCCGCGCCAGCAGGGCGTTGATCTCCCCGCCAATCAGACCTGGCTCCACTGTGATGCTGCTGCCATCCCCCTGTGATACAAAGCAGAATCACGCCGCGTGCTAGCAGGCAGGCACCTTTGAGTGAACCCTGCGCCAGTGTAAAACAAAGTGCAAACCAACACCAGTGGCAAAAGAGCAAGCTGCCACATCAGCAGGCTGAACAGAGAGTACTCACGTGGATCTCATACTTCCTGAAGTTCTTGCCGGTGTGGCTGAGCTTCAGCAGCACAGAGTCTGTGATGGCCTGGCCAGACAAAGATGTGCCGGCAGCCCTGAAAGTGACCGGCACACCATGCTTCCTCGCGATGGGCAGAATCCTCATTATCTCCTCCTCGGTATGCACCTGGACAATAACAACCATCCTCTCACCGGCCAAGGATGATAACGACCCTCCTATGACATCAATCAGCAAGATGACAACACTCAGCTGATGGCAATATGCCAGGCTGGGTCCGCACCTTCACCACCATCTTGGGATTCAGGCGGTAGAAGGAGGCGTCTGTGCCGTACGCAAAGGTGCGCACGGGGTCTGTGAACCTGCGCTGGTCTGGGATGAAGGACGAGATCTCCTCTGTGAAGCGCGCATAGCGGCCGTCCTCCTCACGGTAGCCATCAATGTTGCGGTACACGCCAGGCTGGTGTGGAGGGTCGTTCGCCCCGATGACAGAGATTGCTCCCACCCTGTCGACGGTGATCTGCGGCATGGGTGCTTCCTGCTCTGCTGGCTGCACCAGGCTGCGCCTCTGCTGGTGAGACACACCCGCCTGTGCTCCTGCCAGCTGCCTTGCTGCTGTGCCTCCAGCCTGCCAGACCAATATAGCCACTCATTGATTGATGGACAAGCAAGGCATGTCTGTTCCTGAAAGTAGGAGACGACTTATCTAGAAAGACTTCATCAACAAGGGTCCAGAGATAAGAGGTGTAATTCCCAGCCTTCTCGTGACAAGATGAAGTCATTGAACCACCCCAAGATGGGTGCTTTACCCACATGCACAGATGTACCCATTCCACGACAAGTAGGAAAGTACTGGTTATGAAAACTCTGAGAAAACGTGAGACGAGTCCGAGGTGTACGGCACAAGGAGATCATACTAGACAGCGCAAGATAACTGACATTTAAGGTATCAGGAGACAGAATTGCATGCCTGAACGTCATTCTGAATAAGCCCTCGGCCTGTTGCCTGTGGAGATGGGATAGTGGTCGAGAACGGGCGCTGGGAGGGCAGCGCGCCGTGCACCAGCCGTGTCGCAAGGCGCTTCGCTGCCGACCTCCCCATCTTCGATATCGTGCTCGCTGATCTGCTCGGTGGTCAAGAGCCTGACCAAAGTTGCAGAAATTTTGCATAGATCCACGTCTGCCTCTATTGTAAATCTGCGCAGGCACGCCGCTCGCCGGATGGGGATTTCGAACGTGCGGCAGTGCATGCACCCTCGGTAAATTGCAAGGCCCACGAGGTTTTTGATTGTTGGTGGTGCAGTATTTGCCAGATAACGAGCAGCCATGGGTAGGTCTGCGCTGCTGCGGGCGCTGCAGACCTTTAGGTCTCAGCAGAGGTCGTTCTCCAGCACGACGCAGGCCCTGGCTGCCAATGCCGCTAGGCCAGGAGAGACCCTGCCAGAGATGCTCCCTTATGCGGGACCCAGCACAGTCATCGATGTAAGCGATCTTGGACATTCGTGTGCCACAATAAGGATCGAAATAGTGCACCATCCCGAGCTAGACATAACCTGTGCTTTGTAGCCGTGGAATTTCTTTTCTGTCATTTTGTGAATGCTAACATTAACTATCGAACTTGATTCATTGCTGCCTAAATAACCATCGATCATATTGTGTGCTGGTAACAGGTGCCGAGCAGGCTGCTCATGGGGCCTGGTCCAGCGAACTCACACCCTAGGGTGCTCGCTGCCCAGACTCTGCCTCTTCTAGGTGATCTATATTGCATGGATTTCTTTTAAGCAAGTTGATGGACGAATTTTATTGAATTGAGGAGAATTTGGTATGAACACGAACTGAAAAGTGGCTGCTATTCCTCCCCGCAGGCCACATGCACCCTCCATTCTTCAAGATCATGGATGAGATTCAGCAGGGTCTCCAATACGTGTTCCAAACAAGCAGCAAGTACACGCTCCTGGTCAGCGGCACAGGGCACGCAGGTACTCCCAAGTTGAACAACTGGTGCTTTGGCATTCGACATACTCTGCGGGTATAAGGGCATGTAGAGAAGGATTTGATGTGAGAACACTGGCTGAGCAGGCATGGAGGCCACAATCACAAATCTTGTCGAGCCAGGCGAGACTATCCTAGTCGGAAACAATGGCATCTGGGGCACGAGGGTGTGCGACATGGCCGCCAGATACGGAGGTCTGTGATGCCTCACATATCTTGTGAACAGGACATGTACCTGCTTGCTGCCAATGTGAGTGCGCTGAAGAAATGTGCTTGATAGGATGCATGATTACAAGCCTGTTGCCTGACTGGGGACTCTGGTGGTACAGCCAATGTGATCAACCTCCAGAAGGAAGCCGGGAAGGCCTTCAGCTTTGAGGAGCTTTCAAGGGCAGTCACAGAGCACAAGCCAGCTGTTCTCTTCCTTTGCCAGGTGACTCCCTTGCGGAAGATTGCCTTTCATGCATTTTGCGTTCTCATTGTTGAAATTTTGTAGGGCTGACATTTCTCAGAAAAGTAGCTTGCATTCGATTGCAGTGCTTCTGCTATAGTTCTACATATGAAATTCTGAAACACGACGATTACTTGGGCAGGGAGAGAGCAGCTCGGGGGTGCACCAGAACCTGTCGGGGCTGGGGAAGCTCTGCAAGGACAACGGCACCCTGCTGTTGGTGGACACTGTCTGCTCGCTGGGCGGCGTGCCCCTCTTTGCCGATGACTGGGGCATCGATGCCATCTACTCCGGCTCCCAGAAAGTACTCGCTGCACCCCCAGGTCAGCATTAATTTTAGGGTCCGGTCAGGATTAGGTCCTTGTCATGGTGGAAGGTTGCAATTCATCACTCTGTGATTGGTTTGCTGATGCCATAGAAGTATTCTCTTCATCTTGCAAGTGCATTTTGTTGCAGGTGGCGCACCGCTGTTCCTGAGTCAGAGGGCGTTCGACAAGCTCAAGGCACGGAAGACCAAGCCGGGCTCGTACAACCTCGACCTCAACTTAGTGGGCGACTACTGGAGCTGGCACGGAGGGCGTTCGTACCATCATACTGGCATGGTTAGCATGTGGTGAGCTCTCTTCTCCCACCATGATTATTTGGACCCAAGGGCCAGTGACATTGGATCGGTGCGCTGCTGCCCTTACAAGATGGGGAGCTTGCATACCCTGGCCGCATTACCTGAGGAAGGTAATGCACTACCTGAGTGCAACACATCATACTGGCATGGTTAGCATGTGGTAGGCTCTCTACGTCTCTCAACAAGCTGTCCAACAGTGTGGTGACCATTGGCACGTCAGCAGAGCAAGCCCTGACCACCTGCATATATCTGAATGGTGGCGGTGCAGTATGCATGACATTGTTTTGATGTGTCCACAATCAAGGGTTGATGCCCAGGTACGCGATGAGGGAGGCTCTGGCGCTGGTGGGCGAGGAGGGGCTGGAGCCCATGTGGGCCAGGCACCAGCGCATGCACGAGCAGCTGTGGGCAGGCCTCACCGAGATGGGCCTGGAGCCTTTCGTGGAGAACCCCGATGAGCGTCTCATCACTGTCAACACCATCAAGGTGCCCACCTACACCCTTGTGTTTCCAGGAATGCCTGGCCTTGGGGTGCAAGACATGACGATTGGTTGCTGCATGCACCAGATGAATTGATCTCCTGTCGTGCCATGAGCTACGGGTTGGTTCACTGCAGCAGTGCCTGCTGCAGAGGATTCTTCTACTCTTGCAATGGAGATTCGATTAGAGATATGCAAGGGATAGCATAGAAGTGGCTGACAGGAAGATTGTATGGGCAGGTGCCGGAGGGCGTGGACTGGGCAGCAGTGGTGAAGAATGCGATGGACACGTTCTCTGTAGAGATTGCCGGCGGCCTGGGCCCCACAGTGGGCAAGGTGTGGCGCGTGGGCATCATGGGCTACAATGCCCAGCCGCAGAACATTGAGCTGGTCCTGGCATCCTTCAGGGACGGCCTGCGCAAGCAGGGCCGCCTGCCCTGAGCACTCCGCACAGTCACCGCATGCACAGTCACCTGCTTTTTATAAAGCTCCCTCACCCTCGACGGGTTTGTGAGGTCAGAAGTGGGCTGGCTTATTCACCACCCTCAACAGGGATGACAATCAGATTTGGGCTGGCACACTGACGAGGACGAGGGACGGCTCGCAACTTCTGTGGTACTGCTGTTTGAAAGGTACCGTCAGGACGAGGACTGCAGGTAGTGCTGTTGAAGGGAGTTGAAACCTGTAGAGACATGAGAAGCATCTCAAGGACGCAGTCCACACTGTGGACTGCACATACAGCTCTGTACAGTGCTCTGAAGTGTCCCAGCATACTTGTGTGAGGCGATGGTGAGAGGCCAGGACTGTGGGTTGTGTCATTTTGGACCCTGGTGGGGGTTCCTGAGCAGATATATTCTTTAGATGCAATGGAATGGCATCAGGGACGCCATCAGGGAAATGCGGGATGTATGCATCATGCAGAGTGCACGGTGTGTCCTTGTAGACTCTGCGGCAGCAGTAGTTTTAAAAAATTGGGCATACTAAAGTTCTGCAACTGTAAAGATACTTTACATTGTTGCCTGCGCGATTGACTCTCTAATTACAGAAGTGTAAAGGTATGCGCACGTGCACAGAGAATGGATTAGACATTTGGAAAAGGAGTTCTGATATGAGGCAGGCGACAAAGAGACATCAATTGCAGTACCACACTCACTTTCATTGACTACACTCTCTCACAAGTCTCTGTCCTACTCTACATCTCCTGACTGTAAAACGTCTCACCTCTCCCCACTTGAATATGCAAGCTCCGCATGAGGCGAGGAAACTACTGGCAAGGATCCGGATATATGAAAGCTCAACTCTCCAGTACAGATCAAGTTTTGCCGAGCGGTACGGGCTGCCGGCGCCGATTGTGGCATCTTGCGAGCTAACAACATTACCACTGCGCAGTGGGAAATTTACAGTACAACATCCCTGCCAACATATGTTTGCCTGTCAGGACAGCATTGTTGTGACCTTGTCCACAGTGAGCAGCATGACGCCATTGGCAGGGACCGCCCGTAGCAGGCAGGGGGTGAAGCCCTTGTAGAAGCGAGGCACACCACCCTCCGCATACAGTTTCTGGAGCATGCACAAACAACTCAGTACCAACACCTGTGTAGTTTAGCATCCTTTCATAACAAGACACCCTGCATTCCCTTCACATCAAAATGGATGGAGAATATTAGAATGTAACAAGGCCCCTGGAGCACCGTGCTCTGCAAATCCAATCTGCTATCTGCTTTGCAAGGCATTCATGACATGCACTGCAAGGCAGCGGTCCTTCTCACCGAGAAAGCAGCACCCATGGTCGGGTACTTGCGCTCCGCCTTGATGATGCTGTCTGTCTGCATGGCCGACTTGATCTGGTCAATGGGGTAGATTGCCAGCCAGTACATGAGACCCCCAGTCCCAGCTGCAGCCACCGTCAGAATGCCAGGCAGCTCCTTTGGCCTGTGGGCAGTTTTTTGCCACAGTAAGCCCACTTGCACAAACAGGCATGGAATTGCCACTTAGCATGCTGCAACATTGCAGTGAAAGAAGGTAAGCTGGTATTTCCACTTACGAGCACCCATAGGCCTCGGCAAACTGCTGCTTGAGGACCTCAAAGGATCCCAAGTAGATGGAATTTGCCGGTGTGTTCCTGACAATGGTCGCGGTCAGGCCTTGGAAGGGACCAAGCGGGCCATTGTGTCTGAAGACCGACCTCACACAGCCTGAGACTGATGTGAACGCCGCTGTTGACACCCATGACCCAATATCAGCAGGGATGTTGTCACTAAGGAAATTACATGATTTGAAAAAAAAATCTGAACATGACTTGAAGCGATAAATGTTCATTGGCCAATCAGAAGCTCCAGGGCACAAGAGGTTTATAGCTGCCCACGTTTGTAGTTGATGTCGCCTTTCGCCCTGATAATCTGTACTTGTATCTGGGACTTGAAGAAATCGATGGGCCCCTCTGCAAATGCTGACACAAAGCCTGTGATTGCTCCTGCCTGCAAGCGAGCATCAATGGCTTCACATGAATATAAGCTGTCAGAGAACTGAAAGTGGAAAGGCTCTGAGCGCAGCGGCAATGCAAGCATCCATGATTTACCTTGTAGAAGTCCAAGGTGGTTAGCGCCCGTGTTGTGCCATCTGGGTTGGTAGAGAGCCACCTTTTGGCAGCCCCAAACGCCCCAAACAGTACTGATCTGAACACGATCTGGCCAGCCAGAGGTGAGGTGACTCCCTGTCGCGAGGCAGCACTCGCTTCACATCACTACCAATATAAATCGGTCAGCATGCCATTGTGCTGGAAGCCTGCATTTCATTTGCATGCAAGCGCACACCTTGTACAGTCCCTGTGGGCCTTCCCACTGGATGGTCTTCTTCACAACATCAAGTGCTCCAGCTGCAAAGCAAATGTAATTTCATTGCATCGGTAGTACTGCAGCATGAAATTAGCTATATCTGCTCCACCACACAAGCGTGTTGCCGTGAAGAAGGGGCTATGCGCACAGTAGACTGGATTGACAGATGACTGGCTCTGTAGCCTGACTTTCGCTGTGTCGAAGGGATGTCCAACGAGCGTGACTGCGATTCCACCTGCGCATCGTGTACAAGATCAACACGGTGATCATTCGTCAGCAGTGCTCTTCTGGCGAGCTGTCATTCTGAATGTGAGCTGACAAGCTTGATTCACCAGACTGACACAAGGTAAGGCTTCTAGAACAGCCACATCTTGCAAGAACTATATCAATGCTTCGGGGTAGCGAGCTGCTTTGCAAGGCAGGCAGGAGTGCGCACCGCAGGTCCCAGCAAAGATGTCTCGTGCGACCTTGGCACTTCCACTCCCTTGGGTAGTTCCAGAGAAGGCCAGCCATCTCCGCTGAGGATCCATCTTGGGCTGGATTAATTGTGCCGGAAAATGACCGGCCAGCCTGGGCCGAGGACAATCGTGGGGGTCCCGGATTTTCTCACGTGGGTGCCAATGTGGAATTCACGTTTGAAATGTCGAGGAAACTTCCTCGACTCCCTGCATTCTTCATTTGAACATCCATCGTGATGGCGCATGCAGGACGCATTTTGCAGCAGTCGATTCACGGCCTTCGACTGTCTGGAGGGAACAGGCCAATTGCCGCATGCCATCTAAACCCTTTTAGCTCCTTCTTCATCAGCTGCAGCATGTCATCTGGACCCAAGACTGCTACTCCTCCTCCTAACACGGCTAGAGGAGCCACTGCGGACCTGTGCGATGTGTACATCACAGACCCAGTCGATGTGGTCACAGCCAGGGATGTTCAGATCATGGAACCGATCTTCAGGTGTGATGGGTTCCAGCGACATCTACAGTATCTTGATGTCTGAAAGAATATGTCAGTGGCACGACAAGGTCCAAGTCTTGTAATTAAGGCACCTGCTAAACCCTATTGCCCAGATCAGCAATGACAACTAACATTCTGGATGCAGGGACTACGGTGGCAATATCAGGTTCAGCGGACAGGTCACTACGATAAAGTGCTTTGAGAACAACCCGCTTGTGCGAAAGGTGAGCAGGCAGCTTCGTATGCATGGTGCATCATGGGGCTGTAGTACCCTCCGTGACGCAAGCTCAGAAATTCTCATCACATGCTTTGCCTGTGCTTCTCCAAGGCACTTGAAGAGGGTGGAGAAGGGCGGGTGCTCGCAGTGGATGGGGGTGGCTCTCTGCGCTGTGCCCTCCTCGGTGACAACATTGCTGAGATGGCCTACAAGAATGGCTGGAGCGTAAGCACGCTGCCCTATCGCGGACTATCACTTGCCATCAGCCGTCACCTCAATTGAAATATTTCATCCTGATAACCAATCGGGAAGTGTGCTGGTGTGAAGCACACACGAAAGCACTCTGTCAGACTCGTACTGTCAAGCTGCTTCTTTTTGACATGAAGTTTTTGTTGTGCTTTCACAGGGGATCCTCATCAATGGCTGTATAAGAGACTCTGAAGACATTGGCAAGATGCCCTTGGGCGTTAAGGCATTGAACACCTATCCCTTAAAAAGCTCCAAGCGAGATCACGGTCTGACGAATGTGCCATTGACGTTCGCTGGAGTCCAGATTTCACCAGGCGACTACCTGTATGCTGACAAGGATGGCGTTCTGGTATCCTCAAAAGAGCTGAAATAACACCGCCTGAGTGACCAATAATAATCTATATATATATATATACAGTGTTGTTCCAGAGTTGAAAGGGTAATAAATGTGTACCAGGTCTTTCGCATTTACAGTCCCCATTGATATTATTTTGCCACAGCTCAGAGCTGTGCAATGTAACACTGTCCAGGAACACTCCACTAGTTGGTTCGGCTTCCAGACAGCCTTCTACCTCAGTATTTCACAAGCACAGCTCTGATCCATGACACATCAATGACATGTCAGACACCTGAAGTACCTATTGCCGACATGGTCATCGCCATCCTCCCAAATAATGGAAATGCATTCAGAAAGGGTCAAGCAGATAGGCAGGACACTGTGAGTATAATAACTACTTATTGATCATGCATCGACTCAATTTAAACGTTCCACTTCAGAGAAGCTAATGCTGTGCAGCACCTCTCTCGCATCCTCTGGCACATAAAACTAAAATAGTAAAGAGGTATTATCTCTGACCTATGCCCTGTCTCGATTGGTGGGATTCTAGGGCCGCATGCGCTTCATCCTCTGCATCTGCATGCGCCTCTTCACCTCCCGCTGGATTTCCTGGTCATCGATTGCTGCCGTGTCGGCTTCCTCTGCAGCACCTGCTCCACCGCAAGGAGGGCTATCGTCCACCTTTGCAAAGAGAGCTGCAAATGGGTCTGACAGACCGCCCGCCGGCTCTGCAGACCCCTGCCTCCGCCTCTTGGAGGCTCCCATGGACTGCCTCTGCTCAGCTGCGTTGGCTTTGTCTGCCAGGGGAACTCGCGGGCAGGCTGTCTTCTTGGGTGCGCCTGCTGCTTCTGTGCCTGCCTCATCCGCTGTGGCCAAGGCATGTCCATGGTGCAGAGATGGGCTGACAGACACTGGCGCATCCGGGTTCCACCTGAGGAATCTCAGCTGCAGGGGCCTGTTCTGCGTGGCAGGCCTGCTGGCCGGTTTCCTGCTGCCGTTCACTGGTAGCTCCACATGTGAAGAGCGGCCACTTCCCTGTGCTGGCCTGCAAGAGGGGCTCTGTGACGGTGCTGAGCCTCTCCCCTCCCCTGACTGTGGCTCGACGGGTGTCATGGCCCTGTGCTTGCGCCTCCAGGGTGCAGCGGGCTCGGGCTCTCTGCTCTCAGCCCTGTCAGGAATGCCAGGAGTGGCCTGCTGAGGAGTTGCTCGCGGCACGCCTGTCCCCTTCTGGCTTGCTCGATGCTGGGTCTTCTCCAGTTGGTTGCCTTGATTGCCTCGGATACTTGCTGGCATCTTTCCCTGCTCTGTGGGCTGCACACGTGCGGCACAGTCGCTGTTTTGCCCCTTGTCACCTCCAGTGTGGGTGCCAGTCTTGGGTTGCGCTGCTGCTGCCACAGTGTTGGCGGAGTGCAGCATGCTCGCATTGGTCTGCTTCACTGACGCCACTTGTGCCACCAGCTGATCTGCCGCGGCCTTCACAGCTGCCAGGATCTCGTCGCATGCTTGCTTGACAGCGGTCAGCTCAGTCAGACTTTTTGCATTTGCTTCTGTGGCACTGCATGCAATCTGGCTCATGGCAGTCTCCAGCTTCTCCAGTTTCTCTGTGTTCACTTGGACACCCTCTGCAACGCCTCCAACTTGACTGCAGGCCTTCTTGAGCGCTTGAACCTCCTCACCAACTTCCTTGACCTGCCATGGCATGCATGCGTCAGACTTTCCTCCTTGGAGTCGTCATGGTCCTGATGTGCTGGTGTCTGACATGCATCATCAAATGGTGACATGACAGGTGGAAAAAATACACCTGGCTCTCAATCGATGACATGTGGCCAATCTGGTCCAGCAATTTTGCTGCTGTCAGAGAGGCTGTGTCAGCGCCCCCGCGCATGGCGCTGGATGGGCGAGCAATGTTTGCTGTCAAAGTCTGTGGCTCTTCTTGGGACGACAAGCAGAATGGCATGGCTGGCTGGCTGTCCTGCATGACATGAAATAGATCTTCACAGCATTTATGAAATAGATGGCAGAAGGCTACTATCCATAGCATGGATGCATAGCTGATCACTATGTCAGAACACTCAGAAGCCATGATGTGCAACAAGGCAGGTTACCTGGATTGCAAATTGCTGCTGGGATGCATGACTGAGGGTTGGCAAGAGACTGCGCTGGCGAGGGTATGGGCCGGTGGCTTGTTGCCTTGGCTGCAGGCTCGCACTTGGCTGCAGGCTTGCAGACTGAGACATGCATATGTTCTGCATGCACATGAACACTCATGAACACTCATCTGTGACTGGTAGTAGACAGCATGCCTTCAAATGAAGCCAATGCAAGGCAAACACTTGAATAGAACCAAAACTTCGAAGCCTACTGCAATGCAAGACATGATGCAAGCATTACGAGCGCCAAGTTTTGAGTAGACATGTAAGCTTGGCAAAGGATACAAGGCCATGAAATAGCCACAGAGCTTCTGCAAACCATGGCTACCTGTGATGTGTTCTCATCCTCTGAAGGCGACCACACAGCAGGCGTGGGTTGTGAGAATGGCTGCTGAGCCAGGCGCCCTAGTGGAGACTGTGATCGTGCGACTTGCTGCTTTGCAAAGGCACTCCTGAACCTGCACATGCATTCTGTTGCTTAGGCAATGCTTGGCAATGCAGATGCATGGCATTCACTGACTCTAGACGGCGCACAGTGGAGGTGCTACTGTGAGTGGGATGCATCTGTTCCTCCAGACCTCAGAGGAGAGTTTGAAGGTCGCTGGAATTGGCCCATGCGGCCCAGGTGCTGGGGAGATTGGAAGCTTTCCTGCTGCAGTGCTGCTGGGTTTGGCTGAGAAGCACTGAAGTAGGTGCCTTGTGGATCCTGAGGGTCTTGATACTGTCTGTCAGGCATACTCTGCACAGAACTTCTCGAGGGCTCCAGCCTCAACACGTTTGGCTGCCTGCACCGTTTTCAAGCTGAAAGTCAAACAAGAAGACAGTATTGCCGGCAGAAAGTCTGAAATTTCTACTCGCAGAAACGTGTAGCTGAAGCTGAAGGCACTGGCCTACCTGTGCATCCTCGTAACGGAATTTACTTAACTGCTGATCTCAAGAGACAATATTGTAGACACGAAGGTGCTTTGAGTCCGTTTCAGAAGACAACCGCCGCGCAGTGCGTCGGTATACGAGGCTTCTCAATTAAGCTAACAACGTTGTGCACTTGGCCTGCATTTACCGGAATGCCCTGCTTTCGTGCGTCTCTCGGCGAGAAGGGCCACCCATTTTGATCGGTTGTCCCCTGACATGTCCTTGAGATCAATTGACAAGGGAAGCAGATGCATGCATCATGAGGCAATGGGGTAACACAACTGCAAAATCCTCGCACCGATTTGAATGTGTGAAGCCTTCTTTGTGATTGATCTGCACATAAACTTGTAAACGGCCATTCTCGGCAAGCAGTATTGAGATCCTCCTTCGCAGCCGCTCTCGAGATAGGATCCTTCAGAGAAAGAGTGGCTCCTTGCTTCAACCTTCTGTGCTTCCGTCGGCAGCTGCAGGTGACCAGGATAGCTCCATTTCCTTCTTATCTGTACTTGTCAATTTGTAAAGTTTCTACTGTCTTTCTTCCCTTCAAGCGGATCGCCTTCGCTCTTTGTGCCTCTCGAAGCGTTTTATAAAATTTCTGATCAGAATTGCTGCTTGCTCCCTTGCTTGAGGGTGCTGCGAAGAAAGGTGATCTGCTGAAGAGCAACCGAGGAAGTCTCGATGTATTCCCCTCCTCGCCGTGCAGGAAACACTGAGATGGACAAGACTCCCCCTGCTTACAGACCAGACACAGGTGAACACCTATCATGGCTACCCCTGCATATCCATTCAGCTGCGATCAGTGAGATGCATTGTACTCAGGCAGCACGAACAGCGGCGTGCAAAGGTTGTATGAAGCATTGATTACACCAGCTGAGCGGCCTTGTGTGGACACCTGTGCAGGCACATTGCTAAATCAGAAAGCGCTGTACATGGCTGCCAAGCAGATCAGGCAGTCAAACAATGGCATCGACAGGGGCAGTGCTTTTCACTACTTGTTCAGCCCAGCAGAGAAAAATGAGAGCTTTGGCGCAACCAGTTCTGCATGCAGCATCAGCTCATCTAACAACTGCTGTCCATCTCCAAGAGCAAACCAGCGATCTCCTTACAGCTCTCAGCAGATCACCTCAGAGATGCATGACAAGGAGAAGAGCGCCATGCTGCCAATCAGCGGAGTGTGCTCTGGCGCATCTGTCACCAGGGATGCCCACTCAGTGGTGTGCAAGGCCAGAGTGTCAGGCAGTGAGATGGCGTCAGCAACAGGTGATGGGCATGCCAAGATGAAGAGGCTCAGCAAGAGAGCTGCCAGAGCTGCGGCAGATCCCGTGGAGCAGCCGCGAAAGATTCAGGCCACAGCAAACATCCAGACAGCCAAGCGGCAGGGAGTAGGCAGGAAGAATCTGGCAAAGCTGTTTGAGAGGGAGGAGTAGAGTCTTGATCAGCAGCGACAGCTCTCGCGATCGATGTCAAGGAAGCAAATGTACCATGTCATGATGGCACCAGAATGAATGCAGAAGTGCTGCAGCTGCAATCAGAGTTGATTGAACTGAGTTCAGGCATCTGTCCGGCATTATAATTCTGTCTAAAATGCATTGGTTATACATTCTTTCTTGAGTTAGTGATCCAGAGTTAGTGACAAGTAGAACGGAATCTGCGCTCGACTAGCATAGCAAGCATGTCCCCAGATGATCTGCACAACCTGGAAACTTTGCTCATCTAGGTAGGAGAGTGACTGGTAATGTCATGCACGGATGCCTTTTAGTAAATTAAGCTCAAGATGAGTAGCGCCTGAGTCATTTACTGAAAGAGAGTGCATTCTCATGGCATTATATTATGTGTAAGCAGTGGTGCATCCTTTACTCCATGAAGCTACTGTAGCTATATGAAGTCATAGCATGCAGAGATTGCAACATCTGACACACGCAACTTAACGCAAACGGGTCCATGCATTTGCGCCGTCCTGCTACCAGGGCGTGCCATTGCTTCAGTCATCCGGCAGCTCGATGCCTTGAGCTTCTGCATCAGCCAGCAGTCGTGCATAGTCCAGCTTCCTCCGTTCTGCGAATGCGCGCAGCTCCTTCTTGGTCATGGTGCCGGACTTGCTGCCAAACTCCGCATTTCCAGGCACCGAGGCTCCGCTCACACTGCCCTTTTCCTGATCACTGACTTGCTCTGTGCCTGCCTCAGCATGCTCTGACTCATGGCTCTGTGTGCGCCGTTCGATGGGCATCGGCGAGAAGATGTCATGGACTGCACTGCCGGTGCGTGCTGCGGCCGCTGCTTTCTCCTCTTCGGTGGGCATCAGTGACGGCATGTTGCTCCAGGAGGTGGCCCAGCTCTCTGCATCCCTCTCCCTCTCTGCCGCCTCCTCGTCAATGAAGTGCTTCAGGTCCTCCGCAGGGATGCCACACGCCAGAGCAGCCTGTCCCCACAGTCACACATCTTCTTTAATCCTACATGCATGCCTATCACCCAATGGGAGCATTGCTGCGGACCACAGGTTCTCATCATGTTGCACAGCAAAAGCTACCTGACATGACAGCGAATGACAAAGGAGCAGCGCAGATGCGAAGGGAAAAGACCTTGAGGGCATCTTTGGTGGGTTCCCAGGCTTCCTTGCGCAGGGCCTCTGTGACCTTATCCTTGTCCGTCTCCTTCCTCAGCTTGTCAAAGGTCTTGTCTAGATCAGCCATGATCTGCTCAGCTGCCTTCTCCTCACCCTACACATGGTGCAACAGGAGCGAGGAGGTCACTAGACTTGTTCCACGTATGCCACCAAAGCAATCAAATCTGACCGGCACCAAGCACACTGATCAGGAGGATGATCAGGAGGAAAGAGCACGAGTCACACCTTCACATCATTGATCACAGTGATAGATGGCTGGCCGTCATCAGCCTTGTCCTCCAAGGGCTCTGTTAAAGACCCCTCCTGCTGTGTTCGGGTGGGGTGAGCTTCTGCTTTGCAGTCCTCTTCCCATGGCGTGCCATCGCTGGAGGATTGAGGTATGGCGACCAGGCGCCCCTCAGCAATGGCGTCGATCATGTCAAGGCTTTGCTGGGTGTCCGGCGCCTCGCTCGGCTGCATGTCGGGGTCAGCTGCAAGGCCTGCATTCTGCGCCAAGCTGTCCATGAAGAACTTGCCTGCTGACTCTGCCTGCTTCTGCACTTCCTGCAACCGCTCCTCCTTGTCTCTGTCTGCACTGCTCTGCACACTCCCGCTCTTCCCCAGTGACTGCAGCAGCGCCTGCCCTTCTACTGCTGTCAGGGAATCACCCAGCGCCGACTCACTCAGCTCCACCCGATCACCACTGCGCGCACGCCTTGGATGCATATCCGCCCCCCGACTTTGCGTGCCCTCACTCTGTTGGCTTGTGGAGAGGCCTGGTCCCTGTGCCTGCCCTGATGAGGCATCTCCAGCTCCTTCTGACATGTCTCTGCTTGACCCAAGCTGCTGGACTTCACTTGTGGATGGATCCTGTGGCGGCGGCACCTCTGCTCCGAGTCCTTCCTCCAGCTCAATGTCTGTCACTGGACTGCTGCCAAGATCTGCATTTTCCTCATCATTTCCCAAGCCCAACCGGCCCTGAAGCTCGGCAAGAGTAATCTCGGCCCCCTCTTCGCCTGTGTCATCCTTGACCATGATGTTGTCCAGGTTTCCTGCCTGCACATCCTGCTGGATCTCCTGCATTGGAAGTACAAGTTTCAGCATAATTTTGTGTGACGCAAGTGCAGGAATGACCTACGAATTTCAAAAGCAAGGGTTACGAACTTGTTTAGACAAAAGCAATCACCTGCACTCTCCGTTTCAGGTATTCCTCAACATCTGGAAGCTCCTTAGCAGTCCGGTCAAGGTCCTCCCAGATATTCTTGTGTGGGTTCCGCCTGGTCCGCTGCGCCTGCCATATTCACAAGCCACATAATTTACTCCTCGCGGCCCTGTCTATCACTCCCTTGCAATCACTGCATGAATGCAAAATTGCAACTTGTCACAGTCACACTAACCTGGACAGCTTCAGCAAGCACCGTGCCCAGCTGCGTGTCAGCATCCTCCTCGACTGCAAGAGCTGCACAGACAGGGGGAAGCCCTGACTCCTCCAACAGCTCCACCAGTGCAGCCTGTGCCGCCAGCCTGTCATCAAAAACACAGGCATTCAGAACACCAAGACAGCCATAATCTACTCGAGTATTTTGCAATATCAAGAGCTCATTTGCATGTACCCTTGTTAGTTCTTTTCGGCATACAAGAGCTGGTCAATAACATCAAGTGCTCATTCAAATAGTGCAGATCTAAAGACCCCCAAATTTCTAATGTTCTGATAATGTAAGGAGTGACAAATCCACTGACTTCATGCCAGAGAAGAGGATGGTGCGCTGGGAACCCCAAGCTCCACCTCTGGTCCAGCCCTGTGGCCGAGCTGCTCCCCAGTCTGGCTCTGGCAGATGGATGGCAATGGACATCTTCTCATACAGCAGCTCGTCCTTCACTGGTATCACCTTCACGGCATGACCGCCGGCGCTGTCCAAGATCGCGCGCACCTGTGCGCCAGCCAACTCCGTTGATCATTGCACAGCTTGGTTGTCTCTCAGTTCAGCGCCCGGGGAATTGTATGCTCAGCAATTGCGCAGAAGAAGATGGAGCGCACCATGGCAAATTCTTCTGCCCTGAAGCCCGCCAAAACGACCGCCTGCAGTGTAAGAATAGCATCTCAACGGTCTGTAAGGACAAAGGCAGATTGTGCAAAAGCAAATGGGGTGGCATCATGAGAGGCATTGCTCACCGGAGGCCCGTACACGTCGTCAGAATATAGCTCATAGACCAAAGATTCTGGTGTTCCTTCTTTGACTGTGTAGAAATCCTCCAGCCTCAATTCACGGCCTTCAGGATCCAAGTCATCTGGCTCGAAATGGTCGAAATCTTCGTCATCCTCTAGGCCCAGCTCTTCACGCGAGAGATTATTGATTTGAATGTCGTCAATGTCTGGATTGTTGGGATCATAATCTTCTACGTTGGCTGCCACTTGGACTGCTCTCATCCTGGACGGCTGAGGCTTGCGTGAGGCGATCCCGGCCATCCCATGTCGAAGGCTGCCAGCCAAACAAACATTACGTGGGACATTTGTCGTTTGTTGCCCAGCATGTATCGCTGCCTTAGCAGGCAGCCTCTGTAGAGTGGGCGTAGGCATCATCAGTAGCCCTGTCAAGCACATCCTATGCTTCCACTCACGCCAAACAAGCACGGGTGATACTCTCTGAATACTTTCCTAATCATCTCCACAACAAGCTGTAAAGCACTCTACTTCTTAGATGGTGTCGGAATGTAAGTTTCGGAAGGCGTATCCTCAGAGTTTCCTCGCCTCCGCAACTGCAGTCTTGGCCAAATGAAGTTCATGGACTCTGGATGCGCTTCAAACGCCATTTCTGTGCATGGAGAGAGATCCGATAGTGCAGAAGACTAGCTACTGAATATTAAAGTCATTGTCTGCTGGGGAAGTAACGATAGGATAGGTGGAAGCTCGTACAAGGTTATGGAGCAGGTGCTGCAAAGAGCTCAAATCGTTCTGGCCAGGGCCAGATTGCTGTGTATAGACTTTACTGATACTAGATGTAGCGATGGCGTTTGCAACAAGGGTTCTGACGCAGACTTCGTGGGTAGTACTTCCAATGCACTTGATGACAAGGCGCAGGAAGGATGTTCAAGAGGGGGCCCCACTGAGTCCTCTGAGAAAATTGATTGTGAGGAAAACAGAAGATATGTCTGCCAACAGACGGAAGCTGACCCATCGGACAGGACATCTACAGAACCACACCTGCAGAGGAGGCTTTCAAGATGTCTTGAGAAAAGAATGGGCTCAGTCGAAGATGCACTACAAAATCTTGCTTCAGGGCAGCGCAGGTTTGGTTTGCTGGCTCCATTGCTCAATATCAGTGCGATTGGCTGGTCTTGATCAGGCGCAGTCCCCAGTAACGTATTGGCTATGGTGTCCTTTCAGGCTTGCACAACTGCAACACCAGCAACTGCTTGCCAGCAAGGACCTGCTGCGGCTTCGGGGAAGTCAGCTCGAGCTGCGGCGTCAGCAGCTGTCTGCACTGCACACCCTCTTGGGCACTTACGCATGTGTACATAGGACTGCATTTGCTCCTTCACAGGTCAGCATACTCTCCCTGCTCAGCACTGCTCCTACGCTTTTTGTTGCCTGGAACATTGTTCTGTAAACACTAAGTGGTCTTGTCCTTACGAATGACAGGGAATGTGCATCGAGCAGGAGATTGCCATGGAGCAGGCAACAGCACTGCTACAGGACTCCATGATGGATGTGCAGCTGGCCTCCCAAGCTGCTGCCAATCCTGAGGCGCTAAGCCCGGAGCACACTCCCAGAGTGTCCTGCATCTGTGCCGATGCTGATCGGCGTGCTGAGGAAGTTTCCACACTGGCTAGGTGAGGCCTGCACACGCTCCTCACAACTGGAATTTCGCACACTCTCCTAGGCCGAGGATGATGCATCCGATCCTGTGTAGACATGGGCAAGCTTGCAAGAAGCTACCAAAGATCTGTGCTGGAACCGCAGGCAGTTGCTGGTATCTTTAGATACAACGAGTCAGCGACATGCAGCACCCCATGGGCAGGCTGGGGCCACAGAGGCACAACTCTGCCACCTGGTCACTCTGACTGTGCCAAGCGGCTCTCAGCTTCAAGCGGAAAGCTGTCCCATCTGCCTTGGGCCTTTTCAACAGGATGAGAAGCTACATGCGCTACAGGTAAACTGTGCACTGCTCTCAAATTCTTGCGAGTCCAGAATTTTGCAGGAAGTGGTGATCTGCTTGTATAGTTAAGAACAGGAGCAGTTTATGAGAGCCATTCAGAGGCACGCAACAAGATCTGACATGTTTTGCTACTGCTGGACAGTGTGGACACTTCCATCATGCAGACTGCCTGCTGGAGTGGCTGCACATCAGATCATCATGCCCGCTGTGCAATTGCATGCTAGCCTCAGGCTGAGACTGGGATGCGATGCGTTCTATACTGTCTACTTGGTGTGGCGTGACGCACTGTGTTGGCAAGGTTGCTCCTAGTAGTCACATGGTTGGATGTCATTGTGGCAGTCCAAAAAAGTGACAAGCCGGAGGCCCCGTGATCAGCTGATCAGCCTGAGCGCTGCCAGTGGGCGAACCTCCAAGAATCACATCATGATGCCATGCCGAAAAACGCAGCATCCCCAGGCCTGGCCGGCAAATTGAGATACGTGCGTGCAATTCGCTACACCGTTCAGCTCAGTATGTCTTTGTGACATGTGCTGGCTTTGCTGGCCTGTGTATCCTTTTGCAACGCATAAAACTACTACATAGTATGGTATGCTCCGCCTGCTCATGAATGGCAATTTCATCAACTCGAGGGTCTGTGGCAATGCGATGACAGGGCCCTCGGGCGCGCCAGCATTCCACCGCATGGACATGCATTGTCAGATTCATGAACATTAGTGCAATAAAGTCACGATGCCCAAAAGCCAAAAAGGGGGAAGGGGATGACATGAGATGTCTCGTCCAAGGTGATCATTTCCATGTGAGCAAGATGTGATGGCAGCTGCACTGGAAGCTGTGAAGGCGCCATCTGTCAAACTCGTCTGGAATCGTGATGCTGGCCTTCGGAAAATGTCTCGATCATGTCCCGTCATATCCTAATATAGTCGCAAGTCAGGACGAAAAATCATGTTGTCTTTTCTAGAAAATTGGGAATGTGCTGCGGTTGTGGGTTGACGGCAACCTCGAAAGTGTTAGTAAAAGCCCGATGCGGCCTCAACGTGGCTGATATTAGGTGTGCTCCTTAAGGCATCGATAACCTAGCGTATAAGCCGTCTTGAAGAACACTAGGGGTAGATTTGAATAGCGGGAGAGCACCAATCGAAAGGGACTCGTAGCAGGTAGCATCTTAACCCAGAGGGCACCCTGAATAGCGCAGCGCCCAGAACTCTTGCGCGATGAAAAGAGCTCATATCTGCCTTTGTTTCAGTCAGCATCATCGTTCTGATGGAGCCTCGTGGCACCAATATTAAATTGACTTGCTTCCTGCGCGCGATCCGCCGTGCTGTGAGCTATGACGCTCCTGATTTTAGCGGTGCACTAAAACCTTTGCAGGTGGACGCGGGGGACCCTGTGGCACTGCATTTCAAAGCAGATCAATATCAGGAGGACGCAGCAGCGGCAGGGATAGCTATATAACGCACCAGGTACTCCCGATCGTCATCACCGATGGCGCCCCAGTCTGTCTTATGCGACTGTATTAATCTTGCCTGTCATCAGTCACCCTGCACACATTTGGAGCTTGATATCATATTGATGCATATTAGCGAGCCCTGATCGAGCTGGAACATGAAAGGCAGCACTCAGCGTGGTTCCTAGTGTTGCATGATCAGGGTCACAACCTGTGGAATGTTTTGCGTGCATTTCGGTGAAAGGGTCCCTCCTGCTTTTACTTTGACATTTATGTTGCTCACCGCCATAACAGTCAAGGGAAGGTGCAAATACAGCATAACAGAAGTCCAGGCACCACCGGAGCAGAGCCCAGACCATTCGCAGAGGAGCGCAGTGAGCAGTTTAAGGAATTGAAATGAGTATAATGAGGCCACAACCCTGGCGCTATATCCTATCCCTCCCATCTGTGAGGTGTCAGCCAGAGGTTGCTCAGGACATGGTCAGACCGGCATCCGCAAAGTCTGCAGCCAGTCAGACCGGATTTCTACAGGCGGGTGGTGCTATTTTGTGGCGGGCCCTGATGTGGATTCTGCTTTGGGCCGCAACAGGGCTCACCCATGGGCGCATGCGGCGCCAGGCGACGGCCTGATCACTGCCGGTGCCCTCATTCGCCAGCTCAGCCGCTCGCCACTGCCCCCACCCCGTAGCCGCCGCACTTAGCGCCAGCGGCTCCCCCCCCCCATCCACCCCAAATGACACAGCACGGCGATGATCCCTCCCTGCCGTCCCACGAGGACGATGAGCCCGTGGATCTGGGGTGGCTGGTGGAGGCAGAGGACGCCGTCGGAGACGACCCCGCCATCTCAGCCGCCACCTCCAGCCCACCCCTTCCCTCTGACAGAGTGAGCCACCAGCAAGTGACTCCTTCATTATTCAATTTTGTATTCATTCTGTCTCTGATTACCCTGACTTGTGTGTATTACCTTCGGGTTGATTTCCTCTCGCCTTGGATTGCTCCAGCAACCAACTGCTGGGTCAGGGTTGCTAGATGCTTGTGCTATGAATGATGTACATTCCCTGATGAACATCTAATATGCACCATCTGAAAAATCTGGGTGGTGGGCGCAGACAATCCCCCGTATGCCCTCCTTCCCAGACATGCCAGCAGCCTACCAACAGCACTCCCTGCCGCGCCCTGTCAGCGCCGAGAGCAACTTCTCTGCCGCTGCGTCCTCCCCAAGCACCTACATGACACAGGTGCTGCCTTGCACCTGGGTGACAGTGCGAAAAATGGAACCTTCTTTGGTGCTTATGCAAAGTGGGATAAATATGTGAAGATTGACCTCTAAAAAAAGCCGAGCATGTGGTGCACAGGTTGGTCCCATCAACCAACAAGGATCCCTCAAGCCTGGCTCCATGCGACTTGTCACCACCGGACTTAGAACCTCCGCCGCTCTTGCAGAACCCCCACCTGCTGGACAGGTCAGACACTGGACTTCCAGACTTTTGTTGCTTTCACAACAGGGCTCGGGAAAGACCTTTGGGGTGGTCCACTTCATGTTCTCCACGGCTGTATGTACATCTGCAATGGTGCCCAGAGAGCCTGTCTCACACACTGCTGCCACTCGGGTTTTCTTGAAGCTGTGCTTCTCCAGCTGCAGAAGAGTTGAATGACTCGCTGTGCGCTGTGCAGGAAGTGCAGAGGTCTCTGAGGTCACGGGCGGGTGGTGAGAGCACGACAGGCACAGCGCAGGGCACTGCACCCGACTCAACCTCCCCCCGCCACCATGGCCGCATGCTGCGCTCCAGATCTGGCACAACCTCAGGTGGCCCCTCTGCTGCATGCATGCAGTTCACAATGAGCTCGCTTAGTTTCTATTTATTTTCTTTGATTGGCGTTGGTGCCGGTTGTTGTTGAGACTGCTCGATGCAGAGGCAGCAGCAGCTGCAGCAATGGCCTGCAGAGATGAGACTGATGATTCCCTTCTGATACTAAGGAGCTGTGTGCAAACTGTAGTGAAAGACGAGGAGATGCAAGATGCTGGCCCAGACAGTCCGGGCGTTTTCAGGTCCCTGCGGAGAAGACCCCAGCCCAACTACGCACAAGCAGCAGGCATGCATCCACTACTCTTCTGCCACTGCTCCCATCTGTCTTTTTATGCATGGAACTAAATTATGTAATGGCAGTAATGCTAGCCGAAATAAAAAGGAAGGCAAAAAATCCCTTTTGTTGCCAAGTTAAGTCGAGCGTCAAGCCAAGCTTCCCTTTTTACGGAACGTCAGGCGCTGCGTCAGGCGAGTCGGAGAGCGATGCCTCATCGGTGCCAAAGTCTGAGGAGGAGAAGCGGAACTCGGCAGAGCCCAAGAAGTCGCAGAGGGGCCGCAAACGGCGCACGGAGCCCATTGTGGTGGAAAAAGAGGACGGCACCAAAGAGGAGGTCTCTCCCCAGGTGTACCGCCGCCTGAGAAGGTGAGATCTGTGGGACTGATGTTGCAGCTGGTTGCATTGTCGATCACCACGTGATCATGTGATCCAGTGCCGAGTTTTTTTTTTGTCTGCAGGCGGGTCACAAATAGGCTTTCAGCAAGAAGAATGCGGCAGAAGCGCGCCGAGGAACGAGAGACAATTGCGGCGGAGGTGTGGCCCTAATATTTCTCAAGAGTTCCGCTCTCCTCGGAGCCTGAATTGTCTCTTTGCACTAGCTGTCATTTTGCGGCAGGCCCTTTCACAATGATATTTTTAAAAGGGGAGGCCATCTGAAAATGCAACAGCTTGCGCCCTTGCCTTGTAATCTCCACTATTGCGTCAGTGTCGAACACAAGGGTCGCGAGGGGTTATCATTGAAATGGTCCGTGTTTGCGAGCGCAGACGCAAAAGCTGCAGCAGGAGACTACAGATTTGCGGGCGCGCATGTTGGAGCTGGAGGGCGCCAACAGGGCGCTGGCCAGGGAAGCCTACGGCTGGCGTTCCCGCTGCGAGCAGCTGGTCGGTCGCCCGCTGGGCACACCCCAGCAGCAGATGGGTGGATCCTCGCGCATGCTCAGCCCCTTCCCATCCCCCAACCCCACCGCCGAGAAGCGGGTGAGTGCTCCCTCTCCCTTGTGTACCTCTTGAACCGTTGCATCTGCTGTGGCCTTCCTGCATCTAATGCAGCGTGATCTTGGACCCAAGGCAGTGTTCCATGCTGCTCTGCATTCATCCCAGCTCTGTCCACCACATCCAAGTTGGAAGAAAGAATGTCCGGAACCTGCTGCCCGGAACCTGCCGCAATAGAGAATGTCTGATGTTTGGGTTTTGTGTCCCTCTGATCTGATATCTCCTGAAAAGAAAATTTTCATTCTGAATGTGTATTTCCTGATGCAGACGCAGTCGTTGCCGGTGCCGCACCCGGCGGTTGCCGCGGAAGCTCAAGTGCGCAGCATGAGTCCCGGCGGCTTTGACAGCTTCACGCTAGATGCCGAGATCCCCTCGCTGCACATGCTCAGCCCGCAGTCCCAGCAGACGCCGCTCTTCAGCCGCCACGCGCAGCAGCCAGGGGGCGGCGCGCAGCACACCCCACTGTCGCTGCAGTCGTTCGACAGCGCCCTCGGCGCCGCTCAGAGCCGGCAGCTGTCCAGCGGATCGCCCGGGGCCGGCATGGCGTACTACCCGAACTTGACTGGCCTTCAGCCGGGGGCCAGTTCCAGTGAGCTGCAGTCCACACCTGAGCACGAGCAGCTGCGCAGCGGCCAGGTCCGCCACCACTGCACGATGCTGCCTTCTACTGTTCCAGCAGTGTATTTAACCCGTTGTGTCCAGTTGTGGAGTCTGTGCGTACCAAGGATGGCACGGGTTGAAGGGCAAAAGACAGCTTGAGATACAGTGAAACCTAAGAACTATCACCCACAAACATGTTTGTGTCACAGAGTTTATGAAGGGCGTTACTATTTGTAGTGTAGTTGTTGACATGCAACAGAGAGTACCTGTGACGCTACCGAGGCCTTCATAAAAACATGATGCTGCGCAGGCGGGCATGCAGTACGGGTCGCACCTGCACCTGCGCTCCTCGCCGTACAGCATTCCGGAGCTGCAGCAGCGACTTCCGCCGTCGCACGCGCGCGCCCCCCGGGAGGGGGGACCCTCGCACATGTCCTCCCGCCACTTCTCGGCGCCCAACCTGAGCCAGGGCGCCATGGACCTGTACCAGCACAGGAGCCACCTTCCCGGCGACGTCTCGGCGCTGGGATCGGCTTTCGGCCAGCCGGGCAGCGGCCTGGAGGCCCGGGGCAGTTTTGGTCACCCGGGAGTGGAGGCAAGCGGCGGCTACGCGCAGCCCGGCCTCCAGTCCCGAGCCAGCTTCGGGCAGTCCAGCCCTCGCAGCCTCCAGTACGCAAGGTGAGCGCCACAGTCATCAAGTTTCTTATTTGCTGTGGTTGCTAATATACGTACAGCACATATGACATATGACACCTCACCATCCAAAAAGGGATCTGTGGTGCTCCCGACCAGGGGCTTGTGACCCCTGCTTTCTGCTCTCATACCTGCTGGGCTCTGCTCTCCCGTTCCATGTTACCTCGACCAATGTACGATGGGTCAACCTGGCACCACCTGCGTCATTGCCTGAGACCCGACTTGGTACCCCAGGGCATCGGGGAGTGTGGTAGCTGAGGAGGAGATGAAGCGCTCGTCTGCGCCGGCAGCGCTGCAGCAGGCGCAGGAGGCTTTCGGCATGGCCTTCCGCGACGGCGTTCCCTCTTCTCCCCCTCGCCAACACCCCCACTGGGGGGTCAACCCCAACCCTCAAGGCTCCAGCAGGAAGTGACCCGCCAGCAACCCCATGGGGGGTTTCAATTCTAAACCCCAACGCTCCAGCAGGGAGTCACCCGGCAGCACCCGCACCGGCCCAAGCACCCAAACAGCGGCAGAGCCTGATCTATTAATTGTGCGGCGAGGTAAAACTTCAGGAGAATCATCGGCAGCTAGGTCCTCACATGGTGGGGCCAGGAATAACAGGTGTGGCAGCAGCTTGATACAGGATGCCGGCCGGCCCTGCATATGGGCATTGTGCACGGCAACTACAGCCGCCAGGCTTTTGGCAAGGAGGGGAAGGATGTCACTTTGACATTGCTGGGAACTAGATGATGCCGCAGCTGCAGCATCGAGCAAAGCAAAGCATAGGCTCCTGGGGCCCCTCCTTTCGTCTTGCCATGAATGAATGCGTTGGAGAGCTGAGTGCTCAGCCCGAGGAGCGTGGACCAGACGGGGGGAGCTGTGCCTGTGGTGCTTGCGTCACAGAAGGCTGGGAGGAGGCAGTATTCTCATTGCTGTTACTTAGCCTTGCGTGCTCAGATCGCATGCTGAAGGCGATGGGATGAGGAAGGTGCTGCACTCTTGAAGGAGCTCAAGTTCTTCTTTGGCAGGAGGCTGATAGCAAATCAGACGCAACTGACCTCTGATGATAGACACCACACTTTGAGCAACAGCTGTGAGCGTTGTCCAGGATGAAGTGTTGTTCTGACCATGCTGCGGTGCTTGTTTCTTTGCTGTAGGTTTTGTGTGTGGTGGCATGTGAGATACCGCTATTGCAGAGTGCAGGCATAGGCTCTGGATGTGTCAGAAGTGACATTGAGGACTCAGGCAGGGAGGGCAGTTTTCACGAGCGTTTCTACCCAGTGCATGTGAGCAGACCAGTACGACAATAGCAGAATATCAGCAAGGAGGGCCCTGCAGCAGTGACAAGTGGCCCTCCTCTGCGTATCCCAGCTGGACACAGCTTGACTTCAGCGGCACCAAACCTTTTGAACAACAAGCAAGTTCTGGCATGGGGAATTGTCGTTTGATGGCTTATTTCATTTAAGTTTTGGCATGGAGCGGTAGCTGGGACAGTGACTGAGTGTCTAAGTATACAGTTGCCAAGGTGGCTCAAGCAATGCTGGGGCACACTGAGGGGTGTGCGGGGCTAAGACATATGGGTACAATCAGCACAAGCACAAGTCTTGCAGCTTTCAGATCTGATGGCAACATGCATGCAGACAATTACAGTGTGGCAGTCAGCAATCTAGGCAAAGGTGGGGCGCCCAGGGGAGGATATATCCGGGGATTGCGTCACTCTGGTCAACTGCTTACAATGTCATCTGATTGCTGTTTACAAAGTCAATCTGTGCGTGCACCCCCTGTGGGCCCACTGGGGCTCTTGAGCAAGGCCTACCACTGTACTTGAGGTCTGGGCGTCTCAATCCAAGATTTCCTCAAGCTCACTCCAGGTTTTCTGCCAGGCAGAAATTATAATCTGGGTCTGATCACGATATGCTATGGCACCACAAACACTTTTTTTTAGGAGTTTTACCTTGACCCTGCTCGGTACAGAATGGTTTCCATTTCCGATAGTTACAGCAGAGTGCTGATATTGACCCATGCCATCTGAGGCGCTGCCTCAGATTGTTTTCTTTTTTGCAATTATTTCATTTGATTTAGTTAGCAAGGACACAAGAGCCTCTGAGAGGACCATGCCGTGTGTTTTGTGGATTTTCTTATGGGCAGAAAGTGTGGCTCCAAGATGGATGCAAGAAGTACATATTTAGTCCTAGTACTCTAGAGCCCTATGGGCATGTAGCTAGGAGAAGACCTGTTCAAAGGAGTCTCATCCTGACAGCAAAATTTGCTGGAGGTCTGCATCACATCCTGAATGCTGAATAGTACGAACTGACCTCTTTGCAGGGACTGCATGAGAGTTCCTATTAATATTTTCAAAACTGCGGCATGTCAGCAAAGTGCTCAAAGCACCCCAGCTGGATCATCGCGGCACATCTACGCATCTAATGCGCATGACGGTGTTGCCTGGAGTCAGGGCACATCCTGCTGGAGCCTCAGCCCTTCAAGGCCGCTTTTTGTGTTTCGATCCCTTTTTCTGGGCCTTCTCCATCTGCTTCCGTTTCTTGCCAAGACCCTTCCGCTGCATCATGCCTGCCTCGATTGCAAGCTCCTTAGCTGCATCTTCTCTTTGCTTTCGCTTCTTTGCCAGACCTGTCCATTCACATGAAAATCTGCTGATGCGACGGCAGGACACAGCAACACAAGTATACACGAAATCTCGGCACAGAGGTACAGGTTTGCTTATCACAATATCAGAACAATTTTCCTGTGGCATGCGAGCAACAGATGAGTATATGATGTGCAAACTGAATGTAAGCTATGTGATTGTAAGTGTTCCACTGGATCAGACTGGCCAGCTCACCTTGGCCGATAGAGGCAGGTATGCGTGGAGACTTTTGAACTCTTGCATTGACACTTCGCAGCATGGAATTCTCGAAATCCTTCCTTTGCCGCTTTCCCAGTGCCGAAGCACCTGCAGACTTCCTTTCCCTCTCAGGCAAGAGCTGAACAGGTTTCAAAACGCGACTATCACGAAGGCAACTTCCAAGCCCATGCAGCAGGTCCACAGTTCCTGCACAGTCTTAACATGCAATTGAGCGGCGCAGTGCGCACCCAACGTGTCGACTTCTTTCCGCATTTTCTCAAAGTCCTGCGATGTGAGTTCTCTTTCATGATCTGTCCTCCTGCTATCATCTTGCCTGGACACCCTGCTGCTGGTTTTTTGCTCATGGATTGATCTCCCCGACATGATTAGTCGTCTCTGCTTCTTTAAGGACATAGCAAGTCCCAGATCCCCGTTCTGGCTGCAAGCAGAGACGACCTTTACTTCCAGTTGTGATGCACAGTACAGCTCATGGTATTGTTAGAATGCAGGCTTCAGCAACAAGTGTTGGGAGTTACGATTGGGGCCTCCTAGCTATCATGAGGTAGATCAGCACCTAGCATTTGGTCTACTGCGCTGCTGTGAGCTAGTCCCGCTTGGGAATTCCAGCTCCTCATCAGAACCTCTACCACTGCTGGTGGTGTTTTTTTCCTCATCAGAGATCTCAGGCTCCGCGATGTTCCTTCCCAAGTTTGCAGATGGCTGCTTATTTTTTTCTGCCTCAGCTCCAGAGCCATCAAACATGCGCAGAAATGCCTCTCCTGAAAACACACCACAGCAAGGTGCTCTTATCCGCCACACTCATCATCCCTGTGCTGCAAGTCGGTATATATAGCCAAAACAAGCTTTAATGTTTCAGAAAGAAAGCCAGTTACTCAATCCACCTTGTCCAGACGCGGAAAACACAGAGTGCAGCTCTGAGATCAACAGATCAACTTACCGTGGGCTTTCAATCTTTGAGAAATAGCAGCAGCATTCTCTTCATCGAAATCCATTGCTTTTCTTGGTAAGAAGTTTAGAAATTCCTCCTACGAACTGCAAAGAGAGGTGGGGCAAAGCGGCTTTGACCAAGAGTTAGTACGAGTTAGTCACAGCTTCCAGGCCAAGATGGCTGAGGCCCAGGGCCAGGACAGAGAGTGGCGTCAAATCTGAAGGAAGGACAATGGGTCTTGTGAGCTTTGCATTGCACTGCGAAACATGATGAGTCAAGGACCCCCAACGATGATAAAAATATAAGGCCTGGTACAAAATGCTCGTGCTGGACATCTCTATACGAGGACACTTTGAAGATGCAGCTTCGATCGGCAGCGTCTGTTTTGGTTGTTCTATTCAATGTTGTTTCAAGCTTTGAAGCTTTCGGCTTACCTGCAACCCAAGGCCATAGCATCCCGAAGATTATCCATCAGTCTTGGAAGGTGGACAAGCTACCTGCCAAGCTTGTAAGATGGCAGGAAACCATGAGGTGTGGCAGCCATGTCACCTTGTATCCTTCAGAAATGAAATCGCATCGTCTGGGGAAAACTCACTTGAAGAAGGTCCAAGCAGTTGCCAGTCTGAAGCCTTAATGCTGGATTGTAAGCCCTCCATGTGGGATGTGGCAAAGCTGCTTAGAGTTGAGTGCTCCGGACCGATAAAAATGTGTTGCCTGCAGAGAGATGCACCCGACCTGGGAGTACAAGCTGTGGACAGATGAAGCCAACAGAGAGCTTGTCAGGGAACATTACCCCTGGTTGTTGAAAACGTATGATGCATTCCCAGAAAACATCATGCGTGCAGACACTGCACGAGTGCTCTACATGCATCATTACGGGGGTGAGCTCTTGGTGTCCTCCTGACACTACACTTGAACAGGCGACGTTGTATGACTCATACCTGAGCCCAAGGTGATTGGCAAGACAGGCTGGTATCTTCTTTGGCAAGTACGTTGCATGTAAGAAAGAACCAGAGCATTGTGTGCACGTTGCAGGTCTTTATGCGGATCTGGACTTTGAGGTATTGAAGCCATTCGACAAGCTGATAACAAAGGAGAGCCTCGTCTTGGCGGCAATGACGGACGATTTGAGCTTCAATCATCGCATCCCGAATGCATGGATGGCGTCAGCCCCCAAGCACCCCTTTTGGAACTTCTGCATCCAGCAGATCGTTGCTGCGGCCACACCATGTGCCTGGCAGCCCAAGAAAAAGTGCGCACATGCTTGCCCCTTGATCTTCTGAATGTGTGCAGTTCATCTTATTTTAGCATAAGGTGCAGCCGCTGGCAGAAGAAGGATTTTTGCAAGCCCAGGAGATTGTGCAACACATCTAGCAATGTCTGCTGAGCTGAGGAAAGATTTGCAATACTTGGGTCTGTGTGCTTGTCCAGGTGGTTTGGGGGTGAGGAGAAAAGGAAGTGGGATTGGGTGGAGGAAGTGACGGGGCCACCTATGCTGCTGAAGGCCATAATGTCTTACAATGCCTCCGGACTGGGTCCCCTCAAAGTGCTGGCCCCAGGCATCATCTACCCCATTGACTGGCGCCTGACATCTCAAGACTGGAAGAACTCTGGGAATGTGCCTGCCAAGGGGCACAGGCCGACAAAGAGGCCAGGACAGCACGAAGTGTGTGATCCCAGGCAGTCGGGCTTCAGCGAGCTCGCATGCAAGGCAAAATTTCCAGATGCATATGCCATCACCTACTGGATGCACTCCTGGTGATCTGGGTGCAGCAACTAATAACCCACTCAAGAACAGCACAGAATACTTAAAGACACAAAGGGCTGAGACAAGCTCCACTTGTGTGGGGCCTTTCATGATTGCCTTGGGGCATCAATTAGACATGCCATGAGAACTTCTTGGAACTGCATTTAACTACATTCACGGAAGATATCTTGCAGGTCCTGCATGCATGTGGTACTTGTCTGCATTTTTGACAGAGATGGACTGGAATTTCTGAATGTAGTGGATGCGTAGGTGCAAGTCGGTCAATTTTGGTAGATTCGTTTTTGTATTTCAAGGCTGTCTAGGGTGATAGAGAGAAGTGAGATCAGAGAATTGTGGCTAAGCACTGAGTCTTCGGAGATGCTGGAAGGATGTGTACAGGCAAGATTTGGCTGCAATTGTAGCAAAGCCCTAAAATTTCCCGTGACATGCCAGTGTAGTGCAGGTGCCCAATCATAGAAAAGAACTGCCTGCAAGATTTTGTGCAATGAGAAAAGTACATTAATTAAAGTCACCCTGCAATGCATTTTCCACAGCCTTCATATCCCTGGCATACACCTCTGTTCTCTCCTCCTGTTCCCAAACACCCATGTCAACATAATTCATCGGTAATTTGCATGAAAGAATGCGCATTTACGATGCAGTCCGCACCTTCAATTTTGATGCGTTCTCCCTCTCTTGGACAAGGTCAGCCACAATTTCGCGTAGCTGAGAATTCTCCAAAGACAGAGCATCTAGTTCTTGCTTGCAAATGTACAAGTTCTTTGTGCAGGTGTAAGCCTCTTCTTTGAGTCTATCATAATCCTGCGTGCATACAGCACGTCGTTTTTCCTTTTCTTGTGCTGCATGAGGCGCTGTGCTTGGACCATCCAAAATTGTAGCAGCAGAAAATTCCAGCACCTCTCGCAAGTTCTTGATCTCATTCTGTAGATCTCCAACCATGCTGTTACTTTTCAAATCAGCTGCAGGCGAGATCTCTTGAGCTGACAGGAAGTCGTCCAGTGTTGGCTTCGCGGTCATTTCCACATTACTCTCTGCTCCAAGGACAAGCTGCAGCTCTCCACTGTTGACCTGCTGCTGCTGAACCTGCATGCATAGTTTCCCATTTTTCCCCGTCGTAAGACACTGACCTCATGTCCCTTCCAGTCCTACAAGAGCCTCAATGTTAATGAGTCTGCCTGTAAGACGAGAAATGCATCAGAAAAGCATTTCGACATGTCAGCTGAGAATGCAAATTTCATGTTGCAAGAATTCCACCTTTAAGGTGTCAATTTGGGTGTCATTAGGTAACACTCCTGCAACCGTCTGTGCGCCATCCATAATGTCCAAAGACTTCCACAATGCCTGAAAAACACACAATTTTCTATACACATGTCCTTAGATATATACTTCATGTTGTGCAGACAAGTTTGCTTTGTTATACCAGGTGCCTTACTCGTGCAACGCTTTGCAGCGGGCAGTCTGAAAGCTGATCCTGCATGCTGTGCTGGCAGCCATTGGCCAGCTCCTCGTCTCTGAGGTGCAACGCCCGCTTCAAAATTTCCACCTCCTGTTTGCGCACCTCAGCCAGCTGATGCTCAGCATCTGCCCGTTCCTCTGCAATGCTCAGCTCCTCCATCAAGGCTCTGACCTGCACTCACACTCAGTTCAGTTGGTCTCTTCAGAAATGATCAGAGAAATCTTGTGTTTACGTTGGACAGTGCTGCAATTCTGTGTGCCCCATGATCTGAGTCTCAAACGCACGGCACCTTTGCTCTGTGCTCCTCATTGCTGGCTTTGATGCCCGACATACCCCTCATGGCTTCCAGAGTCCCCTCCAAATTTTTAATCCTTGCCCCGTCTGCCTCTGCAGATATCTGCACAGCAGTGAGGCAGGCCTGTCAACCCACTCATTGTTTGTTTCGTACATGCAGGACAGGTGTTGCTGGCATGACAGTGCATTCCAGACCGGGCTGCAGACCTGAATAAGGGTGCGCTCATTGCTCAGGCGCTCAATGGTTTTCCTTGCCAGCTCAAGTTGGCGTTCTTTTGCCACCAGAGAAGATCGGAGCACTCTGGTTTTCTGCTGGGACTCAACCAAATTGGTGTGCATGGCGCTCTGTAGTGCCGCCAGTCTCTGAGAAACACATAAACAGCTCTCTCACAGTCAGACCTATGGTGATGACTCTTCTGTGATTTCCGCTTACATGAGTGAATTGCGGCAATCATTTTAAAAAATTGGTACGCATACCTGATAGTTCCTTCTCACCGTCAGGTTTTCCATTGCTACTAAAGGGCTGATAAAACCGCAGTTATCGCCTTGGTCAATGGGTCATTCACCTTCCAAATATTAATACTGAAAATGTCACCCATTCAAAATAGGTTCTATTAAATTGAATTGGGACGTCGTTTCCCTTGTTATATGTGGTGAGAGATCTGACTGTGTGATGACATGTCGATGTGCGACTCTACTTCTCGAAAATTAACCTTGTACCGATATGGTCCATATCCTCTTGATCATCTTGTTCAACTACGTTGCTGTAATTGGGAATTTCCTCAAGAAATTTTGTTGTCGGAAAGGAATGCCAAAAAAAGATACATATTGCCTGATTAGGGGGTTTGCATGGGGCTAGCATACTGCGACAGCACCAACAATCGTTGAGGTGCATCCCAATTTCATGGGCTGCTGAAGCCTCAGGATACACAGGCGCATTGTTTCAACGCAGGAAGGCGCCGATTAGAAAGATCTGTTGTCCTTCAGAAGATCACCTTTTCATCGTTGAAAAAAAATTGTCTTCTGCTTCATTATCATATTGATGTCCTGCTGGTATTTGATGGCAAAGTACACAAAGTAACTGGCAATTTGACTCAGACACAAGACATCTGGCCTCAACGTCAGAATGCCAAGACGATTGTGACGTACTAGGCGACAGAAACATCTAAATAAACAGTCAGCTGATGCATGGACCTCTGTTAATCGCCACTCTTCTTTGGCTGAGCATCTACGCAGCTTCACTCCTCATAAAGCGTGGCATTGGTGTAAGAGGCCTCTCGATTGGGTGGTGCAGCATAACTTTTTGCACAGCCCATTTCAATCGGTGAGCTCTCTCACAAACTTGCGTGGAAACTTGCTGCAGTAGTGTTGATACATTGATGATCTGTGTGATAATCGAAACTTCACATGCACGCCCCCAACATGGCCATCCTTGGCTGTCCAAGGTTGCGGGTTGCTATGACTAACTTTGCCCTCGCAGGATCTTCTACAGTATTGGAAGGAAGCACAACAGATTGTTGCGGCAATGGTTTGGTATGGGCACAATTGCAGCGGGCATGCTGGGCATATCCGTGACCTTCATCTTCATGCAGGAGATCTGGCAGGTCATGAGGTGGCTGAAAGAGGTGTGCCTGCTGTTGCTCTTACTCCTGTCCTGAAGGTCATGCAAGCCAATTGTCTCAATATCAATATATCACGAAGCGTTCGCTTTGCCAAGCATCCATAAGTCTCTTGGATGACCTGCAGGTTGCCACGGATGCCAGCCCAGATCCACAGCTTCCAACTCAGGCTTGGTCACTGGGCGTTGCCCTGCCAGGTCTCACAGTCCCTTGGGGTCATGCTGTGTATCTGTGGATCGCCACAGCCCTGTCCCTTGGTGTGCATGAGGTGCGTTGTGAATGGAATAAAATACAATCAAGGCTGGCCATGCACTCTGTTGATGTGTGACACACGGCAAATTGTATGTCTGCACAATCCATGGTGCACACACCAGATGAAAAGGTCTGATGTGATGGCATGCAGGCGGGTCACGCCTTAGCAGCTGCAGCAGAGGGTGTAGGCATCCATCACATGGCTGTGTTCTTGGTCCTGCTACTGCCAGGGGCATATGTTGCGCTGGACACAGACACACTGACCATCCTAATCCCCTTGAGGAGTCTGAGGGTGAATTTCTCAAGCTTCGGCCTTGTAGCATCCTTATTGTTTGCCATCGAGCGCCAGTAGTGCCCTGCCAGAGAGCTTGTCTGACTCGTATTCAACTATTGCCACAGGTGATCTGTGCTGGAGTGTGGCACAATGCAGTGCTCTGCTGCATGTGCTGGGTGGTGGCTCTGAGCCTGCCATGGATCCTGTCACCGGGCTATTCTATTGGCAATGGCGCTGTTGTCAGGTGGGCTTGCTTCTTTGCTGCTGAAGCATTCAACAATGGTGTATCTCATATGAAAAACCAGAGAAGACACTTTTCAATTGATTGCAGGCGGCTGAGCGAGGCAAGCCCTGTGGGTGCGTACCTGTCTCCAGGAGATATGATTCTGAGCGTCAACCAGTGCCCTGTCAAGGGCTCCCGTGACTGGCTTGCCTGCCTCACAAACATGCCAGCCCTTACGTCATCCAGAAGCCATGCAGCCAACGCCGAGTCCCTCCTGTCTGCTAAGAGTTTCATAGACCAAGGAGGAAGGCCGGCACCCTACACTGGTGCTCTCTCTACCATCCGGCCACTCTATTATCCGCAGGCTGTAAACGTTCTGTACTTGGAGCTCTGCCCATGTGCCGCTACCCTGTCTGCCTGTCTCATTGCTATTTGGCCAGTACTTTTAGCAAGAAGCCATGGCTGTCCAGGCGTAGGCTACTGCATACCGGAGGAGGAGCAGAGGGGCGCTCCGGTGTGCTCAGACAGCACTGATTCGGGCTTGTGCGCTGAAAACGAGCTCTGCTTTGTTGAGCGTGCCCGCTCCGACCACCCACGACAATTGCGGGGTGTGTCATCAGCTCAATTCCTTGCCTCGTAGTAAGTTGTGGCAACCGGCAGAATAAATCAGATATGCTGCAAACATAGTTTAGTCAGCAAATATTTTTATGTTGGACATCTGAGGTGTCTGCCATGACAACAGGAGATGGAGAGGAGCCGAAGCAGGACACACAACGGGACAAGCAAGACACTAGCATGCACACGGTCCGCCAGGGGCCGGCTGCAGATGAGCATGCTGCACAGCGGCAGGACGGGTTGGAAGGGGGAGGTTTTGAGGGCCAGGAGCAACCCCTACCTGAAGATGCAGTCGTGGGAGTGTGCCTGCCAGCCAGGACGGCTGCAGGGCACCGGGCATGCACCAGCACACAAGGAACGCCTCAGAAGGGCAGTGGCTGTGCAAGGAACGCCGCCTGCATGGTGCCTGTGCTGCTCCCAGGCGACCACATGTTCAAGGTGATAATTCTGCAGGGAAACTTCCGCTGTTTGGGCCACCATACAGACACCTCTATTGTGTACCGTGCGTATGCTTTGCATGACAGGGAAAGGGAATAGATCAGGCAGTTCAAAATATGTAATTCTGGGAAATCGGCTGCTTGAGACATCATCATAGACCTGGTTGAAGTGTGGGCATGCGCTGCATGACAGGGAAAGAAAATGGATCAGGGTGCAGAGGGGAAATAACGGCGAGGTGATGCATGCAGGTATGCTACAGCAGGGATCGCAAGGGGAAGGAAGCAGCAGCAGGGAAGGCGGAGCAGAGGGGAAAGCAGGGGAGTGGAGATCCAGCCCATATGCGCCGTGATACGGTCAGACAGGAGTCAAACTGTCCGCATATGCTGATCTTTGTGGGGAGCCCTGGAGCCCTGCTGCGGGCAGCGGAGGTGACCTTCCTTTAATGGCCTCTTGTTTGCTATACCTATCTTTTTGCACGTGTCCTATTTTGCTGGCGCTGCTAGTGTGCCTCATTCACCCCTGTTAGAAGAAGAGATGCCAGCAAAGCTCGACCAGACTGCTGTCCATTTTCTACTTGATTTACGTTAATTGCTGATTGCAAGCAATTACTAGATCAGAATGCACTTGAAAAGCAGAGCAAATCAAAGTGTTGTGCTTGGCAATAGATGACGGACTTCTCTCCAAAAGCGGGCTGGATATTGACGGGCCTGCCACATGTCATAGAGCAGATGCTGGCATACCTGTTCAACGTGTCGGCCGCCCTTGCGCTCATCAACATGGCACCAGTCTTCTATTTTGACGGCCAGGCCGCGCTTGAGGCCGTGCTCGGTCTGCAAGGTGCGCAACTCGGCCAACAACCTGACATGCTTGGTTCAGTTGTTTCTTCATGATTTTGAATCAGACAACGGTCAGCTGTGGAGTCCTGGTGGTGTGCTGTGCAAAACAGGGCTTAGTGCCGGGATGTCTGTAAGCAGCGCTGATTCTGTGTCTTCACAGGTGGCGTGTCACTGGTGCCCGCTCGAAGGTCAGGAGGGCATCGGTGGAGGCTGCTGCTGTACAGGTGGGCACTTCGATTAGGGACGGCTGCGTTTGCCGCCATTCTGGTGATGCATGCAGTGCAGCTGGCGGGCTTTGAAGCCAGCTTGCGCAAGAAATTTGCATATGCGCGCCGCGCCATCAACTTTGCCATCACATGATCATGTCTTGTGGGACATGATGTATGTGATAGCGAGCTGTTTGTGTACAATGATGTATGACTTAACGAGCACCCACTGGGCCTTGGCAGATTTCTGCCCTAAATTTGTTTCCTGTGAACTTGTAGTAGTGAGAGGCCACATGTACATATTTGAAAAGGTGGGCAACGGCGCAGGCGCCTAGGTTTAAAAACAATACATACTGTAATATTTTCGTGAAATTTGAAAGTGTGTACATATACATTTGCAAAAGACTGCTTAGAAGTTATAACTATTAATTGACTTAATTAATTGAACCAGCCTTTTACATATTGCATTCTGTCTATAAGCACAGATCACCAAAAGCGGATGACTGCAGCACAAGCATAACATCCCATGTTGCAGCCTATCACAGAAGAGTCCCCCAGCATGATAAAAGATCGTCTCTTGCTGCATGGCAAGGATATGAACACAAAGTCCTTGTGAGGTCTCAGCACGTCGACAGTGCAGCAGTATAGAGCTGCAGAACCACTGCTTAAAGGGCTTAGATGCCTAATATTACATAAGATCTACATAATGCGCTTAAGTCCCCACGCATATGAGAGCTCAACACATTGCTCAGGGCCAGCCAGCTAGAATCGTGCAATATCTGGTGCACTTTTGACATGCACACAGAAAAATATCCATATCTGAAGTAACAGAACCCCTGAACATGAGGCCTCAAACTGCTAAGCACAGCATAGCAGTCAGACTTAAGCACAAAGCCCCTGAAATCCCACTGTACTTTGCCTAATGTGGCAAAGCAACAAAAAAGGTGCAGTGCAAAAGCCTCCCTTGACCACAAGGTTGCCGTGCATCAACAGTCCCAGTGCATGCACCGGTTTTGCAAACTCCTATATTCAACTGTCGTCTAGAAAGCGGGTACAACAATGAAGCACTCATTGAGGGATCTCTCCAAGGGATCACATTGACTCATACAACTCATCAGATATCTGAAGCTGCTGAAGCTGGTAGGCCTCAAAGCAACCTTCCAGCAAACCAAGAGTGCATAAGAATTAAAACTCACGCAGGGATAAATTATGCCACAGAACTTGCTCATTCTGACAGGGATGGTGCGAGCCTCTCTCTGCATGTCTCCCGCCACACACATCACACGCTGTAATCTGCTGCGGGCAATGAAAGTGCATCAACGAGCTGAGATGTGCTGCCCAAAGGTCTTGCCATCGTGGGGACTGGGGCTCGGAGGTGGTGAGGGCGATGTCTGGACCACGATCGCCATAAGCACCGTCAGCTTGACTCTGAAGGGCATGCCCACCTGTCACACACACATGCCCTGCCGTCAGCAGCTGCACAGTGACTGCCGAACTGTCAAACGCACCAGAGGATGCTTCAGGTTGCCGCCCTCACCAGGATATTCTTGCAGTATTGCAGCCGAGCCCAGACTCACTAAGGCATTCATCATGCTAGGATGTGCACACAGGAATGGGAACACCATGGGTGGGCGCTGATGAGCTCCCGAAGTCTGTAACCCTTTGGTGGCGCCGAAAAACTGAGTGCAATGACTCAGTAACAAGGGTTCAACTCAGAGTGAGCATACCCGCCAGACGGAGACGTCGCTGAAGCGCTTGAGCTCGTCGTGCAGGTTGCGGTCGCCGCGCATGTGCCGCAGCCACTCCCTGAACTGCCGAATCGTGCACGGGCCCTGCGTCTTGCCCTGCGCAGCCCGCCGCACCGGAACTTTTAGTCAAGAGAGAATGCAACACATGAGAGGCAACTCGCACGCCATAGGAGGAATAAGGGTTGCCTTGCTGTTCACCCAGGATGCCTAGGAATTACATAAATCTGGCCAACCAGGAGCACTGGTGATCACAGACACATTGCAATGCAAATTCACAGCAGGATGGCACTGCTAGAAATGACAAAGGAATGACAGAGAAAAAGGCTACGAATGAGAGTGTTTGTCAGGGAAGCTGCAGGTGCATGCACGGGGCTGACCTGCGGGTCGATGTAGTACCAGCAGGCGTCGCTGTGGTCCACACTGTACACCATGGCCCTCAGCTCCGCCTCTGCTGGACTCACTGCAGGTCGGTACTGCTGCGACCCCGCTGCCGGCGCTAAAGCCTCTGTGCACACCACCAGCCCACTCTGTCAGATTCCCCTAAAAACATCTTGCAAGTCCCTGATACTGTAGCCCTGTTCGCCTCCTGTGTCTCTACTCTCCCTTGATTCCTTGCTATACGAGACAACAAATCGCATGCCAATGCTAATGTTCGATGAAGAAACCAATTTTTTCATCAATTTGGGAGGGAGGAGGAAGGGAGGGCACGCGCAGACCTGGCATCGGCTTGGCAATGGCGGTGCCGTTAGACATGGAGGACCATTCGCTGGGCCTGGGCTTGCTGGTGGTCTCGGGGCCGTTCTGCCAGCCGCTGTCGCCCACCTGAGGCCCTCTGCTGGACCGCGAAGTGGCCGGCACGGCTGCCTCCTCAGCACCCTGCCTAGACGCCCCCACCTCCTTGCTGGCCGACATCTCCGGCCCTGCCGAGCTGGTGGGCACCACAGGACTCTGCCTGGCCACCTGTGCACACTTGAATCCGTCAGGACTGGGGCACTAGAGCAGTGCAAGCTACAAAGCAATGAAAGCCACAAAATTGAGAAACGTAAGTGCAATGGTAATTGTTACAGCAGAGGAGCAAAAGCTGGCAAGCAGGGCGCACCAAGGGCACATCACGGGCGGGGGCATCCAGCGCGACAGAGTCCCAGCCGCTGCGGGCGCCCCAGACCTTGCCCTGCGCAGACGGCCGCGGCTCCAGCGGCAGCGCGCGCTCCCAAGGGCCTCCCTGGTGCGGCGGCGGAGGCCCGTACAGGGGCGAGCCCGTCGTCGGGTTGCGCCCGTAGATCTGGCCCGGCGGGGGCGAGCGGCTGCCGCCGGGGGGCGGCCCCCCGTAGCCGTACGGGCGTTCATACCCGTACGGCGGCGGGGAACGCCCCGGGCCGGGCCACCGCCTCGGCGGTGAGTAACCGCCCCGCGGCGGCCCGTAGCCGTGCGGCTCATACGGGGGGCCGCCGCCCCCGTAGCCCCACGGGCCGGCCGGGGGCGCCGCGCCGCGGTTGAATGGCGGGCTGCGGTGCATTCCCCCGGCAGTGTATCGCGACCTCGGGGGCATCGCGCCGGGGCTGATGCCCCGGGAGAAGCGCGGCCGCGGGCTGGGGGACGACGAGCGCGAGGAGCTCCGGCTGCCGTGCGCACGGCGTTTGCGCGGCGGCGAGAGCTTGCCGGGAGAGCGGTGCTTGCTGCCGCGTCGGCGGCGGCTGCGACTGCGGCTGCGCGTGCTCCGCCTGCTCCGCTTCTTGTCCTTCTCCTTGTCTTTGTCCTTGCTGGCCTTGCTTCTGCTCCTGTCGCCTTTGCTGTCTTTTCTGCTGTCCTTCGCGCCCCTGCTCTTTGAGCGCTCCCCCTTGTCCTTTCCATTCTCCTCTTCCCTACCCTTCAGCTCTTTGTTCGATTCTATGCTGCCCTGTTTGCTCCCTCCCTTCCCCTTACCAGGTTTCTCTGCTGCATCAACGCCATTGCTGCCGTTTTGCTTCTCCAATCCTGCTTCAAGCCTGGCCTCAGCTTCTTCAAGGGCCGGGCTACTGCAAGGGGCTGTCTGCGCATCCGCTGGCGATATCTTCAAGCCACTCTCACTTCCTGACACGAGCTTGTCACTCTGCATCTCCTCGCTCCTGTCCTGCGCCGCCTGAGTTCTGGCCACTTCCGGCTCGTGTCTCTCCAACCCATTTTCCTGGGGTGAGACTGCAGCATGGCCACTCCCATTGCAGCCATTCAGCCCTGTCTGGTCGGGGGGTAGGTGCTCTGTTGCCACTCCGTTGGCCTCCTGCTCGGAAACCTCCGCAGCGCTCATATGCCTCTCCTCATTGGCGCAAGGTTGGTGCTCAAGCATGTCGCCTGCATTGGCAATATTTGACTGCAGTAAAAACATATGCACAGAGAAACACACTATCTCCAACATCCAGGAGGCATGGCTTTAGGACTTGCAGATGCATCAGACACACCCACTCCACCATCAATCGCCAGCCAGGAGATCAGTAAAACGGCATTCTACTCCAGGAAACTCTACAATTCATGAGGTCCACCAAAGTGCGGGTTCCCAGTCTTAGTCAGGAGCTGAGATATCTGCACAGCAAACTCTCCAGAAGACACCAGAAGCAGTACACCAAGATCTCGCCTTTGCTGCATGTTGAAGACCCATGTGAACACAGGACTGCGTCATCCTAAAGAAGAATCAGGCCTGTACTACAGCGCCAGGAATTCCCTTGATCTAGACCGAAAATGCTTGCCGAGCCTCGTGCCATTGCTTAAGATTCACTCAACACCTTCTGAACGGCCATGTGCCGTTGAACACTTAGTATTTCGATGGTCCGCAGCCAAGCTCGTTGCGTTAACGAGTATGAAGCTAATAGAATGTGGCGGAGCTGCTGCTGAGCACGCTTACACATGGAAACGAATCCGTATCCAATGAAGGAGCAGCAATATCTCAAGAACAATAAAACATACCTTTCGATATGTCCCAAAATTTGGGCTGTAATGAAAGCTTGGGGCACTGTGGCAGGCTGCCCTCGTAGCCACGATCTATGACAGTGAGGGACGCGCAGGAACCGCAGCAATCAGTCCACGTGCGTAGCTTCCCCCAACTCTACCAAATGTATCAACCCACTTCTCCCAACCGTCCAAGCAACAGCCTGCACACTGCAACAGAGCTTTTAGATCGCCAAGAATGAAAAGGGGATCCCCCGCTCGGACTCCGCCATGCTGCCGCCACCCTTGGTGAAGTTGGCGGAACGACGATGACAACCACATTGTTTCTTCCCAGTCTGGCAGTGATGTGCTGGGATATCATGCGACAGACCTGGCAACGCTTATCATGATCGCTTTCCCTTTAGGATAGGTGTGCAGATAGAAAGTCAAACTAGACGTTTCATCACTTTACTTGCCTGATCACTTGACCTAGATCGCCAGAAGGGTATGATTCATATCGACACATCAGTTCATTTGCAAAAGGTATTGCTTGTGGACAAATGTTAGTTCAGTATCAGTGCATCGATCTTTGATGCGTTAGAAATGCTTCAGTGCTCCCCGCTGGTAAAATTAGCTGGTGCAATCATTTCGACGTGATACGTGCAGGATCTGGCGACCTTCTGAGGCCAGTGCTGGCCTGGCATGGCAGGAGCGGAGAAGAGGGACGACGAAGACAACATTCTTGCACACCTCCTGCCGTTGACGAACGGTGCAGCGAGTCCATTTGAATTCGTTGAGGAAGACGAGGAGGAGGTGAACTACAGCGCGACCGACGAAGACGTCCAGTCTGAGGATCTGCCAGGCAGTAGCCGCAGAGCGGCCTCCCTTGCACAGCAAGAAAGGTGGGCATCTCTAACAGATGCACCCTATGATTTTAGCAGACACGCAGCAGCGGGAGGCAGTGGAATGCAGCAAGGTGTGGGTTGACAGCAGAATCAGCTGGCAGGCCAGCAGCGGGCGCAGATCAGTTCCTCCCAAGCACAGGGAAGTCAGGGACAGAGGACAGAAGTCAGGGCCAGCAAGGCGCCAGCGCGTGGCCGCCTGGCACAAAGCGTGCCATCAAAGTGGCAGGCGTCGGGCTACTGCCCAGATGCGGATCGCGCGAGCTGAGTCTTCCCTGGACGTGCTGAAGTCCCCAGCAGCGCAGCGCCACGCACCCTCCTCCGAGGACTCCTCTACCGGAACATGCAGTCACGCCCGCCCTTGTGCGGCCCTCCCCCGCCCTGCGGCAGCTTGCCGTGATGTGTCTTGTCTGCTGGCGCGCCTCAGAAACAGGTGCCGCCCCGTGTTGTCAGGTCGTCAGCGGGAGCAGACGGCGCGCCCTCTGAGAGGGGCAAGCACAAGCCCATCTCCTGGCAGCGCTGGCAGGGCCCCGACGAGCCTGCCAGGAAGGACGGCGCGACAGGCCGCAGCGGCGGCGGGGAGAGCGTCTCAGAGCGGCGGCGGCAGCAGACCTCATCCGACGGAGCCAAGGGGAGCAGCAAAGAAGGCAGGGAGCCCAGAGCAAGCAGGCGCAGCCCTGCAAGGAGCCGAGGGAGGGAGAGTGCCAGGGAATGGAGGGACAGGGTGTTGAGGGAGGGTGCGGCTGAGATGGGAGCTGCGCCTGAGAGGCCCAGCTCTCGGGAGGGCAGCAGGCACAGGAGCGAGCGGGGGCCAGGCCAGAAATCTGAGGATCGTAAGCAGACAGCCACAGCGCCCAGATCCCACTCCAGGGATGCAGATGAGGCCGCCGGCACAAGAAGGGGCCGGAAGAGAGAGCGAAGCAACCCCAGGATAGGTCCGCCTGGCCACCACGAGCTGAAGGAGACTAGTGAACAGGCCGAACTGCGCAGGTGCGATGCCTCACACATTAGCTGCCCTGTGCTGATATGATATGACCGAATACTGTTCGTGGCTAGGTGAGCTAGTGCTCCTGATATGATTTCATGCAAGAAGTAAAATCAGCTCATTTTCTGCATAAGCTGAACTCATGCAAGTTCAGTAACAGTTGATCAACAGAGGCTCTTTGTGCAAGGACTCCAAGGGTCCTGAGCTATGGTTGTAAAAGATGTTCTCATCCCACCATGCCAGTGGACTGCCCTCACCAGTTATTTTAAAGCTGTCTTGAAGGAAACCTCTGTGCTGTCGCCAGGACCAAGCCTGCGGAAGCGGATGCTGGAGTGCATCGGCAGCGCTCCAGGACACCTCTCCCTCCGCCTGCCATGGACCATGTGCACAGGTGTGGTGCATTTCCTCATTTCCTTGCTTTGCCTTTTCACATCGTTGTCGTTTACATGCTCTGTACCCTCGCCCAGGTTAGAAAGAGCGAGGTGTAAGGGGCCGTGAGCTGCAAGCTTTCACATTTGCATCATGGCGCCAGGCTGACTGAGTCATCGATGGGTGTGCAGCCCAAGGAGGGCCCGCAGGAGCATCAGCCCGCCGCCGCGCCGATACGCAGTCCCGATCGACCATGCGGGGCCCCCCAGGCGTGCTGGGAGCTCGCCACCCTGGGATGGACCTTCTGGGCAGTGGCGGCCGGGCCGGGGGGCCCGGTCCCCCCCGCGCGATTGGGCCCCACCGCCGCACTTCTTTGGGGGCCCCCCCTCCATCCACGATCCGCCGCCCAGCCGCCATTTTGCCGAGCCGCCGCCGCATCCGCCCTACGCACATGATTGGGAGCGCGATCGACGCTCGAGGCCGCTTGACCCTTTTCCGCCGCCGCCGCACCACCTTGCGCGGGACCCTTATGTGAGGAGAGACTCCCCTATCAGGGAGCGCCGCGTCGTCGCGCACGCTCCTGGCTTCCATCCCCGGGAGCCACCCCATGCGAGCGCGCCGGACTCTCCGTCCTTCAGGCGCCGCCGCAGCCCGCCTCGCCGCAGAGAGTCGCCGTCGTCCATCGACCCGCGCGTGCGCGGAAAGCCGCGCAGGAGCTCTGTCGAGCTCAGAGAGGCAGAGGCCGAGCGCAGGCGGCGGCACAGCGCCTCGAGCCCAGCCGCCAGGAGAGGATCTGCCGAGAGGAAGGTAGAGGACAGAGTCATGGCGTCCAGGTCGTCTCGGCTGCAGGTCAGCAGCAGGAAGGAGCCGGCCGCGGCGTTGGACCCGGAGAAGCCCTCAGCTGGCCGCGCGGACCGGGCCAATGACGGCAGCAGCAAGGCGGCACAAGCAGCGCAGAATGGGGACCGCAGAAGCGAGCGGGCCTCTGGCGCGAGCAGATCAGCAAAGAAGGAGGGACATGCCGAGCAGGCGGCTGGCGCCAGCGTGGCGGCGAGCACGCAGGAGAATGGTGCAGAAGCACAAACAGGTAGAAAGAGCCCAGCGCAGCAGTCATCACAGGAACCTCCTGTGGCATCTGAAAAGGATGCTGCAGGAAAGACACTGGCTTGCCAAGAGCAATCGAGCGGCAGCGGCATGACAGGCTCAACTCCAGCAGCAAAGGCCGCAGATGCAGACACCGACAAGGCTATCACAGCAGAACCCGCTGCAGCAGCCCCCGAGCCAGCCCCTTCAGCAGCAGAGCCGGACGCTTCTGGCACCGCTCCCAAGACCTCAACCCCTACTGCCCCAGCCATGGCGCAGGACGAGGCAGCAAAGCAGCCGTCAGAGCAAGAGCCAGGCACAGAACAGCCAGGGGATGCAGGGCAGGCGCTGCCTGTCTCCTCAACAGGCATGTGGGGTCCGTACTCTGCTACGGTGGGAGGCTCTGCCACTGGCGGCCCCAGCAAAGCAGACGCCGCCCCTCCGACGAGAGAGAAGACCGCAGATGCAGCATCAGCGGCCCCAGATAAGGGCAGCCGCCCCTCCACAGCAGCAGTGGAGTCTGCCAAGGAGCGGTGCAGACAGGGAGGCAAACAAAAGAGTGTGGAAAGGGGAAGGAAGGACAGCGGCCGCCAGACGACACCCAAAGGTGCAAGCACTCGCTTATTAGCTGCGTCCATAGAATGGCATATTGGCTCCGGTTTGATTGCGGATGTGATGTCAATTGGAGCCTGTGTCAGAGCTGCTTGGGTTGTAGACTGACCTGCTGCCTGCCACATGCAGCCTCCACGGCAACAAACGGGAGGGGGCAGAACAGCAGAGGCGCAAAGCGAGCGCGTGATGAGAGTCAAAGCAGGAGGCCTGCCTTATCCAACAAGAGGCGTGTTGAAGTGGTTCCAGTCCCTGACCGCGACAGCGCCAGGCGAGGCAGCCACAGCTCTGCGCACGGCAATGGCAACGGCCATGTTGCTGACAGGTAAGCTGTTTTCTGCTACATGCTTATTGGGTTGCGAACGTTGGCCTTTGATGGGAAGGATGTCCTCAAGTACCTCTTCTGGGACATGTGTCATATGCGCCTGCCAACGCGACTGTGTCTCCTCTATTTCTCAAGTGGACTATTATTTGTGTGTCCAGAGATGTTGAGCCGAAGGGGGCCGATCTGCCGCCGCCACCGCCGTTGGCTCGTAGCGCGCTTGACCAATCTGCTGGGCTCGGTGTGCCCAACCCATCTGTGCCTGATGAGCACTGCATGGAGTGGCTGTACCTTGATCCCAAGGTATGCCTTCTTCAGCATCTGCCCTCTTGTTGAATGTATTGCAATATTGCTTGGTGTGTGCCAATTCCCTCATGTGCTTAATTTCTGGACACATGACTGAGGATGTGGGGTGACGTGTGTTCTCTGCAGGGTAAGACGCAGGGCCCCTGCAGCATTGCAGACTTCAAAAAGTGGCTGGGGGGCATGCGGGTGCAGCCAAATCTGCGCAAAGATTACGAGGAGTTTCTGAGCTGCTTTGTCTGGCGCAAAGATGTTGACACTTCTCGTACCACCCTCAAAAAGCTTCTGGGCTAGCTGGAGTTTTCCATTGACATTGCTGGCACGCCGGCATGATTGCTTCAATAAGCTTGCAACATTGATGACGCATGAGTTGTGATTAATAAATGGATGCACATAAGAAAGTGCGCTGCAATTGCGTGTGTGCCACAGCTGCTGAGAAGTTGGACTTCTTTGTGTCGCAATGTCAAAATGCATGTGAAGGGCATTGACGGTGTTGCTCCCTATCATGTAAGCTATGAGTGTGTGCTGGTGGTTCAACTATTTCAATATGTTTTTATCTCTCACCATGTGCACTCTTTATGTGCAGTAGAGTATTCCAGCAAGCACTGTTCCCTTCATAATATGCTGCATGAGTCATGGCCATGAGCTTCCCATCACCCTCTTCACAGACTACCCACACCCATATGTGGCCACACTTCAAAATTTGGTCACAAAGCTTCCCTCGAGAGCTCTACTCAGCTGGCAGAGGCAGGCCACTCATTGTACTGCCCAGTCTGTGCATCATGACTGTACCACTTATTGGTGCTGCTTGAGAAGTATCCGCCGCTGCTGACGTCATAGTAGAGGCCGGCCTCTGCATTGTAAAAATATCCGCTGCCCGGATCAAGAATATACCCGGCCGGTGCCTGTGCAGACACTTCGCCTTCTGGCCCCTTCTCTGCCAGCTCCCTCACCTTAAGGGCAAAGCAACTCGTCGTGAGCTCATAAATGATGGACGCCGACAATAAACATATGTCGGGCTTGTCAGGATGAAGTGCAGTTGGCAAAAACAAACTTGCACGTGTGCAGAGAGGTACGTTTCAAGTGGACCGTTGCGCACCTTTGCCACAAGGTCATCCTTCTCCACCACGATGCCAGTGGGGTCGGCACCCCTCTCAGTCAAAAACCGCTTTAGCTCCTTTATCGGCCAGCAGCTGTAGTCCACGGCCTCAGCTTCCTCACCCTGTGCTGCCACTCTCGGCCCACTCGCCTGCGCAAAGCAATCCTCAGGCGAGGTGCACAAAAGTAACGTGCTAAGCAATCGCTAATTGCTTCTGCTTCTACTATGACTAAAGCCGGGCCCCGTGGCAAAATCGAAGAGGATGTATATGCAAGCTGAGCCAAAATGCTTCCTGCCAAGTTTAGGCAAAGCACAGACCTGAGCTGCTGCAGGCGGTGTTGCTTCCACAGCTGCTTGCTTCGCCGGCTCTGCAGGAGCTGTAGCGCTGGGGGCTGCTGCTGCTGCCACTGTGCTGGGAGTCCCATGCCCGTTCACGCCACTGGGCCCAGCAGAAGAAGGCCCCGCCTCTTCCTGCATGGCGCCAACCATCTCCTGATCCGCAGCTCAGCCCGCCATACGGATTTTATGAAGCCCCACATGCAGTCATACACATCGGAGGCACGGCCATGCTGGATAAGGTGTACAGCACATTCAATACACTCAGGGACCCAACCTGGGATTCTGCAGGAACCTAATTAGAAAAAAGAGGGATGCAGACATAAATGCAGAGCGAGCGCTGGAGGTGAGAGGACGGGCTGCCTCGCAAGCGCTGAATGAGTTTGCTGCACCTGCTTGCATAGTCTTAATGCAGGTTATAGTCTTTCATAGCTATTCCAGTTTGACGGCACCTGCTTTGTGTCAAAGCCGTCGCCGAACATGTCGTCATCCCCGTCCGCGTCGGCGAAGATGTCTGCGGCTGGCGCGAAGAGGGCGGCCGCGCGCTGGAACTCCTCGCGGCATGTGCTGTACACGTCCAGCTCGCGGCTGTCCATGAGCGCGCTGGCCGCCTCCGTGATTGCATCAAACGCCGCCAGCGCCGCCGCCTCCTCCGGCGTCCTCTCCGCCTTCTGAGCCGGCCGTTGCTGCTTCCCTGCTGCAGCGCAGTCATCCTTGAGGGTTTGGCAGTAACGCAGCAGTATGCCTCCTCATTCTGACATGCGGCCACTCATTGTGTTTGGACATGCTGCCGTTGCACCAAGAAGAGTATGTCTTCTTCGCACCGATGAAGTCTTCCCGCTTTGGTCTTTGGACAATGCTTCTTCGTTGCGCAACCTTGCGGGGCAAAACAGGATGGCTGTGTGCCAATGCGCTAATGAAGAGCATTGCGGCAAGGGGCCCACCTCTTCTGGCGGGCTTGGGGGCGGGCGGCCGCAGCCGTTTGAGGGCCTCTGTGACGGTCTCCCCCGGCTGCAGCAGGCCGGCGATCTGGCGCTTGAGCGCGGCCGCCTGCGCGCCAGACATGTCCGGCGCGGCCTCTGCCGCCGCTTCGCGTGCCTGCTGCTCCTCGATCTTCCGCCGCACAGCCGCGCTCACCACCGCATCTGCGCGCCACAAGAGCCTTACTCGTGTTTCTGACACCCCTTGCCATCCAGACGGCAATGGCAGGGTAGGAGAATACTCTAAAACTAAGAGAAGGCATGTCAGACCTGCTGGAGAGGCTTATATTGGACCCTGACAAGAGGCTCAGCCCCAACGAAGCCCTGCGCCACCCCTTCATCAAAGACACTGCTGCCAAGTGACGCCTGCAGGCTGTCAAGGGCTGAGTGCTCCAGTTGTGCTGACCCCCTGTCACTCAGTTGCGAAGCCTTCAAGCTTGTGATGCAGGCTCTGCTGGGACTGGTTCCTGCATGCTGAGTGGGCCTGCGCTTGGAAACACTTTGCTGAAGCTGTACTTGGCCTATTTGGCGGTTGCTGCAGCTAAAGGGACATGGGTTTTGGAGTGCACAGGTGTGTGCAAGTCGAGCAGGGTAGGTGGCGTGTTGAGACACTGATCTTGCGGCGATTGGAGGATGTCACATTGTTTTGGCAGCTGGACAGCCTGCAGAAAGTCATCGGGGGCAGTGGCTGTTTTGCCATGCCCGCGCATCAATGTGACCCAAATGCAGTGAGCAGCAGCTCATCAGCAACTTCCATGTGATGCAAAGCTCACCTTTGGAGCTGGCAAGCCAGGCATCCTTCTCCAGTTCTTCCTCGTCCTTGTTTCTGTGCTCCACATAGTGACCACCCTCATCAAAGTACCCCTCCCTGCGCTCCTGGGCCAGATTGAATGGCTCCAGCGTGACTCCATCATCCTCCTCCACCTCCAGGGCCTCCTCCACTTCTTCCAGGTCGCCAACACCCACAAGCTCCGTCTCTGCAGCAGGCAACAGTATCCTGCCTCAATATGGAGAGCCCCACAGACACTAGCGCATTGGAGGCAGTTGAAGTGCATTCACCCATGCTAGGAGCAACCCATGCCCATAAAAGTACAGGTACAAGACGTCTCTTGATGTGAGGTGCTGATACCTTCGGTCTGGGCCTTGCCCTGCCGCTTCTGAGCGCGCTTCACCTGTGCCATGGGCACTTGGGACTCCTTAATGGTCCCTCCCTCCTCCTGTTCCAGCTCCTCAAGCGTTTTGCCTTTCTTGGACGGATCCCTGACGGGGGCACCTGTAGAGTGGGGCAGGAGCTTGGTCATGAAGCAACCTGAGCAAGATAGCCCTCTATGCAGCGCAGGGACGCGTTACTGTTGGGAGTATATTCGACACATTAACTAATCAGATGATTTCAGCGTTATCGTCCGTGGACATTGGATTAATCTGTCTGGCCCATGCAAACCTGACTGTGCTTGCTTCTTGGCTTTCTTTTTCTCCTCAACTTCCCGCATAGCCTCCCGCACAAGCTCGTCCGTGCCCATTGATGCCCCCATATTTTCCATCTTACGTTTGCCGCTCATCGTGACTGTCTGGAGGCTATTACAAGGGGGTGTGGATCACATCAAAGCATCTTCAATTGATGGCGGGATTAAAACACACATATGACATTGATTGGCAAGTCTGGCATAGTTCCTTCTCAAATAATCTCTTATGATTCAGCTCTGCTGGCGAGTAAGTCTCGCCCAACGTCGCGCATATCAATGCAAGCAATGAGTAGGCATCAGTCATCCAAACGTACTTGCTGACGCACTTTTGAGGTTGAAGCAGGAACAGACACGAAATTGACATGACTCCGAGAAAAGCTTCTCGAAACGATAGGTAAAAATAGGGAAGTGGTCTCATCTGACTGCTCTGCTAAAGGGAGCAGTTGCAAAAATACACAAAAACGCCATCACCAACTTTTGCTGATTGGTGCTGAATGTTCCGGTCTGCCATTGGAGGCCTTAGACGATTTCAGATTTCGGCTGTGTTGACTAGACCCATGGCAGCTCCATACCACATTCAGGCTTCAGCCAGATCCGCGCCGACACATATTAGTTCTGCGGCATCACCTGTCCATCTCCGGCTTTCAAATCCTTCATCTGGTGAGTAATTTGGGCAAAGATGAGAGGCTGTTAGCGGGGAACGCGGCAGTCATGCAACGCTCAAGGTGCACCATGCCATGGAGCATCTACAGGCATGGGAACGTGAACAAAAACTTTTCCTGTGCAGGTGGACGCGTGTGGCCCTCTGCTGCTTCCTTTGGTGGCCGTTTCAGCCTTGTCACAGGTACAGCAGAGCATGCCTGTCTACTCGCCCACAGCCCTCCTGACACAGCTGCGCCCCACATGCATCGGGGTGTAATGATCTCTATGCTTAGGTGCAGGCCAGTCCGTTGTAGCCAAGGTAGCGCGTTTGCAGCCATCCATCCGCTGTTCCAGCACTGGAGGATCAGGCGGAGGCGGTAGCTCAGCAGGAGGAGGTGGAGGTGGGGGCGGTGGCGGAGGTGACTCGGGGTCCGGTGGCGGTCTCTGGGCCACTTACCTGCGCCTGCTGGAGACCCAGCCGGTAGAAATCACCTCATTGACTGCCCATGCTTTTGCCCAAGCCTTACTGTGCCTTGTACCATGTGCAGCTGGGCCACAAACTGGATGGACCTCCTGTAAATAGAGTCTCTCATGCTGTGCGCGCATGCAGCATAAATGGCAATGGTCAGATGTATGTTGCAATGGCTGGGCAGGTCTTCACCAAGGCCTGGAGCGCTGCTCTGCTGAACGCCCTGGGGGACATCCTTGCCCAGCTTGTTGTGGACAAGAACGAGAAGCTGGACTGGAAGCGCCTGGGCATCTTCACCATCCTGGTGCTGTTCCGTTGGACCTGAACACAGATGGAATAGTCCATGAGGGACTGGACTCCCTGCACAAACCTTCACATGTCTGTTGAGCGCATCAGTGAAGTTGGTGTGCATGCACAGGGCTTCACCATCATTGGCCCGCCGCTCCACTACTGGTACCTGACCCTGAGCAAGGTGGCAGTGACCGGCTTGGCAGGTGCGCCCGCTGGTTGCTTGTCAGCGACTGGACAAATCTGTTCGTGCCTTTACGGGTGCAAGGAGACTGTTGGCAGGTACACCAGTCCAGACATGTCAATGGCAGTGTTATTGCTCCTGCAGGGACATTTGTCAGGATGGCCCTGGATCAGCTTGTGTGGGCACCCATCTTCCTGTCCACCATTGTTGCAGCACAGTTCACAATGGAGGTAATCGGCAACCACCAATTGCACACTTACCGCGCTGAGAGTCTCGCTTACAGGCTGCATGCCTGTGTTGATATCTCTCCTATTCCGTTCCAGCTGCGGCAAGTGATATCAACGTGTGATGCTGCAGGGCAAGGCTGATCAGGTGATTCCCAAGCTGAAGCAGGACATGAGGGCGATTCTGATCACAAACTGGAAAGTCTGGCTCCCATTCCAATTCTTCAACTTCAACTTCGTGCCTCAGCAGCTTCAGGTGTGCATTTGAGATCTTATCTAAGTGCTGCAGCATTGCTGGATGTACGGCTGTTGCTGCAAGCAGTGATGCAAGACGATGTGCATCGTCTTCCCTTTTCTCCCTTTTCTCACGTCAGACGTGTGCCTGGCAGGTGCTGGCATCCAATGTCATGGCGCTGGCCTGGAACATCTACATGTCATCCATGAGCCACAAGGCGGTGGCACCAGTCTGAGCATGGTATGAAAGAGACACAGATGCAGCCGAGAGATGCTGGATCCTTGGAGTCATTTGTACCAACCCTGAAGGCTTCCCAGTCTGTGCGGAGCTGGAACACGAAATGTGGTGCCTGTGTTATTCTTGCAGCATGCCAATGGAATTGCCGGCTGGGCGAGTGGCTGGCTTATTTTTGCCAACACTGACCCTGGCAGATTCTGACTGCGCATCAGGCTCAGCAAGCCTGAGGCTTGTGCACCAGAATGGTTGGTGCGCACGCCAGGTGCATTGAGTAGACTTCCAAAGCTATTGCGCCTCTGATTTGCGGTCAACGGTCAGCTATGTCTGAGAAGATGGCCTGCTGCGAACTTGCATAGTGCGGCCATGCCGCATGTCTGCGGGAGTACTCATTATGCAAATGTTTGTTGATCAAATAATCATCAATATCATATTCAACGATTGATATATATGATATTCATGAAATTTGTATGATGAAAATTGTAATGCAAGGATTTAAGACGCCCATGCATGCGAGCACTTATAAGCAAGTGGCTTATTCGCGCTATAGACAGACTGCATTCGCTCATCAGGGGGGATTTTTTAATCAGTCTCCTGGACTTTGGTCCAATGGAAGATCAGCGCATGCCTATTCAGGGAGCAAACCATGCAAAGCATGCTGACCTGTGCATGTGACTCGATAGCTGACTGGGAGCAAAGCGCAGAAGGCATCTGCGCCGCAATGCTGGCCAAGCTTTTGGGTACTGCTGAAATATTCTTTAACAGAGACTGCTGGCTTCCTTTGCCTTTTATATTCTCGGCCCAAAAGCAGCCAGGAGCCCGTCCGCTGTGCGCAAACTCCTAGACCTTGCTCTCCTCCGGAAGCCCACGCCTGGCCACAAGCAGCGTATTGCGCGTGGAAATTTGCTGCTTTAACCAGTGTTACCGCTAACATGAGCCTTGAAGACATCGAACATTGCCTGTGCGACTTCATAGAGGCCACTGTGCACGAGGTCCTGCATCTGCGTGGCATCTACAGTCCCGAGCTATTTGCGCGACAGAGGCTATTCAACATCGCAGTCAGGAAGTCTCGTCATCCGAAGTTGACAGACTATATACATGGCGTCGTGCAAAGCATCAGGGTGAGGGCTCGGGGACTTCCTGTACATCCGCGATGTGTTCTCTGGTGGTTAGATCGCAGCCTTTGGGAAAACCCAAACATTGACTGCATAGGAAGATGCAACCAATGAGCAACACAAAGTGAATTGGCAGATTTCGAATGATCCCGTGTTCCTGTCCACTGTACAAGGTGTGAATTTGGTTCATCACCTCTTGAACTTCTGTTTCGCAGGAGCCTTTGATGCAGGGAGTCATTGAGAAAGTGGCCATCCTCATACTTGACAGCTGCGGCTGCGTCGTGGAGAGATACATCATCAACTTGAGGGTGCGCATGCAAGAGCAACACCCGTGGTTGTTTGTCTTATGATGGGATCGCTTGAAACCTGGAAGAGATGATGGTGTGCATTGCATGGCGCAGGTACAACCCGAGATCCTCCAGTCTGTGGAACTGGAGGACGTCGAAGTTGCCCTGCGGGGCTGCTTGCTGAAGCTGCAGTACGCCAATGCATCGCTGGGTCCCTTGAAGAAAGGTGCATGACCCTCTATGATCCGCAAGTGCTGTGTCTGTGCATTTAAATCTATGCCGGTACAAGTGCAAAGCGCTTTGTTGCGATTGATCAAACGACCACCATGCATGAAGCTGGTACCTGCTCTTGCCAGTGATGCAAATTGTTTGTAGTGTCCTGACCTGTGTATTCTATGATCATGGTCGGAATAGGCACTCCTCACTATGATCTACCTGCGCGCAGGCTGCACATTTGAGGTTGTGGCCTACACGACCAACCGCAACAGCGTGCCCCAAGAAACCTGGGTGGATGGGGAGCCAGCATCTCCTGTGTCCAACAGTGGGGACCTGTCAAGCATCGTGCCCATCAAGTCCTGCCAGGCAGGCTCCGGCGCCTTTCGGCTGCAGCTGTTTGCAGAGTACTGAGCCGATGGGATCTTGGTCGTTGCTTTTCTTTGCGCTGTAATGTTTCATTAGGCTGCGTATGCGTATTCTTTGGGCGTTACTGTCAGATACTGTTAACTGGATGGTGCAACAACCTCCTTAGGTGATGCAGTGCCTTGGGTAGTAACACGAGGGTGCTGCATGCTTGTATAGATTTTGTGGCCTGCTCTGGAGAGATGCTAGCTGAGACCTGCTTGCTGGCCAGCTGTGTGGCAGGAACTCTTGATGTCAACAGGAGTTTTGAATTTTGTTCAGACCTTTCAGGAGGTTTATCGTGGTTGCAATAAGAGCGTCACCAGAGGCATGCTCTGAAGCCATGAACATAGGTCGTTTGTTGCAATCTCTGCTCTCGTCTATGTGCTGCTGGATGCGGCAAGTGTATGTAGATATGAGGCGAGATTTTGCAACAGAACATATACTAAAAACTACGCTTATAGCATAGTTAGGTGGTGAGTTATTGCTCAGTGTGTCGGCATATGAGGGGTGGACAGAATGCCAATGCTGGCATGCTAGGCCTTACATATTTTGATGTTGGCGAGCTTTCCAGAACCTGCCAAACTTCTTGAGAGAGTAGACTTCATGGTGGGCCTACTTGGGTTTTCCACTAATCTCGGTTTTGTCCTGTTGAAGTTGGCAGTGAAGCTGTGCTCACAATGCTTTGGTGCAGCAGATTTGCGGCATGAGATGTTGCCTGGCGCCCAGTCTGGATTTGTGGCATTTTGATGAAATTGGAGGGAGGTGATCACCATGATGGCAAAGCATGTCACAACAATTAGATGGGGATTACCAGCAATGCCATGGCCAGTGGCACCAGCATCATGTTGCCAATGTGGCACATTTCACTTGCACCTGCCAACGCATATTGTACACTGGCAGTCTGCACGCCCTGTCATAGCCTACCTGAGGTCGGTCTGCCACACGTTGGCCGTCCGTGCGGTGACCGGTGGTACAACAGTGGTAGTAGTACTGGTAGGCGGCATGCATGCATGCATGGGGCGATACTGCCAGGGGGGCCCAGTGGGCCATATATTGTGTGTGAAACGGTGCCTTCCCACTGGGGTAGTATTGGATCAGGCTTCCAGATGGTTTCCTCTGAGGTCTGATAAGAAGATGGTGGAGGGGGCCATTGGCAGCTTCTCCTGAAAGGGAAGCTGCCTCCCTAGATTAAAATCAATCTCTCAATATGAAATTGAGTGTGAAGGAAGGCATTCTCTTTATCAGCTACTGTGCCTTGTGTAACCATCGCAATGTCTCATGGACGACATTCGGAGCGACGTCCACAAGGATCTTGCGGATCATGTAGCTGTATCAACGTTTGTCTTGCTGCCAAAATCTGATTCCAGTCTGAGAGGTGTGTGACTCTTTCAATATTTTTTTCCTAGAAAAAACTTCATGCAGTCTAATTTTGCATTTCGAAGGGGCCTTCAAAGTTGACAATGGTGCTGAATTTGCAGTCAAGAAGGTTGACCAGAATGCCATCGCCGTGGATGAGGATGGCGATCTCATATTAGATCGATGTGATGAGCTCCAAGAACGCATTATTATTTGCCATGCATGCTCAACAGGTCTGAATTATGTGGGGCTGCAGGTGAGACATTTCATACTGGATGTCTCCCACTGCAAGTGGCAAAGGAACCTTCCACCACTGTATCATAAGGAAGCCTCACCAGGGCAGCTCTTTGCAGCATTTCTTGTCTGGCATGTCCAGGTCTGGCCAGGAGCGCTCCTGCTGGCAGACTACATCCTGGCAAATGAGGGTCTCTTCAATGGCTGCATGGGGCTGGAGGTTGGGGCAGGCACTGGCTTTGCAGGCCTAATTCTTGTGCGCACGGCGCGTCGAGTGTTTCTGGCAGACCATGACCCGGCAGTCCTGCGCAACTGCCAAACAAACGTAGAGGCAAACCAGCACCTCTTCAGGCAGGGGCCGGATGTGGCCCTGGTGCGCGAAATGGACCTCTTCCATGCTGTGCCATCTGAGCCGGGTCCTCTGAAAGCCTCTCGTGAAGTAGGTCAGGCTCGGTGCCTTCCCCTCCATCCGCGGCTGCTTTGCATGCTCCTGCTCAAGCCTGTAAATTTACTCATTTTGATGGATGGACGAGTGCGCCTCAGCAGATACATCCTAAGCTGCTGTCCTTGCTCTTATCATTGTCCATTAATGCACAGCAGGTGATGGAGAAGATGAGGCCTTTAGTTGGCTGCCAGAGGATGTGGCAGAGCTGGCTGATGTGCAAGTGATACTGGCGGCAGACATGATCTATGACGATGACCTCACAGAGGCCTTCATGCGGTGCATGATGTCATTCCTCAAGCCTGATCCAGGCAGGCCAGGTGAGACCTCACACCAGTGACTGAAGACCCCCTTTGTAGTCTCCGGCTGCGTTGTTCAGTTGACCTTGAAAATGCAAGGCAAACATGAGGCGAGTGTACCAAGTATACCTTTCTGTATGCAGGCCTGCAAAGAAGAGTGCTGCTCAGCACAGAGAAAAGATACAATTTTGCCAAGTACGATGTGGCGCCTCAGCCACACGCATATTTGTTCTTGATGAGCCTTATAAGCGCAAATTCCAGTGCAGAAGGCGGCATGCAAGCTCGCAGACTTGACACAGATCAGATTGATCGACGCTTCGAGTATGTTCGCAGTGAACATCTCGAACTTTGGGAGCTGACATGGTCATGCCAATGATAATGGCAGTGTGCTTCACGATCTGATAGCTTCACTAGATATTCTATAATATTTTTGAGTTTCACAAGTGCCTGATCAAGAAGCTTAGCATGACGCCCAATGAAATTGTTTCGGGCTGACCATGGTGGTGAGGTGATGTGCTACCGTGAGAGGGTTTTTCAGTCAGATGGTGGAACTCTGATTTCAAAGGCTCAGCATTGATAGAATATTATTGCACAACTCTCTTGCGGTTCTCATCACACAATTAGAGGAGTAGCAACGGATGAGTGCACCCCACTTGCACCAGTGTGGACCCTTTACCCACGCGCCTGAAGCATACAATTTGAGTATGCTCCAAACACAGTGATGTAATGGACCAGGTTTCCGCGCAAAGAAATGTCAACCTTACATGCAGATGCAAAAGTCCACGTCTCTGATCGGAATTGTCTATCGCTAAAAGAGCTCCTGCTTCCAACCCATTGCCATTTTCCCCCATAATTCAAGTTGCTGTCATATCATGCAGTGCGTGCACTACTCTGCATATACTCAAAAAGTACCATTCCACTAAACCGGCTACATAAGGTCTGAAGACAACCTCAGTGATCATCTGGCGGATGACAGTTTCTTCATGCTGACAAGGTTGAATTCAGAAGACAAAGTCTCCATATGTACTGCATGGTGCACATGCACAGCTGTCACAAAACCAAGTAGCAGAAGATCCTGGGCACTGTCCCATGCTGTGGACAGCATTGGATATGGAAAATTTTCAGCTGGATTGAATGCTCAGGCACAGAAATTAGGCTTATGTATACCAAACTGTGCTCAACCCTCTCGCTCTTTGCTGCCTCTGATATCCCCCATGCTGCAACACTACCTGGAGAAACGCACTCTCTGGACTAGAGAGGAACATTACCAAAAAAAAGCCCAATTGTCTTGGTGATTTCAGTCAGCGTCCACGCTGTTCACGTATAACCCCAGTCTCGTGCATCCCCCATGCTCAAGCATGTCGCAGCAGGTCATCTCTTGTGGTGGCAGGAGGGCCTCAGCGGATCATGTCAGTACAAGAATTATGTAAAACTCACAAGGACTCGCCCTTTTGTAGTACAAACATTGCTGAAGCAAGCACACTAGCCACCCTGCAGAGGAGTGGTTAGTCGCACAGCCGGACAATGTTTACTTCACTGGAACCTCTCTTTCATCCCATTGGTACACTTGGCACATCTGGTGCATCCACATGCTGGGGTTGCTCAGAAGAGCAGGAGACACATGATCACAAAAGAGCCCAGCATGAGCAGCAGCCTTGACAGAAATGCCTGCATGCAGACATCACAATGAATGATCCCTCCATGAGAAACTGTGCAATGTAAACAAAGTAGCTCAGCCAGAGGAAAAGTTAAAGCTCAGAGCAAGTCATACCTGATGTTGCTGTTCTGCTGTGAGAGGCTCCGCAAATCCTCCTTGCCCTGTGTTACACATGCGTTCAAGCACAAGTAGGGTACAGACTTGTCACTGCTGCAAGACTGGAAGTAATGCCGTTGGGGTTACCTGGAGCCTGCTGCATCCCAAACAGAGTAGGGAGGATGCCAAGTCCTGGCTGAAGATTCACATTCCCTGACTGCTGGCTCATGCCGCCCCTCTGCATGCACCCAAGTATTGCTCAAGTTTTGCAGCAGCATCATTATCCTCCGTACTCCTCAGCGAAGGGCAACTGCACCTCTGCAATGGTTGCGACATGTTTAAAAGTGGTTGCAGATTGTCTACTGACCAGCACAGGCGCAATCCGTTGCCCTGCTGGCCTTCGTGGCACAGGACCATCCTCGTCCTCCTCTTTGTTGCCCAAGGACTGGGCCTTCTGCCGTGGATCTGTGTTGTCACCACCTCGTCCATAGATAGGAATCACCTGCAACAAGACAAAATGCATATTCGCGTGAATTCGCTGCCTCTTCAAAGGAAAGAAAAACCACCAGCAGGGGTTCCTCAAAAAGTAGATGAGGGATCTCACCTTGTCCTGCTCAATGCCGGCTTTGCAAACGGGACACACTCGACAATGAGTTTGCACCTGCATCCATCTGCAGCAAAAGAGATTCTTAAGCATCTGAAAAGCCAGCGTTCCAATCAATTACCAGAAGCCCTCCAAAGTCTGGCGCGCTCTCGTAAGCTTGCACCCGGATGCAGTGACCCACCTGTAGAGACAAGGCCAGCAATACAGATGGCCGCACATCGTCACGACGGGGGACTGAGCGAGATCGTAGCAGATATTGCACTCGAAGGCAGAATTCTCTGGGGAGTCCTCCTTGTCCTTCTCTGAAGCCACCTGAGCATGAGCCTGCACGGCTTCTTGCGCTGACACTGACGCATCAGCCATCTCGCCTGGGGAAGACAAGCCCCAAACAGAACTGTGTCCTTTCACCTACACGCGCTTTTAAGCCCACAATAGATTGCGGTCCGAGCACTCGCTTACCGCGCACCGCGCCCTTCTACGATCTCAGGTTTGTTGCGAAGGACACAAGTATGGATCCACAAACCTCAGAGACTCGGCTAATCCAGACAAGAGGTGGTTTCAGGAGTGGCTTCACAAGGCAATCCAATACTTTATTTCCCCATAGGTTTTTCACTTTTTGGTTAGACTCACTTGAAACCTAGACATCGATCGTGTTATGTTGGTCTTAGTTTCCCTGACTTCTGATCAGTGGAAAAGATGGTCTGCAACAAACACTGGCATGAGAAACCTCATGTGGCAGGGAAAGGGCAAATTGCCATCCTGGGCTGAAACCCCCAGCCCCCAGACAGCTCGCAATATTCTGGGAGTTTCCTTGAAGGTTGCCCTTTATATGCAGAACTGCCAGAGAGTACCCATGAGCTTTCACACAATCAGCCTGCATTAAAGACACCAAATGAGCATGCGTTTGTACTGCCAAAACATACCTCAAACAATACCAGGGAGGCCTATGATCATGGAGCAACAACTAATCAGCATTGGTAAACATCACATGCCAGGCAACTCTCACAGACTTTTCAAACAATCACGTGCCACCTTGCCTAGGTCTTCATATGCCCAACACTCTTGATGTCATAAAAAATTCGGCATAAATGTTGCAGTTCACTGGGCACGGTGCCTCTTGGCCTTGCTCCCTTTCGCTGCACCTGCCCTGGCAGCCTTGACAACCTGATCAAGGCCTTCGCGAGCATCTGCCTTCTTGGATGGACGCCTGTTGAGCATCTTGCGGTCAAGGGGCCAGTACGCATACGGCTCCACCTTGCTGCTCCCCTTCTGATCACCGCCTGCCTTCCCTTTGCTCTTGAACCTGCAAGTTGCATGACCCATCAGATCCCCTGCAGAGAGAACAAGATGCATCCAGTTGTGCAGTCAAACTTCCAACTGCCTCAATGGGACAGAAAGCCTTGTCAACATGGTCCAGGAGTGGTGTGCATGCCTGTCGCCGGTGTGCTGTCGGCCCTTCACAGTGGCTTTACTGCGGCCGCCGACGCTTGTTCGGCCCCCAATGCTGCGAGCACTATTGGCACCGGGCCGGGACGTGCGCGCGGTCTTGGCATTTGTTGCCACAGTTTGCGCCAGAGCCACCTGCACAAGGTTGACAGATGCTGAGCACTGAGATGGGCTTCAAGGCAAAGGAAGCAGGAAGAGAGGCAGCAGGCAGCAGGTAGCCGGAAGCAAAAGGAAGAGGAAGTCATGCTTATGAGGTTATTACATCTGTGAAGAGCAAATCTCAGCTACAAGCTTGTCATCCTGAAAATGGAGCGCACTGATTTGGCGCTGGCGCTGCGCATGCCAGCGGCCAAGCCGCCAATGTGGCGAAGGTCGTCAAAGTCGCTGTCATCGCTCAGCCGGTCATCGAAGCCTCCACCCGCCCTCCGCTTGCGCTTGACACCTACACGATATAAAATACACAGTCAACACACCACACTTTGCAACTTGTTGCCATGAGGAGCACGCTGTGAAGCATTTCCACATGAACCTCTTGCAGGTTACAAGTCCCCCACAAACCACAAAGTTCTCACCACGCCTTAGGCAAATACACCGAAGCACTGACCCGACCTTCAGGTAGTCGAGCAGCAAAACGGCCTATATACAAGGGGGTGAGGCATACATATAAAAAGCACCTGGCCAACAACACTTGAAGACCTCTGTCGTTCAGATCGCTGGGCTATTTTTTAAAAACGAATTGCTAAGGGAAAGTCGTGCTGACCTGGCGGTGCGTCCTCGTCCTGGATGATCATGCGCCCGTCGCTGCCGCGCGCGTAGTCGTCTGCCGACCGCCGCGGCTTGGCGCCTCCCGACGCGCGCTGCATCTGCCGGGTGGCCCCCACGTCCAGCAGGTCCAGCGGATCACCATTCGCCGAGCTCGCCATCACCGCCCGTGACTCACCCTGCGCGCAGCATCCTCCATGTCAAGACAGGGTCAACCCCACAGTTGCTTTTCGTGAGGCTTGTGAGGCCTAAAAGGCTACTGAAGCAGCCCGTAGACGTTACCCTGTTTGCAGACTAAGGGATTGGGAAGGTTTGAAACTTTTTCCAGCCATCAGGCCAGACAACAGGACACAGGACACAGCAGCGGAAGTAATGGCAGGCAAGGCCCGGACTTGAGGGTGTGAAGGTATGAGAGGTTGCACCTGCTTGACGCTCCGCCCGGGCCGCTGCTGGCCGCGCTGTCCTGGTGCAGGGCTGCTGTACCTGGTGGGGGCTCCCTCAGAGCCGCCCTCAGAGAACACTTTCGTGTGGTTCCATGTGCTGCCGCGCGCCGTGGGCGCAACCTTCGCCCTCGAGCGCCCATCCTCCTCTTCGTCCACATCCATCTGCATGACAATAACCAGTTTTTCAGCAGGTGGTGCGTCCCCCATTACAAAGTATATGTGCTCTTCTGGACTCTTGGTACCTCAAATGACCTCTAAGAGGGCTATCCTGTTACATGACTGCATGACTGCTAAATGCTCTGGGAGGTGTAGTATGCTGTCAAGTTATCGCCCCTCATTTTCTCCACAAAAGGTGATTTGTGGCAAAATAGAAGATGCCATTTGGTCAGCACTGAGCCACGCGAAGATTGTGCTTCAGGGCAAGCGGCCATGTGCACCATAAATTCAATCCAGAGAGTTGAGAGGTGTTTTGGATGGCGCACCTGGGAGCCGGCTTCGCTGGATCGCAGGCGCTGCTTTCGCAGGTTCTCGCGCCGGATGTGGATGAGCAGCCGCTTGTCGCCCGCCGGCATGGCGCCCGCCACAGCGTCGTAGCCGCACCGCCGCGCCAGCCGCTCCACAATCACTCGCACCTGCGCGCCAGCTCATAACGGAAGTCATTACATGCTTGTTTTACGCACTATTCAATATGCGCTAGTCCCAGCCAAGAGCGCGGAATGCATTGCAGCAGGAGAGAAGTATCATGGAAGATGCCGTGTGAACCCCTTGCAAGAGGAAAGCACAGCCTGACAAGTGCTTCGAATACTCTTGCACAGCGTCAGGGCAGGGAGGAAGTGCTCTGAAGTGTACAGCCCTCTCAAAAGAAATGCTAGAGATAGTACAGGGCACGAGCAGGCGAGCGGGGTGCACCTTGAGGCGGAATTTGTTCTTGGAGTCCTCGCTCCACAGCAGCAGCCCCTCCAGGATCTGCGCCATGTGCTGCTCCAGGACCTCCACCGGCAGCCGCACCGCGCACACCTGCAACCACACACACCCATTCATTTGAGGCACCACTGCTTCTTCTGCCAGAAGCTGTGTCGTCCTGCGCAATGATAGGTTGCTCTCCTCCAGTGCTAGCTAAGTATAATTACCTCAGTAGAGTACCCCTTTCAAAGCATTACTATCTCACATCTCACATTTTTTAAGAGCCATGCATTTGCATTGCATTTAAAATGCAATTCCATCCAGACGGCATACAGGAACATATCATGTTGCCACCACAAAGCAGCGCGCACCTTGACAAAGCCAAGCACGGCCTTGACAACCTCGCGGCTCTTGGTGCGCAGCAGCATGAGTACGGCGGGAAGCAGCGTGGGTGCGACCCCGCCCAGCTGCGGCGCAAACTGGTGCAGCAGCCGCGCGAGAGCCATCACACTCGCGCTGATCATGTGAGGCGAGGTGCCCACCAGGCCCCCCAGCACCATCTCAAACAGCGTCGCCAGGCCTCCCCCGCCCGATCCCCCCTCGCTACCACCTGAACACACCCAAGCAGCAAAACAACTTACAAATATCTTTGCTTCTGGTAAGTAATCGCTGCCAATGACAGCCGCTATCCCACTCAGAGGACTCCCAGCGCTACACTCGCATCACAGGGCGCTGGTGGTAGGCTACCATGGTTCTTGATGCCAGAACTTTTACTACAGGTCACCGTGCATAGATGATCTCTTGCAATGACTCCTGATACCTCCACATCAGCAGTGAGAGGCTGGGCCCTGCATTCAGCCGCTCCCAGTATAGAAACATGTAGAACTGCTGGTGCCAGATGGAGGCACTACCTTGGAGGTCGAGGCCGCCCATGTGGGTGTCCAGGCTGGGCAGGGAGGGGGGGTCGGCCTCGTGCATGGCCTGCCCAAGGTCGACCAGCAGCCCGTACGCGGCCGCGCGCGTCTTCTGGTTCACCTCCTTCACGCACAGCACTATCTCGCTCACCAATGTCGCCACCACCTGCACACGCCAGCACACCCTCTCAGCAATTTTAATCCCCTCGTTTCATCCCCAAGAACCGCCAAAAGTAACCCCGCATTGGTTGTGCAGCTCTTGAAGGTTCCATGCAACCTGCAGGATATTTGGCTAGTTCGGATCTGCGATGCAGGCAATGACATAATGGCGCAAGGAAGCCAGTGTGGGTATGCATGCAGCACGTTCCACCTTTGCGTGTGTAGGCCGTGCCACAAAGCATATGGCCTGTCTCTATTCCTGCTGTTCACGTCCTACATGATCAAAGATGAAGGCTGCTGCATGCTTGCCTACATCTAGTACGGGCTACATAATTAGAGGTGAACGACGCTGCATGCACGCCCACAAGTAGCACGTCCTACAAATTCAGAGGTGAAGGATGCTGCATGCATGCCCACAACTGGCCTATCCCACATAATCAAATAAAATCTGCTGCATGTCTACCTACAAGAAGCGCGTCCTACACCAGTGGGGCAATGCATGCATGCTCACAGAGATGAACCAAGTGCGCACCTGCTTGCGCTGTTCCTCCGCACTCATGCCGGCGTCGTCCTCGCCGCGCAGGTCAACGTCGGGGGCGTCCGGTGCCAGCAGCAGCAGCACGGCGGCCTGCAGGCACGCCAGCCGGTAGCGCTTGGCGGCTGACAGCGATGACGTCACGCCCGCCAGCAGAGTCTCCAGCACCTCGCGCAGGGCCGGCAGCGTGAAATCTCGCCGCTTGGCCGTTATGAATGCCAGTAGCTTGTACGCGCGCTTCTGCACCGCTTGATCCCGCTCCTGCGGATTGCATTGCCGAGCATGATTCATGTCTGTTGCATGTTCCAACATTGATATCATACTTGAACGGTCAGACTTGCAGTATCAAGCACAACGCTGTCTAAATGTCTTTTGCATAGGCTGAGCCCATATACCCACGGTGCATAAGACGTCACGCTTAGTGTCCTGTGCACAGGCTAAGTCTACAGAACTCACGGCATATAAGTTGTCATCAGAGTTGTCCATGTTTGGATAACAGCAAACCTGCATGGCGCCCTTTGCTGTCGTGAAGAGCAGCTTGATGCAGTCAGTGTTCAGGCCAACGGCCAGCGCAAGTGCCAGCTCTAGGAAGGTGCACCGCTGCTCGCTCAGCATGTTGTTGCCCCCTTGTGCCACCAACGCAGCCGAAGGCACGTCCGCCTGAGCTGCCTGTGTCAACTGCAGCGAGCACAGAACTTGCATGTCATGTCTCTTCCCACTAGCGTGCAGCTTGACTGTTTGGGTGCATTGAGTTGGCTTATAGATTTAGCAAGCTCAGAAAGTCTGACCCAGTCTTGATAGGTCACATGAGCGGGTCCAGATGAGCGGGTCCAGGTAGGATTAGTCTGGAAGTAAAGAGGCGCGCACCTCCACATATTTGCTCAATGCATCCTTCAGGAAGGGTGTCAAGACAGCAGGGTCACTGATGGCGGCATATGCTGATATGGCGCGTCCAGTGGGTCCTCTGAGCCCCGGTTGCGTGGCACAGAATGCATCTGCCATCACTTTGAGCCAGTTCTTGGAGAACCCACGCAGGACCGTCACATTCCTGAAGATGCACCGAGCAAGAAAATGAGCAAAATTCTGTCTTTCAATGCATCGTCAGATACCAATATTGCAGCGCTGGAAGCAGAGCCACCAGACACGCATGACTGATTCCTCGTGCGCATGCATTGGCAGCAAAGAACATAGCCAACTGGGACCGCTTGAATTCAAATATGGGGATGAGTCACTTACTGTCGCGCCAGTGCAGGTGTGTAGCTGGGAGGTGCTTCTGATGCAACACCCTGGCCCTCGTCTTCTGCATCAGACTCGTCTCCATTCGAGGTAGCACTCGGCCCTCCTGCATAGCCAAGGCCCTCTACCTGGCCTGACGCCTGTGTCAAACAAATCCAAGACATGCTTATACACCTGAAGATTTCCTGACTGCATCAGTGTCATATGCAGAATTCAGCATGTCAGCTCCTCAGCTTGAGCACCATCAAGCCACGTTACTTGCTAAGTCTCTAAGAAAATGGTTTATACCTTCAGCACATCCCGGTTCTGCGTGCACAGGCGATATAGGGCTGTGCAAATTGGAGTTTGCAGATCCGCACGACTGATGAAAGCCATGGCTATCTCCTTCGCATGATCCCTGCGCAGGCACACGATGCAATCTTGTAAGAGAGCGTGTCAAGCCGTATGAGAAAATGGAAAAGTGGTTGGTGCAAAGCAAAGAGTGCACAAGGGATTGCCTCAGGGGTAGTGACAAAGTGTTGTCCTCACATGCTCCTTGAAGCATACTTGGATCTCAACAACAATGTTTTTTCATCATCGGCAATCCCTTTGCGAGTTAAACATTGATGTGATTTACACTGGTGCTGATCAGACAACATAATACTGGAAACGCATTTTGAAGTTTGAGTCTCAAACGAAAATCTAAAGTGGTCCAGATTGGTAAGATGGATGTCTCAGGGCTTTGATACAAATCCTCATGTGCGCAAGGCACTCAGATGGAGCTTCGATCATGAATGTAAAGTCTCATCACAGACATCCTTTGTACCTTCCTTTCACAAGGACACACCACATATCTTCCACAGGTCAACGGGAAGAACATCCCAAGAATCTCAACAATCTACTCTGCAATAATCAGCGAGGGGCTCACCGGAAGGCAGAGGAGGTGTCTTCAGGCCAGGAGGCAAAGGCAGGCAGGGCCTGCCAGAGCTGGGCCTCCAGAGCGCGGCATGCCAGTGCATGGGGGTTGGCAGGGTCCTTGGCAATGGAGCCCATCCTGCGAGCCAGTGGCAGCAGCGTGCCACCCCAGAAGGCCAGCCGCGCTTTGGACACATGCTGGTGCAGCATTGGCAGCAGCCACGTCCGCGCCTCCCCTATCCCATTCATCCCCTGCCCAGCAATGCAATGAAATTGAGGAAGGGACTCCATGGGACTGCCTCTGCCAGCAAGTATGCACCGTGTACCAAGCACAGCTCACGTTATCGCCTTCCCATGTGATCTCAGGCTGACAATAAGCTCACAGACAGGAATGAAACAGCACCAGCCAGACAGTGTCCAGGCACTGTCCAAAAGAAAAGGACATGGATAGTCATACTTGGGTATGAAAGGCAAGCGCAGTAGGGCCAGCATAGAGGCAGGGCAATCATCATGGCAGCCGTCGCACCTCTTCTAGGTTGAGCGGCAGCACTTGCAGTACAGCCTCGGGCCCCAGGTTCCGCAACGCCGAGCTCATCGCCGCACCAGCTGCTCCGGCATACTCCGCACCGGCCGTCCGCTCCTCACCATCTTCATCATCAGCCTCCTCTGCTGCTTCAGCCGCAGCCGCGCAAAGGTCTCCCACCCTCTCCAGCAGGGGCTCCGCAAGGCGCGCCCCTCGCTGGCCGAGCCGCTCAAAAAGCGCAGCAGACACTGCATTACCACACATAAACATTCAACAGCCTCCCTCATTCTTCTTCAGGCGGACTTGACTTCATCTATATAAGAAATAGGCAGGCTACAACGAGTAAATACAACTTGAAATACGAAGTGAATCATAGTACCAAGGAAATCTTGCTGTGCGGCACAGCATTGATAAGTGATTACGTGCCTAAAGCACGTTGTACAAGAGTAGGTCTCCAGTGAGTCTGCCGTTTCTATGCCCAACGGAGCTTGTCAGGTGAACAATGCAGGAGAAGTGACTAGCCCCACCTGACAGGGCGCTGGGCCAGGCGTCCTGAGTGCGCGGGTCGAGAGCTCCAGCTACGGAGGCCACCACGCCGGCCGCGGCGGACGGCGGCCCGGCCGATGCGCCCATGCCGGCGCCGGCCAGGTTCACCGCGGCGGCCACAGCCGCATCGTCCAGGCAGGCGGCAATGAGGCGATTGAGGGCCTCTTCTGCTCTTCGCCGCACGCCCTCCAAGTCACCTGTCAGCCGCGGTATGACTGCATGAAACGCGTGCGGCAAGCGCTCCGCAGCAGCTGTCGCATCAAGTTCATGCAGCCTGCAGCAATGGAGCTCACAAGTGTCAGAGTATCAATCAGATCGAGGGAGATGATCCTTCAGATTGTGTTACATCAGCACTCTCAGCACTTAAGGATCTTGTCTTGAAGCGCTCAAGACAGTATACTGAGTATAGGATCGACACAAGGTAAACAAAAGGAGAGAGAAGTCCACAATTCGGGTGCATGCATGTGCACGAAGCTTGAGAGAAGCTCACCGGATGTAGCCGGACTCCACCAGGTTGATCAATGAGATGAGGGAGTCAGCGTCCTTGGAATCCCATGCGGTCTCCATGTGCACCACATTTCTGAGCACCTCCACCAGAGCGGCCGCGCTGATGCTGCTTGAACCAGCACACAAGGCAGCCAGGCACTCTGTTGCAGAGCGTGACAGCATCGGCTGACGCAGCACGTACAGCTTCAGCATCAGCCCCACCACTTCCTGCACTCTTGTCCCTGCACATGACATCACAAAGTCAATCTCATGCAGACAAGATGAAAGAAAGACAACTCATCTTCGCCCTTCTGAAGTGGCACTCCAACTGTTCCGCATCAGCTTCTCAATCACTCAATCCCCTCAGAGGTTGTTGCAATGAGCTTTACCTGGCATGAGGGGTAAGGCAGGCTTGAGCAAGCCCAAGATTCTCAAGGCGTCTGTCACTGCCTTGGCGATGGCTGCCTCTGCCTCCGCCCTTTTCTTGTTTGAAGCCGCTGCTGCTGCTCGGGCTGCCACCTCTGGGCCCGGAAGCACTTGCTGGCACACTGCAGGGCACCAAGGCACCATCTCAGAAACATAACATGTGAGGAGTTCCAATTTAACATGGGTGGGTAAGTTGGTGCAGGTTGTCAATCTTCCTCAACCAGTGGTATGGGTCAAATGAATTAAACCGCCCTTCTACCTCTTGCGACGGTGGAGCCAGCTGCATCTGCTGCAGATGTGCCACGCACAGCAGCCAGCACGCCAATGACACCGTCTTGGGCGCGCTTCCGCACTTTCGGCCGCTCGTCCAGGGAGAGACCTAGCAGCAGGCCAAAGGGCCGAGCAGCACTGGCCCACTCACGCGGATCCACTGCAGCTGTCACCATTGCCAGACAGGAGAGCACTGGCTTCAGCGTCGCAGCCTGTTAAACAGCCGCACAGCCCCTCAAACACAAGGGATCCTCTGCCTGGCCAAGAGATGGCTTGATACCGGCATGCTAATGAACAATCGGCTGCAAGAGAGATCGCACCTGCTCGGCATGCTCCTCGACGAGGGAACACAAGATCTCGGATGATGCGGCAAACTTGGAGCGCAGCACAGCATTCGGGACCCTGCTCAGAGTCACTGAGAGGATTGTCCCCATGGCTGCACAAACCTGCACCAGCCCCACAGCAACATTAGGCTTCCCTTCTCCAGACATTTCCAAAATAAATCAGGGCCCACCGACATGTAGCACTGCAGCTCAGATTCAGATAGCTTTCATGGCCATCTCAAGCCTTGAGCTTGCCATCCTACAGACTATTCATTATTTGCATGGAAAAGAAGCAGCCGTAGTGGCGCATGTGAACGGCTGCTGGCAGAAACTCGCCTGTGGTGACTGCTGCGACTTGCCAGAAGACGCCTTTGGACTTTGAAGCGATGTCATTATTGCTGCAAACAAAGCAGTGGGAGTTGCTTCCATCCCTTCGCCTTCCAAAACTTCCAGGATCGCTCCAAGGACAACACAGATCTGTTGTGACTCCGGCTGTTTTGAGCGGAGATGTTTCGCCAGGAGCTCTGATGCAACGCTTCCCCTTGGTTTTTCATGCAGAAAGGGATCCATCTCGTCTATGTCGTCCATTTGAGAAAAGCAATGGGACCCTTACAACAGACTTGTTGGATTTCTAGCCTAGATTTCTCATACTTATACACAAATCCTGGCACATCAGCTCACACTTCCATTTCAAGTATCAGGTCTGCTTTAGTGTGCGAATTCCAGGTACGCAATAATTGCATCGCATTTAATAAGAGGCGGCCTCGTCTTCTTTGACGGTGATGACTAAATTGATTACTAAGATTCCAGCCTGAATGCAACAGTGGACAGCTGAAGGGACATGCAGAATGTCTGGTGTCAACAAAGTAACGACACATCAATTCTTGAGGCCTGACTATGGCAATGGCAGAGCGGCGCTCGAGCTTCCCCAACTCAAGGGGCGTTGACGCACTGGCACCGTGCCTGGAGGCCTCTGCCAAATTTCAAATTGATCAAGTAGATGGGATTTAAATGGCATGATGGCACATGTATGCCACCAGCGTGAGTGATCATCATGATGATGGCGACACAAATGCTGAGTCTTGCCCCATTACGCTGAGCCTGAAGATTGGCAGGCTAGCTAAGCTGCGTTCAGGCCAGCAAGCCTTAAGGCTAACCACCGTGGTGACTGTCACACCTTACCGATGAAAAGGTACATTGGTGGAGCTGGCTTGCTCTTGACACTTGCCAGGATTTTCCTGTGGCAAAACGCCACGCCGTCTCAGCGTTGTGAAATAATGACCCTAGAAGACATCTGTTCACTGGAGAAATCACTTGAGGATGCGAATTGAAGACGCTGTAATTGACTCGTCATCGTGACCAAGTCAGGTGTGCCATGCTGAGAGCGATACAATATTTCAAGTGCATCATGAGCAAGGCCACCTTGTGAACTGAAGATAAGGCAACTAAACAATCATGAGGCTGCGATTGGCCATGCAAGAGCAGGTGGGTCACAGCATCTGATCATGATAGCCAAATCGCACCCTGGCATTACAGTTTGTTTGCGAGGTCCAAAGAGTATTTTTAGTACACCGTGTACTGTGACTGCCTTATGAGCAACACTCAGTTGAAGCTGTCATCGTTGCCATCACCATCGTCACTGTCATCATCATCGTCCAGCCCTAGTGACTCCAGCATCTGCATCGCAAATGTAGCAGCTCTGGCTCGCCGCTCATCGTCAGGGATTCCCTGGACCTGGCCCCGCGCTTCTGAGAGTCTGCTCAACATCACCTCAAAGTTTGCAAGCTCTGCATCCTCCTCAGATTGGCTGCCAGCCAGATTAGTAATATTCTGCCCGTTCATGCTGCTGCCGTTTGTCGATTCAGCTTCTCCTGCTGAGGGCACCAATGTCGCCCTGGCACCCAAGTCATCCAGTGCTGGCCCTGAATGTGGCTCCTGCATGCTGCTCTGTTGATGTTCTTCCTCTGCATGATTTGTCCAATACTGCCTGTGGCTGTTCTCTGGGTCAGAAGTAGGCCCTGGCCCCTCAGACCCGGGCAGCTGTGACACGTTTGCAGCATGCACGCCGAGTCCATTGCCGTTGCTACTGCCATTGCACTTCAAGTGCAGGCCTGGCCATGTGTGCGCCTCAAGAGCCTCGAGCATTCGCTTCAGGCCCTGGGGATCGCCGTCAAGCTGCAATACTTGGTCAGCTGCATCATCAGCCGCGCTCACCTGCAAATGCACAAGAACTCAGCTCGGGAAACAGTGTGACAAACGAGAAGTGCTCACATCTTGTACTCAGTACAGTTGCAATCCTCCTTTGATTGGTAACTAGAAGTTTTCTAAAACCAGATCTCACCTCAATGTACTCAAAGAGCTGTTCACAGCACCAGTCCTGGGCTTCCTCATGCCAAGTCTGTCGCTGCACAGCACCATCTGGACCTCTGAGAAGCTCTGACTTATTTGCTACAAGCAAAGTGATTTCTGGGCTGACGCTCTGCTGGATCAGCCACTCCTTCGCTTGTCTAAACGTCTCCTCACGCTGTGCATCGAAGATCAATATCAACGATTCGCAGTCTTGGGCGCTGCTGTCATGGTTGTTGTTTGGGGGAATGTTTACAGATAAGATCTGGGCCTGCGCTGTGTAGTATTTTGTATCGATCGTCCACAGGACCTGCTGATCACTTCTGGATCCAGTGATGCGTGATATCAGCGTTTTCTTGCCAACAGCTGCACACCCGACAACAAGAACACATGGTACAGGAGCCTCCATTGTTGGAAGAGCGTGCAAATTTTCATCAGAAGAAGAAGGAAGAAAGAAAAACTTTCATGTGAAGTCAACTGATCGGAACGCCGCTTGAGACACCCCATGCATGCAGACTGTACAGCATGCGAAATTTGAACTGAGCCTTCCACTTCGAAGTGGCAAAGTGCGATTCAGAAGCGCACGCTTGCAGAAATTGAGGCCTAAGTACTTGTCCTCCCACCTGCAAACGGAGTGATGCGCTGGACCAAGCGAAGGGTGCCTCCTGCTTTGTGCAGCTCCCGGAGCTGAGCTCCGTCCGGCAGGGAGTCACGGAGGAATTCAAGCCAGGCAGGCCCACTGAGCACAAAGCTCTGTTGAAAGGCAGATCTCTTAGGTTTCGAAAGGTTGCAGCATCAGGTGGGAGCCGATAACTGACGAGCCACACTCTGCAGGGCCACAAAAGCTCTTGCGTTTTGTAAATGTGCTGTGAAAGTTCAAACGTCTCTGCTTTGACAAGCAATGACCTGAGGCTCTGTACAGCATGCCAAAGACCGTCCAAAGATGTGTCGTACTTGCCGTTCAGGGAGGGGCTGAGCGAGGCAATGGACGCAAAATTCGCCTCACTTCTGCAGGCAGCCTGTGAAGCCAGCAAGCACCACGAACCCCAGGAACTGGTACAGCATTCATTACAGCTCATCATTTATCGTTTGATCTCTGCAGAGCAGAGCGGCTGCTGTTTGCTGCATGTTCAGCAACCAAAAATTCCCCTAATTTGCGCTGGTGACAAGCTTTTGTGCTTACAGGAAAAGGCCCTTCAGAGCACCAGGCCCCACACACTACGCAGCCACACACATGCCCTGTGCCAGCACAACAACATCCTGGAGCTCATGCCAACCTGTCCCCAGATGCCTCGGCAGAGTCACCTAGCATCCAATGCAGATGCATGCAGCTTTCCTGATAGACAACATGCATGTCAGATCAAATGTAATCTGTCTATCGGTCATTATAATGTGAGCATGATGGGCGCATGCACAGGTCTTCAATGCATGCCTACATGGATGTAAGAAGCGCTGGGACCGTCATCTTAGAAGCCCAGCAGTGTGTCCTGCTGCATGCTGCTGATAATTTCCTGTGCATGCCAGGTTCATGAGACAGTCAAGGAATTGAAGAAACCAACACCAAAGGCTCCCAGGACTGCGAAGCGCTCAATTGCCGAGGTGTGGACCCGAATATGATTGCCTTGGTACCCCATTGCTGCTGATTTGTCTGGGGGCCTCTCAGAAAGTGTAGTCCCATGCTTGGATCAAAGACACCATCATGCATGCATTGCAGATGGAATTCGAAGGTGTGAAGACAGAACAGCGCATCATCAAGAGAGGGCGCATCACGCTGCAGTATCTCTTTGACAAACAGCAGATGGGTCAGACTACCACGCTGGAGTCTGCAGTGAGGTACACTCCCACCCCATCTGGCATCAAAACTTGCATCGCTTCATGGCTGTAAGGCAAAGTAGCCTCAGATTAGAGTCATGCATGCATCCGCTCAGAAGGATGAGAGGATATGGTGATGTGTGCTCAGGCGTGACGTTGGAAACACGCCGGACACGTCTAAAGCGCTGCGCATGCTTGTGAACGCCCGCAAGATAAGCCGCAGGGGTCGCGGCGGCCGCAGTGACCCATATTTGTATGAGATCCTGCCTGGCGTTATGGACGAAATCATGGCCACAGACTCGGAGGATGGCTCGCATGCACAGGTGCTTGTGCATGCATCTACTTTCAAAAGAGATGAATGATGTTTTCTCTCTGAATTATCACTGGATTGCAGCAACGGATTCTGCATGCCATGCAGTGCATGCTGCAACTACCACAAGCTGCATTTAAGTCATGTGCAATATGTGCTGTACAGGAGCCAAGCAGTGCGGAAGAGGACAACGAAGAAGCGGCCATCATCGATCAGCATCCAGCGCTTTGCAGAGCAGGCAAAGCGACTACCATTTCTGCCATGGGGCCTCCTCTGTCGCCCAGCAGCCTCAGTGCAGACGAGGACCAGCCCAGGGAGACCCATACAGCCAGGCCCCATCAGGGAGCTCCAGTCCTCAAGCTCCTTGACCCAGATGGACGCATGAGCAGCTATGCCTGCAGTGCCTCCTCCCTGCCAATTAACATCTCCGCCTTGTCGCGACAGAGCAGTGGGCCCGGCCAATACACATTCAGCCAGGCACTTGGAGCCTGCCGCAGGGACTATCTGGCCACCTCAGCTGCAGCTCTGTCATGCGCAGACGGGAACACAGCCCAGGACCAGCAGGTCCTGCACAGCTCCCAGGACTCCATGCTCTCGGACGGCGGCACCAAAGTGTGGCACTTCAGGCCTGCATGCCCAGTGCACTGCTTCGAGCAGCCAGCTCCCAGTCAAGGGGCCGCCCAGTCAGCCAGTCAGCAGACCCTGCAGAATATTGCTGCGCAGAGGACAGCATCGCAGACAATGGCGCCTCGGCAGGTGACCACGCCTGCCGCTGCAGGGAAGTGGAATGGATCTGAGTCAGATCGCGCCTGCCACACAGCTGTGAGCCAGGACACAGCGCAGGCTTCTGTCAACCCAGCCCTGGGAGGGCGCCCTTCACGCACAGGCTTCTCCCCACAGCGCATCAGACCCCAGCAGAGCTTTGACAAGGAGAACTCGGGCAATGAGACGAGCACAGCCCCTTCCTGTGAGGGAGCAGAAACTGACCCGGGCAGGGCCAGCTCTGCAGCAACCTTCGTGCGAGCTGATGCATCAAGAGCAGGTGATATGGCATGCATCAATCAGGTAAGGTACCTTTGGCACAGTCATGTGCTTTGCGTTCCTGGCGTTGGTTCCTTGGCTGACAACTGAGTGACTGACAGTTAAAAACGGAGTGCTTGTTGCAGGAGTCTGGACTCTTCTTGCGCATGGGATGAGAGGCAGCAGCACCTGTTTGCCTCAATAAATGCATTTGGCGTGTCAACCTGAAGGCATCTTCAGGTTACTATGATTGCACGCTTATTCCAGCCCTCAGGGCTAGGTGCGTTACAGCAACCTCAGGTTACCTTGTGGCATAAGTGGTGAATTGATCAAGACAAGCAAGCAAGCCATAGTATTGTTTTGAAACACTGGTGTCATTGTGGCGTGCAAACATGCCAGCACGAGGGGCATAATCCGAGGACGTTTTATGTTTCATGAGCTGAGAACAGTTCAGAAAAGAACAACAAGGCATGAGAGAATGAGTCGGATAATGATTAGAAGGGGCAATGCAGCTTGCATGTGTGATGACTCTGTTGACCTCGACCTCCACAGATGTGCAGGATTTATCAGCCTACTCAGGTGATACTTGGACATCCAGTACTAGGAGTCACTTTGATTATTGTTATGTGTTGTACAGTAAGAATCCTGGAACTTCAAGTGCCTGCACCAGCGTTCTGGAAACAGATATCTGAGCCCTACTATCTGGTGCAAGTGTTCTCCGATGTAAGTCATCCAGCGCAGGGATTGTCTTGACAACTGCTATTGTCTTGAGGTTAGCTGAGAACTGCTATTGTCTTGAACAGAGCATATCGCTCTGTCATCATTTGTAACACATTCATTGGCTCACTGATGATGATTTTGCGCCGTCCCGGCAAGACAGTATGGACCAATAACTTTGTATGTCCACAAGGCCATTTACTCTTCAGCACCCCAGGATACGATGGAGGCTGAAGAGCCCCATCACAATTTTTTATTCAGATGTTCAAAGAGTTCAATCGCGGTTGGATGGGACTAAATCACTCGTAACATGTAAGAATAAGCCCAATGCTCCCATTCCGCTCGCTGTTTGAGGGGCTTTGGATCCCCCATTAGTCCAACAACGCATGTCCCCCCTCAGCAGCATCAGATGGGAAGCGTCTGAGCCGGTGCAATTTTATTAAGCACCTGCAAAACATGTGTCAGTAGAGAGTTAACGGCACATAAATTCACAGAGACAAACTTTGAGACTGCAGGCAGATGCACATCACACAAGAAAGGCAGAGGAGCATACACATCAAAATAAATGTCAGAGATGACAACATCTCACCTTTTTGAAGAGAGGCAGGTCCAAAACGCGGCCAAACACAGGTATTCTCCTCAGGAAAGACAGGGCCGTTGGTACAAACCCAGCAAACAGCAACCAGAACCCATAAGTCTCCACAAGTATCCCAACAATTGCCCATCCCCAGACCACAAGGGCCACACCTGCCATGAAACATATGGTGCCCTGCATGCAAAAGCAGACTCGTCATATGGTCGGGATGCGCGGTCAGCATGCCGTTTGCATGCTTCAGAGATTCTAGGACTCATGCTTGCAGACCAGCAGCTCACCTTCAGATTCTTCTTTCGAAGGAAGAATTTGACAGTTGCCTGTGGCCCTATGGTGAGTGCCACTCCGCATAGGAACATGAGCTGCATAAGCACAGGGAAAGTCCATGTCCCTTAACGTGCATTCAGCACATCCCTGCAATGAAGCTATGGGTATACATGGAGGAGGGAGGGTAGAAAGTTGCTTCTGTGCAGGAAATGCTCACATTCCCAAGGGCTATCAGTCCCTTGTCGAAGAAGAATAGCACTCCAAGCACCAGAAACAGGAATCCGAGTCCAGTGAGGCCGATCCCTATTTCTGCAGGACATGAGAATTGCCAGAGGATCAGCTTACAAGCAGTATGCAGCCTCATTGCAAAATTGAAACTTCTGCTGAGACTACCAAGCAGCCAGTACAATATTTGGCACTGTCATTGGACTGACGAAACCCACTTCGTCTGTCGTCCAACATCGCTGCTGATATATTGTATCACTTTAGCAAAGTTTGCTACCAGATTCGAGGCCTTTTGCCGTGAGGAACACCGGCGATTAAGACAACTTGACTTCTGTTGATGGGTCTTTGTTTCAACAAAACAGTCTCGCATTCATCACATTTTCGGGGGCAAGAAAAGTATGCAAAATAATCATCTAAAGCTTTTCAACATGTCTGGTAGCTAATCCTTCAAAATCATGCCTTTCTTCGAGTGATGATTGTCAGGATACAAAAGTCTCAGTCCCACGAGAATCTTGCAACATGACCTGTTCAAAAATGGAGTCAAAAATAGTGCAAGCAAGAATATATATATATATATATATATATATATTACTGACGAGGAGCTGAGGAGAGAAAATTGCGAAATTCCATGACTCAGAAGGAGTTGGAAGCGTAGCTTGACGCATGCAGTTTCCAAATTTGGCTCCCTTCTCGAGACTCAAGGCGCGTCCAAGCATCGTCCCCTTCACTTCCAATCGATCCTGTCGACCGCATTATTCCCGGGATCGCAGAGATCGCAGCAGTCAATCAAGATGGCGAAGCCTACCAGGATCTGCTGCATCGGTGCTGGCTATGTCGGAGGTATGCACAGGCATGTTTGTGTGCGTTTGACACTCTGGACATCTTGAACTGTATGGGGTTAGTTCCGCCGTATCAAGCGAGTTTATTCTGGTGCTAACTGACATGTGTCTCCGATTGCAGGCCCCACGATGGCGATGATCGCCCTGAAGTGCCCCGAGATCATCGTCACTGTGGTTGACCTGAACGAGAGCCGCATCAATGCCTGGAACAGTGAGACGCTGCCCATCTATGAGCCTGGGCTTTTCGAGGTCGTGAAGGCCTGCAGGGGCAAGAACCTCTTTTTTTCGACGGACTGCCGCTACCACGTTGCGCAGGCAGACATCGTCTTCGTGAGGTCCGTTGGCCCTTGGACATGCATGTCGAGACCCAGTGGGCCAACCAGAATCCGATACCTGCATCCTCAATGTCTGTAGATGGTTGACTATAGCTCTACATACTCAGAAATGCTCTATCCGCACGCTCCATTTCTTGCGTCACTGCACGCGCTCTTAGTCAAGCTGCAACTTGATGAAGCCGTCCTGGCAAGTGGCCCTCAGAAGACTTGAAGGTCATTGGATGGTAGTCTGGCAACATGTGAGAATTTGCAGATATCTGTGGAGGCGGTTACAACGGCATCTGGGGACTCTTTGATCCCATCAAACATTCTGGTGCCTGCGATGTAACTGCACCTTCCCTTGAGAAGTCCTAGCCTTTCCTCCATCTTAGGGCAAGGTCGGCAACAAGATGGCGCGATAATGTGTATCTGAATCTCAATTCTTCCTGGCTGCTCAGCAAATGTCAGTGCTGCGACTCAACAAGCATGCCTGGTGCCCCGCAGTGTGAACACACCCACCAAGATGTCTGGAGTGGGGGCGGGCAAGGCAGCAGACCTGGCCTACTGGGAGGGGGCTGCTCGCATGATTGCCTCTGTTTCCACATCCTCCAAGATCATTGTGGAGAAGAGCACCGTGCCTGTGAAGACCGCAGAGGCCATCGGCAAGGTATGCTCCAAAGAGGCCCCACTCCGGCTGCAAAACCGATGACATGCCTGCAGCCTGCAGTACTGTCGAGACAAAGATTGACTCGCAAATTCTTGTATTTATCCACCAACAGTCAAGACTTAATGTCTCAGGTGCTGAGGAGGAACTGCCCCCACCCGGACGTCCAGTTTGAGATCCTGTCCAACCCGGAGTTCCTGGCAGAGGGCACCGCCATCCAGGACCTCACCAACCCCGACAGGGTACGCCCCTGCCCCTCCATCTCCCGCTCCAAACACCCCCAGCAGTACCAAAATACAATGGGGCCACCATGCTGGGCCATGTGTGATGCATTCACTCCCTCAAGCGCTCGGCCTCAATGCCCTGATTGAATGCTGGAGATGGCCTTCTGGAGGCAAGTCATAGCTCCATGCTATCCTCGGCCAGGGAGCCCACAGCACCAAAGCGGAAAAAGACCCATCTCTCAGGGGGACCCAATCAATCGCTGCAGGTGCTAATTGGACACAATCATATCACCCTTCAGCAGGGATCCCGCAGCCCCAAATTACAAAGAAAACTCATCTCTGAGAGGACCCCAATCATGTATCTGCAGGTGCTGATCGGCGGGAAGGAGACAGAGAGCGGGCGCGCGGCGGTGGCTGCGCTGGCGTCGGTGTACGCGCACTGGGTGCCGGCCGAGCGCATCCTGTGCGCCAACCTGTGGAGCGCGGAGCTGTCCAAGCTGACGGCCAACGCCATGCTGGCGCAGCGCATCTCCTCCGTTAACTCCATCTCAGCGCTCTGCGAGGCCACCGGCGCCGATGTGCAGCAGGTCGCCCATGCCCTCGGTGCGCCTCCTCCTTTCAATGACAGTAATACCAGTGACTGACCTCGTCATCAGGCACCATAAACACCAATCCAGGCGACACGGCTTGCGCAGAGATGTCCTTGTCAGACATGGTATGCTGGTTTGGTGCGGGCTACCTCTTCTGTATCACCTGTTCACTGGTGACTAACCTTGTGATCAGCGTGCGAGGCCTTTGCGGCTGCCTCGCACATCCTCCTATGTGTTGCTTTAACTCCCTGCTGCTCCCTTGCACTGCTGCTTTTCTCGCCTCCATGCACGCGGAGGCCAGTTCAGGCGAGAAGCTCCAGACAGTATATGCTGTGAAGGCACCAGGATATAGAGGTGTGGGAGCATGAAGAAGGCTCTATTTAACCAAATGAGACAGGCTCGAGCCAGTAAAGGATTATACGGAGTGCATGGGCTGATGCATGGCATGCTGCTGTTACAGGCACAGACAGCCGCATTGGCCCCAAGTTCCTGAACGCCAGCGTGGGCTTTGGAGGCTCCTGCTTCCAGAAGGACATCCTCAACCTGGTCTACATCTGGTGAGGCCCCCACTCACCTCAGCCGTCGTAACCATTACAACCATTTCAATGCTGTTATACTTCTTCCATGTCAAAGCAGGCTGGTTCTGAAGGGCCCAGCGAGGTCCTTGAATGGAGGACTCAAGCCCCAGCAATGAACCATACTTGCAATCTGCTTCATCCTTCACATCTGGCAGGCTAGATGGACCAGCATAGTTACTGAGTTGCATTACTGTGGCGCAGTGAGAGTGTGGGCCTGAAGAGGGTGGCGGACTACTGGCACTCGGTGATCCAGATCAACGACTACCAGAAGCACCGCTTTGTGGAGATGGTCATTGGCAGCATGTTCAACACCGTCTCCGGCAAGAAGATCGCCATCCTCGGCTTCGCCTTCAAGAAGGTGATTTCTCACCCTTTCCACCAGTCCTGTCCTGCTTTATGGAAGCAAGACGGGATTATTCAACCTATGCTACCTTGTGCTGTAGCATTTTACGAAGCTGAGCATTGCTGATTCTTTATGAGGAGTCAGACAAGAGTGCATCCTAATCAGTATCTGAGGCACCTTGAGATCTTCTGAGTGCAATCATTGCAGCAGCGTGCAAGTAAAAAGGAGAGTGAGATTCCTGCTATCTACGCACAGAGTTCACTGAAAATACTGATCCTGCAGGACACTGGCGACACCCGTGAGACGCCCGCCATCGATGTGTGCCACGGCCTCATTGCGGACGACGCGCGGCTGAGCATCTATGACCCACAGGTCCAGCAGGACCAGATCTTCAGGTCAGCCATCTCTCTCCAACCCTGTACCTCCATGCATGGCGTGGGCCTCCAAGAAAACAGCACCCATGCCATCTGAATATAATGTATTAAACAGCATGGCCTGCATGCTACGGGCTGCAAGTCTCTCCCGATGATATTATGTATAGAGCCATGTTCAGCACTTCAAATGTATCAACGTCAGCCAAAGAAAAGTCTGCAGCAGCTGCAGGGAGAGAATGCTCCATTGGTGGTGCACAAGCTTAGATGCTGTGCCTCGTGCTACAAGTCTTGATGAATCAATCAATTAGGTGCATAAAAATAGCAAATTTCAATGCTATCAGGACACTGAGGGTGCGGGGGACATGTGTGTGCAGGGACCTGTCGATGCCCAAGTTCCAGTGGGACCACCCGATGCTGCCCAACGGCGCCCAGGTTCCCTTCTCTTCGCGCGAAATCGACCGCACCGTCAGCGTCTCCTCAGACCCCTACAAGGTGCACACCCGGCACCAGACCCCACCCATGACTCTGCTCAATAGGACTGCAGCCGCAATTCCCAATCAGTGCCTTGGCAGATTATCAATCCCACTAGCTTTGCGAGTTTGCGGTTTGCACCGCTATTGGGGATGCTCCATCACTTCACATGGTGGTCCGACATCCTGCTGACTGTAAATAATAGAGAACGTTTGTGAAATAGTGCAGAATGACCTTTCAGTTACCCTTTCAGTTGTCATTTCATGTGACAGTTGAAGAACAGGTGAGGGATCAATGCATGAGTGTGCAGAACGTGGGAAGCATGGAAGACAAGAGGGAAGACTGTATGCCATCGATTGAGCAGGGCTTGGATTAATGTGCAGGCATGCGCGGGGTCGCATGCGCTGTGCGTGATGACGGAGTGGGACGAGTTCAAGGCGCTGGACTTCGACCGCATCTTTGCCAGCATGAGCAAGCCCGCGTTTGTGTTTGACGGCCGCAACATTCTGGACCACGAGCGCCTCCGCTCCATTGGCTTCATTGTCTACGCCCTGGGCAAGCCCCTGGAGCCCTTCCTGCAGAAGCAGTAGCGCGCTGGCCGGATTCCGGTGCCAGCCATGCCAGGGGCGTTTGCCTGGAGCGTGCAGGGGGGGACGTGGTGACAGTCATGCGCATGCATGCAAGCGGTCTGGCCAAGATCTGATCCCTTCCTGCAGAAGCAGTAGCATGCAGGAGGGAGCGTGGGTGCCAGCCATTGCATGCATGCGTGCATGGGGGTCTGTGCCCATTAGTGCACAGGCGGGAACGTGGTTGCCAGCGATGCGCTTGCATGCAAGGGAGGAGGGTGTTGCCAGCCATGCGCATGCATGGAAGCCGGCCCTGTGGCCGGTACTCAGCAGGAGGGAGCATGCCGCCAGCCATGCGCATGCAAAGGGGGCGTGTGTGACAGCCCATGGACCAGCTGGGCTGGATACAAAGAATTGCGAAGTGGACGTGTCTGCATGACAGGGGTCGCTTTTCCTGTGGTGCCAGTAGGGGAAGAGTGCCATGGGGCACTGTAGGGGATGTAGAACATTGCTAGATTTAGAGGAATGCAATATGCGTCCATGTCCAAGCTTTGTCTGTTAGTAAACGCAGTGCTGTGAAACAGTGACACGTCTCGGTTGCCGTTTCAAAATGTTTCTCTGCAATTCTTTTCCTGCCAGGTTGCCGAACAAAAACAAATGAGACAGCCATGGTATCCTGTGAAGGCTGTGCCTTCTGATCAGTGAGCAAGAATTGATAGGACCTAGCTTGGCACGATCAGTGTGTGCTGTTGCAATGCATATGCCTATGACAACTTTTTCCAACATAACATCTGAAGATGATAGAACTGCTGTGGCATTGATCAGTGATTGGCTGTAATGGCCCTGATGTTGCCAAGAATCCACATGAAAAGATGAGTTCACTTAGTCAAGCGAGGGTAGTGAGGCTATTGAAACAGGTTGTGCACCTGCCCTTGTAAATACCCACACCATGACAGATACCCAGGAGCTCCTTGAGATTCCTCCGGTGCGATAGGTTTTGATGGAATATTGCAAAGTGCGTCTGAAGGAAACAGAGGCATCATATGTGCCTCTCAAACGTCTAGCACAGCTGCATCCTCTGCCTGCTGTGTCTGGGGTCTTTTCTGCCTCCTTCGCTGCTCCCTGATCACCCTGGTAGCCTTTCTAAGCCCTGCCTTCGTGATCTTGTGGCTCGTGCCTGTTTATCACGACACACCAGTGATCAACACAAAGCACCATCTGTCTCAAGGAGATACTCATCAGAAGATCACTCCTGCATATTGACACAGTGACACAGTGGAAGGGGGGTCTTGAATCTTCAGGGTTCTCACCGGCTATAGGTGCCTCCACGGGGCGATTTCCATGAGGCACGAGCCAACCCTCAATGGACTCTTTCTCGTACACAAAGCCGACTTCATCGACCACAGGCTCTTTCAAATTCAGCACCTGCGCACAAAAACCATAATGGTGCAAGCATAAAGTGACCATGCAGATTGACCATGCACATACCTTTCCTCTTGGAAATTGCAGTGGAATGTAGTAGATACGTGCAACGAGAATGTTAATACAAAGATGCAAACGAGGAGGCCTCACCTCCACTCCAGAGATGGGACACTTGACATTGCGTGCAAGGTCATTGCCAGAGTCTGCAACAATGACGTCTTCATCTTCGTCTGCAGCCCCGTCGGCAGCTGGCATGGGCTCGTTCGGGTGATTCACCCTCCACAGCTTCTCCTGCATCTCCCTGAAGCGCTCCTCCTCCTCTGGGTTGCAACTGCATCACACCCGCATTCCTCTAGTTATGCTACATCTCACCCAGTCACACCCAGCTTCAGAGTCATTTGTGTCTCTGAATATGCACGAAAAGGAAAGGCTGTCAAGCACGAGATTGATGACATGAGCGGTGGGGAAAGGGTCCACACTTTACAGGGAATTCAGCATTAGTCTGCTCCAGGCGAGCCATGAAGTCTGTTGAGGAGTCAATGCTGGCTTCGTAGCCCTGAGACATCCGCTTGAAGGCCTCTGCCTGGGCCTTGATCTGGGCCTCCATCATGGTGAGCTCTGCCAGTGTTTTCCTGCAGCTGTCCACCTACAATGCCACCCCATATGCACAATATTGAAATTGAACTTCGGCGTGTCATCCATTGAGTGATCTACATAGTGATTGTCAAAGTGCAGGAGCGTCTTGATCCACGCTTATGAAGCCTTGTCCCTACCTTGTCTGTGGCTTGGGCCCTCTCAAAAAGCTCCGCAAATTCTGTAACAACGTCGCAAGGAGGATCCACGTTCTGCATAAATTTAAGAGAATTGGTACCCATTATTGATTCTTCAAGGTCAAAGATGCGGGAGCATCGACATGGGCAGGCAAAGCATGCGAAGCACAACACTTACATCTGCAAAATCTGCTAGGCGATCAGCATGCCCCCCAAGGAATTTGATGACCCGGTCACTGTTTACTAAAACTTCTCCTCGAGACGCCATCTGCTCAGAATCGCAGTGAATCGAACAGACACTGCCTTCAAAGATTTGACTTGGCAGAAAAAAATGGCGATCGATAAAATGGATGGAGTCTTGTATTACTTTCTTCGCAAGGGCACCTTAACAAACATATTTGACACGAAGGAGAATTCCTGCAAGATTGGTGCCAGCAGCTTTAAATGAGAGCAAGAGGGGAATTAATATGGATAGGCACGTGTTTTCTCGTGCCGGCATGCCGCGCAAGTCGCCCCAAGGAACGGGCTTCCACTTCCTCTTAGAATGTACGTTGGCCCTACATCCATCTAAGAAGGAATTAAAGGCAAGATTTGGTGCGTCGAACATGTCGGTTGCAGTCAGAATGGATCCCGCGGCCTGGGGAAGTCGCGCTACAAGACCGACTCTCTCCAGCACTCTGCTTGCGAGAACCTTGCCGCGCACGCAACGCTTTTCGTCTTCAAAGACAGTCAAAAGAACAACAAGCACCAAGTGAGCTGCTATAGCAATCGATCTCTATCACTATTTTGCTTCATGCTCAAGTTCGGGTGGGAGTCATTAACAGGAATTGTTCTTCTCGTGCAAAGTGTGTGATGATGCAAGACTTATTTGTGGTATGTAACAACACAGGTCTGCTATCCGCGCGATTGCTGCACCGACGAGTGTCCCATCTCCCCCAAAGACTCCGGCAACGAGCTCAGAACGTAACACCGACAGATTCACAGTGAATGGCTTGAGGATCACCACACCAGGAGCTTGGGAAGTCATGTATCGCGTGTTGAAGGCAAACAAGGTGTATAAGGCTCCTCAGTCATTGGTTTTGTCCCTACCAGCCACGCACGAAGGGGCACAGCACGGGCTCTTCTCCCGTTCTGAAAGTGTCGCCCCGCTTCAGACTCTGTCAGAACACCTTCAAAATTATTTGTGTTGAAGAATGCAAACTGCAATTCAGGTGGAGGGAGTATCTGCCCATGAAGTGAAGTTTGCTGTGGAGAGGGAAGTCACTTTGGTGGACGTACGAGTCCCCAGCGAATTCGCAAAAGCCCACATCCCTGGAGCCAAGAACGTTCCCATCTACCAGTCCATCAGAGGTGCGCAATACCACACTGCTTCATCAGCAGATGTAGTCACAGAACCTGCAAGACACCCATGCACACGTCACATCATGCCTTGACGATGTGTCACCCGCTCTCAGCTGTGCAAGCTGTATGACACTGGAGCCTTGGACTTCATTGTGCCTTGGAGATCATGTTGCTTGTCATAAGTAATTCATGACTAAATTGCTGTGACAGGCTGGACACCATGGAAGATCCTTCGCCGGACAGGCTTTGCGCTGTTTGGGGTGTTCAATGCCACGGAGCCCAATGTCAATTTTACGGCGGAGCTGGCCAGCGCCGTGGGAGGTGACCCGGCCACGCAGGTGATCCTGGTGTGCAACAGCAAGGGAGACATGTCCCGGCCGCCGCCGCCCAACAATGCAGAGCTGTGGCATGAGGTGTACCAGAGCAGGTAATCTACCCCTTCAAAGCCGCTGTGTGCTGGGCATCACTGTATAAAAATGACCTGCATGCCTGGACCAGAAGTCCACTCACCATGTGTGTCCCAGAAAAAGCACAGGACCTGCCATCTGCTGCGGTGCAAAGGAGAGTGCAGCTGATTATTGTTGTGAAGTGTCTCTGTGCTGCTCGGAGTCACGTAAGGTGCATGAGTGACAGCCAGGCATGCTTGAGAGATGAACAATTAGGCATTTCTGCAGGTCCTTGATTGCAGCCTACCTGGCGACGATTGATGGTTTCACAAACATTTCGGTACTGCGCACAGGCTTCAAGGCCTGGCAGAGGGATGGCAGGTGATTCCAGAAAGCGTTTTTCAAAGCGTTCACCATTGTGCGCATTGAGATTCTGGTTTGTAGACAATTTTGACCCACCAAAATGTTGGGCTTGACTACTGTAGATTTTTTTGGTGTGCAGACCCGTTGCAAAGCTCTCTTGAACGGACCCATCTGCAGTATATCCTGCACAAGGTGTTTGCTTGAGGAGGCGAGATGAATGAGCGAACGGGAGGTACTTCTTGCACGAGCACAAGAGAGAGATATATATGGGAGAGATGAACAATGTAGAATTAAGTTTTATGTTGTATAGCATAACCCTGCCTGTATCATGAGCCGTTGAGGAAGGCAGATGTTGTATCATGTGACTGGCACGAACGCTGTGAGAGCTGTGTATTTTATGCGGTTGCAAGATGTGGGCCAACTCTACAGCAGATGAAATATCAAATCATATTGGAAACTAAGATGCAAAATGTAAAGTGCTCACCAAAGGAAATCTGGTATCTCTTCCATTGCACTGTTCAACTTGGCATGCGCTCGACAACTGCCATCGCAAACCAGCTCAAACAACGATCTTTCAGCATTCTGAGCAATTCAAGCCATTGAAAAAAAAGGTAACGTTAGTAATGGATTCGTGTGAAGAGTGCAGATCCGCAGGCTCATAGGAACCCTCGCAGCAGGTGTGCCGCCAGCCGCACGGTGGGGGTGCCTCTGCGGTCTGACCTCTTGAAGTGGGCCTCCCTCACCGGCTCTGCATGCGAGCGCAGTGCCTCCAGCTCCTCTGACATGGCCTGAACACACCTCATCAACCAAGCTGACACATCTCCAGTCGACTATATACCAATTTTCTCCTCCATGCAACAACCCATAGGATTGATCGGCAGGCAATGGGATTGCAGTCACACTGCAAGCCCATGAAGGCCCTTTATGACATGCAGAATGGCGGGAAAAGCACAAGTGTGAAGAGCCTGGCAAATGAGAGGGTGTCAGAGGGTGCATACCTGTCGTAGAGCTGGGTTGGTAGTGATGATGATGAACTGGGCCTCCAAGTCGCGCACCACTGATCGGTACCCGTAGTTGGGGCTCCCCACAGCCGTGGCGATGGGCAGCGTCTCCCCTGGCGGCGTGTACCTGTGTTCATAGTGTCCCGATGAGTTGCTGGAAGCCCGTTCACGCCTCACCTTCTTGCAATGCAAAAAAAAAACAGCAGCAACCGCCTGCCCATCAGCAAGAAGATGACCGTGTCCGGAATTGCTGAATCATGGCATGTTGCCCTGCGCGCCGCATCCCTCGCACCCTATCCTTGATGCATAATGCCGATCTGAGGCCAATGCTTCTCCCCAAAAACTCACCCAGCAGCAGCCCTCTCTTCAGCCTGTCCACCTGAATATAGCCTCAAACAACGGAGGCCAACACATCAGGGAATGCGGCCCACCAGATGCCCTTGGCGTGGAACTCCCAGCCGGCGCGAGTGTACTCCAATAAGCTGCGCTGCGCTGTAAAGGATGACACTCCGGAGCGGGCCCATGCGCGCTGCAGGCGGCGCCAGGTGTGCTGCTCCAGCAGCGAGTACGCGGTGGGGATCAGCCCCGAGACCCCCTTGGCCCCGTAGAAGCCGTTGGCCGCTGGGGACGCCGTCAGCAACTCCACATTCACCTGGGCACAGCATTTAAACTGGCTCATAATTTGCGCAAGCGCCAGCTGGCAGGCCATGACTGCATGCGGTGAGGAATTCATATAACATCGCTTCCAGCCAATCTCGGGCCGACCCATCTGTCTGACTCTGATGATCGGAATCAGCGCCCAGTGAGTGGTGGCTGTGCAATTAGGCCATGCAGTGCACGGACAGTCTGGGTAGGGAAAAAACAGTCTGGAACGATGAAATGGGGAGCGGTGAGCTGGAGCACAGTTGAGGTGCAGAAAAGGCAGTCACCTGTGGTTTAAAAGCCAGGGCTGCCTCGTATGACCTGGCGAGGTTGAGGTACGCGGTTGACATGGCCAGGCTGCTGCCAGGCTCGGCAGCTCTCAGAAAAAGCGTTGTCAGAGCTTCGTCCTGCCAGCAGCCATAGATCTTTGCACCACTCAACAAGTGACAAGCTTGGAGATGACCGAGGCATGAGCACCACGAGACTTATATGCGGTGATGTTGAGGTGCACCTGCCGCAAGCCAGCGCTTCCTAGCTGGACTGTGGGAAAGATCCAAGTATCTGCTGTGCGCCCTGAGGTCGAGCATTCGCCGCCGCGCAGCCGCTCATGGCTGGCAAACACACCACCAGAAGGTTTAAGATCCTTTCATTGAGATCTCTACGATTGACATGTGAAGGAATATTAGCACACATGTATCTCATATGAACTGTTGAGCAACGAATTGTTGGCAACAATTTGTTGCAGAGCGCAGTATTGGGACCCACTCTAGCGTTGACTGGTCGGCAATGCTGCTGGCTTCTGCTTTCTCTCGGTCTGTGCCTCCAAGGAGCCTTGGCATTCTCCTGTGGATGGATCGGAGGTCTGGAATTGCGTTTCCAATCGTGTGGCGCTGAAGAAGGTTCAGAGAAGCTCTGATCCTCTCTGACAAGGCAGTTGCTGGCATGCTTCTGTCTGCTATGGGCGCCTTGGCATCTTCAGCTGCAGCTGCAGCTGCGCTGTGACTCATGCTGGCATCCCTAGCGCTGGCGCCCTCTTCTGCAAGGGAAGATTGAGACTCTCTGGGTGCTTGCCCAGGCACAAACAGCGCGTCAAGTTCCCGCCTCAGGCCATGATTGAAGGCAGAGGGAGCCGTGAGGGGATCCAGCCCAGCCAGATTTGGGGCAAGCGTTGCACCAGGCTGCAGCTTGTATGAATACCTGCCCACCACCTGGCGCCAACATACACCTCTGTGGGCAATTTGAACAATTGGTCCAAATCTCTATTATGACATAATCGTAGTCATCCATTTGCAATGAGTGTCAGCTGCACCACAATTTCCCAAATGACACATAACACATTTGCAGCACTTCTGTCAATTGCATGTAACAAATTGGAGATTTTGACAGTGTCTCGCCTGTACTAGGGAGCGGATGTGCTGGCTCAGTATTTCTGCATTGCGGATCAGAAAGTAGCGATCCTGGCGCATGGAGAAATAGGTGTTGCTGAGGTTGGCACCTGAGATCATGATGTCATCATCAAAGATGTACGCCTTGAGGTGGCACACCCCAACCATCTCGCTCACTCGGGGCGGCAGAAGCCTGCACATCACAGGCTGCCTATGATTAATACCTACAAGCGAGTGTATCATGTCTTGCTTGAGAGCGTCATAGTATTGAACATAGAACAGCCTATGGAAGTGAGATTGCAGGTGACAATCTATCATGTGTAAGAAACAAGTGTTGAAATGGAGTTATCTGGCATCTGACCCCATGTCAGCTGACAGCCCTGCCATACCTTTTCAAGACGCCCCGCAGAGCCGGGGTGTGAAAGAGATGGATGGACACATCTGCTTCAGGCTTCTTCCCTGCCAGAAGAGCACTGTCGAGCATCTGTGCTGTGCTGATCTGCTGCCCTGCGGATCCACACACGTGTCAAGATGTACATAGCCAACGGCGTACATGCAGTGCCGCAGCTAGTCAGCCTACATATCAAGCCACAGTCCAGCAATCCTAGTGGATCCGGAAGATGCCCTTGCCTTGAGGCCCAAGGGACGGCCTGGTGGAGCGCAGGGCATCCAAGAGGATTGTTATTCCTGGTGCCTCAGGGGCCTGCTTGGATGCCGCACATTGCAGAGCATCCACAAATTGTGCCTCCAGCCCCCCAGAAGTTCCAGCATACAGGGATGCAATGGTGACATTATGCTTTGCTGTCCTGATGCCAGCCTGTATGGACCGTGAGCACCCTGATGTACCAACGAAGGTATATGCCCTTCTCTTGGATCAAGGCAGCGCTAATGTATAATGTTGAAAATGAAAACACTCTCGTACCAAGAGCCTTTCATGGAACTCTGATGGGGTGCGTAGAATCTCAAGATCGCTTCCTGCGTTCCCATCGGAAATTTTCAGAGCTCGTATTCAGGCGCACTATACGCTTGGGTATGCTTGTTAAAGTGATCATCTAATTTAGTCCAGTAATCATACCATGCTCTCACCGTTGTGCGGCAGGACATGGGCCTTTCCTGCGAAGAGGTCGAGAAGTCTGAATGCCGCATCAATAGATGATCTACGAAACCAAAAGGCCTCTGCAACACTTCCTATTGTTGTACCCGTCTCGGCAAGGTGAGGAAAATGCGTTTTCAAGCAAGAACTTGATGTCCTGAATCCTAACATTGCTGCGACATCGCAGATCCATTTCCTGAATTCTGGAAGGCAATGCATGCATGCTGCTTGAATTGGCTCCTTGTCCAAGGCATTGTGCAAGCAGCTTACTGTGGCCCAGAGTTCCTTCCCTGTCCAATGAATGGCGGTATTACATCAACACCACTTGCTGTAGTTCATGTTTGTCAAGCATATGGAGACACACATATTGTACACGGACCCTACAAACAGCGGAATAATTCGGTTTTTGCGCCCATCGAGGTTGTACTACCTGTCAGTGATTGCTGGACAAGGAGAATTGGAACAACAAACTGCCCCTGCAGCGCAATGCATGCTACTATCCGCCTACTGGACAGAAACAGAGACAAAGCCTCAATTCAAAGGGGTGCTCTCTGCATGTTCTCTTTGACTTTGGCTTCCCCCATTGCTGCTGTTTTGACCGGCCTCAGCCTGAGGGCTCCTGCCAGCTTTGAGCAGGAGGCGCTCTGGAGCAGCAGCAGGCGCCTGCTGGAACAGCTGCTCCCTGGCCACATCATGCAGCCTCCTGAAAAGCTGCTTCTTCACACTGTCAAATGCATGCTCCAACCGCTCCAACTCCTCTGTCGCATTCTGCGCAACAAACAACCGCCACGTTCTTGCACAGCGTCACAACGCAGTCTTCTAGCCCCCTGTGAAACTAGAAAATTGTCCGCAGGTAGGCCTTTGGTTGAGCCTATGTGATCCTCTGTTCTTTTTGTTAACTTTCCCACTGTTTCGAGCTCACAAGCTTCATTCCTGCAGCTTGATGACCGGCCCCTCACTTATAAGATTGGCCAGTCAGATCTGGCACGGGCATGTATTAGAGGGAACAGAGGAGAAATACTAAGGCAGCGGGCTCACCGCATTGTACATGAAGAGGCCGTAGTAGAGGTCGAAGGAGTCATTGGTGGTGTTGTCCACAAGGTTGAGCAGCGACTGGAACCCCCGAGTGTCGATGGCGGTGGGCATCAGGTGCATGCTGCCAAGGATGCGGCCGACTGTGTGCGTTATGAACTGCGTGCTCGCTGCTATGCGGTCGTGCTCCTCGCAGCTCATCTCCACCATCCGGCATCCCTCCGTCTCAAAGAACTGCACGCGCACAACACAAACGCTCGAGTGATATCACCCACTGGGTTGGTAGATTGTGGGGTAGACCTGTCACCTTTCACACAGGTAACAGGATGGGCTGCAAGAGGTGGCAGATAGCTGGCAAAGCAAGCATGCCATGGAAGTCCCTCTCCCAGAGCTGCAATGGGAGGTCTGTTACCTTTATCAGGGCTGCCAGAATTAGTTAGGAGCTGGATGCTCTTGGTTCCACTCTCGTTTCCATGGTACAACTGTGGCTTCAACAAATGAGGATCAGAGAGTACTCACCCTCAAAAGATTAGCAGCTCGCTTCTGCCGATCAGCCGAACCTGCTACCCTCACTCTCTCATACATCAGGGTGAGGCCCTGCCAGCTGTGCTTGCCGCTGTCTGGCCCAAACATGGGATGCGTACACAAGATGTCCACCTGCATGGCGCATATCCCGGCATTGCTCAGCCAAAATCGGCATTGCTCAAACGCGTCACAGCAACATGGTATAGGTGCGCCTCATCCCGACAAGCTGACACAGCGCACCTCAGGAGGTAGCGTGGAGAGCATCAGGCGCTTCGGGAACTCTTTCACTGACAAGACATCCACAAAGAGAGTATTGCGCTTCAGCCGCTGCACTGGCAGGCCTCCAAGCACTGATCCCATCGAGAGGATGGAAGACGCAAAGATGACCACTTCTGGATGCTCTTCACAGAAGTCATTAATGTCTGTGAAGAATGCAACCCCCATTCCCGCTGCTACCTCTCTGTAGTCTGTCCTGGACGTGGCCAAGACCTGACAAGCAACAAAGTACGGATGTTGCTTGCATAATATTTGCATGTTGAATGCTGAAGTGCAACATACTATACTGCAACATGCACTGTCCTGCGAGCCTACCGTGTGGCCTGCTTGGACGAGCCTTTCTGCCAGGAACTGCCCAAAGTTGCCAAATCCGATGATGCCTATAGTGAGTTGCTTCCGTTTCGCCAAGATCCTCGTAGCTTTATGTTCAAAATCGAAGGGCATCGGCGCATCTAAAGCTCTCACTTTCATGCATCCTCTGTTCGTCATCGAACACCGCCGACGCCTGAGGGGGTCTGAGGATTGCAGTACTCTGCGATGCAGATCTGAGACAGATGTGACGCGACTGAGCTTCAGACATGCTGAAGGGGGTATTTGATGACAATGGGAAGGGCAGTCAGTGTAGGAATAGGCCACCCTCATGGTATTGGCTCAGCCCCAAAATTGTGACAACTAGAATCGGCTCATCGAGGCAGCAGAAGTTTTTGTATCGAAGCTTTCATTTCCAAACTTCTCAACAATTCCCAGCTCTCCCAAAACATCACCTTCGGGCTTCACGGACGCTTTGGATGACACATTTATCACGTGATATCACGTGCGATGGAAGTGAAACTCGCAGCTCGTCAGGCCCTGAGGGGGCTTTGTGAGCAGAGGCGTGCTGTGTGGAATGCCCAAAAATACCACCAAAGACTGCACGTATCTCTTGAGGCGTCTCTGATGGACCTGATCAACCCGTCTCCAGTTGTGCACGAGCGCAAGGAAACGCACAGAGCAGCGGTAAGAGAGCATTATAAACATTAATTTCCTTATTACTTGACATGTACGATTGATCAGGTGATTTCCTTGCGAGATCGTGAGCCCAGTGATATTTTGCTGACTGAATTGGTGCAGAGCACAAGGGACTCAGGAGATGAAGGGCAGAGGGAACCGATAGATGCCTTGGAAATATTCGAGGTACTCGAGGGCTCTAAGCTTGTGGGAAAGCTATGTTGGTGGGACACAATATGCCACGGTCCGCCCGTTGTGACATATGCTTTTTGGTCCATTTACTGTTCTCATCTGTTTGACGTGTTGCCCATGCAGCATCTACGAGATGTCACAGATCCTGAGCATCCTTACAGTCTGGAGCAGCTGAATGTCGTGAGCGAGGACCTGATCACGGTGGAGGATTCTGCAGGCCGTGTTAGGCAAGACACAGATATGCACCTGTATGTCAGTATTGTGGGAATTTTTTTACCATGCTGCTCATTGCTGCTACTTGACACGCCTGCTGCTGTCTGCAGGGTGCAATTCACTCCCACAGTGCAGCATTGCAGCATGGCAACCCTCATCGGCCTGTCACTGAGGGTCAAACTCATGCAGACGCTGCCGTCCAGATTCAAGGTGTGCCAAAATGCAAGAATGAGCACCAAGTATTGCGCTAGTGATCTGGTCAGGACAATGATGCTGATGGTGCGGGGTTTCAGGTGGACATTTTTGTGACACCAGGCACGCATTCCACAGAAGCAGCAGTGAACAAGCAGCTGAACGACAAGGAGCGAGTTGCAGCAGCCTTGGAGAACCCAAACCTGGTGGACATGGTCAACCATTGTCTTGCAAGCAGCCACCGTTGAAACCTGCAGGGCCCGTGCAACAAATGACGAGATGCATCACATTTGACGAGGGGGCAAATGAATTTTGCAATACAAATTTTGCTGATATCCCAAACTTTTTCATGGCCGTGTTGCATGTCCCTCCGGAAGGGGTTTGTGCTTGTACAACATGTCACGTTGCTCTTCAGATCTGGTCGCATGATTGCAGCTAGTTGCCGCACTGTGCGGCATTGCACTAGTGCCACACCCGGATTCGAATTCTTCAAGGCTTAAGTCTTTAGATTGAGTTGCGGCCTTTATATGTCCTGGAGTACTCCACTATAAATACTCGAGCCCTAGGGCTGCCAGTGCACGCTGTGGCGGTTCCAGTGATACTGGTATATTACGTCATGGCATCACCATGATAGCCTATCATCTGAGATCTAGATCTAGACCTTCGCTGCGAGTGTGTAACAAACCGCCTCCAGCGAGATTTGAACCAGAGACCACTCGCCTGCTAGTCCCGATTACTACCCACTAGTAATTAGACTAAGGCAAGCATGGATGCTAAGCACGCTATATCTCTCCTCTATATAGCCGTGCCGTTACAGAGTGGCACTCGGAGTGACAGAGATTCTGACAGGTTCATTAGCTAATTATTGTGATGCAGTATGCGCATGCGTACGTGTTCTAGAAGCAGATCTGGGTTGCCATTCAATGCTGTGACCACTGGTAGGACTCCTCCGAGCTGCTTGCATGCATGCGCAAGCTCAAGCTGAAGTCTAGACTTGATCTTGGCCTCACTCGGCCAAAGAGCCAACCTAGCTGCCTGACAGAGCGGTCAACCTGAGACTCAGCTGACATTCTAAAGGTTGAGAAGGAAAAGTGCCACACGTGCACGGTGTACACTGGCCGATTTGATGGTGCTACAAAGCTTCAGTGGCACAGCGCATCATATATTGCGCTGACCGCAACACGGTTGCACGTGTTTGGGTCCCGTCTAGTGAGGCGTGCCATTTCCAGAACGTGGTGACTCCTTCACATGGTTCCCCGCGGGTGACGGCAGCAAAGGAGAGTGACGGCAGCATAATCAGTGTGGAATGGCAGCGGGGAGCGGGCCAACATGTCCAATGTTTTAGATAGAATTGATTCCACGTATTTTTCCCTGGACGAAGCGACTCGGGTACCGCACAGTGCGCCCTTGCCGGGCGCGGGCCATGCTGCGGAGATGCAACAGGGCCCAGGAGCCAGGGTCGCAGAGGACGAAGAAGTCTGCAGTGAAACTTTGCGGGTAAGTTTTCCCTGAACTTGTGAGTTGTCAGAACAGTGAAGCACTCGGTAGCACTTCAAATGCGTGGAGCAGCCTCTGCCTGTGCTTCAAAAGTTCTCACGCGTGGGGTGCTGGAGAGTCCGATCGAGTGCTGCAGACATGGGAAACACAGCCGTACCTGGCGAAAATTCTTCAACACGAGGGGTACAACCATCCGTGCATGCCAGTGTCAGCCTGCAAGGACAGCTTTGGGGGAAGGGGCCCTTGATACCGCGTAAGAGACACCAGTACTGGCAGCCGTACCCCTCCCTCGACCGTGCGGAACCGGCCAGCACAGCCATTTGGAACTTGGGAAAGCAGGGATAAGTCAGCAATTAGGGTACTTTGTGACCCGTGTGCAGCCTGGGCACCTACTGGGGCCCACATCCGGCGGCCTCTCACATAAGCGTTTTCCCGATTGTTTGCGCAGATTGAGAGCAAGATCTTTTTCTGCGATGCCAAGGCGAATTCCAGAGGTCTCTACTTGAAGATATCGGAGAAGGGGACGAACAGGGAGCGCTCAACCATCATCGTCCCGGGGCAATCGCTGCCTTGGTTCCGAGAGTTATTCAACTACTATGCCACCACAGAGCCCTCGTACGCCCTCGTCCCTCCCTCAAGAGACCTTGTGAAGTGTTTGAACACTCTCTGTGCTTCGAGTGAGCAGAGTCCTAATATATCGTGATCAGAAATGTGCATGTTTGGTGACGCTGTCAGTTGCACGTGCACACGTCAATGTTGCTTGCTGTTGCAGGCTTGCAACCGCGAAAGAATTCCCGGTGGAAAGCAAGGTATTCTACTGGTCAGTGGGCGACAACCCGCGCGGAAGATACCTTCGGATCTCAGAGAGCGGAGCAGGGTGCGCCCCCGCAGTGTACTTATAAAGTAGCTACTAATGTGAAGAAATCAAGCGCAAACTTTTTGAAGCATTGGAATCCTGGCCAGCTGCATGTGCTGTTGGCCAGTGTGATGAAAGAGCCTCCTGTGCTGCAGGCCAAGGGGGAGGAGCTCCATAATTGTACCTTCGGGGGGTGCTGACTGCTCAGCATGGCTGGCCTTTCGTGGTGTGCTGGCGCGGATAGAGGCCCAGACCACGGAGATGCCTCCTGTGCAGGTGGCCGCCTTACACTTCCACTCACTGATGCACGTCAGCTTAACAGCGGACGACAAATTTGGTTTCTATTGTGGCTGAACAGCGCAGCGATATTCAATTTGCTGATCTGCTAATGACGGATGCATCAAGATGCATCAGTTGGGGCTCCTGTGAGAGGGTGTGGTTGTTCCAAAGTGGAGCATTGCGCTACTGACTGTTCGCTGTTTGGCCGCTCTGTTTATCTCTCTGAAATGACGCCCAGACTTTCGGCTCTGATTGACTGACGGTGGTTGCTTGATCTGCGCGCACAGCTTCAGCTGGATCGGTTATCAGAGTTGGAGTCTCATTTGGCGTCGCTGGGTGCCCGCATTCCGGATATTGCTCAGACCACGTCCTACCTGGATGCATTTTCCATCTCCTCTAGACCAATGCAGGTAGACAGCGTTCAGGCCGTTCTGATCACTTCTGACAGTACTCAACCACACATCTGCTTGCATGTGTCCAGTCACAGTGTTCTGAGCACCCAGGCAATTGTTCTAAATCCCCCGGGACTTCAGCTGTTCTGGAGCACCCACATTCAGATACCGTTGCTTGTTCTGCGCATGCATGCTCTGTCTCGAATTTGAAGCATCGTGCTGGAGAGAGCCTGGTGATGCAGCATATGGAATTGGCACCTTGTGTGGAGGCTGGCACTGGCAGCTTAGTAATGGTGCTGGGGGGGGTGGTGCAGGTGCCGGCACTTGGGCAGGAGACAGTGGTGGGGCCGGGGCCATCACCGCCGACGCTGATCTCGACAGAGTCCGGCAGCCGCATCGTGCGCGCGGGGCACAAGCGCTACTTTTTCGACCTGGGCAGCAACAACAAGGGCCAGTACCTGCGCATCACCGAGGTCAGAGGCTGCTGTCTCGAGAGATGGCACTTTGCATAGCACCTTGTGTAGCAGTGCCTTCCAGCTGTGCAAGAACATGTCCTTCCAAGCACGCAACCGAGGTCCATTCCAGGGCAGAAACTTGCTTGATAAACATTGCAGTGCACGACATACAATTGTACCCCTCAAGGGTGCAGTGCTTGTCGTGGGAAGTACAGGAAGCTGCTCTGCATGTTGCACTGAGATGTGCGCACTTGCACAGGTGGCTGGGCAGGATCGGATCGCGATCATCGTGCCAGCAGAGGCGCTGCCCCAGTTCTACCATGCCGTGGGCCTCTGCCTCGAGGAGCGCCAAGGCGGCCGGCCCCCGATGATGTGAGCGGCAGCTTCACCGGCAGCCGCACTCGCAGGCGCGCTTCTGGCGAGCACTAGCCACCGATGGTGCAATGCAGGCTGACTGGCTTGACTCCATCAGCAGGGGCCTCAGCTGTGCTGCCTGCGCGGCAGCTGCCCGGTGAAAGCCTGATGGTTTCGAATTCGAATCTGGAGAGGAGATTTGGAGAGGCGATTTGCGGCAAGACGAATGAGGTTTGAGGGAGAGACAAGGAACGGCAGGACGATGATGTGATTACCAAATGCATGCCCATTTGGCTCGTCAGCCGGGGCTGGGAGTTTAGACCCATGCCCTGAGGGAGGTATTATTTATACAGCAGCAGTGTGTAGCTTTGGGGTTAGCTTTGGGACCGGAGCAGGTCTTCATTGTGGACTGCTTTTGTGCGCGCGGGGTGCTCTGGCGCGCTGTGTGCAGATGCAGTGCACCAGGGTTGCCTGGCGCGGCCGGAGATGTAGGGAGAAAAGAGTCCTCTGTGGGGTTACAGCATTGTTGAGGGGTGAGGGGAGGGAGAAGAGAGGGTGTACCCGCCAGTGTTGCCAGGGCCGCCAGCTCCTAGCAGTGACTGGTATGATGCGCTGTTATTAGAACAGGTTCCATGTCACAGGTGTGTTCCCTTGCCAATTTCCTGAGATTCTAAAAGATACTTGTGGCCACGGTCAGTTGTTGCCACAGTCATGGTTTGTCTCATCATTTGACCTGGCGCGGCACCCCCACTGGCACTCAATTGTCTGTTCGGGGTTGCTCTTTGGCCGTGGTATGGGGATCATGTGCGAGGCTGTTATGCATACCTATAGGGCCTGGTTTTCTGTCAGAGGGTCCGGCTCGATGCATGAGGTGGATGCTCTTAGCACTGCACGGCTGAGGGTGCCAGAGAGAGCTGTGGTGAGGAGAGAAAAGGAGAGAATTGCAGTTGGGTTTGCTTGGTTTGGCGGGGGGATTGCACGCCTCTCTCAGTGTTGCATGCAGTTGGTAGAAAGTAAGGTAGAGATTGGAAACAGAAGTGGAGGGAACATCCATGCGGTTCGGTTGTTTGCTACGTTGCCCTTTTGCTTCAGGCCCTGATCAGCTGAAGAGGAAGAGTCCAGAAGAGCCCCCCACGCCTTGGTTTTCTCAATGCCAGCTGTCGCACACCATGGCATTTTCAAGCTAAAAAGAGGCAGGCCAGGGGGGCCGCTCTGGCAGGATACCCTGCATCAGACGGAGCGCAGAATGCAAAGTAATGGGTAGGCCGGGCCTTCTAGGCCCGGAACTGGACAGAGACTTCTAGGAACAGCACATCCAAGCCATGTGGCAGGCAACTTGTGATCCCCCTTATCTCTGTTTAACAAGGGAGATCTGATCCTGCGCCATGTGGCAAGGAGTGCTGCAAGATTTTTTAGGCACCTGCACACCTGTGCAGTGCCGCAAGCTGTGCAGATCTCACATGCCCTCTCGAACAATAGCTAAAGGAGCTGTCATTGCTTCATGGACTGTCTGATGGTGAGCTGCCACTATTATTTCTGCCCGGATCCCTTCCTGGACTTGCCTGGATTGTCGCAGGACCTTTTCTTTTGTCTTATGGGGAACATGATCCATTTTGAGGACGACTTTGATGAGAGTCTAGACACAGACCTTGGGGTCCACAAGATTAGTGTTTGTTTAATCCATCATGATCATGGTGTTGACATGCATAGGCCCTGTTGAGACTCTGTGTCCTCTAGTTCGAGACCTGCAAGCGCCTGCCGGCGTAAGCTTACTTTCTTTATGAATTCAAGTTTGGAGATTATTATTGGTACAAGAGCCCGCCACCGTGCGGCAGTGGTTCTTCAGTCGTAAATGTTCAATGGAATATGCTTACAGATGAAGCCACGGGCGCCATAAGCCGAGCAGGGACATCTTGGGAGAGCCTTGTCCATCACTCCTGGCGCAAGCCATGGCGCCATGGCCACAACTTTTGAAGGTCCTTGACAAACACAAAAAATGTGGTGCACATCATCACTTACTCGGGATCAATAGGAGCACAGCGAAGGCGGTGCACGTCCCATCACAGATGTCAGCTGCAATACAAACGTTTGTTCCTGAGCTCCAAAAATTCCAGCCATTGTGAAGTGCACAAGCATACACATCGCTTCAAGTCATGACAAGTCTTGATTGATGGCTATGCTCTCAGAGCTTGACCAGTGGGCACGTACCCAATCTTTTTGGATGCTTGACTGAGTCAGCCAAGAGCCACGCTCCTTCCAACTGAGAGGACTGACTGCAACACCACTTTTTTTTTGGACCGAGACCTCCTGTATTTGTACAATTCGGGCAACTTCAATATGCGGTTGCCTAACTGCCAAACGAAGGCGAATATCTGCAGCATCTCGCCGCTTGTAAGCATGCGTCACTGAGCATTTTGCTGGCTAGTGGCAATCTTGGCACCCTCAATCAACCAAAGCTGACCCCTTCTGTCATCACACCAGCAACTGAGTTTGCTGATATAATCTCTATACCTCCAGATTGTGTCAGCCAGGCAAAAAAGGCTGAAATCCTGCTGCATTTCTCCGAGCTGATCTGATGTCATATTTCCGTGCTGTAGCGCGCTCCTGACATGCCCTTGCAGCATATCTCACTGGTTGGTTGTACACAAAGTGACTATACTATACAGTCCTCATCCCGTGTTTCAGGGAATGTGTGATCTGTCGCAGGCTTGCCAGTCACATGGCAGCCCTGCACACTTCCTGCAAGCTACTCGCTCTACAATCCTCAGTAGAAAAGTGTGTTGCTGTGCTCTGTCTGCTTCTATCCTGGGCAGGCTTCCTGGGACGCAGGCTGCACAGCTGCTCTAAGCAATCTCAGCTCGCTTCTTTGGAAATATATCCCGGAGCGCTGCTCTGAGCAATATCGGCTCACTTGTCTGGGAAACTCTGACGGACTGCTGCGCTACCATGGAGCAGTCTGACCTTGGAAGACGGGTGTCTTGCAGACAGGACAGCACACAGAGCGCCCCTGCTGCACCAGCCATTCCTCGATGCACCCTGTGTGGTAGTGGTGCATGCAGGGCAGCGTCTTCACCTCCTGCCGCGGCACAAAGCCGTCCAAGCAGATGCTGCACACTTCCTCCCCCTCCTCTGCTCCCTTGACACCCTGCCAGGCACCACACCTCCCAGTCAAGCACCCTCTCGAACAGCCTTTATTGCACGACAATCCCAATGAAACTACAAGTCCAATTGAGCATGTTCCAGGTAAGCAGCCAATGGTAAATTGCTGGTGTTGCATTAAAAAGCCGTGTCAGCTCCTGCTCCTACCTGGTGTTGCATTAAAAAGCCGTGTCAGCTCCTGCTCCTACCAACAATCATACACAGGCAGGCCACGCAGAATTCAGGAGCACAATCAGCACTGCACGAAGTGGCCTCGTTGGCTTTGCAGTCATGAGCTCACAATGAGTGTGGAAGGCCTGCTGCTGCGGAGGTATGCAGGAAAGCCACGCACCTCTGCAGCAGCACAGTGGATGTGTGTCGGCAGCGCCGCCACATCAGCCTCAGTCACGGGCGTCCGCCTCCTGTTGCTCCCCTGGTCCAGCGCTGACAGCATCTCATAGTCCGCCTGCAGCGTAGCACAGGAGTATTCTCACTGAACGCCAGCCCCTACTTACGCGCATTCACAATGCCAATCTCACTGCAGTGCTTTCTCTTGTCGCAGTGAACTTCAAAGAAACAGAGGAGCCCAATAACATGACAAATTACCTGCACTTAACTTCAAAGAAAGAGAGGGGCTCAAAGTCTCTATGTCTTATGGTAGTGTCCTTCAGAGGACTTCAATCCGCTCGAAAATTTGGGCAAAAGTTACCTCAGTGAAGTCGCGCGCTCCTGCTCCAGCCAGTTGCAGCTGTGGGGAATTTAGGTCCTGCTGCAGGTGTTGCAGCAGCCGCAGCAGATCCGATGGGCCCTCCCCGTCATGCCCAAAGGCCTGGGGTTCACCACTGGGCCCCAACAGATTGTGCAGGGTCAGTACGCCTGGAGGGCTGCTGTCTCCGAACGTGTACACTGTGGACTGCCACCCTGGGCCTGTGTGCTGCACTGTTGTCCACCCTTGGTTGCTGACAGTGGTCTGGATCCGGCTGGTGCTGCTGCTGCTGCTGCTGCTGGCTTCACTCCCCTGTGACAAACACCAAGCGCATCAGGACGTGCCTGATAATACGAGCAGTACTTCAAGATTGTTAAAAGGTGGATTCAAGGTGCACCTAACGATAATATTGGCGCAACAGTGAGGTGTTGGAGTAGTCTGCCTTCTGCATTGTATCTGTGCAGACGTACCTGGCGCTGCTGCTGTCCACTGTAATCCCTGAAGAAATCATACACTGCGTATGTACAGATCGCTCCGGTGATCATCAGATTCGCAAAGTTTTCCAGCCACGCCATGACAGCTTCCGCTAGGGGAGCCTCCCGCCCCCTGGCCCAAAATGCACCAAGTTATTGACGCACGTCGGGATTCGGGAGACTGCTGCCTCTTCACAGGACAAGAGACCTTTGATCTGGTGGTGGAAGAGGGAAGGAAGACAAGTTTCACCCAGCAGCAGGAACGCCACCGGACGACCTTGGCCATCACTACAGCTTCCCACCTTCTTGGCACCTGCTCTGTCGAACGCTTTGTACGATCTCCTGGCCGCAGATCGACGTATTCTTCCGCAAAGGACATCTCTTAGAGTGGAGAGATTACGCAGATCGCTTACTGAGTATCGATCGCTAGCGCAGACCCAAGCTTGGTCTTGCAACACAACAACTCCGAGGAATCAGGGCCCGGAAAGCAGGAGCTGTTCTAAGCAATCAAAATGGCGGCGTGGCTGTTTATCTGGATATTCTGGTTCATACAGGAGGTAATTTGACTCTTGCACAGCGAATCGTGACGGGTGGTGAGGTAATTGCGCGAAGCTGGCGGTCTCTGCACCTTCTCGTGACTCAGAATTCATGTGTTGCAGGCGATCTCAGCAGCGTACGTCGTGGTTGCTTTGATCAGCTTCAGGAACGTTCAGCAGGTACTGGAAGCGTGCGATGTTGTTAATGCCTTACACTGCAGTGACCCAACGGTTCCACCATGCACACGCGCTTTCAGAGTTTGCCTTTCGCAAGAAATGTTATCTACTTTGACGTGCATCCCTCTTACGTCCCGCAGGCGAAACCTTACGTGACCAACGAGGACACTTTTGACCTCAATGCTCTGCTCTCAGCGCTTTTCCTGGGTGTCCTTATCCTGATTCTGTTCTTTGTTGTCAGCCTGATCCTGCTCCTCAAGTGAGTTTGCCGATCTCCTCAACATGTCACCTCTTTGGCGTTTATGAGATATACTTCCTTGAATAATGCCCTGCAGTATTGTTTAATATAAGTATGCCTGTCTTACAGGAATGCTATCAACCATGAGCCTCTCTCTGGATTCGGGTGAGCTGCCATTCATGCTGATCAATCGAAGCACCACATTCTGGCATGTATGAAGGCTTGTTATCTTTGCTGTTGCTATAAAAGCCGACTTGCTGTCCTCAATTGGTAGCATTGATCGTGCAGGAATGGCATCCTGTTGGCGTCCAGCTTCCACACTTCAGTATTCCAACTGCTGACTGCTCTCGTCGTGTACTCTGCAAAGAACCTGGTATGTGCTCATGGGCCCTGTTCTTAGCTGCACTGGACAGTGGTATCTATGTTGGTGTCTGCACAATATTTGAAGCTTTCTTAAACTCTTCCGTTCACCCCTGCAGACAAGGTCCTGGCAGCGCAATCCCAACCTGGCCTGGAATTCTGGTCAGACAGGTGAGCTGCAGAAACCTTTTTGAAAGACACCAATCAGCTCTCTTCATTGGTTCTGTCCGTCTATTTGACCACTACCACTAAACCTTTCATCCCATCCCGTGCTATGAATGCAATACTCTGATGAACAGCCCACCCTTAAATTCAAGCCCTTCCCTGTATCATTCTCTGAGTGCTTGTGCTGTGCAGCGGCGTATATTGCCACCTATGTGCTGGCCTTCATTCTGGTGGGCGTCTACCTGGCCTACTCTGTGCTCATCCTGGTCATGCGCAATGTGTTCGTGAGGGAGGAGAAGACAGGGAAGGTCCCGCCCTCTCCAGCAGCCTCCTATCCTGCTGCCTCCCCAGTCGCTGCGGTATGCTTCCCCCTGCAGCGCCACACATTTCTGCTGGCCATCTCAATGAACTGTGTCTGACACCATGACTGTTATGTTATGGCCTGTCATGGTAATGCTCTGAGGCAAGTAATCAGCTCTTGCCATGCTCATGCTCTTGTCATGGTCATGCATTTGAGGAACTCAAGGTAAGCACCTCTTGTCTTGGTCATGGTAAGAGGTGTAGACAACACCTGTCATGCTCATGCTGTGAACATGCTGAGCATACGGTGCTGTGCTGCAGGCACCGGCGGCCGCAAAGCCCAAGCGAAGCTGGTTCTCTAAGAAGCCCACGGCGCAGCCTGCTGAGCCCATCGGCGCCACCGCACCGGGCACTCCACACCCGGCAACCCCTGCAGCAATCCCCCACAGTGAGCCGGCAGCCCCCAACACTGCTGCCCCTGCCCAGGCTGTGGCTGAGGGCGTCCCTGCCCAGCCCAAAGGTGCCTGGGACGCTGTTTGAGATTGACCGTACTCACGATGACGCTGCTTGAAGATATGTTTATTTTGTAAAGCTTGGCAGCGACTCGGGTCCACTGCAGCACAGACTTTTTGCAGTGCTGTATTGTGTTTTCCCAGGGTGTGCTGCACAGCAGCAAGCATTGGCAAGCATTTGGCAAGAGAAAAGTTGAGGCTAGATATTTAGGTTTGCTGGTACTAGGTTGTCCAGGTTCGTCTTTCGCTTTTCTAGGTTTCACTGCCGGATGGCTCAAGACAAGCTGCAGTGTCTGTACAACTACATGTTGAGCAGATGTGGAGTGTGTCACTAGAATGGTGCTGTCTTCACGCATTCAAATATCGTGTGTTAATTGGACTGCGAGCGCACGTCCCACAAGTGCTATATATAGCTCTGTGCGCTAGTCTGACGTCGAGCATTTGTGTTTGTACATGCGCAAAAATTGCACGTTGTGTGTCCCAGAGCACAGGGTTCTGTAGTCTTTATCATCCATGAATTTTGCTGCTAGTACTTATTCTAGTTCTTGATACAAACTGCCCGTATCCTTTCTCAGTGTCAATAATAATTGTGGTGCTCAAGGGCCCGATGAAAGACTTTGGGCAGACCTGTGTCTAGACTGAACTCTGGGGGTGCACCACGTGGGGATTATTACATATGATTGATTGTCATGACGTTATGCTTCTTGCCTTCCTTGCCGGTGCAGTTTCTGAAAGGCGATTGAGATTGATCTGCTCAGGTGCTAAAACCATTCTATTTACTAAGGAGTCTTGACTGCTTCCATTGCTTATATTAAATGCCAAGCCCGTTACCTTTGGACAAGACCGCTTATAGCAAATATCAGTATCACTGCAATATTTGCTGGAGTTTGAAGTGCGCTCTTCCACCATAAACCTTTTCTCAGCCCCCAAACGGTGTCTTTCACCTGCATGGATATCTGGTCTCAGTGCATGGCACATTACCTCATGACTGCTGATGGTCATGATGAAAATTCCAGAAAAATCGGACTTTGCATCTGCAAGCTATTTGGCAGAGTAGTGCAGCACACCTGCGCCTCAGTGCTTTGCCGCGTGCCAGAGTTATCAATGATGTATTGGCACCACTTCTGCTTCTGCTCAAGTGGCATCTGAGCAGCAACCTTCGACTGTGCAAGGTCTTTGCTGCATCCATCCCTCTCAACCAGCCGCCTCACCTGCAGATCCAAAATGCACTTCACAGGATCTGAGAAACAATGCCAATCTGCATATGCCGTGACATTCATGACAGCGCTGCATTGAGCAAAAATAAAACAAGGCATGGGCACCTGTGTCTCTGGATCACACTTGACAAGCACGCGCGGCCACGTCAGAAGGTATGCACCAGTCTCGACCAGCAGGGGCATATCCACCATCACCAGCGAGTGACACTGGAGGAGGTGACTCAGCAGTTGCTTAGCAAGCTCCAAAGTCACTGCAGGGTGAGTTGCTCTGTTGAGCTTCCGTCTGGCAACAGCATCTTTGAACACAAGCTCGCCCAATCTCTCTCTATCAATTTCACCTGTGAAATGAGCAGTAAAGAAACAAATCAGGAACAGTATACGAAATACTTCCTGGACTTCTCTTAGGCAGTTGTTTTTGGCTGAGCTGTACAAGGGAGTCCAGCACTCACCATCACTCCTTAGAAAACCGGATCCAAACATCCTGACAATTCTTTTGTAACCCCATTTCCCCTGTGTAACATCACAGCCCCACCGTCTTGTCCCCTGTAATTGTAGGCTGATAGAAGAATCTAGTGTTCAAGACTTCTGGGCAGGCCAGTGTTCACCTTCTTAGTCACTAGGTGCGCGATCTCGTCGCAGTCTATGACTGGAATCCCGTGTTGTCGTATCAAATTTGTTACTGTGGATTTGCCGGTTGCTATTCCGCCGGTTAGCCCCACAATTTTCATCAGATGCCGCTCTGTCCAAGAAAATACTTTCTCATTGATTCATCCTGTGCCAGCTTCTGAAAGCATGATAGAACAGTTATTTCGTAATAAGATCACAAGAATATCAATGAAGCTCGCTGGTCGGGGAGCAATGCGAAATACTCTGGGACAAACGTACAATTACGGCACTATTATGATATGGCCTGCCTGAACTCCGGAACGATTTTGCCTCCCAGACTGCAAATGCTTTTGAGTCAAACAAATCTAGATCGATCTGGAGTACTGGTGCAAATGCATGCAAAGGTGCTCTTTTAAGTTTTGACGCACGCATTGAAAGCCTGGGTGCAAAATCAGGAAGTGAGTTGCTGGTATACATCTGTCGTTCTGGCCAAGATTTGCGTGCATGCGTGCATCGGCTATCTTGAGCGCAAAGAATTGTGAGTGATTCAAGCAGCATCGTGCCCATTGTTTACATGGTCGTCGCTGTTGAGCGTGCAGACGTATACAATGAAAATAGCCGGACTTCCTTTCTGGAGGGTCATACTCATATACTATGCATGCTGCATTGCCTGCGGTGCTTGACAGAGCTTGGTATTTGTCATGCAGTGTACGAGGTGGCCAGCAATCTACAAAAACATGGTATTGGCCACAAAGTGCAGAGAACAACATGGAAGGAGGACTCTTTCTGGACGATAACAGGCATGAAGCCGTCATTGGTAGGCCCTTGCTATCCAATAAAAGCAGAATTCAGTCACATGTTCGACTCTGCCACGGTTAATACTTACAATGCTGTTGGTGGTGTTGCATTGGTGGAACTTTCACAAGGTGTTTGGCTTGCAGGATGGCAAGCATGGAAAGGCATTTGGTATCCTCACATGGAGAGGTGGGTACAGGAGCCTGCTGTGATCTCGTATTAAAACTGGCGCCCAGCAATTTCAGGTGAATTAAGAGCCTGACAACTCCGCTGCTCTGATGCAGGCAGGAAAGAATCTGAGGAGCCCAGGAGAGTGAATGGCACGCTGAAGAGGGTTTGGAGATGCATGGATGATGCCCCGGTGGAATGGGTCACGCTGAAGAAACCATCGCTGTCATCAGGACAAATGCCTGACAGCGCATCCGCTGATACAGCTGCTGCACAATGATCTGACTTAGAGGAGCACATGGAATACAGTGACTTGCAGTGACGTCCAATTGGTCTCGGTGGCAGAGCACTTGTTACATAAAAGCTTTTTCATCCTGGATGTATTATGTGGATCTCCTCATCCCAAGTCTGATGCAAGGTTGTGACTTCTGACAGCCATCACCGATTGCCATTTGTGTTGCAGCAAAGCAACGGCGTGTACTGACACAGGATACCTGATAGATTAATATTACCAACAGAAATAACAATGACATGACATGCCATTCAAGTAAAGTCCAGTGATGATTACACACAAGAGCAAGAAGCTTCCCTTGGCTTCATTCACATCAGATCAATCATGCAGCGCAATTGCTGCCTGTCACACTGCTCCAGTTATGCTGTGGCACCATATGCCAACTCTACTGAATCAATCTCCGGGTTTTCGTTCGTTGGAGGTGAACCTGGCGGCGCAAACGACAGCAAGTGTATCCAGAGGGGATGCATCTAGCGCCTCGGTTTCGCCTTGGACTCGTAGAAGTCAATCAGCTTCATGTGGCAGTGCGGACGCACATGCAGCGCGTATCTGTTCACCCAAGCGCTGAAATCATCAGGCCAGTGGATGCGCAGCAGCAGCACATCGTTCTCCTCATGCCTCGCTCCTGCACAGGGAAGCATCACATGCTGTGAGTGTCACAGACAACCCCCAATCTGAGTCTTTCACACTTTATGACGGATGCGCAAGGCAATAGCAATGGAAGAATGGTGTCTTCCAAGAGGTGTCCATATGTCATGCAGGACAGTCAAGAGGAGGTGGGTGCGCACTGTTGATGACAGCATCGTCCCACTGCTGTGGCTGCAGATGCCACAGCTCATTCTGAGTCAGGCCGTACTCATCCTCCACAGAGTCCTCCTCATCGATCTGGTCCATGGGCGCCCCATCCTCCTGATACTGCTGCACATCGTCTCCAGGCTCTGCCATCTCACTGGCCTCCTGCGCTTCGTCTTCATCATCTTCTATGACGTGCGACTGCCTCCTCTGCCTCTTTGGGGACACCCGCGCGCCGCCTGAGCACAGCATCGTGAAGTCCTCAGATGAAATCTAGGCCGCCATGCACAACATGAGAAGCCTCAGAAAAGCCATGCCTGCCATGCAAGGCATGGCAAGCTGGTCAGGTCGCCACTCCTGAGGTGCGAGGCATGGTCCTTGGCTGAAATACAGCCAAGGACCCTCTTTAGGGAAGACTTTCATGCGCATACTGCAGGTAAAATGGAAGATAACATTACCTTCAGGGCGCCGCCTGTGTGCTGGTGCGCCAATTTCCTCACTGCTGTCTGGAACAAGCTCTGGTGCATCCTCCTCTGGCGCAGGATCCTCCTCTTCTGCACACATGATGACCACTTTAGCACATTCAACCGGGCTTGGTATAGGCTGCAATAACGGTGGCTTAACAAACAGCAGGCCACGCAGAGGTGGCACCTGTCTCTGGCTGGTAAAGCCGCTTCAGGCGCTTGAACTGACTGCGGCCTCTGCTCTTTCCCCCTGCCTCTCTGTCTCTTGTGTCCTCCTCAGCATCGTGGCTTGGCAGGCTGGGAACATCAATGAAGTCCTCAATTGGCTCCTCATCCCCCTGCACATCCACAAATTGCCATCTCAAACCACATGGAGACACAGAGGACTCTGAAACCACTAAGGTTCACAAGCACAACTGATCCTTGCAAAGATACTCAAATGACTCTAGGAGCCCAAGATCGTCGGAATTACTCAATTGCTCACTTCAGGCTGCGCTTGGGCTGAAGGGCGGGCGTTCAGGTCCACAACAGGAGTGCTCGGCGCTCCTCCAGTCTGAGCAGCATGCTCTGGCGGCAAGACCTGCGCCGCGGCATATGCAGCCACAGTGCCACCCTGCAGACACATGCAAAGCACCTAAGGTCTTGAGGACAGTGTCCAAAACCATGGTCAACGTTGAGGGAGGGTGCAGATATGTCACTCTGAGCCTCCCCACAACGCAGGTGATTGTAGTCAGTCAAAATCAAGGAGGGCTGGTCTCGCACGAGCGCTTGAAGATGTGTCGCCCAGGCACCCCATGTGGCCTCCCGGACAGGCGCCGACTGGGGACGCCCCTCTGCAGCACCGCTTGCCGGCCCTGCGCAGCCGGGAATTCAGGCCGCAGAGTTGGATGCGTGGCCGACTGAAATAAGCATTTCCAGCCGGGAGGCTCGGTGCGCAGATCTGCATTCACCTCAACAACAATGTACAAGGGCAATCATTGCAGAAAAATTGTGTTGTCAGACAGAGAAAATGCACAAAAGGAATGCATGACCAAGAATTTGGACATTGGATTGTGGTCAAGTATGTTTGTCGTGTGCAAGGTTGCACCTTCAGGAGCGGGGGGCGCCTGGCGTATCATTTCAGCAGCACGCCTTCCCAGCTCAGAGAAGAGGCCTTGGTGGACTGCCGCAGGCGCCCGAGCCGCAGCCCCTGTGGCACACAAAGGCCCCATCACTTTTTCACATCCTCAAGCAGCAGATAAACCTCATTCTTGCGCCCGCCCAAACGTTTTAATTGTGCATTGGTGTCCCTTCAGGTGGTGCAATGGGACGTTCACCCACCATGGGACGGAGCGGGGACAACTGGCTGTGCAGGCCGCAGAGGGCTCTGCAGGCGCTGGGGCGGTGCAGGGTGCGTCGGAGCCGGCCACTGCCTGGGGGAAGGCAGGCCATCCGCATCCGCAGATTCACGGACAAATGCTGGCACCGACGGCTCCGCACGGGCAGCCGCCTCATATCGTGGCGGCGGCTGCTCTGCCGCGCGCGCAGGGGCGGCCTGTGGTGGCTGCCGGCTGCTGGGAAGAAGCTGCTGCGCGATGCTGTCGTACCAGCTCGCGGGCGCTGGCTCCTGCCGTTGCGGGCTGGCTGATGCTGCCGGGGCGGCTTGGCCGGCAGCGACAGCAGGCGGGCCGAGCGCTGCATGGTCGGCATGCAAGGGCCGCGCCACGCGGGTTTGCTGAGCTTCCGCCGGAAGGGGCACCAGCGGCAGCATGGAGGGCTCTGCGGCACTGGGCCCCTGCATGCGCGCAGCGTGTGCCGGCAGCTTCCCAACACTGTGGCCGGCAACACTGTGGCGCTGAGGGTCTGCTGGCGGCTCGAAGGAGGCTGGCGGGTGCGCATGGTGGGCCCGTGCGGCTGGCTGCGGGCTGTGGCGAGCGGCTGCAAATTCATGCCTGGGCACGGGACCCGTAGCACTCCTGGGTGCAGCTGCCCACAGAGGCTGCGCATGTGCCCCGCCCCCGGGACCAATCCAGTGGCTGTTCCTGTTGCGGTTGAAGGATGCCGGGCGCGCCTGCTCAGGGCTCCCGCCTCCAGCTGCTGCAGGCTTGCCCTGCTGGAGAGGGGGCCAGGCCGGCTGTGCGGCAGCTCTGGGGCTCTGCCAGCCGAAAGGGTCAGCGGCCATGTAGCCTATCTGCTCAGGGCCCACTGGCTGGTTCTGGTGAGCCGACACCATCGGATTTGCTGGCCTCTGCGGGGCGGCGTGCTGCCGGGCCCAGTCTGCCGCCGCCAGATCCTCCTGTGACGGCTCGTCTGCACAGCATTGCCTCCTCTCAATGACAGCTTCAATTCGAGACTCCAGTAGGTCCAAATGTCTTTCATGGTGATATGGTGATCTTGCGGCAAAGGGCTTGCTTCCCCACCTGGCACATCAAACCCCCAGGCATCCGCAGTGCTTGATGGTCCAGCAGGCCCCGACTGAGCAGGCCTGGCGTACTGGTAGCTGCCAGGCTGCGGCACAGGCGCTCTTTGCTCAGCAAGGCCGGCAATTGGGGCACGCTGAGCTCGTCTGTTGACGAGCGGGCTGTTCTCCCAGAGGCTGGTTGGCAGCCCATTCAGGACGCTGGAGCGCTGGGCCGGCCGCAGCCCAGCCGGCCGGCCGTGACTGGCCTGCACCTCCCTCCTGTACGCCACCTTGGCCGCCTCAATCTGCTCCGACCTGTTGCGCTGCCAGTCCTCCCATGCCGGCTCTGGCTCCTGCGTGGCGGGCGCCGTGCGCGCCAAGACAGGCGCGGCTGCTGCCTGCGAGGGCAGCTGTGTCTCCGGCAGCTGCGGCTCGGAGGGAGGCTGCGTCCACAGCTGATTCACTATGTCTTGTGCTGAGGGGACAGCCAACTGCGGCTGTGGAGCGTTGCCCTGGATGTCCACGGATGCTGTCATGTCTTCGTCGGAACTGTTGGCCTGCACGCCGGCGTCTTCCTGCTCGATTGCTGCCTCGTACTCTGCAATGAGCTGTGCCCCGTTTGGCTCCCTTCTGAGCGCCTGTTCTGTGACCCAGGTGCTGTCTGAGTCTGGGTACCTGCGCGGCCACATCTGCGCATATCTTGTGTCCTTGTGATATGCAGGAGTAAGAAAAGCTCTCCAGGATGTCGTCAATGTCGTGGCTTGAAGGGCTACAATAGTTCGTTTCCTCTACCTAGGAGAGTCTCACCCTTCAAACCTGATGAGGTATTCGTTGTCTTGTCGACGGCCTCGCCTTCTCAATTGCTTCAATACAATTTCAGCGCGTGGTTGCTCAAGGAGGACCTCTGCGTCTGCTTGTGAGCCCACGAATTGAGTGGCCCTGAAGTCCTGCTCCATATGGGCAGATGCTCTGCAGGACCTGCGACCCCCCTTTTATTTAGGAAAGTGCATCAGTCACTGGGGAGCTGCAGTGCTGGTTTGATTGTACAGCGTATAATGGCCAGTAATTTTTATCGCAAGGAATGCAAATTTGCCTACTGACCGTTGCTCCAAGAATGTGGTCCCACCTTCTGCACGAACTTCTAGACGCTTCAAGAATGCAGAGCTATCCAGCTTTCAGCTCCGATTACCTTTCTTGGCAATCACGCCTACGGTGAAAAGCCAAAGCATGCCACAAGGCAACATACAGTGCAATGAGCACCTTGAGTCCCTGATACTCATCCACCGCGGTGTCGAGACCTTCAACACATCATTGAATCACCGTTGCCACACAGCGAGACTTGCCAATGGCAAGTTGCCATAGATCCGGGCACAACTCGCGATGTCCACATTTCTGACGAGCATTTCATACTGGGCAGACCTTAATCTTCGAAATCTGTTATGCCCTGCCCACCAATGGGTGCTACAGAGCCGCCATGACCTTGATGTTCCTGCTAGTGTTTCTTACTGGAAAGGAGCAACCATGACGACCCGTGAGTTTCCTTACTTCACATGCTTAGGCTTGCGCAGGACTGTGCTTGGTGCACTGACCTGCCAAGGAATCGCGTGCTGCAGCAGTTTGCTCTAATAGCTACATTCTGTTTTTTGCTGTCTTTGATGGATACCAGACTGACAAGGATTTGGGGGAGTCTTTTACGTAGAGGAAAAACATCGCACGATCGCATTGACTGCTGCCTTTCCTTGTTTACAAGTGTCTGTGTGATGCAGGCTTGAGGAAGAACAGGAAGAAGCGTGGTCACGTCAGTGCTGGCCATGGCCGTATCGGAAAGCACAGAAAGCATCCTGGTGGACGGGGTAATGCTGGTGGCCAGCATCACCACAGGATCATGTTCGACAAGTACCATCCTGGTTACTTTGGAAAGGTGGGTGTTGTTGCTCATATTTTTGCCTGAGTGGTAGTCTTTTGGATATGTCAGTAAATAAACTAACCTGAAACCATTTACTGATGCAGGTTGGTATGAGGCACTTCAACATCAGGAAGAACCAGTACTTCCAGCCCATCATCAACCTGGACAAGTTGTGGTCGCTGGTCGGCAATGAGGTGAGAGAGGATGGCATATTGAGCTTAAAAAATACCTGCTCACGCGAAGTTGTTCGAGGCTGAGCATCAGGCCTTCTGACAATGGCATATGCATGGCAAGTGGGAAAGAGTGTGCACTACAACACCCAAGACTCTGATACACAGGGTTTTGCTGGCTGTTCTCATTGAACCGTCAGCCTGGGGTACTTATTGTGCACATGAGTAGGCAGCATCAAAAGTATGCTAATCAAGCTGGCTCATGCTGCAGGCCCGGGAGGAGGCAGCAAAGAAGACGAGCGAGGCACTCGTGATCGATGTGACAAGGTATGGCATCTTCAAGGTACTGGGCAAGGGCACCCTTCCAGAGCAGCCCGTGCTTGTACGAGCCAAGTTCTTCTCCAAGCTGGCAGAGAAGAAGATCAAGGAGGCCGGCGGTGCAGTGCAGCTGGTGGCTTGATAGCCTTGCAGCAGCCACAGCCCTGTAGAATAGCTTTCAGCCTTCCCAGCGTGGAAACACCTGTTGGCACTGGGACGACAGTCTCTGCTCTTGCATCAGGGGGTTCAAATCTGCTGTCAAGGTGCTCAAGGCACTGAACAATCTAGCTTGCGGTTCATAGCCGCATGAAATGCTTCAATTTGGCTTCAATCAGATGTCGAGCTGTAAGAGATGCTTCCTATGAGAGAATTGTCCTGGCACTGTACTCTGCAGTGGGTTCTTGCGTGGCATTTCCCAGAAGCATTGCTCAGCTTTGAATTACACGTTTGAGGGCCTAGTTGCATCATACACCATCTCGCCACCATGGCACAGGGGCTTCAAACACCGCTGGGCTTGAACCCATGATGTTGTCATTTGCATGCACTACAAGCCGGCACGCCTGCAACCCAATGCCTGATGCAAGCGGTTCATTGAGCACCCGCACAGGAATGCTCCCCGCGCATCTGTCTGGAGCACCTGCTGCCTCCTTTTGGGTACGTGCATTGAAGTTCTCACGCTCATTGATGTCAACAGCATTTCCTCTTGAAGGCACTTGTACGGTCTGTCCCAAACTGATCTCGCTATCAACACCGCTGCAGTCTGTCATTGACTGGCAGTCATTCACTGTTTTTATGCTCATCCGCGCCATTTCGTGACTAGCATCGCTGCTGGGGCGAAGAGTCATAGCCAAGGGCTCATACAATGTGTCACCGAACAAAGGATGGCCCTCAGCCGCCAACTGCGCCCTGATCTGCATGGCCGGCACAGAAATCTCACACAACCCACATCGCCCAGCAGTACCTTATCTAGCCAGCTGGACATTGCCAGTGCTGCAAAGGTGTACAGGGGTCAATGAAGTGCCGACCTGGTGTGTGCGCCCAGTTTTGAGCAGGATCAAGCTCTCATATGCAGAGCTCGGCCACCCCAGAGCCGTAGCACACGGGGCCAGCTGCACGCGGGACACACTCAGGATCTCCAATTCGCACCGCTGGCCGCCCTCCACCGCCGAAGTGTGCACCTCTGTGTGTGCCGGCAGGCCCTTCACCCTCTTGCCCACTGTCACATAGTGCACCAGCTCGCCTGCACACCCGGCCCTCCTCAGAGCATAGAAACGCAGCTATGACTCACACTCCGTCCCATTCTTTTGACAAAGGAGTGTTGTAAGCAGGCAATCCGGCACACAGAACCACCAAGGCTGGCATTAAGTGTACCTGTAGGGGGCGCCTGTTTTGTAAGAGCTCTGTAGTACTTCTGCAGGGCGCCAGGCTGGCCCAGCAGCTTGTTGAAGGCAGCCACAAACTCGTACTTGCGGCCCAAAACCACCAGACCCTCTGTGCAGGTGTCCAGTCGGTGTGTGCTCAGCAGCGGAGATGCCTCATCAAGTGCCTGGCCCACACATGACACAAGTAATCAGAGCGTAAACCTCTCAGGATCACACGCTCATTGTTTGCTTGACACTTAGCTTGAGGCCCTGATACCAAGCCTGAGAGGGGACAAGGAGTTGGATTGCAGTCGCACCTGAGCTGTGCAGGCCAAGCACGATTCTAGAATGTTGTCTACTGTGGGCACGACTGGCACGCCGGCCGGTTTGTTGATGACCACAAAGTCTGGCGCAGCATGCACGATTCGTGCCTGACAACCACAAAATATTGGACCATTGTTTACCAGACAGTGAACAAGGCAGCGATGGGAAGTACAGCAAGCATTGGAACGGTGAATGCATGTTCTGTGGGGGCCTCAATGCACAGGGGTCTTTCAGAGCCCACCTTCCAGTCAACTTTGTAGGCGCTGGGAAAGCGCTTGGGGTGCACATGCACACGCACGTACGCATACTTCTCCACTGGAACATCGCTCGCTGCACGCTGAGGCTGCTGATGCACAGGCTGTCCAGTGCAAGCCCCCAAGAAATCAGCCATGCCATGGAGGAAGGCGAGCAAGCTTGTGTATCACCATGACTGGGGCCCTGACAAGTGGGCAGCAGCGCTGGAACAGAATGGACGCAGAGAATAATGCGCAGGAGTGAGGGACGCACGCTCTTCCCAACTCTGGCTATAGCAGCCTGTCTTGCAGAAGCTTCATGCTCAGAGCTGTGGCTCTCAGCTGGTGGCCCTGCCTTGACGGGCAGCACGGGACACCAGTGGACTGCCCCAAAACGGATAAGCTCCCTCACAAAGTCCTGCATCAGAATTGGCGAATGCTGCTGATTGGTGCTCTGACAGAGCCTTGATCACAATGCCCCTAGATCAAGTGATGCAATCATAATGCCATAACAAGAACGATGAGTGACAGGAGAAACATGATCACAGTGATCGCTGCGTACCTGTGGAAGATCAAGGGCACATGCCACAACCTCAGAGAGGACCCCAGGCTCGTTCACCAAGATGTGCTCCACGCGTCCTCCCAGGGTGGCAGAAAGCTCTGTGGGCGGGACTGCCACGGCCTGCAAATAAGTTGGGTCTGTGCCGTGGTGGCTGCCTGCTAGGACTGTCATGTGCCTCCCTTTGGCTAGCACACACAGCATACGTCTCTTGCACAACTTTCTTGCTGGTATTCTCTGCAGGCATTGAGGGCCCCAGACACATGAGGCGTGCATTCACCAAGCCTTTCCTTGAGTATGAGTTCTTCTGTGAGCTCTATCATTTGGATTGGCATTCTTTCTTCATGAGATCGTCATTCAAGTTTTCAAATGCTGTCTGCTGATACCTGTCGTTTCCCTAAGGTTGTATGAACTCTTCGCACCTGTTCTCTGTTCACAATCGAGAAAGTGTAGATTTATTTCTCGCACGTTTTTCTACAATTTTTTAAGCGACTCAGGTCCGACTTCAATGTGTGGGACCTGGAGTGCATCGATCGTTCTTACTCCTAGCCGAAGTCGATAGGGGAGCTGGGTGTTGCCAGGAAGAAGCTGCCCATGGCTTCGGTCAGGCCCCGTTGGCCATTTTGGGCAGGTAAGACTGGCCCGAACACCTGGCACAGCAGTCAGGCCCGAAGGTTGAGAGGGAAGGGAAGTCCACGCCAGTGATTCAACAAATTAGCTATCCTCTTTTAGTCAAACAGCGAAAAGGGTGGCATATTGCTCCCTGTGAGTGCGCAGGCAGCTTCGGAGCCTATTATCGGACTGATCCGGGGAATCTGTCATCGCTTTCTCGTTATAGCTGGCTGCGGAAGACGGCCAGAGCGGGGTATGCCCATCTGCCAATAAACACTTGATGCATTCTTAATCTTTTCTGGGCTTGATACGCTCGGGTGTTGAGGAGGGCTGGTAGCAAAATGCTGTACACTGAAGTCGGCTCAACTTCTAAATCAAGCGTGGACCAGCTATTACACATCGATGGATTATGGGTTCCAGCGCTTGCTAGCTAAAGGAAACTACTATTGGTGAACATTTCGGATCGGATGTTAGCCGCAACCACCTCGGTAGACTTGTCCCCGCGTTGCGCAGCGGTCCACCTTTTAGGCTTGGTGAGTGGGCTTTCAGCCTGTGAACCCAGGTTGTCGAGAATCAGTGATGATGCTTGTCACGCTGATTTCTCTCGGTGACAGCCATCCAAGATTAGCCGTTAGGCAAGTAGGTGATCACGATGGTGAAGTGTTGGGCTCTTGTGGCCCTCAAAGAGGCCATCGAGAGAGATATATTTTCAGCATTTTTTAAGATACGATTGTGTGCCCGTGCTTGGAGTTTTTGCAGCGAGCGGTGCAGCGCCAAGCTAAAGAGCTGACAAGCTTGTGGTGGCCAGGTAGGAAAAGGATATGTCAGAGGGCATCCAGCTGACAGAACCTCGTGTATCCGGTGCAACCACACCCAGCAAGAGGAAGCCAGCCGAGGGCAAGGACGCCCTTCTTACGGGCAGAACGTCAGCTGCACTGGATACCAAGACGTCAAGCCCCCACAAGGGGGACAGGGCCTTCTGCGGGTGCGGTTCCTTGGGCTTTCCAGCCATGCCTCTCCTATTGTCTTCCCTTGATTTTTCTGCTGTAGGGCGCTCAGTACATGCGCGTGACTATGGCCTAGTTGCCTTGCTGAAGATGAAGTCAGGCCAGGTAATGTTTTGGAAAGGTGAATGCGTTGAGTTTTACTGTGCTGCTGCTTGCGTAGGCCCACCAGCAGCCTCAGATGCTGCTTCTCATACACACCCTTCCTCTCAATACTGGGCGTCCTCCTGCTCGTCGTGGGCACCATCTTGTATGGCCATGAGGTGCGCGCCACTCTGAAAGTCCTCTCTATACCCTCACCTTCACCGTCCTGCACGCAGATATCCATTTCCTGTTGCTCTGCTGCTAAGATTTGGGGAAGTTGAGCGGTTGCAGAGAATTTGTGTTGTGCTTGCAGGCCAGTGAGGCAGGAGGCAGCGTGAGGCGGTTGTTAGCAGCGGCGACCGGGCCTAATGGGGACTTCGGCAAGTTGAATCGTGCCTACTACGCTGCCTGGGTGGTCACTGTTGTGGTGGCCGTCCTGGCAGCTGTCTCCACCATCATCATCCAGCTCTGGCGCACTGAGCAGCGCCTCAGGGCCGAGGGCAGGGTCGGCACAGGTTGGTCATCACTTACTCCTGGTAGTGCATGAAATCAAAATGTGCATTCCTGCTATTGCTGAAATTATTTGTGTATTCCCGGTGCGGCAATCACATCACATGTGTGGCTTGTTTGGGTGATTTGAGAGTTGGTCAAGAGGTTACGGGACGTGGGGCTTGAATAATATCTAATATCAACAAAGTTCTCCTACTGCAGGGTTCAGCACAGAACGCAGATATGTGGTGCTGGAGTACATCACAGTCATCGTGGTGGTGATCATGTACGCCTTCTGCGTGTGGACGGCGGTCTGGTTCGCCATCAATCTGCTGAGTGAGTCTGCCGCCCTCCTCTCCTCTCTTCTGCCCACTACCACCATGCTCCAACTCAAATCTGTCAATACAGTACTAGATTACAGATTAAGGCCTACACGTCCCAATCCATTCATGTGCTGCGATGCCATGTTGTCTCGATCTTTGATTCGCAATAAAGTCACGTTCAAAGCCTTGTGTGGTGGTGTCACTGTTTGATAATGCATAGCAGGTATTACTAGTACTACCTCCTGTTGTCCACTTTCACGGATCTAGGGTCTGTGTACGTCCAGCAACGAGTGTGTCAGATTCCCATTGTGTGCGGTCATGGCACTTGGATCATAGCAGACCTGCTTACGGCTGAGTGTGTGCTGCGCAGTCTTTGCCGTAGTGATGATTGCGGAGCAGGTGTCTCTCTCCGGCAGCAAGCTGTTCACAACCGTGCTGCCCATTCTGCGCGGCTGGCTGGATGACGCTGCTGCCTCCCATGATGCCCTGGGCCAGCTGCTGGCTGGCAACCCTGCCATTGGTAAGCTCCCATTTCCAGCATGCATCTAGACACCTTATCGTGTTCACAGCAGGTTTCAATCTTTCTTGAGGGAAGTACAACTTATACTTGCGTAATGAAATGTTAGATTGCTCAGCCTCATTAGAGGGGCCTCGCAGTGGTTCGGTGTTTTGATGACGGAACAGAGGAGGCAGCATGTTTGGGCCATGCCGAGATTGCAAACATCCTCTGTGGGGGTATCTGGTGATGACAATGTGTGGCATATGGACTTTAGTGAGTGTTTTTGTCAAAACAGGCACGGCTGCGCCTCAGTTTGTGGAGACGGCGTTCAACACCCTGATCCCTGACATCAACGCGATCGGGGCCTTCATCAACAAGCAGACCGGCAACAAGATCAGCTACCTCGTCAACAGCCTCATTGCCGGCTCGCCAGGTGCGACACTCTTCCTCCAATTCTCCCGGCAATCTGCAATAACACTGCTCACCCTCTTTGCTGCGCATATGCTTTTTGCCACAAACGTACTCAGCAAGCAGGGAATGCTGCTCCTGAATTGAACCTTTCACAGAAGAACTGTGGCGAAGCCAATGAAGAGGAAAATCTCACTATGATGCTTGTGTTTCGCACGTTGAGCTGGTGTTGACAGCTAAGCTGATGTTGGAAGAACACCGTTTTGGGCTCTACAGTAGCGGACTCGTGTCCCTTAGTCACTGGTAGGGGTATAGCTTAGTCAGGAGCTCAAGTTTGAATATCAATCTGACATCCTCCATGTGGTGTGCAGCTGTGGGTGCCGGTGGCGTCCGCTACTGCCCGGCAACGACGTGCATTGACCTGCAGCAGTACACCTTCATGAACAACAACGCCTGCATCTGCAACTCGCCCATCCTCGTCAGCATTGCCACCCAGGCTGGAGACGCGCGCCGGCACTTCCTGCGCGCCCTCGTTGGTGAGCACCTTCCACTGTCCAGTGCTCTGCACCGTGTCAATCACCACCTCATCAGTGCGTGCGCCCAGGTTTAGGATTCCTGCGCCTTTGTTCTTTTTTAGGAGAGGTTGTGTGTAATTTTTTAAGTGGGAAGAGGTCGTTACAGTGTATTATGGCCATCTGCAGGTCTGGTGCTGGTGTACCTGGGCTCTACCCTGCTGCTGTCTCGCCTCTCAGCCGAGGCCGCCAAGATCCGCTACGACGTGAACCTGCTCTGGACCAACAAGTTTGACAGGTGTGCTGCTGTGCTGCCTACACCATACTCTCCCTCTGCCTTGGCTGTGATGTCATATATCTGTTGCTAATGTTGTTGGAGATGTTTGCGCTCTTCTGCTGTGGTACTTCGCTGATGTGAGTATAATTCACATGCAGGCTGATCATGCGCCGCGCGAGGGCAGGCGAGAACAACAATGTGCCCCTAGCCCAAGTGGGGTCTATGAGGACGCCCCAGGGGACACCCTCCAGAGGGAGCTCCCAGTACATTGTGTGAACACAACAAAAGAGAAGTACTTGGAACCGGCCTGGAGCAGATTGTGCTTTGAAATGAGTGCAGCAGGGCAGCGTTCTGACAGACTGCCAACCATGCAAGCTCTTAATTTCTGATGACTGTCAAATGCTGGTGACACCAGTGATTGTAGGAAGTATTCAGGGGTGAACCTGACAGTTTCACACCCAAGTACGCATGCAAAAGCCCGTGTGCAGATTGTTGAGTCGTCATGTGCATCTGTGTGGAAGGGAGATGGCTGTGACAATGCCACTTCTGATCCCATAGTCTCAAATGTATGGTAAATAGAGTCATGATGAGTGGCATACGCTCAAGATCACTTCATGTATTGCCTGTATGCAAGAGTTGGCCAGTATGCATGCCGAAGTACTGTTTTATCAGCAGCAATCTTATTTGCAATCTCTTTGATATCGCCATGTGATTTTTATTTGGCGACCTGACTATATGCCACATTCAGTGAATCAACTCTAGAAATTCGGGAATGTAATCTTGTTCTGGCTCTAAATACTGCCGCAGCGGGCGGCCCTGTTTCACTTGAACCAGCTAAGGACTGGCAAAATCACCACTATGCCTGAATGTGGCATGCAGGAGGAAGCATTCTAACTGCCTTCAATGAGCATGGCCGCACTTTTATATTTGCGGACATCACAAGTCATTGCAATGGCCAAATGCAAGCACAGGGTCATGAAGCCAAAAGTATATCCCTGTTAAATATACACAATTTGTGACTCAGCTTTGCTATCTTAAAGAGATGCTTTTTCAGCGCACAGCCTTTGGCGCATTGGCCGGTGACGCAGAACAGGCATGAAGTTTATGCATGCTTCCCCACTCAACACAACAACATGTGCTTTTCCCTTGCCTAGTCCAGTCAGAGTGGCAGCATCTATCTCCCCTAAGGTCACCAAGCCTATCATGGGTTGGAAGCCACGTGCAGGGTCTGCTGCAGAAAGGAGTGGCCACAGCTTGCCGATCGGAGCGGGCACCGTCAAAAGCTCTTCTTGTGCTGCCTGTGAGCGGCCGTCACAGCAGTGGAGCACCAAGATGGACCGATCGCCGCAGCTTTCGTTGAAGTAGCTCCTCCTGTTCCTGGAGATGGGGTATGCTGTCCGGACACCTATGCCACTACAGTCGCTGCGCTCATTGCCATTGAGGTCGCCCGTGTCTGTAAGCACCACCACTCCAGGGTCGAGCAGAGGTGCAATGGCCAGCGCCTCGGAGGGGTTGCTGAAGGTGCGGAGCTCGCATGTTTCTGGCGGCCCGGTCCTCCCAGGGCCCCAGCTGCAGTATGGGGGTGTGTCCAGGGGGTGGATCAGCTGATGGGCATCGCGCGCCAAATGCTTGCCCGCCAGCTGCACCTGTTGGACAGAGACTTCTTGTCAGCCTCTAGGCCAGCGAGAATGTCAGAGTCACAAAGGCAATGGGCTGCCGCAACATGTAGCTCCTAGCTCACAACAGAGCATTCTCAAGACAGGACCACAGTAGTGAGGGCAGCTGCACATGAAGTCAAGGCTGCGAAAACTCTACTGCTGCTGGTGCTGTCGGGGGCTCCAGTCAGTGAGGACTTTCAGCTGTCAGACACTCTCACGCTCGGTGACGTCTTGGACTCAGGCACTTCCTGCATCAGGTAGGATGTTGGTCCTGTGCAGCTCTCTTGCATGTGACTGGCCTGCAAGGCAGTACTGTAGAAGATACTTCCTCTCCAATCAGCAGCCTTTCCCTGTGAAGCCCTGATGAGCCGTGTGTTCAGGCCTTCCAAGTTTGGGCTGACTGCGCAAGGAAAACGAGTGGGTCCATGTCAGGTTGTGGCTGCCTCCAGTGCTGCTGCAGCAATTCTACGAGCTGCAGTCTGTAGGCTCTAAGCTCAGCACTGAGGAGCAGGAGGCAGCAGGGAAGCTTATCAGGCCACAGGTGTCAACGCATGATGCAGAGGCGCCTGGGAAGCTGCTGGCGGCGATGGTGGCAGCGCAGGAGGTCATCAATGCAGCAGCCTACAGAGCCCTCGGCCTCGACACCGTCATGCTGGGTGATTTGTACAGACCTGCTCTGGACAAGGCTGGTGGCTTCCTGAGCCCTGGACTACATAATGTCCAGGTGCGCCAGATTATTAGCCGCCTGGTGCGTATGTACCGTGCAGCCATTGCCTGAATTCAAGCAGCGACCCTTGGGTGTATGCTGCAAATTCTTGTTTGTGAGAATGCTGTGTGCTGCAAGCCGAATGTTGCGGTGAGTCAGCTGCCATTTGTGCTGCATGTTGCGGGCTTCAGATGTGACAAGCCGTGTCCTGCTCAACAGGTGCAGCTGGCGGACAGAAGTTTGTGTTGGTATTGAGCGGGGAAGTGTGTTTAGACTTCCTGCCTGTGCTGCGCCACCAACCCATGCTGCAAGGTTTATGTGCTGGAAGAAAGCTGTCTAGTACAGCAGACCATCGGAATATGAAGGACTTGCATGTCTGAATCATACTTGTGGCTCATCGATTGATATCACTGGTAGGTTGCATTCTGACCCCGAAATTGTTTGTCGGCCAGACATGTGACCAGTCACGGAGCATGGCAATTATATTCTAGTGCAACCAGAACTGTGCATGTCGATAATGTACGACTTATGTGAGGATACTGCACTTCCAAGAGCATTCGTTCGGGTCTGCGCGAAATAATAGCTATGATATGGCACACATACGTGTAACAATCTGCTGCCATCGTTTGAGCATGTTCCTTACCCAGTAAATAACCATGACTTATGCTCGGATGGTCGGAGGTGGGAAACAGGCGTGTCCCTCAACACAGTCAGTCTTGTACTGTAGAAGCGATTACATGGCCTTCCCACAGCAAGCCAATACACCCAAGAGAGTATTCAACCCATTCTCATGCCCACTATAGAATAGCAAGCCAAAACAGCGAAGAAATTGTCCCCCAGAATTGAGCAGCTATGCATGCTGGACCTCTCAAGCCTCCGCCTTCTCGTACATGTACGTCAGGTGGCACTTGCCGCTGCAGGACAACAAAAGAGATCCTCAGCACTGTTCACAATAGCTGTAACTTCCAGACGTTGCCAAAAAAATGCTTATCACTGAGGAAAGCACTTCTCTCGAGAGCGTACCAGTAAACACGGTTGAAGTGGGTGGCCATGAAGATGCCGGGGCCGCAGTTGGGGCAGGCCTTGCGCAGACGCTGCACCTTGCCAGAGTCATCCACCTGAGCAGCACACATCACTTCGAAATCCCAATGCCGGTAGAGAACCTTAGTCGAGAACATTTCAGTTGCAGGTAGGATAGCACCATCCAGACCCCCACCTTGAAGAACTTGAGCACGCGCATCTTGATCTTCTTGTGCTTGTGCTTCTGCTTCTTGGGCTTGGTGTAGGTCTTCTTCTTGCGCTTCTTGCCACCACCCAGCAGACGTGCCAGGATGTACAGGGTGTCCTCATCTGACACACCAACCTCAGCCAGCACAGTGCTGTCCTCCAGCTGGCGCCCAGCGAACAGCAGCCGCTGTGCATCCACAGCCAGGCCTGCGTGTAATTGGTCAGTGGGAGTCAAGCCTGAGATCTGGTGGCTTCAGGCTCAACGTGACATTACAGCTCAACGTGATAAAACGTTACAAGAAATAGAAGTACGTACCCTGACGAGCCTCGATGGCTGCCTTCACATCGGAGACGGTGGCATCACTGCCCACCTGGAGCGTGTGAGTCTTGTCTGCAGGGAAGCAAAGGATTCATCAGTACATAGGCACACTATCACGGACATGGCCACAGCCATGGGCAATACTTCCAGCGTCATAATTACGTTCTCACACCGCCCAAATATCAGAATAACGATCGCCTCCCTCGCTGATGATCAAATAAACTTAAAGGTGCAAGAGATTATCAAGTCTGCTCGAGCTTGGCGAGCAGCAGGTCTTCTCACCTGTGCGCACGAAGAGCTGCATGATGAAATCGTCCCTCAGCAACGGCTCACCGGTGCTGTCCTCAGGACAAGTGGTGAAATCAGAGATGTAAAGCCGCCTCCAGTAGGTGCGGCAGTACATAATAACATTCGAGCGGGGGGCCTCGCAGAATAGAAGGGGGGACCCTTGAAGAATCTCGGACTGGATGCAGAACTCTGCTCCGACAAAAACAACAGCTATGTAGTCGATCTCATCGGTCAGGAACGTTTTTGAAGGTCTGTTGTCCACGTCTTTTATCACAGCAAGCGACGAAAACCTGAAATCAGTCTCTTCGAAATTCACTGACCTGATCCAGGGGTAGAGTCATGGATGAAGAAGAAGTGCAGGTACGATTGATGCTCAAACATGACATACTCGCTATTACTGCCGTGAAAGGCTTTTCTAGCCCAATGATCTTGTGCGTTTCTGGTTCCATTCTGATGCATCAGATGATCACCTGGGAAGGGAATGCGTTTTGCAGGTCCCCCTAACAGTACAGGATGCTGAAAAGATTGTGACTAGATGGTACGATCGCGGTCAATCCCTTCACTCCAGTGATTTGACCCTCTTTTGCAAGTTCTATTGTCCTGGACTGACTGTGCATCTGCTTTCACAGTCGCAACCTGAGCTCACGCGTGGCCTCCTACAACTCTCGCATTGTAGGGGAGGGCGAGTCATTGGCAGAAGAGGTGTTCTCATGCTTTAAGATGATGTCCCTCCCTGCACCTGTCATGCTGAGCTTCCTCCATGAAGGCCCAGCAAACCTATTCCCAGCTTTCTTTCATTTTCCACAACATCAACATTACCACATCTTCGATTATGCACTGTCCAGGTAAAACTCGTCAAGAGTGACATCTCGCGGGCCATGAAGCGCGCCGCAGATGACAATGCTCTGGAGGAGCTTGGAAGGGCCAAGGCTGTGCTGGAAGGTCACGGACCAGGTGGAGACATGCGAAAGCTGCTCAAGCAGCCAACGCCGGCGCTCCTCACGCTGCTGTTGGGCCAGCAGTGCAATCTGGTCACCCTCCAGGTGCAGCATCCCCATCATTCAGCAGGGCTTCTGCATACAGGCATTGAGTGGCTTTGGGCATTGGAACTTGATGCATGATCCTTGCTAACTTTAGACTTTCCACCTACCCTGAAAGAGTACGATACAGGGATGCTACAGCATCGCAGAGCCCATTGCCTAGTCACACAATGCCACATGTACTGACTGAAAAGCTAAGTGAAGGCATGCTGTGGATCGCAGAGGAAAGAGGCGATAAAGCTGAAGGAGGAATACCACGCGTTCAGGGACCGCTGCGGAGTCATCCTGTTCTCATTTGCGCTTGTGCTCCTGGTGGGCCTCCTGCGAGCGGATGCCAAGCGGGAGGCTGGGGAGCCCTTCTCCCTGACTCCCCCCTTCATGGTGGGCGTGCAGGGCTTCCTCGCCTGGCTCCTGTACTTCTACACCGCCATGGCCCTGCGAGAGAACGTCCTCAAGGTGGGTTCCTTTCCAATAGTGCTCCTTGGATCAAGAGCTATGCAAATATGAAAAAGTATAAGGTCACAAAACTCAAACATCTTCTTGTAGCTTGTTGATTAGCAAAGCATGTGTAACCAAGCAGGTGGGCTCACCAGTGGCAGCGTCAGTGTCAGAGAGCAGGCGGTTCTAAGACTCACAGCGCTCCTATGCCAGGATGCATGTCTCAAACATCCACTCCGCGCGCTTGGTGGATTAAAGCTGGCGGAGCTGCGCATTGATTTGGCTAGCCTGGCATGCAGGTGAATGGGAGCAGCATCCGGCCCTGGTGGATCCACCACCACTACTGGGCGGCCATCACCATGGCGCTGCTGCTCACGCTGCCCGTCGATTCCAGCGCGGTGCAGGCCTTCGTCAGGAAGTTCCTCTGGTGGTCCACCTTCCAGGCGCGCATCTCCTCTCATCCCACCCACATCCCACCTACAACACCACAATCATTGCCCCTAATCGAGCCCTGCATCCAAAGACCCCTGGCCTTGCCATGACACATGCCCTGGTGTACTCTTGATCCCTGAATATGGCTGGTGAGCAAAGGTAAAACTTCCTCCGAATGTGCATGTCAAGACTGCAGAGCGTCGGTGAAAATACACAGGATGCTGATTCGGGGCAGGATGTGTGGGTGCAGGGGTTGGTGATGATGGTACAGAACCGGTACCAGCGGCGGCGGATGTACACACGCATCGCGCTCGGCAAGAACCGCGCGATGGACGTGGTGTCGGGCGAGTCCAGCGGCGGCTCTGGCCAGCTCCTCTTCCTCTACCCACTCCTCTTCTCCCTGCAGATCCTCCAGTGCTGGATCGGTGCGCCCTGCTTCTCTGTTCTCTCCCACATTTTCCCCTTGCTCATCCCAATGTCTATGGGTGCCTCTCCACCTGGAGATACTTTGCTATGGCACCTTCCAGGATCTTTCAGCTCCTGTCGCAAGCATGTAAAAGTGGAGGCTAGTGGGCTGATCTGTTTACTTAAACGTAAATGTCATGGCAGAGCGAGCGCCAGAGATCAGAGGAAGGGCTGCCTTGCATTTGCAATCAAATCTTTGAATGAAAACGAGCTGCATGGTGGGCAGGGGCCTGCATGCTGAGCGGTACGTTTCTGGCGGTGATATCGCCGGAGGGGTGGCTGGATCCGGAGGCGCACGAGAGCGATCTGCGCGGCAGCCGCGGCGTTGCCCTGGCCGGCGCGCTGCTCATCTTCATGGGCCTCGGCAACTTCCGCAACACGGTGCGCTGCATCTCGCGCCCATAACACCCACCTGATATATTCCTGTACAATCCTGATTACCCCTGGGGCTTGCTGGTGGGCTCCTCTGTCTGCATTGTCAGGTTATTGGGCAGTAGGCTTAACAGTTTGTGGAGGCTATTGCTGGTTTATGGCCTTGGAGCAGAAGCAGAAGGCGTCTCAGTGCTCCACAGGCAAAATGAAGTGTTGGTGACTGTCACATGGTCTTTGCCGCAGGTCGCTACGATATTGGAGAAGCGGAAGAGGAAGGCGCGGCCAGTCGCGCAGTATACTCAGCCTGCAGTCAAAGCAGCAGCTGTAGGAGATGCACCCGACATCCAAGATGGCGAGACTGCTGCACAGGCAGACAGTGTCCAGCCGACAGATTTGCCAGCAGAGAAACCGTCCTAGTCCACGATGTACATGTACATGTAGATCGATCTCTAGAGCCTTGTGTGGGACCCTTTTTATTCAGGATTGCTTGTTTGCAACACGTGCACGCTTTCAAAATTCATGGAGTAGCTGCCAACTTGCCACTTTTTAAGGTCTGCAGAAGGCTTGGCTAGCTGGTCTTTGCAGAATTACTGTATGGAACTGCGCACTGGATATTGAAGTTCAGTAGGACTTTAAGACAATCGTGACAAAATGTGTGCTCAAGACAGGTGCAGCCCATGTTTGTAAAGAATCATTGGTACCATTGTGTATTGTCCCGGCAAGGTGCCTTTATTCTGGTGCTCGTTGAAATGATCAAAGTCATGGATGATGAGCTCATTGAAACTATCATGGCATGACTATCACGGTAGCGTGACCGGTGACAACTTGTTGAATGTACTGTTAGTAACTCTGTCCCTTAGTCATGCCATGGTCATGATGGGTCATGCATGATGGGATTCCGATGCGAGGGAGCATGCTGATGACATTCAAATTACATAATACTGCATCATGATGTTGATATTAATTTATATCTTGAAAGGAAATCAGAGGAGGGAAGGAGCACAGACGCACGGGGATGCACGTGAGTCCACGTGATCCATTTGCGGCGTTGCCTCCTTCCTAGAACCCAGACCGTACCTGTGGACAGGCCCATGTTTGTCAATGTTTGGTACAGATTGTTTTCACCATGGCGCGATTTTCCGTTTCGTCGCTTCTGGCAATCGCTGCCCTCTGTTTCGTCGCATCAGGTAAAGACAACGCCTTGATTGATTGGCACAATACGCATCGGTAACGTTATCACGTCCTGAGGAACCAGAGATTTATTGCTGTGGCAAAGGGGTTACGTTGAGGTAATGCAGCTTCTGGAGGTCGTGGCCGGCCATAATTGCGAGCTAAAGCGTTCTTTTGGACCTTTTATATGCTTGATCGACGTGTCTGTCATGGAACGCGATAAATTCTATCTGTGAGTAACGGGTGGTACAATGAGCTTTCCTTCACCTTATGTTTGACGTCACAGTCCTTCCTGGTGTCTACTGTAGTGTCGCGCTGTTGTTTTCGTGGTGAGTATACCAGTAGCCGGGCTCTGGGAGGCCCGCATGATGCCGTGTGACAGCCACATTCGCACACCTTGAAACTGTGCTGTTGATTTTTCTGATTATTGTTTTACCTTCGCTTTTCAGACTTGCTGTGCGGCGTGATCGTTCCACGTTGTTTTTGGGATGAGCTGGGCTCTGCTGTCCCATGCCGGTCTGGGTCGACGGCCTTATGAATGGTTGATTCGAAGTAGCGGCAGATCGTTTCAGCAATGAAATGTCCCGATTTTTGTGGGTCCTCCGTGTTGCCGGAAACGCATGCCTTATGCCGTTTCCTCGATCCCTTAAGCAAGATCCTGATCTCGTCGGAAACCTCTGATTTGCAGGCCATGCGCGCTCCCTGGTGAATGAAGACGCTTTGGAGCTGTTCCAACCAGGCCTTGTATCAGAGACGGTGACTGCTGGTGTGGGCGAGACCTCCATTCATGCTTCAAAAGGAGCTGCCCTTGACCTGGCCACAGTGCTGGAGGACCCTGGTCTCTGGGACGGCGTCCAGGGAAGCCCCAACTGCACTGTCACCTGCAATGGGGGGGTAAGTCTTGCTCTTGATGCTGCGCCGCTAACCTATAGTCGTCTTTATGTCCCTTGCAGGGTGTATTTAGGTGCGTGACATTTCTGACTGGGTATCCTCGGGGTGTGCTGCAGAATGTGACGAGGGCTGATGACAACGGCGAGAAGCCCTACAGCTGCTGGGGCCTCTTCAAGGCCTTCTGCAAGGGCCACAGCGAGAAGGGCTGCGGAGCTGCCGGCTTCAAGTGCAAGGGTCACTGGGTCGGTTTCAAGGTGTCAATCCTGAGCCTCCATCAAGTGTCTGCCTTGCTGCTCATCCAATGCTGCACAACCCCACATACATCACTCAGGGGATGTCAAAAGACTGTTAAGAATGCCGGCCCCAATTTGGCAGTTATTTTTGCTGATAACAACAACTTTCCTTGTCGAGAATCAACAAGGAAGTCCTTATCAAAATTTTCAGAAGGGACTGAGATTTTTCATTTGCCATGATGCAGCTCGGCGGCGCCCGCGTGGCTGTGTGCGAGGGAGACAGCCACGGCTTTGCGGCCAAGTTCTTCAAGAAGGGCGATGTGAAGGTCGCGGCCTTCAAGGCGGGCGGCTGCCTGGGCACCAGCTCCTTCATCGGCAAGAACAAGTCTGAGGACTCCGACGCCGCCATGACTTGGCCCTCACAGATGCCCCAGGCACGCTCCTCACCTCAGGCGCCCATGCTACATGAGTCACACTGTGTCACACAAGATGGCTTTGCTTGTCAAAATGCCACTCCTACATGCAATTTGTCTGGTCTGCGAAATTAGGCATCTCGGATGTGGAGATGACCAGCGGGGAACTGAGTGCTTGAGGAGGGATGATGCATGCATTTCAATTTTAGACGATTGTCCATATTGTCCTCAGGCATGCAGCATCTGCATGAAATCTTAGTCTGGAATGCTTGAGCACATGGTGATAGAGTGACGTTTGCGCAGGAGTGGGACGCAGACTATGAGGGGCTGGACGTCCTGAAGAGGACGCTGGCCGAGTCCAACAGCAAGGAGCCGTTGGGGCAGGGCAGGTGCACAGGCTTTGGCGGCGGCATCAAGGCCTTCAAGGTCAAGAAGAGCGACTGCGAGGGCGAGCAGTGCGAGCAGAAGCTCGCAGCCAAGGCAGCCCACAAGCTTGAGCGCAAGGCCATGGACTTTGACACCCTTGAGAGTGCGCCACAGCTCCTCCTATGAACGTGATCAGTCACCTGGTAGCTGCATGCATGCTAGAGTTCTTCCAGCAGTGTCATTGAATGGCGAGCTGGGTTCTCTGTTTGTGGCTGAAGTGTGGTCCTTCCACCTACATTGCTCTGGTGTACTGACATGCCTCACAGTTCTCAGCACCCTCTTCAGACACTCCTGTGGTGCTATTCACGGGCTATACATAAGCATACGTGTTTTCAGTGTTTCACGAGGAAGTGCTGCCTTGCAGGCACCGTGAAGGACAAGATGGAGGACATGGGGGTGCGCATGCCCGTGCACTCCATGCCCGCACCTCTGTCCCTGGACATGACCCCGGCCTTCGCCAGCTATGGCTGCAAGGGTCCCCGCTGCGAGATTCTGTGCAACGACAAGCCGGCCTGGTTCCACGGCAACTTCCCCTGCCTGGGCAAGCTCACTGTCAAGTGCGAGGCGGGAGAGGACGCCCCAAACTGGGCGCCCAACTTTGTCGCCGCCTCCTGCAAGGGCTTCTGGAGCGGCATCTTTGGCCACAAGGTGTCACCTCACTTTCTACTGATTTGCCCCTCCTAACTTCCATCCTATTCCATCTGCATTGTTTGCTGGCATGTGACCCTTCTTTCAGCATCTTACGGAAGTCACACCATGCAGCCATGTGAGTGGTGATGGATCACGGATTTGCCGATTCTGTCCAACAAATTTTACAGAATTTTGTATGCTGGGCTGCAGTGCAAGGGACAGGCAACCTCCTTTGTGGATGCTGAGTACTACGACAAGCTCAACATCTGCACCGGCCAGTTCGGCATGTTCGCCAAGGCCAAGAAGGCCGAGGGCAAGTTCGCGGCCGGCAAATTCTGCAAGGGCAAGTCCCTGGGCGCCTTCTTCCTGGACAAGGATGACAAGGACCAGGACGCTGCCATTGCAGGCGCACAGGCTAACTAGACTCCAGCTGGGTCTCCCATTGCTTGGGTGGTGGGAGGCGCATGTATGCTGTACAATAACGAATGCATGTTGCTTGCAACCTTCTTCTTGGCCCCGTAGATTGCAAGCGGGAGTTTTCAATCTTTGCTTCTGTAGTATGATCAGCAAGATAGATGATTTGTAGGTCAGCCATTGCTGCATTGATATTGATTGTTGGAGCTAGATCTACTGTGGACATCATGCATGTTGCGAGACTTTGACTGGAATAGTATTGAGATAGAGATTGAGACTGAGCTGAGCATATGCGAAAGAGCTGAGAGCTGGAATGAAGATCCATGAAGTACTTTTTGTCCCTCTTGCTTTGTAAGCAGAAATGCAATGTACCAGATCTCTGCAAGATGAGCCCACTGCACAGGATGATCTGTCATGCGTGGCTATCATTGCTTGTGATTCATTTGTGACTTTGTATACGTATCATTTGGCACTTTAAAGTTTTGAAGTATGGCTCAAAAGGTCCAACTGCGGCCGACGCCATGGACAGTGCATGCGCCTGTCTACACATGATTTCAGTCTCTGCTCACAATTTAGAACACGATGAGACGAATGCAGAGAAGGCAGGCAAGCGAAGGAAGACTGCTGCCAGAAACCCCATGTAGAGGGGACTGCTGCATGCAATTCTGCTGAGTCACTCTGCCATTGGGAGACATGCCTTGGGTTATATTGAAAATGACACTCCAGATGGAATGTATAGAACACATTGACATTGTGAAGTCATGATTTGAGACTTGGAATGGCTAGAAAGAAGAAGAAGGGGTCCAAACAGACTGCATCAAAAGAGCCAGCTCTCACCAGAGCCGCTCAAGAAGAGCTGGTACGATCTTGTTAGCCCTTACACCACTCCCGATGATATTCAAAGTTGAAAGCTGACAGACGATCATGACGAGCAGGTCGCCTTGCAAGCCATCTTCTCCAACCCCGATGGAGATGCCGATGAGGAAGAACCCTTCAAGATCGATGAAGACGAGCAGGGCTTTTCACTCAGAGTTGTCCCCCATCCAGGAGATGCTGAAGCAAACTTTGTCTGGGCAGAGCTGGGCATCAGGTTCGCCGAAATCGGACCAAGACCTGTAGTTTTGGCAAGTGCTACTAGCCCACAGAAGCATGTGGTGGAACAATACAGGCTGCCCCTGGGTAATTGTGATCACATCCAATTGGCCGTGCAGGCTGACTGGTGGATATCCTGAGGCGCCATGCGCTCTCCGAGTCAAGGAGACAAAGGGGCTGTCAGTCCCTGACAAACGTGCCTTGTCAAAGGCATTGCACCGCGCTCTTGCGCAGCATGCACAGCAGGAGGAGGTCTGCGCCTTTGACCTGGTGGAGGCATGCCAGGTCAGCAACAGATCCAAGCCCCATGCCTGATGATGATGGATCCCGTCTTGCCCATGCATGTGTCCACTAGGAAGCCCACAGAATCAAAAATGCGAGCGGCCGGGTCAGGTGACACGATCCTCTATTCATGTGCTCAGGAGTTCTTGCAGCAGCGCAACAAGCCCTCCAAGGATGAGGCGGAGGAGGCCGCATCGATCTCCCTCTGGCACGACATGCAGCGGAGGGACGCGCCAAGCAGCGGAGCCAGCAGCGAGACTGGGGACGACCTGTATGTGGATCAGGCAGCCTGGGGCTCCGCAGGCGCGGGAGGGCTCTTTGACACAGTTGCCCCTACTGACCCAGCCAAGCCCTCCAGTGCTGCCTGGGCCGCAGCTCGCCCTTTGCAGGCCTCCAATCCCACACCTCCAGCAAGGTTGGCACCGGATCGCAGCACTGCCAGCCTGCAGAAGAAGCCGCTGGGCCCTGCAGCTGACCTGGCAGCCAGGAGGGACAGCGGCACGCAGCTGGCTTCTGCCGTGGATATTCCACGGGCCCCAAGCGACTACAAGAGCCCCGACCAGAAGCAGGTGGACGGCGCCCAGGCAGAGCCGCTCCAGCCGGCGGGTCAGAGGCCCGCTGGCCACAGCGCAGCATCTCCAAGTATAAGTCACAAGCGCTCGAGCGGCAGCGGGGACCGCAGCGAGCCCTCGAGCAGCATGGTGGGGAATCTGATCAGCACCATGCGCACCGGCTTCAGCCGCGTGATGGCCGCGCTGCCGCCAGCGCTGCGGCGCACGCTGCGGGACGGCTCGGCGGGGAGCAGCGCGGCGGGGAGCGAGGAGGAGGGTGAGGAAGGCGATGCAGGGGAGCGAACGCGCGAGGATATCAAGAAGGACCTTCTGCTGGGCCACCTGCTGGGCCTGTTGACTGAGGGCGGCGAGGGCATGCCAGCACATGCGCTGCCCGCCCTCGCCTCCAGCCTGGCCGACAGCGGCCTGCTGCCGCGCTGGGTGCAGGTGAGCAAGAAAAGCATGCTCTCAGTAGATGTATCAGAACCATCACCTGACTCTTCAAAGAGCTGTCTGCATTGAGACCAGCCCTGCAGTGATCATGCTCTGGCAGAACAATCAGTCCTTAGGTGAGGGCGCTCCCAAACCTAGTCTTCTGTTCTGGCCAAGCTTGCAGATGTATGCTTTGATGGGTGTGGCAGGTGTCCCTGGTGCAGCAGCCAGCGCTCTTCGACCGCGCCTTCCAGAGGCTCTTCAGCAAGGAAATGGCCAAGGTGGCTGCTGAGACCTCTGTCGGCGGGGCAGGCGGCGGCGGCGGCGGCGTGGGCGGCGTGGGCCGCGATCCCGCAGCCTCCTGGGTTCTGGACCGCTTCTGGCAGCGCCCCTCTGCCAAGGCGCCCCTGGCGCGGCCCCCGGCCGCCCCTCGCGCCGGCGAAGAGACCTCCAGATACCTCAGCGACTTCCAGGTATTTTATTTGTACTCATATGCTCTTTCAGACCAAGAGCTCATTTTTTTTCCCGCTTCATCAGTATTCTCGGCTTCATCGCCTTACCATCTCGAGATAACTGACGCGTTACTCACATCTCTTACGCAGAATTTTGCTTGTTCACATTGGACAACTAGGACACCTGTCCATGGAACTTCCTTCCTCGTCAAGCTCATAGAAACGCATGCTGAGAAGGCAACGTATATGGATGTGAACGAGGTAAATGGTATGCCACAGGAGCTGCGGACGCTGGGCAAGGGCGGGTATGGGCTGGTGGTGGCGGCGGTGAACCGGCTGGACGGGCGCCAGTACGCGATCAAGAAGATCAAGATGCCCTCCTCCGCGCCGGCCGCCTACTCGCGCCTCATGCGCGAAGTGGCCACGCTCGCTCGCCTGCAGCATGCCTTCATCGTGCGCTACTTCCAGGTGACTCACCAGCTCCCTTCTCTTGCAGCTGCTCCCTCTCTTGCACATTTCACATTGACACCATGGCTGCTGTTTGCTCTACTCACACATGCGCCAGGGGACCTACATTACGATGAAGCAATGTCCCCAAACACCATCTCTGCGAAGTGCTTCAGCCTGCGGCATTTGCTTGATCCAATCATGCACTGACAAAGATTCTTGTTGCTCCAAGCAAGATGCCAGAGCAGTTTCAATGGCATGCCTGGGTCAGGACAAGCCTAGTTTGGAAAGAAGATGGGTGTGCTGGCATGTGCAGGCGTGGTGCGAGGCCGGCGTGGGGGACGTACCCATGGACACGGATGTGGACACAGATGCTGGGGACTGGCTGGCAGAGACATCCGAGAGCCAGTCGCACGCTGTGGCACCCTCCATGCGCCAGCTGGCCTTCACCGGGCTTGACACTGTGCAGGAGGTGTCCTCTGAAGGCACCCCCACGTCAGCACCCACACAGCATGGCACGGTGAGGACGAGCCCTGAAACATCATTTCAAGAGGTAGACATTTTGTTGGTTTGTGTGATTCTTATGTGGCAAAGGCAGGCACTTGCCAAGGCGGGTGTTCCAACAATGTTTCAGCAGCATCGGGTGTTGGCTGCATTGCTGCAAACTGCTGTTGACATATTCTTGCAGGCAAGCAGCAATGGCGCAGCTGGTGCAGATACTCAAGATACTGATGACAGCTCCAGCGGAGTAGGATTCTGGCAGAAGAGGAGGGAACAGACTGACACTGCACAGACAATTACCTCGGAATCAGGCATACAAACCACAACAGCAGGTCTGCAGGCTTTCCTGGATCTGACCCATTTTCAAACGTTTGCTGCAGTGCCCATCGATCCTGCAGGGGTCCTGAGCACTGAAATGAATTGTGGCAGGGACGCGCACTCTGAAGACAGGGAGCAGGCAGGCTGCTCCCCAGCAGATGCTGTACATACAGATGGAGTTCTGTCCAAGGACCCTGCGCCAAGTTCTTGATGAAAGCCCAGATGGAATGGACCCTGAAGACTGCTGGCAGGCATGCCCCCTTCTCTGCAGCATTCAGAGCCATCTCACACGCATGCCGGTGACATTACATGACAGTGGGTGACACGTGTGTCAATGTGCGCAGGTCATCAGGCAGCTGCTGGCTGGGCTAGCAAATATCCACAGCCAAGGCATTATCCACAGGGTGAGCAGCCTGTAATACTTGCAGATATCTTTGCATGGGAAGCTTTTTGTGAATTGAAGCTGAAAAACCCGCTGCACTGACCCAGATGAACACTGTGCTGAGAATGCTGTGTACTGTGAAAAGGACCTGAAGCCGGCGAACATCTTCTACGATGCGCGAGGAGACATCAAACTGGGGGATTTTGGCCTGGCCAAGTTTGCCGCCGTGCCAGAGGCCGAGGAGGAGGCAGGAGAGAGGGGGGGCGTCGGCGGTGCAGCTCAGAGGCCCGATGCAGAGTCGCAGCACGGGAGCGCTCTGGGGGACACTACCGGCCGTGTGGGCACCTCCTTCTACATCAGCCCAGGTGAATGAGAAATAGACTGGTGCCTTTGCCCAAGAAATGAACTAAAAGACAGATGCTCAATGCCGGTTCTTCTACCCTGTGCAGCGCTTCCTCCTCATGTGCGAATTGCAAGCACATGGCACTGGCCCATGGTTACCCAGGTGCTGTAAGCGGACTTTCTGTCATTGTACGGATTCATACATGTTTTCATTTGCATGCAGAGGTGGCGAATGGATGGGCGCGCTACGATGACAAGGTGGACATATTCAGCCTGGGCATCGTGGCGTTTGAGCTGTGGCATCCGTTTGCGACGGGGATGGAGCGTGTTGCGCTGCTGCGGGACCTGCAGGGCCACGGCGTCATGCCCGCCGAGTGGGAGGCCGCCCACCCCCAGGTCCACCTCCTTTCTTTATTTGACCCCTCAGCACTGCATCCATGGAGCATTACGGACGACTTAAAGGGATTGTACTTCTCTTAGTATTGCTGGCAGGGCAGCTATTGCGTCAGACCACTTGCCCTGATACCAAAGTGGTGCAAAGGGCTCGTTAAGGCACCCAGGTGGATGGACTCCTTTCTTATTTTTCCACTCCTTTTGGGGTTTGTACGGGCATAAAGCCATTCGCCATGCAAATGCAATGTTTGCGTTTGACAGACAGGCAATGTAGCATACTCTTGGAAAGGTCATTTATGTGGTGAGCAGCAAAAATTGCAAGCAACATTTGTATGGGTGGCACAGGTGGCGCGGCTGATCAGGTGGCTGACAGCGGCGAATCCTGCGGACCGGCCCAACGCGCGCGAGGTGCTGCGCAGTGAGCTGCTGCCCCCAACCGTGGGGGATGAGCAGCTGACTGACCTGCTGCGTTCCCTCCCAGACAAGTGAGCCAGCCCCTTGCCAGTAATCGTTCCCTAAATATACAGGATTTTGAAGGAAAAATATGTCTTGTCTCTCTGGAACCAATTGGTGAAAGCAAAGGGTAAATTCAACTCAGCGTATTTCTTACCTAATACCTGGCCCATTGTAAGGGGTCACCAGGAGCAAAAGCGTGCTGTCGAAATCTATCGCAAAGAATAAGTCACGGCGCGCTTTGCAGAGAAGGTGTCTGTTGAGTGCAGCTTGGATGCGTATGAGCGGGTGGTGGACGCCATATTCAGCATGCCCAGCGACCTGCTGGTCCAGGACGAGGTCCCAGGCACACCCAACTCCCTGCAGGTGCCCATCTCACCTGCAACGCATTTTCCTCTGACTACAGCAGCAATAGATCATCAATGTGAGAATCAAGCATCATGATGTCATCACCATGTTGCTTCAAAGACTCATCAGATGCCTGCTCACTGTGACATGGTCTGTGCAGGTGTCAGCGCGCAATGCGGTGGTGGATGTGATAGAGAGGGTGTTTGAGGTGCACGGCGCGGTCCCCATGGACAGCTCGGACGTGGGCTTCTGCCCCATCGATGCACCCGCAGACATCGCTGCCATGCTGTCCACCAGCGGCGCCCGCCTGGCCATGAGGCAAGCACACCTCAGCTTGCACCTGCATTCTACCCAACAATCTCCTGGCCCGCTCTTCCTCCCTTTATGCATGAAGTCTGTGAGAGAATAAAAGACGGTGAATGAGAGAGACGCAGTGAAGAGATGGAGCACGCCTCAGCCTGCACCTGCAGTTTCCCAAGCAAATCATGGCCCAGTCCGCTCTGGTGATGCATGAAGCCTGTGAAATGAATAGGGATAGTGACGAGAGGAGAGGCAGCAAAGAGATGTTTGGGCCGCTATATTGCTGTCTGCTTGAGGGCGTGTGTATCTGTGTGACGCAGGTATGAGCTGCGGGCTCCTTTTGCAGCCTGGCTGGCGAGGCAAGCAGCCTCCGGCGTGCGTAGCTCTGCCATCCTGGAAGCCATGCGCAGATACGAGGTGCGATGCAGCACTGCTCTGCATCCTGAAATTCCTCACTACAGAATGCCCTTGTTCTTCTCAATACTCATCCCCTTTTACACGCTGTGGCAAGGCAGAGCAGCTTGTCCTGCAATTTGCTGAAGAGAAGGCTTGTGCGATGATTTGAGGGGGTGGATGGGTACAGGTGGCGTGGGTGAGGAGGCGGGGCGTGGGGCGTTGCCTACCGCGCGCATACCTGCAGGCCGACCTCGACATCGTCACCCTGCCGGGCTCCACTCCATCAGAGACACTGCTGGCGGACGCAGAGGTCATCCGCACTGTGTCTGAGGTCAGTTGCACTCCTCTTCATTTTGCTTAACACGGATGAGATGGCCTGAATGACGCACAGCTTTTCTGTATCATCATTGGCATTCTGCAGGAACAAGGAATCGTTGGAGTGGCGTTGAAGCTTTAATTTGGTGTGCAGGTGATGGACGCGCTGCCGGAGTGGTCTGGTGAGCTGGAGGTGCGCTTGGGCCACCGCTCCCTCCTGGACGCCTCACTCACGCACGCCCACGTACCCAAGGTACGCCAGCACTCAGTCTCCTGATATCTTCGCCTTTTCAGTCTCCTGCAGATTTCACTTGCGCGGCTGTGTGTTTCTGTGGGAATGAGCATTGCTATCTGCTGTGTTGAAAGCGCAGTAGGCCCTTTGAGTTTCGTTTCGCCTCGCCTCGGTGGCCAGGCTTCCAAAGACACTGCTGTGCTTCTTGCACATTGGATATCATTATCATGCTGCTCGACAGCGGCCCTGTGTGGAGAAATTGTATTACAAGGCGCACATGAGACATCTTTTTTTATTAAATTGGCAGGAGCTGCGGGGGAGCGCGCTGCGGCTGCTGGCAACAGGATTGGCGCCGTCGCCGAGGACAGCAGGAGCGCGCTCCAAGCACTGGCCGTCCATCCGCGTTGCCCTGGAGGGCCTCGGTCTCTCCGGCAACGCCGTCGCCGGCTGCAAGCAGTTCCTGCTGCAGGTTTGCTCTCCACTCCTGACTATGCGCACATCGTATGATCAATGCACAGTCTGCCTGGGGATTGCAGCATGGCTTTCAGAGTCTCTTTAGCAGCATAACCCATTTGCATGCCCTTTTCAATACATGCAAAAACGTGATATTTGCAACTCATACTACCCATTGACATCTTCTTCACAACTTAACATCTTGGATAAAAGATGCTCCCTCTCTGACAGGAAAATGGCATCATCAAGATTGAGAGCAGTCTTCTCTTAGAAGCTCCCTAGCTCCCTAGAAGATCCCCTATTAGAAGTCCTAGAGTGTATCTGCGATGCTCAGGTGCCGGGCGAGGCGGAGGCTGCGCTGCACCGGCTGCACGCGAAGCTGGTGGACGCGCCGACCGGGGCGCGGCGGCCGTCGGGGCAGGTGCAGGCGGCGCTGGAGGCGGTGCGGCTGGTGACGGCGCACCTGCGCGCCTGGGGCCTGCCGGCCGCCCAGGTCGTTGTCGACCCCCTGCTGCGGCCCCACGCCGACTACTACTCCGGCGTCGTCTTCCAGGCGCGTTCCCTCTGCCTCTGAATGTCACCTGTTCTGCTTGACCTTTGCACCCAAATGTACCCAAGTACTGCATGTACAGAAGGCTCTGCGCTGCGTGCGCTGTGGCTGGGCAGAGAATGTGGGCGGATGTCATAGTTTCTGAAGCTGTGTGCATGGTGCTGCAGGTGCATCTGGTTCAGCCAGGCACTGGCGCATCCTCCCTGCTTGCTGTGGGTAGGTGTCCAACCTCTCCTCACTGCAAAGCAGCCTTGCAACTTGCCAAGTCTTTGCTCAGACTCGGAGAGTATTGTTTTCCTAAGGTGGTAGTGAATAGCTACAGCAGAGATCAGAGCATTGGTCTTGGCTGTCTGGCAGGCGGGCGCTACGATGGGCTGCTGAAGTCGCTGTGGCCGCCTGCGATGGGGACGCCCATGGGCGCCGTCGGTGTCACGCTCAACGTGGAGCGCCTCTTTGCGCTGGCCGCGCCGCATCCCAAGCGGGGCCGCCCACCTGCACTGCAAGCCTCCCAGGTTCCTACACCCCATTTCTATCCCTCACAGGGCAGGGAACTGCTGTGTTTGCGCTTGCACTGCATTCCAGCAAGCCTTCCACCTTGGGAATGTCTTGATTGTGCCTCTGGCCGTTGTACAGTTCAGGACCTAGTGTCAACTTCTTGCCAAGAGGAAGTGCTTGCAGGAATGCCATGCATTGGATCGGGCAGGGCAGTTCCCTGTGCTTTATCTGGATGTAGGTTGCTTGATGGACGACACACAGATGCTTACGTGCATGCAGAGCAGATCTTGAACCTGGCAGATCGATTTGATTTTGTCTCAGGTTACATTATCTGGTTTTCAGGCTGATTAGTGTAAAAGGATCGAGTATGTCATTTTGTGGTTGAATTCAAACAGGTAAGGTAGCAAGCCACCCACTCGCAATGCAGGCGGAGGTGCTGGTGTGCGCGAAGGGCGGCGGGGGTCTGCTGAGGGAGCGCATGGCGCTAGCGGCGCTGCTGTGGGAGGCGGGCGTGCGAGCGGAGCTGGTGCACAGCGCGTCCCCCAGCCAGACCGCGCAGTACGAGTACGCGGGCGCTCGCCACATCCACTGGCTTGTCACCATCAACGCAGCCACCTTCTCCACTACCGACACCGTCCGCGTGCGTCTCCCCTTATGGCTTTGCCCCTTTTCCCACTATCACCCTTGCTCTGGGTAGTAAAATTTCATAAGACTTGCTTTGTGCACCCTATGGCAATGCGACCTGTGCCAGGAAGGTGCAATCAGCCTTCTCAAAACCCTCCACCAAGTCGGCCGATAAATGCTGCCCCAGGATTGAGATGGCTGATTGTAATCTCCTGGTGGAAGAGGCACTGCCACAGAAGCCGCTGCTCCGCTCTGAGGGGTACGAATGGCTGTCTAGTGGCTCTGAGGTGTGAGCTTGAGTTCATGCACCTAGGGCTCGCAAAGTCGTCGTGTCTTGCATCCTTCTTCAGTTCTGTGCATGCATTGGGTGAAGCTCGATGCTCCGTGACACAGGTGAAGAATCTGGAGCGGCGCACGGAGGAGGACGTTCCCTACAGCGAGGTGGCCAGGTTCCTGGCAGCCGCACTGCCTCGCCTGCAGCAGAAGGAGGCCATCATCTCGCGGCAGCAGCAGCAGCGCGAAATGGCGGCAGCCGCGCAGGAGGAAGCCGATGATCGCCCTGGATTTGAAGACATGCGCCGAGGCTCCAGGAAGTTTGATCGCAGATAACTCTAGTGGTGTCGGCAGACTTCATTTGCCAGAACTGCCATGTCAAGTACTGGCATTTGTGTGCTGCCTTCATGTTGATGCCAGACTCAATTCTCTTTCAGAAAATTTTGTATTGATACCCTTGTGTGCGTGCTTGGAAAACAATTAGATTTCATGTGATGTACTTTTAATTTTGTGCGGCTCTGCGAATGAAGATGATTACAGTGTGTTTGCACCTGGGCATTATCAGACTGCACCAGCTATCTATGCTCAGTAATGGCAGCGTCTATCCAACATTACATGGCAGCCATGTCTCCTCATGTTGCCTAAGGAACAATGGGGCATGTTGCAATTGAGCCCAGTATACTACATGTAATGTTGGACTGCTTGTAAGTGATTTGTCTGACAGACGATCAGTACTTAAGGCAATTCAGGCTCACTTGCCGCAGCTGAGCCCTCCAGTTGGCCGTATCAGAGTTCTGCCCGTTCAGCAGCAGCAGCAGAAGGTCCTTCCACATCAGGAGCTACCATTTTGCCGTCCAGCCAGGCTGCAAAGGCATTGAAGCGGGGCAGGAGGCACATCATGCCGACTGCAAAGGTGGCAGCGAAGATGCAGAGCAGCAGCTCTGGAGGCAGCATCCGAAGCACTGCCTGGATGCTGTGCCTCGCCCTGACTGGGAAGCTTGCAATGACCTTGTTGTTGAGCTCAAACACTTGCACGTGCTCCTGCAAGATCTGCACAGACCAAGCACATCACTTCTGCTGCATGAAGCCTGGAAAAAGCATCAAGTCACAGTTGTAGTCAGAAGGAAGCATGCTGATTGAAGTCGGTTGGAAGCCTACCCTGTTGACTGTTTCTTCATCAAGCTGAGTTCCCAGAGCATTGACCGCTTCGGCATAGTCGCTTTTCAGCTGTGGCACCGATTCCTGGTGACCAGCAAATGGCACGACACATCAGAGCCAATATATCGAACCAATGCCTAGTTTCAGCAATCCTGGGTTTAATGATAAGGTGGACTCGGAGAAATCGGGCCTTACTTTGAATGCAAAGACAGAGACTCCTTCATCTCCATCAACTTTTGGCAGTGTCGAGCGGATGAATTTGCTGATCCGTTGTCCGCCAGCAAGGAGTGCCATCTGCTGTGTGTACGCGTGCGCCACCAGTAGCACTGGATCCCTTTCAGATATTTCTGCAAGATGGTCCAGATATGCCTTCACTGGTGGTGTCGGGGTACCCCCGCGTGTTCTCCATGTCTCACTGTGCCACACCAGTCCTTATGCCCAATTGTACAGGCACAAATCTCATGCCGAAAAAGATTTGACCTCGAGAGATGAGTGATCACCCTCGAAAGAAGCGCAGATCAGCCTCAAATGCGCCCTTCCTGTCAGCCCTCACAGACAACTCGGCAATCCTCTTGAGTGCTGCATGGCAGAACTGAGCCTTGGCATCGGTATCTCTGACTGAGAAGACTCGCATACAAAAGGGGTGCGAAACCACAAGTCTGTACCCGGATGACTCTTGTGCTTCTCCACAGCGTCTGTTATGCCACAGTGTATGTACCAGAATGCATGCAGAGCCCTGGCGTACAGGGCTTCATCTGTACACGCAACGGCCAGCCTTGCCATCACAAGGCCATTTGAAACGCTGCGCCCAGCAGCAGACCCGTGCTCAGTGAACTGGTGTTCTAGATCAACATGGGATCTCAGCAAGGCAAATCTTCCGCATCAGAAAGGATTCGTAAAACTATTTTCTTAAGAACCAGGCAATTGTTAATTTCAGTGTATTCGACAGCCATATAAGAATCTCGTACTTGTGACTCTTCTTGCTGATCTGCTTCATCTGTTCCACGAGGGAAGCATTGTCTGCCTTGACTTGAGATGTCTCCGCAGCCATGCCTAATACTTTCTCTTCGCCTGTACACGTCGAATGGGACATCAATCCCTGCAGAAGGTTCGACATGCATGTCCAAGGCACAGGAGCCAAGAATAGAATTCCACTCTGTCGGAGGGCGTTCCTCCCAAATTCCAAGATTGAGGAAGTTGAGGACAAAATAAAAAGAAACATATTTCAACATTAGAAATTCTATTAATAGTACGAAATGTATCATGGTGGTAAAGCTTGGGGAGTTTATTGAGATGGTCTCAATTGCAGTCCGTGGTGTGAGTAGTGGCTGAAAAGGAGACTGGACCCTGGCACCAGTGTATATGAAGAGGCCGAGATCAGATCGAATTCCTTGATTTGAAATGTTTGTCTTTGATTCTATTGACCTGCATAACACAATAAGGTCTTCCAAATTTGCTGATCTGACCACATCTCCCCCTTCATTGAAATGAGGGGGAGATGTGTCCGCCTTCTGGTTCCCAGATGCATTCTTGATTCTCCCCCATCGGGTTTAAATGAATTCGTGAGAGGAAGAGCAGATCATTTCGCAGCCTTTGTCAGACACGGTGATCGACCTGGAGAGCATCATGTGTATTGTATATACTCCAGACCTCTACAACACAGCACAGACTCAGCGCGTGCTGCTGGGCGAACACCTGGCCAAAGTCTATTCTCCACATCAACCAGAGCTGAGGCAGCCACAGAGACCGAAGGACCACCAAAGGCCAAGCTCACTGCCCTGCCTTTCCGGGTGAGACACTGCTTGGGAGCTGCACATCACTTGTTTAATACTGTCCATCATCTGAGACATCTCAAGCATGCAATGTGACTTGCACCAGGAGCCACAAGAGCAGGCCGCGCAGGCATTTGAGAACTATCACAGCGAGAACTTCTTCCTGACTCAGCCCTCTGCAGGTGACTCCCTGAGAGGATGCCCCAACAAATCCAAGCAGGGGATATCATCCGGGTCTCTTGATGCGGAATCTGCGCCTACGTTGCCAGCAAGGTCTGCATAGCAGAATTCAGCAATGCGTGCACCTCGCAGGGCTTCAGAAGGTGAAGGAGAGCTTCCTGCCTTTCTGGGTGACGACAGCGACTGCCCAGGTGGTGCTGAAGGGGGCGCAGCTGGGCTATGACGCGTGGGTGTCGGTGTACAATCCGGCCACCAGGCGCTTTGAGCAGCAGCTGCGCACCACCTGGCGCCAGGTCAGGCTGCAGCAGAGCTGGGAGCGCTCCTACAGCGCCTCCGAGGAGGGCATGCAGGTGAGCTGGCGCATTGTTTATCTAGGAGACTGATCATGCCAACTTTGGGCATCTTACACACATTTTTCCTGTGCTTGATGCTGAGGCTGAGCAAGCATCACGCACAAGAAAAATCGGATGCACATTGTTGGTATATATGCATCGCCATGTAGCAATATTCCATGCACTTGCCGGGTGTCATGCAAACAACTCTCTGACTTCAGGGCACCCAATGATATGTCACCAGGTGTATGCGAGCTACAAGTATCCGCGCGCAGAGGTGCAGCGGCTGCGGCCGGGCCGCACAGTGACGCAGGCCACGGAGTTCACGCCGCGCATGCTGACGTCCGCGGCCACCGGAGAGACGCGGCGCGTGGGGCCCTTCCACATGAAGCCCGACACTGCCCTTAGGTGCCAGCCACGGCACTTTCTGCACGCTAATCGTGTTGACAAGAGATGCTGGCTGCTTTACCTGAAGTGGCATTATCCTTTCACAAAGGAATAATTCCCAGGAGGGTCATAAGTGGAGAGGCAGTCCCACTTGCTAACCCCCTTGGAAATAGAGCATGAGCCAGTGTGCTTCAATGTCAATCTCTCTCTTGAAGTGACTTCCTCGTTTCAAGAGGATAGAGCACACATGATGGGCAGGTTTACAGAATGGATCGGAACATTGGAAGGGTGTGTGCAGGTTTGTGTCGGAGTGGATGCGGTGCCAGGAGGGGAACGCGGCAGAGGACCTGTTGCGCAGCAGCTTTGACTGCGACAGGGTGGCGGGCGTCGACATGGACTTCAGCATCACGGCCATGCGCTCCTCGCCGCTCTACGTGCCCGCCTACATCTTCCGCTCGCAGCACTTTGGCACCAAGATGCGCACCTTTGTGTCAGGTCAGCTGCAGCCACCCGCGCATCTGCTGTCTTTCACTTTTGCATGAAGCTTCCACCACTGTCTGATGTCCACATATAACATCGCTGAGGTCCAAGAAAGGAGGACTGACTGACATGCTGTATGAAATACTGCATTGAGAGTGGCACGCAGAGTGGCGATGGTTGCCCCTGTGCAATGCAGATCAGGCATGACAAGATTCCCTCTCCAACGCTTTTCTGTACGCCATTGCTCTGTTTGCTTGTCCTCGCGCCAACAAAGTCACCGGCGGTGCTGTGGGGTAAGCTAAATGCAACACTTGTCCATTCTTCAGTACTGTGTACAGCAGTTGTGTTCACTCTCCTCCTGTGTGCTGCGGTGCAGGGGTGAACAGCGAGCAGGTGGCGGGGGCGCGCGCGTACGACGAGGGGAAGATAGCAGTGCTGGCGGGTCTGGCGGCTGGCGCGGGGATGGCGCTGTCGCAGGGGCTGGCCGTGCTGGCATCCGGGCAGGCGCTGATCTGGGGCGTTGCCCTGCCCATGAGCCTGGCCGGCGTCGCTACACATTACCTCACCTGGCTGCGCGCGCGTTGGGCCGCCTTCTGGCAGCAGTCTGAGGAGACCAGGTCCTTCCCCTGTCCCTTCATTCCCCGCCTCAGGTCCCCTCTTGTGGAACTTTTCATAATCTGCTTAATTTGAACACCAACAGGATACCTGGTAACCACGAGCTGGCAGATAAGCTGGCAACCACCTGCAAGTCGCAGCCGGTTATGCATAGACTTCTTCTTTGCCCTCCGCCACCCAGGGATGAAGGGCACATCCCAGGTCCGGCTGTCAAGCGTATGCCGTGCATGTGTCTTCATTTGGAACGGAATGAGGACTCATGGAAAGGCTCCTCTGCACTATGTGTGGCCGGTGGGCTGGCAGGAGCACTAAAACAACTAGTCAATGTTTGCAACAGGGAACACCTGTGGTGCAGGGATGCGGAGGGCAACAGGGCAGGGGCGTGGGACGCGGAGTGGGTGCATGCATACTCGCGCTACGAAGAGGAGCGGCGGCGCATGGACGAGCAAGAGAACGCCGAGTGGTTTGGCAGCTCTGCGCAGCAGGGCAGCGCTGGCGATCGCCTCGGCTACTACCAGCTCATGGGCCTGGAGGCCGGCTGCAGCAAGCAGGAGATCCAGGTATGTCTATCGTGCCTCTGCCGTGATGACCCTTAACATGCTGTCTTTCCTGCTGAACATCAAAGGAGGGCGTTGTGAATGTGCATAAAACCTGGAAAAAGATATTCAAATACCCATTATCACGACACATCAGAGGTAGCTTGGCAATGGCCCAGGGTACGCATGCTGTGGCTAGGGTCAGGGCCATGTGTATGCCATCTGGCCAGCATCAATATACATGCCCTGAAGCGGCAAAGAAGGACAGGTGTTGAGGTTTGAGCTGTGTGACTGTTGCAGGCGGCATTTAGGGGGCTGGCTATGAAGTGGCACCCGGACAAGGTGGAGGACGAGGACAAGGAAGCCGCGTCCAGGAGGTTCCAGAAGCTGAATGAGGCTTACAGCGTTCTCAGAGACCCTGCGAAGCGCAGACAGTATGATGGAAGATGATGGCACTATGCAGGCCCTCCTCGCGTGTGGCGAGAATTTAGGAAAGCATTATGCCAGTCATGCGCAGAGCGTATTCGTGACAGAACTTCCAAGCATAACATATATTTTTTACAGTCAAGTTGTAAGACCTTGGCGCCATCGGGCAGGTCAGTCTTAAGGGAAAAATTTGAGATCTCTTGCCTTATTCACTTCCATATGTCTTTGCACAATCAGTGGAAAGCCGCAACCCAAACAAACCTTCAATACCTCCCACATCTGGACAGCAACATCATCATTGCAATTGACCCAAATTACTATGTGGTTCACAGCATTCCGTGCATACCACCCCAACGCTTTTTATTCAGAGTATTTGCACAATAGGTTCACTATTCCTTTGTTCATTTGGTTCTTCCTCAGGGGTTCTTTGTTCTGGTTCTTGAACACGCTCTGAAACACTTCAACAGCATATAATACAGTCAGTCAGAATACCCTGCTGGACCCAGCACCGTCCAGCACAGTGTCTGGCATCCTCAAATGTACAGGTACAGATTGCTAGCAAAACTGTAAAGCAGCAGACACTGCAAAAGTATTGCTCCTATGTCATTTTCCACGCGTTCATGTCTGAGCCGCTCTCTGTGCCGCTTCAGAGTGCTGGTCACAGCCAGCTTTATATACAACATGCCACCTAGAATTGCTCACCCTAGTCCTGCTCAGAGGCTCAAGATCTACAAGTTCTGTACCTCACCACAAGAACCCAGCTGGGAAATAATATTGCACCATGGCAGCTGTCTGAGAATTAGTGCTGGGAGGCGGAATAGGACACTAGTGTGCTTAGAAATGAGAGCTACATGACACCCACTGCACACGAGCACGCTTCAGCAAGACTCCAGCCATCACAGCCAGCTGGGCTGAGCACTCTGGATGGGTCTCACGAGAAGGCCGGCTCGAGGATGACTGTGCAAACCGCCAGAACAACAGAAGATATCTACAAAGAATGGGACCGGGATCTGCACACCCTTTCTGTATCTGTATAGAAGGTCCAAGTGCTGCGCCCCTATCAAAAGAGCAGTTATCACAGCCACGTGGTCGCACCCTTTCTCCTGTCAGAGGGCTCCAAGTGTTGTGCCCCCCTCAAGGGAGCAGGCGTCCAAGAATGGTGCACCTTCCTGCTGTCAGAGAGGCCCAAATTTTCTGCCCCTATCAAGAGAGCAGCTGTCACAGGGCGCGCGGTCGCACCCTTTGGACAGTCAGAGAGGTCCAAGTTCTATGTCCCTATCAAGGAAGCAGGTAAGAATCATCGCTCCTCCTATAGCAATTATGAGCCGGGGGAGAAGGACATGCAGATGGGCGGCTTGAGCTTGGCCATGGCCAGGATGGCGGCAGGCACCGACCAGAGGCCGTCCCCGGCGATCAAGCCCGCAGCCGCCACCGGCACGAACGAGTCAGCCTCCGTTGGCCTCCGCCGCTCCCACACCAGCTTCACCACCGACCCGATGCACATGTCCACCTGCACGCATGACAGAGGGCTCCAAAATGTCACCGCAATTTACCTTCAACTCCCTCCGCCTTTTCCACCAACCAGAACATATTTTATCCATGACAGAAGGGCTGCCTTAAGCACCAAGTCTCTCTGCTTGATCCTGCCCCAAAGGAGGCAGTGCCAGGCCTTGCTCGCGTCATTATCCTTGAGTATTGCCTGCGAATCCTCTGAAATTGCAAGTCTTGGCGGTGACCTTGAAAGGAGGGAGAAGAGGGTCAATAACAACAGGCAGAAAAGCGTCACGCACTGCCAAGTTGGCGCCGATGTAGAAGGGGATGGCTGCGGCCATGGGTATGGGCACAAAACGCGCATAACGTTCCGGCAGCACGTCACGGAGAGCGCTGATGGCGATCGCAGCAGCAAAGAAGCCCGCGCACAGCGACATGCAGTGCTGCGGCAACGCCGCCACGCCCTGCATAGCCAAAGACTCACTTAGCAGTTGTTTCAACCATTGCAGATGACTTGCTTGCCCGTCTTACCACCTGCAGATAGCCATGCTATGATAGCTTTTTGGGCAGTCTCTGATGAGAGACCGCTTCCATGTCACAGGTGGAAACGGCTGAAGCTCTGCCAACACAAAGAGGTCATCACAAGATGAACGCCCAGCATGCAGTGCAACATGAGGCAGCTGTTCAGGTGAGGGCATCACAAGCACTCATAAAAGGGTGAGGAAGAGGTCAGAAAAGGGCGGCGCACCTCTACACCGAGGACGGCCATGGCGCGGTAGATGGTGGCGTAGGGGGCCGGGTAGGCGGAGCCGGGCACGCCGATGTCAAAGGCCTTGTAGAAGAGCAGGAAGGTCAGGGGCGCGATGATGCAGCCCAGGAAGGAGCCCACCACCTGCGCTATGAACATGGAGCGCGGGCTGCACAGCGTCATCCACGCCGTCTTGAAGTCCCCCATCAGCGCTGCATGCAATCACACTCTTTCCGTCAGACTTCTGTACCTGCCTTCCTCTGTGCAATTGAATCTCTCTATCGCTACCTTGGCCCCACACCCCAGTTCAGGATGGCTCAGGATTGCTGAATACCATGTCCCAACTCTTCGCAGTTCCAAATATTGGCCAAAGATGCACTAGAAAGGTTGCATGCCCAAAAGCTGTCGAGCAGCAGTTCTAGGATACATGAGCTTTTGGCAGTAGCAAAGAGTTGTATTTAAGAAGGGGAGTTGGCCACTCACAGCAGGCAGCTGAAGTGACAGAGAGCATGACTCCGCAGATGGCCAGCCCGGCAGTCACGCCGCCGCTGTGGCCTGCCCAGGCAGCAAAGGCAAAGATGCACAGCTTGCCATACAGCGAGGCCATGTCCCAGTCCGTCAGCCCAGCACCATATGCGTTGCACACCTGCATGAGGCAACCTTCCTTTCAGACATGCGACACGCATCAACATGGTTGCCTTGAAGAAGTCAGAGCAAAGGAGGCTCATATATTTGCCATTTTGTTGGCCACGGGGGCTCACCGAGAAGACAGGGGCGCTAAAGAATGCCACGGCAACCATGTACCACTTGACGGCCGGGTACAGCAGGGGAATCACTACCGCCCCAAGGACCCCAAACAGCACATAGCCCACCCCTCCAATCCACCTGCGCGCATGCAAGTCCCACCCTCAGCACACTTCCAATACATCTTCCTCTGCACATCCATACTCCGGTCCAAACAAGCGCATCCTAGTGGCATGAGTAGGTGAGTTACCCGCGCAGTTGCAAGATGCCCATCAACTAAAGAGGTCCTCGAGTTGAGTATTATAAAGGGCTCACCAGGGCACAGGGTCCGATAGGAATACGCGGTTGCGCAGCTCCGTCAGCTTGGCGGCCTCGGTGTCCGACAGCTGCGATCGTTCGTCACCGGCGCTGCCTCCCGCCTCAGATGGCGTCTTTGGGTGTGGGGCCGGGAGGCTGACTGGAAGCTGCTCCTTTTTGGCGCGCACCGTCTTGTTGATGGCGATCAGCGACACCACCGCGATCTTGGTGAAGTTGTAGAGGCCGTCGCCCAGAAACACCGCCATGGCCACAAACACCTGCGCAGGTCAAGCCAAACAGACAGCCGTCACTTGCTGGAACATTCAATGTCACACTTCGTCGCACAAAATAGAGTAGAACATCTGCTTCAGTATGAATGCTGCTGTAAACAGAAGTGAGATGAGCATGAATGCATCATGGCAAGAATGCCTGTGCCCCACAGCCTGCACTCTGCTGTCAGGTGTTTGTCACAGCAGCGTTGGATCTGCATTCTGCCTCCTGTTGGCAATGCTGGGGACACGGGCTTGCCTTGTAGCCAAAGAGCCCCTTGAAGTCATGCTCACTGAGTCCGGCAGGGAACCAGTCGCCGGCCTTGGTGGCCAGGAGGGGCCAGAGTGCACCCCAGGACAGGATGGCCCCCAGCATCATGGACACATTCACGATGTGTGGGCAGATCATGCCTGCGCAGCACAGCACATCACCTCAGCCCTGGACGCCGGCAGGCACCTTTGCACCCCAATTCAGCCTCGACACACAAGATCAAAGCAGCACACTGCCCAGAACTGCACTTAATCGCCTGGTAGCGGCCATTCTCTTTGGTGCTGGTGGGCTCACCGTAAAAGTGAAACAATCGGACAGCCATCGAGACTAGATTGAGAAAGCATCTCAGGACTCACCCACTCCAATGTAGGTCAAGGAGAAGTCATAGCTCCAGGTCCACTTGAGGGCTGTGAGGCCGAAGGTGGGGAAGCCCTCAAATCCGCTGCACTTCTCCCCCTTGGCGCTGAAGAACCACTTGAAGAAGGAGAAGCCGAAAGAAGAAAAGCCCCACGTCCCCAGCGTCTTCATCTGCACAGCAGCGCATGCATGCAGCTCTCAGAGATACTGCAACACACTATACATGACAAAGACATCATCCAGCGAAAGTGCACCAGCATGTGCCATCAGGGCCGCCAGACAACGTGCTTCCAGACCTCAACAGCTCAGATCCTGCGGTCCGGCATCAGATGATACCATTTGCCACTATGGGCGCAAAAACAAATATGCAATTAGACCTCAAAAAGCTTGTTTCCTTGAAATTTGGCATACATACAATTCAGAGGGATCAAGATTACCTGGCGCCCGGCAGTCTTGTCGCCGATCTTGTGCAGGGAGTTGATGAGGACACCCGAGGCGGTGCCGGAGGGGAAGGGCAGCCCATAATCCACAATGAAGCGCTTGCGCAGCTGCAGCAGGATGAAGATGCCGATGAGCGATATGCACAGCAGGTACGGGATCGTCCGCCACAGCTCCGGATTATACACATCCTGCGCCACACTTATGTGTGTTACATTTTTGCACTCTCTTTGTCGTAACCACTTTTAATTGTTTCTGTAGTGAGAGGCGGTGGGACAAGTACAGTCAGCCCCCTCTATTGGTGTACCTTTCTCACCTGTTGATGTGGTGAGACACAATAGGACTCTTACACTTGACGCCATGGAAGCATTGACGGGTGAGCCTGTGACGTAAGAGTACTGTGACTAAGTGTGACTGGTAAATGAAAGTGACAGGGAGCATATGTATGTACGCGGGGGGTTGGAAGGTGCGCGCACCGATGCATAGTTGCCCACTGTGGATCCGAGGTTGAGGTAGCTCTGTTGGTCCATGGCGATCAGGTAGGAGCCAAAACCCCCGGTGAACGCCAGGCCCGCTGTGGCACCCACACAGGTCTGCATGACAGCATTCTCCTGCACATGGTGCACAGCTTGTGTTAGCACGAGGGCAGTAATCAGAAGAAGGGACCCTGCAATGCACGATCAGGTGGATGCTGATGAAAGTGCTTATTCCAGCACTATCATATGGCAAGATTGTTGAGCTCAACTTACACTGTGGGTCGGCCCTCGTCTAGAAATCTGTCAAACTAAATTTGTTGGTTCATCAGGTGGAGAATACCATCCAGTACGCACGGATGATGTAGGACAATCCGTTCGGGAACGACTCATGCGCAAGCTTTAGTGCTCCATACATTTCCGTGTAATGCTTGTGCTCAGGACTCAGCAACACCTCAACAACAGTCTTAGCCACTCCTTTTGCAGATGTTGGAGTGGGCCGGACAACTCTACTATGTTGTGTTTAGCATCCTCATGGTGTGATACATAAGATGGTATGCAGCAGTGGCAGTGGCAGGGGCACCTGGGGCGTGAAGGGGAGGGTCTTGATGTTGAAGCGCTTGAGCAGCGCGTTCCAGGACTGCACTGTGAAGAAGTTGATGAGCGCGATGGCCATGCCCATGGAGGGGATGACCCCGGCCGTCAGGTTGAGCTTGTGCACTATGATGGAGAAGACGCTGCCAAATATCACCGCCAGCACCACTGACCTCACCTGCAACAATGCACATACCTTGTGAGAAGGCCAAATAGCTAGTCTGGGTACCAGGTGTATCGATCACCATGCATGCAAGGCAGGTGGGAAAGAAGGCAATGAGACTGACCGTCAGGGTTGTGCGCCAGTGGACGAGGTCATGAGCCCCAATGATGCCTGTGACATTCTCAAGGTTGCGGTGGATTGTGGAGGGGGACTCCTGCAGCTGTGCTCTGCGTGCAGGGTTGGCCAGGGCTGAGGCTGCCTCTACCAAGTCTTCCCCTTGCATGGCGTGCGCCACATGCTGCCGTCTCGATGCTGTGGCCATGGTGAGTGAGCTCGTCCCTCCCACTCAATCCACCTGCTGACGAACAAGAGAAGGGTAGCATCATGACACAGCCTTCACAAGCACGATGGGCTCCGAACCCACATTTTCGACCTGTGAACTGAGTAACCAGATTCATTAAAGTTCTCAGTCACGCTACTTGACAAGCAGGAAAAGAAGCCACGAAAAGATAGCGCTATACGCCACGCTCGATAACATCCACATGGCGCGTCATGGACCCACGAAAGGGATCAAAGAAGGTGGCGATCAAACAGGTGATTTAAAAAAAGATCTCCATGCATAAAATGGCAGACGCGTGCAGATAACAGGTTCTATCTCCGTCTTTGCACTCTCGGTTACATCCGTCCTGCCCACGGTGCAGGCGCGGCTGATCATACCTTTGTGACTCGCGTGTCCAAGCGTACACCTACATTTTTCGAACCATTCTTCTTTCTGCAGCGTACGAGAGTTATAACCTGACTGCGGACTCACGGGGCCATAACACCGATCTAGATCTTTGCTACGTGCGCCGTTCCAGAACGCGTTTTCTGTTGCAAGATAAGGAGCATCCACGAGATCGATCAGTAGACGCCAGGTGAAGCCTATACTACTTGAGCCGGGCCCTAACACTCTGATAAATGTGGGACCACTCGACTAGACAGAGAGGAGGTTAAATCCCTTGTTCCAGCCCAGCAGGGGTGCAGGGTTCGATGATGGTGCGAATAAAAAGCGGAGGACCAACCTTTTGCCAAAAATTCTCTCAAAAGTCCTCAGATGGCCTCCGCAGCAGTGTTAAATTTGCCTTGCAACATCATGGACCTGGCGCCGGGACCGGCGATGCTCTCTGGAGGCTTTGCAGCAGGTGTTGCCTCATATCTTCCTCAGGACCATCCTCAGCGCCTGCAGCGCCAAAACCAGCCCCAACCTCCCGTGCAGGGGTTTGTATCGCATCCGCAGGGACGCCTGACCGAGAAGCGCAAGCGGAACTGGAGCAAGAAGCGCAAGCAGTCTGGAAGTCAAGTCCACCATCCAAGTCAGCTGGACGCGCTGGCCGTCAACAACAGGCAGAGGACGAAGCGCCACTACCCCCAGGGTGCGAAGCAAACCGGGAAATCTCGTTTCGGTTGGGGTGTGCGTGCTGTTCAAGGCGCCGGTACCAACTTCGAGAACCGCCTTCGCGCAGGTCAGGAGACGCCTCGCACAGCTCCACGCGCCCCGTTCAACTCGACGACCGACATGATATTGGCCAGACAGAAAGGTAAGAGTCTGCTCCGCACCCGGGTTCGCTATGATAGTGTTGTTTTTGACGTGTAGTACCATGGAAGCTTGTGGAAGCTCTCAAATCTCTCTGCTTTGCTCCCCGCCATAATTTTCACCCTTGGCCCTTGAGAAGCACTGTAGTAGTGCAGCATCTGTGCATCAGCTTGTGATAACTCTGCATGGTAGATATGCCATAGGATGCCATGTGCGTCCTGGCCTGTACCCTTCGGCTGTGCAAGAAAGGCTGAGCTGATGTACGATTCTGACATGATTGTGTGTCTTTTCCAGATGATGGAGCAAGCTTGGCGTCATCCCAGGGAGCGGCAGAGCACAAGGACGCGCATCTGGACTTCTTTGGCACCAACGAGGTTTTGCTTATGCACGACGCCAGTGCTTCTGATTCTGCTTCAGACAGCAGCGACAGCGAGTTGGAGCCTGGTGCAGAGGTACGTAAAGTGTTCCTGCTTTTCAAATGTGCACAAATATTTGTGCGTTTTTGTCATTGTGCTGTTGGTGGGGTCCTGTGCAAAGGCTTGTATGGTTTCTTATTTCGTTGCTCCTTTATGTTGCGCAGGGGCAAGGAGATGCAGCCTTGAAGCCTCGCCAAGATCAGACATCCTACATCATGTCACTGGAGCAGGAGAACATGGCACTGAAGCAGCAGAACCTTGATCTGCAGGAGGTAATTTTCGCTTGCCTGGCTGCTATGAAGCATGTGCCAGATGCCAATGATGCGGTGGCAGCATCACCGTGCGGTTGTCATTCAGGCAATGGTTGGTGCTAGTGTGCTGCATCATGACCCATGTATCTGGCTGTGCAGCGGTTGTTCCTACTGCAAGAGCAGCTGCGCAATGGAGCAGAAGATGCGCATGGGCAAGCTGTGAGCGATGAGGACGAGAGGGATCAGGAGATGGCCGCAGAAGATCAACGATGACGTGTCCTTAGCTGGCTAAGTGTACCTGCCGGCACTGCAGCATCCTGAGTGCACATCTTGCTGTCGTGCATCATCATGGCCCTCTCGTGCTTGAGGCACCCCAGGAACTTCTGGGTGATGCTTCTTGTGCTTTGGTGTCTGCTGCTGGCACAGGATGGGCGACTTTTCTGAGATGGGCTTCGGACATGACCGCCGTACCGAGGTCAACAAGCAGCGGAGAATCAAGCAGCACGGTAATGCTTTCTCAGATCTGCTGAGATGAGCTTGTTACAAGGAACCTGTGTCGTTATGGTGATGCAACAAAAGACACAGCCAAGGGCAATTTTGTATCCCAAGATGCAATTTTATGCCTGTGTCTTGTGTGAACAGATGGGGGCTGCGGTTCCTGCTGCGAGAGCAATGCTGCGGCAACTTTCCTGAGGGAGGTAATTGCTGGTATCTTGATGCTGACATGCTCCACTCCTGCTGGGTCATGTCTGGAAGATGCTGCTTTCTTTCTTCAAGGATGCTGACAGATGGCAGGATCAGCGGAGCTGGCAGTTTGGTGTTGTTAAATTCCTTAGCGTTAGCCTACAGTCGCCATGTGGAAGGTGTGCTGTTCTTTTGTGGGACTGCCTGCCTTTTGCTCTGCCTCACACATTTGCATGCGGGCATTTGCTGGCAGATGTGCAGGCGCTGTTCAATGCAGCGGCAGTCGAAGGGCCTCAGGAACTTTATGGCAGGTTGGCTCATACCTGCTGCTTTCCTTCCACAACTTTTCAGTGGCTCATCTACCACTTTGCATAGATATTTTGGGCAAAGACTTTAATCACAGGATGATAGATTATGGCGCATCTTGGGTGTACCAGCTTTTCTGGAGGAGGCAGATCACAGGTTTGCAGCGATCTGCTTGCCTGTCAACTCTTCTGCTGGGCCTGTTTATGCTTTGGGGTTTCTTGTGTGGTGAGTGCAGAGTGTGCTTGTTTCGTGCATTCCCTGGTCGACACTACTGGAAGGTGTACACTCCTGAGAGTGGGCAGCACAGCACTGTAAGAAGGCTTCCCTCCCCATACCTTGTGATTGCTGGAACAGCTGTGCATCCATTTGAGAATGCCACCCGATGTTGTGTAAGGCATGGTGTGTTTCTTTTGTTCCTTGGGTGTGCCATGCTCTGTCTGCAGGGCACTTCCTCCTTTGTGTAGAATCGCAACCGATTTCGCTTTCCAAGGAGAGCTTCTAGAGGCAGTCGTGATACGTCGATGTGGTATGACTGTACATTAGCCCTCTGAGGCATCCATAGCAAATTATGTGTTTTTCAAAACGTGCCTTTGGTTTCAAGTGTGATGTTTATGTGATGGTGATTTTGTCACTTGTGCACCATCTGTGCCCTTTTGACAGGTGCTGGGATGCAGATCCAGTGCCACACAAGCTTGTAACAATTTCACTTATGGAAAAATAGTGATTCACTTCCGATCAAGCACATGCATCTGCATTGTCGACCTCCTCTCCTCTAATGCATATGCATATGCACCACCAGCTGCAGAACTGCTTTACTGTATACAACCAACTCTCTCATACATCCGAGCTGCAGTATGCATTAGTTCTATAAACCTGCCCAGATAATGTAAGGCACGTCAGTCCATAATGCAGATGTCCTGCTCATCTTCCAACAGCATTACAATAATACCATTTAAGTCACTGCATGGGCAACCAGCCGGTCATCAACTAGCCTCCTACAGCATTGTTCAACCCCTCTCCCTCGCACAAATCCTCACACACTAAGTAATCTGACGGGGTTGGACATCGCCTTGGCAAACGCAGCAAGGAATTCCGCAGCAACATCCCCGTCAATCACCCTTTCATCCGCACTCAATGTGACCGTCATGCCAGCCTTGCCCACAGGCTGCCCCTGTTCTAGGCTCACAGAATGTTGAGTGCCTCCAATAGCAAGAATGCCCGCCTGCGAGCAGCACAAGGCATACTTCATGCATATGCATATTCTCCCAGGATCCCAAACGCACATCAGCGCCCCATGTTATCACAGCACATGCTGCATCTCATTAAGGGCACGTCAACTGCATCTGCAGGCATGCACAGACAGAACAGCTACCTGAGGAGGGTTGATGATGGCACAGAATCGGTCCACATTGAACATGCCGAGGTTGGAGATGGTGAAGGACCCGCCCGTGAACTCGTGCGGCTGCAGCTTGTTCGCTCGCGCCTTGCCAGCCAACTCCCGGACCTGTCACACAAAACCCTTCTCAACTCTCACACCTGACTCATCCCCTCACGACCCTGCCTCTGCATCCACTCAGCAAGGCACAAAGAAGAGACAGACATATCACGTCCAGACATAAAATTCAGCAGTCACTCAGTGAATCAGCACACACTCAAGAGCATGAACAAGCAGGCACACTTCCCTGCTCCACACACACACACTCAGCAAGGCACACAGCAGTCAAGACACAGCATCCAGCATGCATAACAGCAGATTCAACACGCAAATGCAAGCACAAAATTGGGCGGGCATTGCACGGACCTCTGCAGAGATCTGGGTGAGGGACTTTTTGTCGGCGTCTTTGACGATGGGCGTGATGAGGCCCTTGTCGGTGGCCACGGCGATGGAGATGTCCACGCTGGGGCAGGGCACAATCTCCCCCTGGCTGCTGTCCCACTGCGAATTCGCGCGCGGCACATCCACCAACGCCAGCGCCACCGCCCTCACGATGAAGTCGTTCACCGACACCTGACCAGTGCAGAATTTTTAGCCCCAACACAACATTAAAAAACACGAACTGGCACCACCATTTTACAAAGAGTGCAGAAATAATCTCTGTTTGTTCAGATTAATACTAAAGCTTCAGATCTCAGCACAACAGGCCATCCTCAAGACATGCATGAACATTTCTTTTCCTCGACAGCCTCTGCGCCAGCCAACAGAGATCTAAATAAAAGTTCAGACAGCTCGGCAAGAGATGAACAAGCCCACCTTGGCGCCTTGGTCTTTCAGCGTCTGGCGCAGCGAAGTGACGGTGGCGAGGTCGGCGTGGCCGCGCAGGTAGTAGTGGGGCACAGTTAGCTTGGACTCCAGCAGCCGCTTGGCGATGATCTTGCGGATCTGCGAGTTCGGCATGTCCGTGTAGCTCTCGCCCTGCCCCCGCCTCCGCGGCCTCCCCGGCGCCGGCGCAGGCTCTGCCGGCTGCTGCTCCTGCTTCGGCGCGGCCGACGCGGCCGGCGGCGCCGGCGCCGCAGAAGGAGCCTCCTTCTTCTCCGGCTGTTTCGTCTCCTGCATTTGTCACACCGACACCGTGACTGGCACGCCCTGGTACACATGCATCATTTCCCACGTTTCTGGAGGACGACTGCAGCACCGTTTTTTATCTGCCTCAGCTGGCACCAGGCAGGCGTGGTGGACGCCAAACGTCATGCGCAAGGCCAATAGAGAAGTGGTGGCCAGTAGCAGTGGCAGTAGCAAGAGGGTCACCTGGGGTTTGGGGGACGGTTTGAGGCCGGACTTGATGGCGGCCAGGACATCGCCCTTGGTGACCATGTTGTGCGGCCCAGTAGGCTGGATGGCGTCCGCGCGCAGGCCGCTCTCGCGCAGCAGCTTGGCCGCCGCGGGGCCGATTCGGTGGTTCACCTCAAAGTGTTGTGGGCTGCCGCCCTCCTGAGAAGCCGGCACGCTTGTGCTGGGCCCTGCCAGGCGATTCCACACCGTCATACATGCATGTATGGGAGGCCGGTGTTGCCTCAAAATCTCCAACCAAAATCACCAAAATTGGACATCTTGCAGCATTACAGGGATAGACAAGCGACTTCTAAGGAGCTGCTCAATGCTTCAAACTGCAAAAATGCTGACAAAGTAGCTTCAGAGATCCAGTGTGGAGCGTGTCAAGACATACCTGGTGCCGAGGGAGCCTCCTCCTGCTTGGAGGTATCGTCTGATTTGGGTGCTGCTGCGGGCGCCCCAGAAGGTTTGTAGTCCTTGAACTTTCCAACTGACTCCTCATCGTCGACCAGCACGATGAGGGGCGTGCCCACTGAGATGTCCTTCTCGCCATCCGGCACCAGAATCTTGGCGACAAAGCCGTCGTCCTGTAGCATGCATGGCATATAAGGCTCATGCTTCACAGCCATTCAATCGTGTGCCAGCACCTGTGGCCTCCTATTCCGCTCTGGTAACAAGACACAGGCAAATCAATTCCGTCAGGGAAGGACAATGTACTCCTGTTCTTCAAGGGTAAGGCTTGCCTGGTTCTCCCAGTCCATGGTGGCTTTGTCTGTCTCCACCTCAGCAAGCACATCTCCAGCAGTCACTTCCTGGCCCTCCTTCACCTTCCAGGTGGCAATATTGCCTTGCGACATGGTCGGTGACAGTGCTGGCATCTGTAGTTCCTGCACTCGTGCCATAGCCTCCAAATCGTAAGTAAGCAGGACCCACACAGCCGTCATGTCTGGGCTGCTTCCCAGTACTGGACTGTGAGTCTGTAATCTTAGCAATGAAGGATAGAAACTCACTGTATGGGGTGGAAGTTCGCTGAAGAAGCGCTGCTGACCACCCAGCTGCAGCCAGGGAGACCCTCTCCTGGGAACGCCAAGTACTCCGGTCATCCTGCCATAAGAAAAGACCTTTGTGATGTATGAATGGTCTGAACGTTGCAGAGGGCTGGGCATGTACTCTGGAATGGTTGTCCAGCAGGCAGGTGGTTCAAGGATACCTAGGCCCTTTGGTGTCGTCGTCTTGCAAGGAAAATGGGACCAAAAAATGTGAGGAGAGATGATGAGTATTGCATCCTTCACACTTTATGTCTCTACTTGCAGAAATGTTGGCGAAGCTCACCCAGAGTAATGTGCCTGCAAAGCATCTCCTGTTGACAGTTGCCTCGAGGACACAGTCCAAAGGGAGGCGGTCCATCGATTCAAAAGCCTGCTATATCTTTGAATAGATGAGGATCTCATTTTTAGTGCAGACTGCCAAGCTTATGGAGCCTCAGCTCAACCCTAAACAAACTCCATGCGATCTGCCCTGCCGAAAGTTGCAGATTTCTTCAGATGATGAAGCTTTGTTGATTGCGTGTCTGAAAATGCACAAGCTGGTACTCTGGATGTGACTTGTGTACCTAGAATGTCCAAAAACGGTCGCTGGACAGAGGTCATGTGGTCAGGCCGGCAGAACATAAAGTTTGTAATCGTAACCATGCAGTTTCCTTCTTTTCCTCCCAGACACTTTTTACAGCGTGCAAACCAATCAAATTTTAGGTAAAATTCAGACTCCAAGTTAGTGCCTAGCTACTCTATAAACTTGAAGACAGTTAGCTTGCGCAAAGAGCTCGGGCCTCAAAGCTCTGGCAATTACTGTGCAGTACTTCATGGAGCACTCATGGAGACTCTCCTGTTGAAGGAGGGCAGGGCATCCTGCAGGTCAATGTCAAACTGCAGGCTGAGCACTGCAGCCACGCAGGCCAGAAAGGGTGCCACCAGTAGCCACTTCAAGAGGCGGTGGAAGTGCATGTGGAACGACAGCGCAAAGGTGTCCACAAACATTTGCTTGTTCTCGTCCACCATCTCTATGCGCACAGTTGCTGTGGACCGCGTCCGTGGGCATGGCACCTGCAACAAGCCGGCAAAACTTCCTAAGTGTGAGTAATATGCAATGAGGAATATGTTGGAGGAGTGCCATGCAATGCCCTCGAGGATGCATCATTCTGCATCAAAGCTGGGCATCCTGGACCTTTACAGATCAGGGCACTCGCAGGTGAGGTGCACAGGCTGCACAAATGTTGGGAAAGGTGGGGTCTTGCCTCCAGGGTGTAGATGCCTGGCTCCTGGTACACAGACGTTGTCCCGATGACCGGCTGGTCGCCAGCCTTCATCTCCTCCACACCCACACCCTGCACAGGCCCCAGTGCGCACATGTAAATTGGACTGAAATAAGAGCTTGCATACGGACTTCTATAGCCCATTTCTCCTTCAGTAGCGCTCGCAATGCCATGTCTTGCATTTCCTCTTGCTTCAGCTGCAGAGAATAGTCTTCCATGGTTTCAGAGTGAGCAGAGCTCAGGAACGCTTGAAGCACTGTATTCCATAGCAGGGGCAGATCTCTGCACAGGCAGGGGATGGCGGTGCGCACCTGCAGCCTGACAGCCACGTTGTAGGGCCCCCCGGTGGCGTTCCTGCCGCCAACAGTGCTGCGCGGGCGCTTGTCAATGATCTGGAAGCGCACTGCCAGAGTCTGCCCGCGCACGTCGCGCGGCGCCCTGCTGGCCGCCACTGCATACACGCCCTCCCAGTCGTACCTCGCCACAAACCCGCTGTGCTCCAGCACCTGTACCATTCCAAGGACTAGTGTCATCTTCTAAGCCAGAAAACAAGGGAGCAAGAGATTGCCACCGCCGGCCTGCATGAATGGTCCTCTTGTCCAGCACAGCCTGTCCAGCTCTGCATGTAGGGGAGTTTCAGCGATCTTTAAAGACCCCAAATTGTTGTTAATTTGTTAACTTGTAAAATTCTCTACAGCTACCAAATTATCGTGATGGACGAGCCGGCAATGACTTTAAACCACAAAGAGAAGGGCTGAAAGGGTCATGCTCTCCATTAGGCCCATCCAGCTTAGCGCCTGTATAAAGCCCCTGCCGATCCTCAGAGGCCAGAAAAATTCTGCAAGGTCGGGAGGGCAGTGTAGAGAATTGGACATGAGATGAGAGGGGCTGGATGTGCAGGAGGGGTGACAGGCGGACCTGGGAGGGCCAGGCTTTCAAGGGGTGGTAGCTGGCGGCGGTCTCGAAGCAGTACACGTTGCCGTTCATGGTGGCCAGGACGAGGTCCATGCGCCCGTTGCCGTCCATGTCGTCCGCCAGCACCATGCTGTACGCAGTCTCCCCAATGTCCACCGTGTCAGCGCAGCCTGCACACCCAGGCTCCAATGGTAGTCCTAACCTTTTACACAAATGCAGCAATGCCGTTCACAAATTGCAGCATTCTCTCAGGACATGAAACGAGGGTCATTCTGTGCCCATTTCTGCGAGCTACCGATGAAGGGATTCGCGCAAAAGATAGTCCAACGCAACCGGTGGGAGCAAGACCGAATGGCAATGGTTACCGGGAACAGAAAAGAATTGCCTAGAAGAGTCCTTGTTGAAAGAGGAGTCAGTGAAGACCTTGACCCTGTATCAGTTGAGCCCTATCCCTTTGCACTGGCGCTCCTACTGCTTACATGTCAATGTATCTCCTCATTTAAACTTTTCAAAACGCATGGCTGCCCCACCTGTGACGCCGTCGATGGCGTACAGGTGGCCGTCGTAGGACTGCACCACGGCGTGCAGCGCCGGGCCGGAGTCGCGCAGGCGCACGAGCAGCACCGGGGCGGTGATGCGGCCGCGCGTGCGGAAGGGGAAGGGCGCCACATCGCGGCCGCTGATTCCCGACAGCGCATACACGGCGCCTGACGCGCTCGCAAACACCACCTCCAGCACGCCGTCCCCGTTTATGTCCCCCAGCGACGGCGCCTGCAAGTGACAGGGTGGCCTCAGGAAGAGGGTGGCGCGGCACCTCTCAGGAGCTCTACCTGTACAGGAGTACATTAGGCATGAATACAGTGGGGGACAAGCTTCTGAGCTGAATGGCCTTGTTGGTCGCTGGCACGGCTGGGCAATACAAAACCCTGCCTTGAAGGCTCCCTCCAGGAGACGATGGCTATGAAAGTGCATTGGAGTGGCCCATGCCACTTTGCCTCCGACATGGGCGCCAAGAGTGGCTGCTGTCCATGATACCACAAGGTTTCTGTGAAAAGATGGGTCAGCTGCACATCTGGATGTGGTCACAGCCATCCAGGTGTCATTCAGCCGCGCCAAGTGTTTGGCTAACGGGCCTACCTGGGCGACCAGGCTCTTGACGTGGCGCTCCCAGAGCTCGGAGCCGTCGGCGGAGAAGGCGGCCACGTTGCCGCGCGCGTCGGCGGCCACGATCTCGAGCGCGCCGTCGCCGTTGATGTCGGCCACGGCCACCTGCGCCTGCACAGCGCCCATCTGCAGCGGCCAGCCCTCCACCGTGCGCCCCTCGCAGTCCAGCACGTACACAAATCCCTGCCAACAAACCCCAGCCACAGCGTATCAATTACCCCTCTTTGGTTGACTGACATCGCGCACCACCACTTAACTGTTTGCCTCGCCGAGGAATCAGGCTACTACTGTACCACTGAACGCGGAATGGTCGGTCCAAGATGCGAAGACTCTTCTTTACCCACGAAGGACCCTTCATTCCTGCCATTTATGTTCTTCATGGAATAGGTAGCTCAATGCCAGCATGCATCTGTGAAGCAATGAGCAATCCGAAACACTGCTTCAAAAGCAGATGCATGAGAACACAGGTTATGGCGCACCATGTTTGTGCCGATGATAATCTCCAGCTTGCCGTCCCCATTGATGTCAGCAAGAGTGGGAGAGGCCTGGATGTAGGCCTTGAAGGCAGTCCTGTCAGTGGACAGGTCCAGGTGCTGCTGCCACTTGATGGTGCGCGTCCTCGAGTTGAACACCACAATGCCTCCAGCGACATATTTGCTCACGTCTACGTCCTCTCCGAGCTCCTTCTTGTGCTCCTGGGTATAGCGGCAAATTACATGCATCAAGTACATCTGAGACATGCAGCCATGCAGTACCATGATGCATGATGTGGATGGAAGGGGAAGACTGCACTCCAGGGAATTTGGCAGATTGCGCCCGATCATGCAGGCTCTGCTTGGTGCAAGATGTGCAGAGATCCTGGAGTGGGGCCTCACCGGATCATCATAGTAGTCTGGGTCAAAGAAGTATGAGGCAGCAATAACTATCTCAGCCTGACCATCCCCATCGATGTCTGCTATGGCTGGAGTGCTCATGATGTGCGAATCCAGCCGCAGGAAGCCCTTCTCGCGCTCATGGGGAGCCTCAAAGAACCACTCATCGCCCCACATCTCATCCTCGCTCATGTCTGGGGGCGGTTTCCAGTCATCCACATAGTGATCGTCATAATGCTGCACATACCTGCAATTAGTTCAAACCATTAGGGCAGCACAGGACGGCAAAATCTAAGAGTCCAGGCTTCTTTGCTCTCTATTGACTGAGGTCCTTTATAGGTTTAATAAAAGTCATGGCAACTTCAACCAGTGGGGCTCACTTGCTGTGCCAGTCTGCCACATCCCCTGAGTCAAACCCGTCGCCATCAATGAGGCCGCGGATGCCTGGGTTGTCCATGTCATGCATGTAGGATGCAGCATCATCAGACTCCAATTCCGCGTTCCACTCATTGTGTGGGTCCTCAAAAAGTTCCTTATATGTTTGTGCTGCCTCCTCCGGAATGTCCACCTTAGACTCAGCCTGCAGACCCACAAACATGTCTCTTTATCTGGCCGGGTGGTTCACATCTCCTGGGTTTGCAGGGGGCTATAGATTACTACAACAATAGGAATTCAAAATTGCTAAAAGCACCTGCAACAGGCGCCGCTGCCCTGCTCTCAGATCTGACTGTCCGCCAGGGGCGCTCCCCAATTCATCCACAGCCAGCAATTGCCGCCGCATCCCCGCCGTCAGATTTGCCTCGACTGCAGCATCAGGAAACAAGAAAGAGTCGGGCGCACGTTATGAGGGAACGCTGTCAAGTCATGAGAGTGGCTGAGACTAGCCGGATATACTTGCATGCAGAACCTGTGGAGCCATCCTGGGCATCAGGTCTGATGCCCACGTCAGGGTGGCTGTGATCAGTGGGGTCATCGTCCAAGCCTTTGTACCAGTCCTTCCTTACTCTCAATCTAGGCACCACCAGTTTCTCCGCCAACACCTCTCCCTGGGGGAACAACAGGTGTCAGACAACGAGCACCACGCTGATGAGGCAACAGCCCACATACACCAGTCTGTGATTTTTTAACAGCAGGCCTTGGGAGCCATGCATCACCCACCGTGTCCTTGACCACAAGGATCTCTCCATTGTAAGTTGCTATCAAAATATCGAGTACGCCGTTCTCGTCAAAGTCAAATAAGACTGGTGAAGCATGCACGAAACTTTTGTGGAAGGCCGGCCATGAGTCATCTGAGGCCTTGGCCCCATCGACTCCATCAAGCACCTGCAATCATTTGGGCATGAGGACAGGATACAAGAAACCGTGATCCCTATTCTGCATGTACTCTTCATTCAGTTGAGCTTACCTCCACATAATGGACAAAGGACGGCACTATGATGTCCTTGTGGCCATCGCTGAGCAGGTCATGGATGATGGGGGTGGCATACACACTCGAGCTGACCTCTGTCATCCATTTCAGCCTGATATTAGTATCGCACAGGCCTTGAGGGATCTCCTCATCACCCGCGCCCCTGTTGTACCCAAGCATCAGTGCCACAGGTACATGTAGCAAGCGGCACTGCCTCGGTCCAAGCAAAGCCAATAATTGGAAAACAGCATCCCTTTGTGATCGCAGGCAGAGAAATAGGTGCTCACGTAGGGTTGATGTGGTCATCCTCATCAGCACTGCGTTGCAGGTACTTGTTGTTTCTCGCATCAATCTGCTTGTTGCTTGCAATCGGATTGCTAAGCTGTGACAATACGACATTGTTATGAAGTTGTGCCGTGAAGATCAATACGAATACAACCCGGGACTTGATCATCTGTTTTCAGCAGTGTAGAAGCACAACAATACGCTACATGCATACAGCGCGGTTGCTCGTGCGGCCACCGACGTGACCACTAAATTCAGGTCAATAACAACGATCCTCGATGAGCAATTGCGGGAATAGAGATCTTGTTTATCTGCAGGTCGTCGATGTACAACACGATGGCCCCAGATTCTCTCGATCAATTGAAAATAATCTCTGCAAGGCCATTCTTGTTTATTATATATCAGATCGTCAAACGTTGCAATCTTCAAAACCATTCTCTACATTCTTGGATTTGCTTTCTCTGTCACGCCGTTTGATGACCGTGGAAAAGCCCTCTTGCGGTGGCCCTCCGTTGAGTCGTCAGGAGACTCGAACGATTCAGTGCCATGCTAGTGCGATGACTCGCAAGATGGCCCAGCAGGTCTTCCTGCTCGCTATAGAATATAACGTTGATGGCGTTCCGCCTGGAGGGAAGGCTGTGCTCGGTGCTTTGGCGGCGCCAGTGAAGCATAAAAATAAGGATGCTGCTGGGCATAGGTTTCATGAGTATGCTCTCAGGCAATCCGGATTCTTTGGTGAGTTTTCTCTATCATGACATGACCAACCTGCACCCAAGATTGCGCAAAGCGCAGATAAAATAGTCGTCTAGACGCACGTGTTTACGACCAAGGTGTGCGTGAATCATAGTTTGGATTGCTAGGTGTGTTCATGGATACGCTGTCCCAATATATAATGACAAATACAATGATCAACCCTTGCATCAGTGATAGTCCATCAGATAGGTCTTTTAATATTTGTCCAAGATACTTGACTTGGAAGCCTTGTGGAAACAGTATCTCGACTTACCCAGCAGGAATCATCAGCGTTTTCTTCCCGCGTCTATCCTCTCAGAGCGAGCTATCAATTTGTTTGATGTGCTGACAGTGTCTTTATCTGTTGCACTGCAGCCAACGAGGAGGACGTTGCTGTTCAGCAGGAGGATTCCACAGTAAAGCCCAGTCCATCACAGGGCTCATTCATTAATGACGACCAGCCTCCCCCAGGGTGAGTGGCGCTTGCATGGGCCGGCACCCCCTGATATGATCTCGGGAATATGCCACACCTCCCTAGTAGCCGTCGCCGCAAACACTGACACTCTCGCTTTGCCGTCGGCTGCAGAGTAAGCTGGAAGGGCAAGAAGAAGAAGAAGAAAAAGTCAGAGAAGGAGGACCTGTACGCTCTCCTGGGCCTGCAGAACGAGCGATGGACTGCCACAGACGCACAGATCAAGCTTGGTGAATGCCCTGTTGAATGCTCGCACGTAATTTAATGCTATTTTATGGGGTGAAGATGAATTTGATCCCCCTTTGTCGTTGCCGAGTGTACTCTAGATGCTGCAGCATGGCATGTGCCAGAGACTCTCATACTTTGCAGCGGTTGTTGCTCACCATGGATTTCATTGTGCAGCGTACCGCAAGTCAGCGCTGGAGCATCACCCGGACAAGGCAGGGGCGGCCTCCGCGGATGAGGCAACCAAGCAGGCCATTGAGGAGAAGTTCAAGGCCATCCAGGAAGCCTATGAGACGCTCTCCGACCCGGCCAGGCGCAGGGAGTTTGACTCCACCGATGACTTTGATGACACGCTGCCCATGGACTGCGCGCCCGAGGACTTCATCAAGGTGCCTAACGATCCGGCCAGCCTGCCTGCGTTGTGCCTATTTCGCGTTTGGAGAGTGCTCATTGTTCCCCTGCTCTTGTGAATTGCATGTGTGCCATCTCTTCTGTACCAAGTACGGGGCTGGCGATTTGCTATCACCTCACTTTGGGGTCTCTCTTTTTCCTTCTTCATTAGCAGGCAAAGGGGCACGGCTATTTCAGCTGGGTGACCCCAACAGTTGTCAAACGCGAACGTTCTTAGCTGGGAGCCCAATTGCCATGGTTGCGTTGCAGTCATCGGCAGCAAAAGGGGCGATGTAAGGATGCCCCAACTGAGTACAGCTGATACGACTCAGACCCCTTGTCATTCTTTTATTTTGGCAGCTGAGTCCGATGCGGTTGTGGCGCAGGTGTTTGGGCCGGCGTTCCGGCGCAACAGCCGGTGGTCTGTGGCGACGCCAGTGCCGGAGGTGGGCGAGGACGAGACGGCCTGGGAGGACGTGGACAAGTTCTACGACTTCTGGTTCAGCTTCAAGTCCTGGCGCGAGTTCCCCCATCCCGACGAGGAGGACGTGGAGCAGGCAGAGTGCAGAGAGGAGAAGAGGTGCGCCACTTGTCATTGTAAACAAGTGTGTGCGCCCCATTGTTGCTGGTGCGCCAATGGCATGATGTGGGGTATATTGGATAGCGATCCAGCCTCTCCGCCTCCTTGCTTTCGGTCTACAATGCATGTTTCTGTATGGCGCCATCGCATGCTGTGGCGCCTGATCTGTCTGGATTTGTAAGTCGGAAGCATAGGTGAGCCAGCTTTTAAAAAATGGGGGTTTTTGTCTGTGGCGCAGGTGGCTCGAACGCATGAATTCAAAGTTGAGAGAGGCAGGGAAGAAGGAAGAGAAGAGGCGGCTGAAGGAGTTTGTGGAGAACGCATACAGATGCGACCCCCGCGTCATTGCGCATAAAGAGGCACAGCGAGCAGAGAGGTGCGCTGGCACATTGACCTGACATGCCCATCAAGCACTTGAGTACTGTCTAGCGACATTATTGAAGTGGTGTTAAGTAATCGCGCCAGCATGTCAGCACCTTTAGATGGTGGTTCCACAATGCATTGGATCACAGTATAAATTGCAACACCACGACTTGTTTAGGTGAGAGCAAATGGTTGTGGATGTCCCACTTTCTGGTGCGAGTGCTGATCATGTGATGGCTGCTGGGCAGGGACCGGAAGAAGAGAGAAAAGGAGGCTGAGAGGCAGCGCAAGGCAGAGGCAGAGGAGAAAGCGCGCGCAGAGGAGGCTGCCCGGGTGGCGGCCGAGACGGCAGCAGCTGCGGAGGCAGCCGCTGAAGCGCGCAAGGTCCGGCAGATAGAGAAGAAGGCGACCCAGAAGGAACGCTCGCGCCTGCGCAGCCTCTGTGCTGACATGGGTGCGCGCCTGAGCCCCGCTTAGCCACTTTGCATTTACTTCCAAGTTGCAAGAAATGTACTCTCTAAGATGCTTAGGATGACGCATGTTCTGCAGAATCATGGGGCCTAGGATGGACCCTGCGGAGTTCTAAAGCAACGCAGGTCATTCCAACGAAGGAATGGCAGTAGTCAACCATTGATGTGGTAGCTGTGGTTGTAAGTTGTTTGTGCATGCCCGCAGGCACGATTGTGGATGAGATGGCAGAGCTGCTGTGCTCCAACCTGCAGAAGGATGACCTGGCGGCCATAAACGCCAGCCTGTCCGCCGAGGGCGCCACCGTCGCCACAAAGGAGGCCCTGCTCAAGGTCAGTTTCAAGCTTGTTCAGGCATCATTATCCCTGTTTCCACCTCATTGCAGTTTTGCAGATGACTGGGCACGCGGCAAGCCCAGGCTTTGACCATGTCCACCATCAAGGGAGAGTCTGCGCAGCAGGATTCAAGGAAGGGGCCTCCATGATGTATGGCCCCGAGGGCAAACGTCGATTGAAGGGTTTCTACGCTATCGTTACCCCTTCAAACTATTAAGGCAAGGGAGTTGCTGACATGTGAGGGTTTCATGTTCAGGAGCGGGTGGGCGAGGTGGAGCGCGCGCTTTACGGCGAGCAGAGGGCTAAGGAGGAGGCTGCCAAGCGCGCGTCTGCCGAGGAGCGCGCAGCCAAGCGCGCGGCCGAACGGCAGAAGGTGCAGAAGGCCAAGGAGTGGTCCGACGAGGAAGTGCGCCTGCTGGAAAAAGCCCTCGACAAGTTCCCACAGGTGCACTCCTCTCTCCCTCGTTTTATGATCCACTGGCCCTAAAAACACCCCCCTGACTTCTGAATGGGGCAATCCACTGCGGCACATGACAATTCATCTCTTCTCAGCTCCAGCACGCGTGCCTCCTGTCTTGTGCTGCTGAGTCTGCATGCACACTGTTGAATGAGCAGGGCGAGTGTTGCATATCATGTGTGCTCGTCCGCATGCTTGTGCTTCAGTGGCGCGAGATTGGATTGTGAGGCTGATCTTTGGGGTTATCCTGCAGGGAACTGTGAAGAGGTGGGAGGCAGTGGCGGGCTATGTGCGCACGCGTGGAGTGGACGAGGTGCTGGACATGGTCAAGCACGGCCTCAAGGCCGGCCGCTTCGCGCCCAAGCAGGACAACTTTGCCGTCGCCAAGAAGCGCCAGGTCTGCCCCTGCCCTTGCCTCATGGCGGTCCCTTTCACGCCTTTTCCGTATCCTGCTGCGTGCGAGTGTCGCTGCCTAGCCTACAGATGAGAAGTGCATTTCGGCAAGCAGGAGGTTCTCGGAATCTTCCTTGTTGAGAGCTGAGAAGAGCTGTCTCACCACAATAAAATAAAAAGAAGAAGGGTGTAGGGTGTGTCTTGATGGGTCATTGTGTGAGCGCAGGGGAACACAACGATTGCGTCGGACGCAACGCAGCGGGTGGAGGCCTTCACAGATGTGGACGTCAACTTGTCGGGCAAGGCAGCCGCCGTCCTCGGAGGCCCCGCAGAAGCCGCTGCACTCGCCAACGGCCACGCCGCCCCTCAGGTACACAGCGATAATTTTGCTAGTCCTCATTGCCCTCCCGAGCCTGCCACCGCTAAAGTCCTCTCCTTTCTGCAAACGGAATAGCTCCAGGGCACGTAAGCTGTCATGGACACAGTCTTTGATGCAGTGCAGCACAACAGGGCTGTTTGCCAGGTGATTCCTTGCTGTGAGAGGAGCTAGTTATTTGAAGGTTCTTGAAAAGTCTGTGAGTGCCTGCTTGTGGCTGCCATGCCCTACGGAAATACCACACAGAGTTGGGTCGCTGATGCGAAGCGGCTTGCGGTGCAGGCAAATGGCAATGGGACACCGCGGTCAGCGTCGAAGCGGGCGCCGGCGCCGATGCCGGCGGCTGCTAAGGAGGCGCTGACGGAGAACGGCGGCGGCCGATCGCGCGCGCGAGCGGCCAACGGCAAGGCCAGCCCCGCTAAGAAGGAGGGCGCCTGGTCCGAGGAGCAGGAGCTCGCCCTCGTGCAGGTCAACCATTTCTCTATCGATCCAGGGGGTTCTATATCTAACATAGATCCCCCTTGATCAATCTGCTGAAAGGGTCTTTTCTGTAATCTTTCATGATGCACCCTTGTTCGTCCTATCTGAATGTTGTCTGGAATCATAATTCTGTTCACTGGCATCCCTAGTAATACGATTGATGTCCATATACCTTGACTGTGGAATAGAATTGATAACAGTGAGGTGCTTGAGATGTAAGGAGCAGTATCTGTGGGTTGCCAAGGGAAAAGTGATGATTCTACATGACACAAGGGAAGAGAAGAGAGTGAATGTGGGATGTGTTTGTGCGACAGGCCCTGAAGAAGTTTGGGAAGGATGACAAGGAGCGCTGGGAGAATGTGTCCCAGGACGTGCCGGGGAAGAACAAGGTGGAGTGCATGCGCCGCTTCAAGGAGCTGCGGGAGAGCTTCAGGAGCAAGAAGGACACAAACTAGCAAGCTGGCATGATCTGCTCTGGCCAGCCGAGCACACCTCAGAAGCAACAAGCGATGCAGTGGTAGCGTAACGTTCTGGAATGCAAAGAAATTAACATACGGGCTGGCACCATTTGGAAGCCTCTGCTGCCCCAGAGAACAAAGAACTACTGCTTTGTGTTCGTTGCTGGAAGCTGCTCCTTGTGCGGCAAGCAGATTGCAGTATGCTCCTGCGCGGTACTCGATGCTTTCAAGGTGTTGGCAGTAAGAGACGGCAGGCGTCACCATTTTTATAGTGCCTAGGTGTCCCACACTGTTCATAAGAATATGAGTTTCTGCAAAGATGTGTCGGAGTAGTACAGCAGGACGTAGCCAGTTTCTAAGGTAGTCAGCCATAGCAGACCATGTTGGACATTTTTAAAAGCACAAACAAATCCCTGGTGCTGCATATGCTTTGCTGGAAGAAACGCGGGTGCACAAGCGCGTGCTGCTGCATTTCGGGATGGTGGAAAGTATTGACAGAACTGCACTTGTGGCAGCATTCAGGCAAACGGATAATGACATGAGGGAAGCCAAACAGCGTTGACAAAATTTCCGATGTTTAGCAAGATCCCATGTTTGCTTCATTGCAGGCAAACGCATAGGCAAGCCGTGGAAATTTCCCCCAGAAGCAAGCCATCATGTTTTTGTGTAATATTATAAGATCACTCTGTCTCGCTCCTCTAAAATATGATGGTGTGGCCAGAGAATTGGCAGCCTGGTGTGCACTAAAGGTGCAAGCCCGGGTCACATCCCCTTCATGAACATGGTAGACCCAGACTGGAGCCGCCAGTCAACATTCTATGGTGCCAGAATACGGAAGGATCGTCTAGTTGGACCATTAGTAAAATTTGCCGTTAGGAGATTTGGAAACTGATAGACCAAAGAAGATGCACGACACATTTGCCACAGCTGCTATTTATATTTGCGTCACTGGCCTGGGGAGAAGAAATCTACAGGCGGATGCGCAATAACTGGATACTTGAATGCTGTCCGTTGGCAAGCAAATGGGGCCGCATGACAGGAAGGGGCTTTCCCTTTCTTCTCCCTGCAGCTGGCATACACAATTTGAGAGTCAGGCATAATACTTTTTGGAGATCACATGGGCACTCAAGATAAATGGAGTTTCTATCACCCAAATTCATCATGCCCATGAATACCTCACCGCCCAGCTATGCGCTCCAGGTGCATCTGTGCATATCCAAGATTCCTGCTGCACATAGCTGTCGCCCTTGACCTCCTAGTGCTTGCAATGCTGGGCGCCCATCCCCACTCTGAGGCCGTTGGCTCGCCATCGATTTGCACTGCCCTCTCACCCGCAGCATGCTCCTTTACTAGACCTGCTGATGCTGCTTGTATACATTTATTTTCACGCAATATTCTCGGCGGGACAGGCAGAGAAGATGTTGGAGTGTCGTCTCTATGTTGCTGTACTGTATCGTAATGCACAGAAGACTTGAATGTGTCAAGCTCTGTCGTCTCCTGGAAGGGTGTCCTCGCGCTGTCCCCCATACAGGGCTGGCTGGGCTTCATGCTGAGCCTGCGAGCATCCTGCAGGTAGGTCTCCAGCATGTGCGATTTATTTGTGAGATCTGCCGGCCTCTGCCCCGCACATGAAACACTTGAGAAGCGGCCCAGGCTTCTCAACAGCGCGGCTGCTCTGTCAGGCGGCATGGTTATTTGTGGCCGAGCAAGAGCCGGCCAGCCATGGGAGGTAGGCTGAAATAGCTTAGACTGCTTCAGCGCATTTGAACGTCCTCCAACGTCCCGCTTGAATGCAGGGCTGCACCCCAGCTGAGGGCTCAGCTGGGTGGGCCTGAGCCGGTCATGGCTCCTTGCACTGCTGGACCACTGACTGGCCCTGCATGGCTGCTGTGCATTGCTCTGCCCTCTGCTCTGCCTCCGTCCCAGACTGGGCACGCGTGCCTCTGGCATGCACAGATGGGAGCGCCGAGAAGGAGACTGTCCATGATTAGGGACACGTTCAATGCCCCGCACGTTGAGATCTGCAGATTGGCCTGTGGGCCATAGGGGTCTGAAAGAGTGAGTTCTTTTGCTGTCCTGATATTGTGCTTGATCAGGCAGGAATAATTCCTGGTGATCGGGCCACCTGCATGTGCAAAAAAGGAGCTGATCCACGGTTTCGGATAGCACAGAGCCACACCACTGCCAGAGACGGTCTCAACCTTGTGTGAAACAATCATTGCAAGAAACTCTTAGCGGATCTCACCTTTCATCAGAGGATACATAGATTTCAGATTCGGCGACACCAGGAAGCCGCCAGGTTAGGCCCGCTAACTGTGGAGATTGAGCATCGCTCATGAGCCGAACGCGAAATATTTTGCACCCCAAGCCGATGGACGCATGGATTTAATCTTGGATGTTATCATTGTCCCAGGATAATCAGTGACATACTCCTGCTGTGTTTAGGATGAGCCAGATTCATCCGAGCAAGCCTTCGAGTAGTTGTCCAAGAATAGCCTTCCACAGGACCTTTTTGTCAATTGAAAGTCCTCTTGAGGTCATCACAGCTCTCAACGCAGCAGCATTGCTTATTCCGCCGAGCATCTATCATTGAAGTGGAGAATGGCGCTCGATTGTACCCTAACAGTATCCGTCCTATAAATAGGGAGGAAGCAACTTTGCAAGCTCTTGAGGATCAACAATGTTGCAAATACTACAAAGGGTGTAAGGTCTCTTTTTTACAGACAAGGAGTACTTAATTCCAAAATCTCTCCATCTCTGGTGGTGTACTTGAATCGCCAGTACTGACCAACACCCTGAACAGGACATATACACAAATAGTCTTCTATCTAAGAGATATCATGGATGTTCAAGCAGGTTCAAACAGGTTCTGCTTGATGGCCCTTGTAAGAGCCAGACCTGTTTACTGTGTCTGTGATACCACACATTCTCTGGAAGCTGACTATCTTGAATACTGCCTCTCCTCTCTGCACAGGAAATCAAACACTTGAACATTTCGCCGACGAAACCTCATCTGTTCTACTTGCCTTGACAAAAGAGAGGCATGCGAAGGCAAATGCCAGTACAGCCACTGCTTGCCACCTTCCCAACCACTTCTGGTAGAGGCACATTACAATCATCCTGCTGGCTCCCTGAAAGGTCGCCCTGTTGTTGGCTTTCCCGCCAATGGCTCTCGCCTCCTCACCCAACTCGATGCCTTCAGAGCTGCAAGCAGGCAGTGAGTTCTGTGAGACAGCAGCTCCAGCATATAAGCATTTCCAGCAGCCAAACTGGACATGCATGCCGCCAAAGAAGTGTGTGCAGCTCTCTACCTAGTGTATCCTCTGTGTCACTGACTTTTCAAGCAGCTACTTTCTAGAGATGCATGCCGCCAAAGAGATGTGTGCAGCTCTCTACCTGGTTTGTCCTCAGTGTCATCCAAGGGGCAGCCCAGCTCTAGCAGGACGCACAGAGCCACCTTCCGCTTTGCCTGCACCTCTGTCTGCGCCCATGCCTCCGCCGTCAGCGCTCCGTTGTCCAGGCTCAGTCTCACAGCCTTTTTGTTGTCCCCATCCCTGGCACAGAAGGCAAAGATGACTCAGCCGCAACAATCCTTTGCATGGGAACAACACAAATGAAACTCTCAGCCTTCGACATGAACCTTGATGTCTGCCCATCGTTCACAATCAGAGATGTCTTGTATGTTGCAGGCATTTCATGACACTCCTAGGCAGCCATTTCTCCCTACATCGCGCTCGCACTGCCTTGTGTCTCTTCAACCACTTTGGGCTGATCACAGCTGATGCATTGCTCAACATTAACAAGCATACAAGAGGAAAAAGGAAAAGCACCAGTTGTCACTGGCCCACTGAAGCCTGCCGGGGTACAAGTGCTCGGCTCTGTTAATGGCTGAGCGCGCATCCACGGGCTGCTCATCATCTAGCCACATCAGCCCCCCTGGCAAGCACATGGCAGTATTCAGCACCACACTCCCTTGAAGCCTTGGCGACACTACACTGTGATCAGCACGAGGGGCAATCCACTTGTTGCTGCAAGTTCATAATGCAAAGATATGTGCTCTTTGTTTCTGCGCCTAGCAGCAGGCAGGCAGGCATGACAGCAGGTTTTGCAGTGGATACGTAGCTTACTCTTCATGCCTTCCTCCACTTTGTCACAGGCCTTCTTGATGCAGCTGTCCTTAGCAGGCTGCAGCTCCCTATGTACGCCAAACCCCAGCACCTGCAGAAACACAGCTACTTAATATGGCGATCAGACTCTGCCAACTGACAGGCAAGGGTTGCATCTGCAATGACCAGTGAGCAGCTGGACACCAGAGCCATGGCTTGTGGAATACGCCGCTTCGGCTCTGATTGTCCAACAGTCAGCCGCTCCTATTAAACCCATTCATTATGCGCCCGCAATTCAAAGGCACGCTTGCCAAGCAGGTGCCTGACTCACCTTGGGACCCAGGAGCACGCGCGCGCAGCACCAGTCCTCGACCTTCCAGGTGTGGTACTGCAGCCGGCGTTGCCTCAAGACTGCATGCTCCCTCACCGCGGCGGGCAGCTCGTCCAGGCTGCCAAACTGACACTCAGGGGGAAATGATGTGGTTTGCGTCGCACGCACGCTGGCTGGAAGCGGGCTGGAGTCCCCTGAGCAGCCCCAGCATCCGTTCGCCTCAGAGCACCTTCCTCAAACCCTGCCTGGTGCAATGATAGCCCAGGATGAGCACAGGACGCCCCACGCCATCTCGGGACAAGGGAAGCGAACGCATGGAGGTAAACTGGCCTGCCAGCAGTCAGAGCATACCCCGGTTTGCCATTCACGTTGTGCTACCTTGTTGGCGGGGTGGCTGTGCGGGCGTGCTGTCACTCGCATCGTTCGGCCCATTTGGAGTGTCAGTGGGGCCGGCTGGCGCACTGGCCCGCCTCCTTGCTGCGCTGGTGGCAGCCGGGGACGCGCTAGGCCGTCTGCCCCGCCCCTTGGAGCTGCCGGGGGATCTGAGCGGCAGGTTGGACCCCCCAAAGCCCAGGGGTATCCCCTCGGGAGTCGCCTGGCCAATCTGCTGCGCGCTGGGCCCCGCTGGTGGCTTAGCCGGCGTCCGATATGGCGACGCCTCCATCGGCACTGGTCCTGCCCCGTCCTCATCGCTGGGGAGCTGCACTGATAGCATCTGCGGCTGTTGCCCTTGTGTGGCGCCGGCTGCTGCTGGGCGGCTGGCCTGTGGTGCACCCTCTGCAGCACCTCCTGTGCCGGCAGCGGATGCAGCCGTGGCGGCAGCTGCGGGTGCAGCAGACTCGGCATGGGGCTTGTCTTTGAGCTGCATCCAGGTCATCTCCAAGTTCGGGCTGAGCGACGGCCGGCGCCTGCCGTTCGCGTGAATCATCGGCCGCTTGGCTTTGTCTGCGGCGGCGTCGTCCTGCCCCTCAAGGCTTCGTTTCCTGCCCGGCTGCGCGCTGCTGCCGGCCGCCAATCCCTGACCTGCTTGCTGCGGCGCTGCTCGTGACGCTGCTGGCTTGGCTGGCACAGCGGTGCCAGCCTTAGCGCCGGGGGCAGGTGCCCGGCCTGGGGCGGCAGGCTGCACTCGGCCTCTCCCCGGCGGAGGCTGCCCCCGGGGTTTCACCCCCTGTCCCGGGGGTTTTAATTGCGCGCCGGCCGGCGCCACCGCCATCATCCGCGGATCTACAGCCGCCTGTTCCCACTCGAGCAACCCATCAGGACTAATTCGCCAATATGTACACCCTTCACAGCAGCCTTTTGAAAACTGTTGTCTCTGCAGCATAAGGCGATGCACATTGCTGGATGTGCATTGCTGGACAAAACCAAGGGGATTAAACAACAATCGCTAAGATCCATACCCGCAAATTCCCGAACTGCTTGGGAGGTGCGCCCGACGGCCCCGCCGCTGCATTGCTCCCTCTTCGTGTCAAGTCCGCCGCTGCGGCCGCTGCGGCCGGGGCCGCAGACCCCCTGGCGGGCGGTGCAGGGTTTTGCTTGCCGCCCGCCGCGGCCCCAGCTGGAGCGCCCCGAGCGAAGAGCGCGGCCGCGCCGGACTGGCCGTCAGGAAGGCAGCCCCGCCGGGGGTCCACAGGCTTGCGGGCAGCAGCGGCGGCTGCAGGCGGCTGCGCAGTTCCGGCGTTGACGGTGGCCCCGTATGACTTGGTCGGGGAGAGCTCTAATGGCACCGCTTCCAAGGTTCCCTTCTTCGCTTTCTGCACCCACAGCAGATCACTGTTCACCCCTTCTTATGAGATGGGGTGCACAGAGACCGGGCAGAAAGGGACTGTCAGCAAAGCACTGATTTCCAGTCATCACTGCAAGCGGACGAAATAACTTACGCTGAGCAGGTGGCAGATGCGCGGCCATTGGTGCCTGGCGAAAGGACGCCCCTCGCGTATGTCCCTAATCTTCAGCGGCTTGGCGTCCAAGATCTGTTTGCGCAGGCTGTCCCTGGGGTGGCCCTCCATGGTACTGTACATCCAGCCGCGCGTCTTGCACAGCACGTCCTGCACGCCCTCCAGCTCCTCCGCCAGGCTGCGCACATGCTCCTGATCGTGCATCGCCACGCCGTCGTGCACTCCTGCGAGCCGTTGCGGGTTGAACTTCTCCACCTGGTACAACTGCCCCTGCGACTCAGCCGTCCATACCTGGCACAGGGCACACAGATCTGCTCTGTTCACCTCGGCATTGCAAAACCCCCCCTTAGCACGCACTCCATGTGATGGTGTTTGCATCCACAAGGGCACAAACATGTGTTCCTACATCGAGCTCTAGACAGCTCTCACATGCAGGAATTTGTCAGGCAGGTGGCATGCCCGACGAAGATGGGTAGGATGCGCACTGCTGGTTGGTCGTCGATGATGACTGCGAGGGGCATGGCCGAGTTGGGGGGCGTACAGGGCGCGGACCAGGGGTGCCCCAGCAGGCCCATGACATGCGCAAGATCCTTCACTGGTTTGACATTACCGTCCTTGTCTTTGGAGTCCTTGTCTTGGTGCACATTGTGAAAGCGCTTCCGGCGATCCGCGTAGGGGATGAGGAGCGCACTCGGATCCAGGTGCCTCCAGGCTTCCAGGGCATATGAGCGATCCGCCGTTGTGCACACATACACCTCAAAGCGCTCCCGGCCAGGCCTGCACATGCAATGGAACAGATCAGGACACAGACTGTGGCCAAGACCAAGCCCAGACAGAGCTCTGTCAGGAGGTCTACGCTGTTCAAGGGCCAAGTCAGCTAAGCCGGCCTCCGCAGCGCAGGAAGGAAGACAGGTCATTCAATGCAAGCGTGAAAAGATTGGTGTGTGACCTTTGGGCATTGTCTTGGCCTTCAAGCCACTGGCGCAGCCTTTCCCATCCAGGGCGTATACGCATCAACATGGACGTCTCCTTCCTGGTCGGATCAATGCGCGTCACCACAACACCGTTGGGTAGGTGGATGGTCGGCCGTTTCACAGGCGGCACCCCGGCTTCTGACTTAGCCTCCTCCACACTGCGTGAACACCACAACGAGCGAGGCATTTATACATGGTGTGGGACGGGTCTTGGTGCTGGGCATGCAAGCTCCATGCCAGACACATGGGCTGGCTGCAAAGAAAATATGGTGCTCAGATGAATGGCTTGAGTAGAAAGAGGACAAACCATGCTTTGTGAATCTGGCCGTTCAGTGTGACGCTGTTTGTCTGTATGAATTGCACCAGTAAGTTATAGTCCTCCTCCTTGAAAGCTTTCTCCCTCTTCAGCTGCAGCTTCTTCTCTACGTTACTCCTGCAATTGTAGGGAATAACAATGACAATCATGAAATCCTTTGCGCATCTTGAAGCACTCAAGACCAAAAACGCGCTAGCAGCACTGGTAACAGTAGACCACCACAGGAGGCAAATGTGCTCACACTGGACAAGGAATGCAGCGAGGCGTACCAATTGCCCCCATCTATTTCCGCTGACAGGTCCTTTATATGTTTCCTCAGCTGGTTGGCTGTGAAGGCCTCCAGCAGGGTCTCATCCAGGTCCAGCACCAGTGGCAGCCGCATGTTCTCAATCAAGGCCGCAGCTGCCTCCGCCCCGCCACGCGCTGTCTCGGCCGTGCCACGCGCCACAACATAGCCCAGAAACACGGGCACAGGAGTCTCGCCTGCGCAGCACCAACATATAGGAATCACTCCATAACTTGTGCATGCAGCATAACAAGCTTTGGGCAGTGGCAGGCGGCAGGCAGGGAGTCAAGGGCAGCAGGATGTGAGCAGCAAAGGAGGCCTGCGCCCTCATACCGTCTAATGCTCTCTCAGCAACGAGCAGCAGGTCCAGTTTGTCGCTCGCTGCAACGACTGCCGCCTTGTTCTCCCCAAGGCACTGCGCATGCTGCTCCTCCAACACCTTCGTGCCCCTGCACGGCAGGGCAATGGTGTCAGCTCAAACATCTGCATCACCCCATACTACATCCTGTATAATTAGGGACCTACACAGGGAGATGAGGGAAGGTGCGCACTCTGGTGTGAGTTGTGGCGATGGCAAGAGTGCCACGCATGAACCTGGCAGCAGCACACACAGCACGATCAGACCTGCAGCTAGGAACTTTCTGACTGTGGGTTCAGAATTTTGACAAAATCATGCTGATATGGGAATTGAGAGCAGACCTCCGGTCAAAACATGCAGCACCAGCCGCACATCCTTCTTACAGGTCCTGCAAAGCATGGCAGCAAGTGTCATATATTATATTATTAGCAGAGGCTCGCCCAGCATCAAGAAGATTCTGAACGATGCAACACACCAAAGCTTGAATTTGTCTCTCTGGCACAACTTCCATTCTCATGATTGTGCTTTCTGCTATAATCACAATAGCCATTGCACGATGAGGAGAATGCAAACAATGGGCTGGTTGTTTGCCGTGATAAAGGAAGCCAGGATTCAATAGCGTCACAGTGGTTGAATTTCTTTGGTCTGGATCATCGTACAGTTCAACTTGGTGGCCGTTCTGCCTCACAAAGCCGGTTAAAAATCATGCACAATCTCAGAACTGGTGGCAGTACCCGAAACACATCATCAGGATGGAAGTACGGAATTCACCAGTAGTCGCGAACTGCAAATTCAGAAGGAAGGTCCGATGTCAAGCTTTGGCTCCAACCCGGTTGAAGCTGGCAATCGCAATCAACAGGCTGGTTGTCTCCAAAATATAGCCTCATCCTGGACAAATGCGTCTCAAATGTTATAACGTGTTGAGACCATTATTTGCACTGCAACCTCACATGATCTACATGACCTCGGGACGCTTATCAGTATCTCCATTGAAGCCATTCAAATTCGTTATTGCCATTTGGTACACCAAGGCCTTCCTAGTCATGTTGGATGAATTAGTGCCTTCCACTTTCAGACGTCAATGAGAACAATCCGTAGTGAAAGCAAGCCATTTTACGGTCCCAAGGATCTCCTTCGTCTCGCGAATATCGAACCGTAACATACCTCAGGATCTCATTAGGCATGATATAATCGCCTCAAAATTATTACGGCGGATACATCCCATTTCTTTTTGTCCAGTGTCTTTTTGGTGAGGAGCTATGCAGTATACCTTGTCTTGGGCCGACAGCTTTCAAAGCCGAAGGTTTCCGGATTTTTGCGGGCTGACTAAAATGTTGGGGATTTGCTCCTACACCCCAATACATTGTCGTGGGACGTTAGGAAAATCGAGCTAGTAACATGGAATCCTTCCTAAAATGGCTATATCCTGAATTGGCAAGTCTCCAATGAAAACCCACTACATCATGAGGCATGCAATAATCACGGACGCATTTGTCAGGGTTGACTTTGCAAATTGTACAACGTCATCACTCCTGGAAAATGCCTCGCAACACACCTATTATTGTTTGTGATGCCCTTGTTTGTGATGCCTGTGACGTCGTCGAGCGTACTGAATCCAAGCAATGGCGCATGCGCATGAGCGCACTTGTTCCGCGGCCAGCGACCCGGGGTCGTACTGAACGCCATGGCCATCAACATAATTTCTTCAACTTGAACTTCATGTTGCCATAGGGCTGTACAACAAACCCTGGCCAATACCGTAAAGTCACGGTGATTGTTGGTGGTGCTTGTGGGCCACAAGTTGTGGCGCCCGGTGGTGCTAGCCAACTTGGTTCAACCAAGCTGGATGTAGCGAGCCACTTGCCTTGTCAGCGAGAATACCAGATGTCGATGGTTTAGCC